>Ga0265798_10003492_pt1 | contig 22336 bp, 17 predicted proteins | sample P3T30metagenome_FD_192430 | JGI IMG/M metagenome (GOLD analysis project Ga0265798, IMG submission 192430) | Plant litter microbial communities from East Loma Ridge, Irvine, California - P3 T30 | ecosystem: Environmental > Terrestrial > Plant litter > Unclassified | place: USA: California... | reverse complement strand
CGATTGGCCGGTGCATCCGAAAGATATTCATCGGATTCACCACCGCATCGCGAATGAATTCGCTCCCGCAGGTTCGACAGCGCGCAGCCCTTACCGCCTATTTGCGCTTTTTATCGCCCTTCGCGAACGCCGCCTCCAGCGCCTCGTTGATCGTGCGCAGCACCTTCACTCGCGCCCAGCGTTTGTCGTTGGCTTCGACCAGTGTCCAAGGAGCGATCTCGGTGCTGGTGCGGTCGACCATGTCGCTGACGGCTTCCCGGTACTGCGGCCATTTCTTGCGGTTGCGCCAGTCGTCCTCGGTGATCTTGTGGCGCTTGAACGGGATCTTTTCCCGCGCCTGGAATCGCTCCAGTTGGGTCTTGTCATCAATCGCCAGCCAGAACTTCACGACCACAATCCCTGCGTCGGTGAGTTGTTCTTCAAAGTCGTTGATCTCGCTGTACGCCCTCAGCCAGTCGGCCTCGGAGCAGTAACCCTCCACGCGTTCGACCAACACCCGGCCGTACCAGGAACGGTCGAACACCGTGAACTTGCCCCGCGCCGGGATCTGCCGCCAGAAGCGCCACAGGTAAGGCTGCGCCAGCTCGTCCTGACTCGGCGCTGCGATCGGCACGATGTGGTACTGCCGTGGATCGAGCGCACCGGCCACGCGCTTGATGGCGCCACCCTTGCCAGCCGCATCATTGCCTTCGAACACCGCTACCAACGCGTGACGGCGCATGCGCTTGTCGCGCATCAGCCCCGACAGACGTGCCTGCTCGGTAATCAGTTGCTCGTCGTAATCGTCCTTCTCCAGCGCCAGCGTCATGTCCAGGTTGTCCAGCAGGCTCAATTCGTCAGTGTTGCTGGGCAGCGGCCCGAGGTTAACCAGGTTGGTGCTGCCTTCCGGCGTCTTCAGCGCATTCTGTAAACCTTCGAGCAGCAGACGTCCCACGGTCAGGCTGCGGTAGTTGGGGTCAACGCCCTCGATCACGTGCCACGGCGCATAGTCGCGGCTGGTGCGACGCAGCACGCGCTCGCCGAAGCGCACGAACTTGTCATAGGTCTTTGACTGCTGCCAGTCCAGCGGGCTGATCCGCCAGCTGTGCAACGGGTCGTCCTTGAGGGTCTTGAGACGCAATTTCATCTGCTGCTTTGACAGATGGAACCAGAACTTGAAGATCACCGCCCCCTCATCGACGAGCATCTTTTCAAGGCGTTCGGCGCCATTGATGGCCTGATCCAGCACCGGATCCTTGTATTGCTTGTGTACCCGACCCTGGATCATCTGGCTGTACCAGTTGCCGAAAAACACACCGATACGCCCCTTCGGCGGCAGTTGACGCCAATAGCGCCACACGGGCGGATGGGCGAGTTCTTCATCGGTCTGCTGATCGAAGGTGCGCACCTCGATGTAGCGCGGGTCCATCCAGTCGTTGAGCAGCTTGACGGTTTCGCCTTTGCCCGCGCCTTCGATGCCGTTGATCAAAATGATGATCTGGCGCTTGGCCTGTTCATGCAGTTCGTACTGCGCTTCAAGCAATGCTTCTCGCAACGCCGGCACTTCGGCGTCGTAGGTTTCGTCGTCGATGGTGTGGCCGATTTCAGCGGATTCGAACATGTACGGCTCCCGTTCCTGATCGCTCAAGACTAGCGGATCGAATAACTCAGTGCCGGTTGTGACCGCAAATCCCTGCCATGGGTCAATTCGCCGGCTGCGATACCACACCCGCTGTGCGTTAAGATGCCCACCTTGCACCTGCCAAAGCGCCTTTCACAGCCCAATCATGACGACTCTCCAGCATGCCCAGCTCGACTGGGACGAAAACGGCAACCCGATCTCTCGAGCTTTCGCCGACGTCTATTTCTCCAATGAATCGGGCCTCGCGGAAACCCGTCATGTGTTTCTGACCCAGAACGACCTCCCCGAGCGCTTCGCTGCGCTGCCGACGGACGGGCGTCTGGTGATTGGCGAAACAGGCTTCGGCACCGGCCTCAATTTCCTCTGCGCGTGGCAGCTGTTCGAAGCCTGCGCCACACCCGGCGCGCGTCTGCAATTCGTCAGCGTCGAGAAATTCCCGTTGAGCCGCGCCGACCTGGTGCGAGCGCTGGCACTGTGGCCGGAACTGAAAACATTTGCCGATCAACTGCTGGAGCAGTACCTCGCCATCCACGAGGGGTTTCAGCGCCTGGTGTTTGATAGCGGACGCATCACGCTGACCCTGCTGATCGGCGATGCGCTGGAGATGCTGCCGCAACTGGATGGGGAGATCGATGCCTGGTTTCTCGACGGTTTCGCGCCTTCCAAAAACCCGGAAATGTGGACGCCCGAGCTGTTCGCCGAACTGGCCCGCCTTGCAGCGCCAGACTCGACCATCGGCACGTTCACCAGCACCGGCTGGGTCCGGCGCGCGTTGAACGCGGCAGGTTTCAAGATGAAGCGCGTGCCCGGCATCGGCCACAAATGGGAAGTGCTCAAGGGGCGTTTTCTCGGCTGGCCGGAAGACGTACCTGCACCCGCGCAGCCCAAACCGTGGTTTGCTCGACCGCCCTTGTCCGGCACAGAACGCAAGGCGCTGGTCATCGGCGCCGGACTCGCCGGATGTGCGACCGCTTCCAGCCTGGCTGCCCGGGGTTGGCAGGTCAGTTTGCTCGAGCGTCATGCGGACCTTGCGCAAGAAGCATCCGGCAATCCGCAAGGCGTGCTTTATCTGAAGCTTTCGGCCCATGGCACCGCGCTTTCACAATTGATTCTCAGTGGTTTTGGTCACACCCGTCGCCTGTTGGAACGCTTGGAACGCGGTGTGGACTGGGACGATTGCGGCGTGCTGCAACTGGCGTTCGACGACAAGGAACGCCAACGTCAGGCGCAACTGGCCGACGCATTCTCACCCGAGCTGCTGCACGTTCTGGACTCGCCCGCCGCCCAAGCTAAGGCGGGCATTGCGTTGAACAGCGGTGGCCTGTTTTACCCCGAAGGCGGCTGGGTTCACCCGCCTGCGTTGTGTCGTCGTCAGGCGAGCGCGGCAAACATCCGCCTTATGCCGCACCACGACGTCGTCGAATTAAGACACGAAGGTGATCACTGGCAGGCATGGGATGGCGACCGGCTGGTGGATTCAGCACCGGTCGTGGTGCTCGCAGGCGCAGCAGAGGTCAAGCGCTTTCCGGCCAGCGCCGACCTGCCGCTCAAACGCATTCGTGGGCAAATCACCCGATTGCATAAAACCCGCGCCAGCGCCTCGTTGAGCACGGTCGTCTGCGCGGAGGGCTACGTGGCACCGGCGCGTCTGGGCGAACACACGCTCGGGGCGAGTTTCGACTTCACCAGTGACGACCTGACACCGACTGCTGCTGAGCACTTGGGCAATCTTCAATTGCTGCGGGAAATCTCCAGCGACCTGACTGAGCGCCTGGATGCCGATCAGTTGCCTCCCGAGGAACTGGAAGGCCGCGCCGCCTTTCGCTGCACCAGTCCTGATTACCTGCCTATCGTCGGCCCGCTGGCGGACAAGGACGCCTTCCTCGAGGCGTACGCGGTGCTGCGCAAGGATGCCCGGCAAACGCCCGACACTGCCTGCCCTTGGGTAGACGGTTTGTACGTCAACAGCGGGCACGGCTCACGCGGCCTGATCACCGCGCCACTGTCCGGCGAGCTGATCGCCGCCTGGCTCGACAACGAACCCCTGCCCCTGCCCCGTGCTGTTGCCGAGGCCTGCCATCCGAACCGGTTTGTATTGCGCGGGTTGATCAGAGGGAAGTAGCTGGCCTCAGCACACCTCTCTGTTGCATCCGGCTTGCTGGCAAAGGCATTGAATCAGTGGCCTCTGACACGCTGCACTGACCCTGTGGGAGCGAATTCATTCGCGAAAAATAGTCCTGACGACAGCGCTGTGTGGGTCTTGCTGGCCAATCGCGAATGAATTCGTTCCCACAGTGCCACGGCATTCAAGCGACCTTTGCCTCAACGTATCCAACCGGCTACAACTCTGCACGATCGTGCTGTTTACATCTCCCCCGGCCAACCCGGTATTCTCCACCTCACTCCTCTTCCAGGTGCAGGTCGATGCTGCAAGTCCAAGGCGTGTTCAAGAGTTATGCCACGGCGCAAGGCCCGTTGGCAGTATTACGCGGGGTGGATTTGCAATTGGGCCAAGGGCAAAGCCTGGCGTTGATGGGCGAATCGGGCAGCGGCAAGAGCACGTTGTTGCACCTGGTCGCGGGCCTCGATCAGGTCGATCAAGGCAGCATCGAAATCGCCGACCAGCGCCTTGATCAGATGAACGAAGCGCAACTGGCCAACTGGAGACGCACGGAAATCGGCCTGGTGTTCCAGCAGTTCAACCTGATCGGCAGCCTGAAGGTGGAAGACAACCTGGCCTTTCAGGCTCGCCTTGCCGGGCGCTATCAGCCTGAATGGCAAGCGGAACTCACCGAGCGTCTGGGCCTGGGCGCTCTGCTCAAGCGTTACCCCGAACAACTCTCCGGTGGGCAACAGCAGCGTGTCGCCATTGGCCGCGCCCTTGCCTCGCGCCCCGGCCTGTTGCTGGCGGATGAGCCCACCGGCAACCTGGACGAAAACACCAGCGATGAAGTCCTGCAGTTGTTGCTCGACCTGCTCGCCGACAGCCCCACCAGCCTGTTGATGGTCACCCACAGCCCCAGAGTCGCGGCCCGACTGGACCGTCAGGAAGTCCTGCATCTGGGACGACTGGCCACTGAAGGCGAACGTTGATGCCCGTCTTCTTCTGGACGCTGAAAGCGCTGCTCAGCCATTGGCGGCGTCATCCGGTGCAATTCTTCAGCGTGCTGACCGGCCTGTGGCTGGCGACCAGCCTGCTGACCGGCGTGCAGGCGTTGAACAGCCAGGCACGCGAAAGCTACGCCAAGGCCAGTCAGCTGATTGGCGGCGAGCCGCAGAAAATACTCGTCACACCCAATGGCGCAAATTTCCCGCAAGAGCTGTTCGTCAGCCTGCGTCGTGCCGGCTGGCCGGTCTCACCCGCGCTGCGAGGCCGCGTCACGCTCAAGGACCTGCCCGACCAACGCCTGACCTTGCTCGGCATCGAGCCGGTGTCACTGCCGGTCAACACCGCCCTCGCGGGGCAGTCTCTGGACACTGCGCAGATCGTGTCGTTTTTCACCCCGCCGGGCAGCACCTGGATATCCCCGCAAACCCTTCAGGCTCTCGGCCTGCGTGAAGGCGAACAGCCTCAGACCGATTCGGGTCAGACCCTTCCGCCGCTGCATGCCCAAGTCGACATGGCACCCGGGCTGTTGCTGATGGACATCGGCTTCGCTCAGCAATTACTCAATCAGCCGGGACAGATCTCGCGTCTGATCTTGCCCAAAGACTTTGCCGATAACGCCCCGGACCTGCCTGACGACCTCAAGGGCGAGCTGGTGATGCGCAAGAGCGGCGAAGACAACGACCTCGGGCGCCTCACCGAAAGCTTTCACCTGAACCTTGATGCACTTGGATTTCTGTCGTTCGTGGTCGGGCTGTTCATCGTTCACGCAGCAATTGGCCTGGCGCTGGAACAGCGTCGAGGTCTGCTGAGAAACCTGCGCGCGTGCGGCGTCAGTGCCCGGGGCTTGATCGTGAGCCTGATCATCGAACTGGGCGTGCTGGCGCTGCTGGGCGGAATCGCAGGCGTGATCAGCGGTTACTGGCTCGCCAGTGCGCTGTTGCCTGACGTGGCCGCCAGCCTGCGGGGCCTGTATGGCGCTGAAGTCGCCGGGCACCTGAACCTGAGCATCGGGTGGTGGCTGAGTGGATTGGGCGTGAGCCTTTTAGGCGCCTTTCTCGCCGGAGCGAGTAGCGTGCTGCGCGCCGCGCGCCTGCCTTTGCTGGCGCTGGGCAACGCACAAGCCTGGCATGAAACCCACGCACGCTGGTTGAAACGTCAGGGCTGGGTCGCTGGGATTTCGGTCGTAATCGCGGTCCTCGCGGTGCTGTTCGGCAACAGCCTTGCGGTGGGCTTCGTGCTGATGGCGAGCCTGCTGCTCGGTGCGGCGCTGGGTCTGCCGGTGCTGCTCAACACCCTGCTCAACCTGCTGCTGGGCAGGAGTCGTTCGGTACTGGGGCAATGGTTCCTCGCCGACTGCCGCCAACAATTGCCGGCACTGAGCCTGGCCTTGATGGCCCTGCTGCTGGCGATGGCCGCCAACATCGGCGCGGGCAGCATGACATCGGGCTTTCGCCAGACCTTCACCCACTGGCTGGAACAACGCCTGAGCGCCGAGCTGTACATCAACCCGCAAAATTCGGCCCAAGCCGCGCCGCTGGAAAAATGGCTGAGCGAGCAACCGCTGACCTCTGCCGTGCTACCCAACTATCAAGTGTCTTTGCAACTTAAAGGGTGGCCGGCCGAACTGTATGGCGTGATCGACCACCAACATTACCGACAACACTGGCCCTTGCTGCAATCGGTCAGCGGCGATGCCTGGGCGCAACTGGCGTCCGACGACACGCTGATGCTCAGCGAGCAACTGGCACGACGTCTCAAGGTCGGGATCGGGGATCGGGTCAATCTGCCCGCACCTGACGGCGACTGGACGCTGCGCGTGGTCGGCATTTACGCAGATTACGGCAACCCAAAGGGCCACATACTGGTCAACGCCGATCACCTGCTCACACACTGGCCACAGCTGACACCTAATCGCTTCAACCTGCGCATCGACCCTCGGGCCATCCCGCAGTTGCTGCGCGTGCTGCACAACAAGTTCACCATCGACGACAACCGCATCGTCGACCAGATCCAGCTCAAGGCATGGTCCCGACAAGTGTTCGAGCGCACCTTCGCCGCGACGGCGGCGTTGAACAGCCTGACGTTGATGGTCGCAGGGGTGGCGCTGTTCATCAGCCTGCTGACCCAGAGCCAGAGCCGCCTCGGGCAACTGGCGCCGTTATGGGCACTGGGGGTCACGCGCCGGCAACTGATGTTGCTGAATCTTGCGCAGACCTGGCTGCTGGCGGTGCTGACGCTGGTGCTGGCGATCCCGCTGGGGCTGTTGCTCGCCTGGTGCCTGGATGCAGTCATCAACGTGCAAGCCTTCGGTTGGCGTCTGCCGTTGCAGGTGTTCCCGATGCAGCTGCTGCGTCTGATGCTGCTGGCGATGCTTGCCACGCTGCTGGCGTCGGCCTGGCCTCTGTATCGCCTGTACCGCACCCGCCCTGCCGATCTGCTGAGGACCTTCGCCAATGAAAGTTAAGGCGATGGCCCTGCTGACGGTCGTGCTGTTACTGGCCGCCTGCGACGACAAATCCGAGGAAGAAAAAGGCTTCGCAGGGCTGGCGGATGATGCGGCCCATTACGCGCAGGTCACGCCGGGCAAGACGTTCCTGTTTCCGCTGGATCATGGCGCGCACAACGACTTCCGCATCGAATGGTGGTACATCACTGCCAACCTCAAGGACGCCGACGGCCAGTCGTTTGGCGCGCAGTGGACGCTGTTCCGCAACGCACTGCCCCGCTCCAATAAGGCGCCGCAAGACAATCACGGCTGGAGCAATCGCAACCTGTGGATGGGCCATGCGGCCGTCACCTCGCAGGACGAGCACTACGCCGCCGAACGGTATGCCCGTGGGGGCGTGGGTCAGGCGGGCGTCACGCTGGCGCCGATGTCAGCGTGGATCGATGACTGGGCGCTGACCAGCCACGCCAGCGTCGAAGACCCACTGGCCGACATGCAACTGGAAGCCCGCGGGCCGCAGTTCAGCTATCGCCTGCACCTGACGTCCAGCAAGCCGCTGGTGCTGCAAGGCCAGCAGGGATTCAGCCAGAAATCAGAGCAAGGCCAAGCGTCTTACTACTACAGTCAGCCATTCTTTCAGGCCGAAGGTAGCCTTGAGATCGATGGCAAGACCTATCAGGTCACCGGCCCCGCCTGGCTGGACCGCGAGTGGAGCAGCCAGCCACTGACGGAAAACCAGACCGGCTGGGACTGGTTCTCGCTGCACCTGAGCGACGGCGCTGACGTGATGCTCTATCGCATGCGGCAGAAAGACGGCGAGCCGTACCTCACCGGAACCTGGATCAATGCCGATGGCAGCACCCAACGGCTCGACGCGAAGGACATCGAGCTCGAACCGCAAGACACCACCGAGGTCGACGGTCGCGACATGCCCACCCGCTGGTCGGTAAAAATCCCCGGCAAGGACGTGGACATCACCGTGGAAGCGCTCAACCCCCAGGCCTGGATGAACCTGCAGATCCCCTATTGGGAAGGCCCGGTGCAGATCAGCGGAAACCAGAAAGGCGTGGGGTATCTGGAGATGACGGGGTATTGAGATGCTGCGATTGACGCGCACTGAACAGGAGTTGGCTGGGTGCGGGCCGTGTTTGGACGAAGGCGGTGGGTCAGGCGGCGTCGTGGGTGACTGGACCGGCGCGTTCGCTGCCCTCGTAACCTCGGACGTCTCCTACGGGTACTGCAGCGCGACAGGCGAAGGCGGTGGGTCAGGTGCCATCGTTGGTGAATGGACCAGCGCGTTCGCTGCCCTCGAAACCTCGGACGTCTCCTACAGGTACTGCCGCGTGAAAGGCATTTGAGGCAACCATCAAGTCCCCTGTTATAGGACCTGAGACGAGCTTCGGCCGGTAAGTCCAATGATAGAGTCATGCCCGGCTTATAACTCATCGTTCTAAAACTCTCACAATCCCTGCCGGTCAGTCTTTGGGTAGCCGGACTTCCCGTCTACGTTCCCCAACGGAAAACCGGTAAGGATTATATGTGCGGATTAGCTGGTGAATTACGTTTTGACAACCAACCTGCGGACCTCGCCGCAGTAGAACGCATCACCCATCATCTGGCCCCTCGCGGCCCGGATGCCTGGGGTTTTCACAGCCAGGGGCCGATTGCCCTCGGCCATCGTCGCCTGAAAATCATGGACCTGTCGGACGGCTCGGCGCAGCCGATGATCGACAGCCATCTGGGCCTGTCACTGGCCTTCAACGGTGCGATTTATAATTTCCCGGAACTGCGTGCCGAGCTTGAAGCCCTCGGCTATCAGTTCCACTCCGGTGGCGACACCGAAGTGCTACTCAAGGGTTATCACGCCTGGGGCGCCGACATGCTGCCCAAGCTCAACGGCATGTTTGCCTTCGCCATCTGGGAACGCGACAACAATAGCCTGTTTATTGCCCGCGACCGTCTGGGCGTCAAACCGCTGTACCTGTCGCTGACCGACAAGCGCCTTCGTTTCGCCTCGGCACTGCCCGCGCTCCTGAAAGGCGGTGACATCAGCCCGATGCTGGACCCGGTGGCACTGAACCATTACCTGAACTTCCACGCCGTGGTGCCTGCACCGCGCACCCTGCTGGCGGGCGTCGAGAAAATTCCGCCAGCCACCTGGATGCGTGTGGGCGGCGATGGCAAGGTCGAGCGGAAAACCTGGTGGACCCTGCCCTACGGCCCTCACGCCGATGAAGCGAACCTGACCCTGGAGGACTGGCGCGACCGCGTACTCGACAGCACGCGCGAAGCTGTGGCCATTCGTCAGCGTGCGGCGGTGGACGTCGGTGTGCTGCTGTCCGGCGGCGTCGACTCCAGCATGCTGGTCGGCCTGTTGCGCGAAGTCGGCGTGAAGGATCTTTCGACTTTCTCGATCGGCTTTCAGGATGCAGGCGGCGAACGTGGCGACGAGTTCCAGTATTCGGACCTGATCGCCAAGCACTACGGCACGAATCACCATCAGTTGCGCATCAAGGAAAGCGAAATCCTCGAGCAGTTGCCGGCCGCGTTCCGTGCCATGAGCGAGCCGATGGTCAGCCACGACTGCATCGCTTTTTACCTGCTGTCCCGGGAAGTCGCCAAGCACTGCAAAGTGGTGCAGAGCGGTCAGGGCGCCGACGAACTGTTCGCTGGCTACCACTGGTACCCGCAGGTCGATGGCGCGAGCGATCCATACGCCGCGTACCGCGATGCATTCTTTGACCGCAGTTACGCCGAATATGCCGATACCGTTGCCCCACAGTGGCTGACCGCGAATGACGCCGCTGGCGACTTTGTGCGCGAACACTTCGCTATGCCCGGCGCTGACGCGGCGGTGGACAAAGCCCTGCGTCTGGACAGCACCGTGATGCTGGTGGACGACCCGGTCAAGCGTGTGGACAACATGACCATGGCCTGGGGCCTGGAAGCCCGTACGCCCTTCCTCGACTATCGCCTGGTCGAGCTGTCGGCCCGCGTGCCTGCCCGCTTTAAGCTGCCGGACGGCGGCAAGCAGGTGCTGAAGGAAGCGGCGCGTCTGGTGATTCCGTCCGAGGTCATCGACCGCAAGAAAGGTTATTTCCCCGTGCCGGGCCTGAAACACCTTGAAGGCGACACGCTTAACTGGGTGCGCGACCTGCTGCTCGACCCGAGCCAGGACCGTGGCTTGTTCAACCCGACCATGCTCGACAAGCTGTTGACCGATCCCGATGGTCAATTGACCCCGCTGCGCGGCTCGAAGCTGTGGCAGCTCGCGGCCCTGAACCTGTGGCTCAGCGAACAAGGACTTTGACCGATGAAAGCCAACGCTTCGATCTACAATCAGCGCCTATTGCGCGGTCAGGCACCCTCCTATGAGCGCCTGCAAGCGCGCTTTGCCGAAGACGGCAGCACGCCGGATGCAGGACCTCTGGCCCTGCATTGCGGCTGGGGACGCCTGCTGATCGGTCACACGTACCCCGATCCTGCGGCGCTGGCCCATGAGTTGCTGAACGAGAAGCCTGGCGAGCGCGACATCGCGCTTTACGTGGCCGCACCTCAACAGGTGCTGGCCCAGTCGCCACAGCAGTTGTTTCTCGATCCGTCGGACACACTGCGTTTGTGGTTCAGCGACTACCGTCCTTCGCAACGCGTGTTTCGCGGGTTTCGCATCCGCCGCGCGCAGAGCCAGGATGACTGGACGGCGATCAACAATTTGTACATCGCCCGAGGCATGCTGCCCATCGACCCGACCTTGCTGACCCCGCGTCATCAGGGCGGTCCGGTGTACTGGATCGCCGAAGACGAAACCACGAATGCGGTGATCGGCAGCGTCATGGGCCTGAACCATCAAAAGGCCTTTAATGACCCGGAAAACGGCAGCAGCCTGTGGTGCCTGGCGGTTGACCCTCAATGCACACGACCGGGTGTTGGCGAAGTGCTGGTTCGGCATTTGATCGAGCATTTCCAGAGTCGCGGCCTCGCCTACCTTGACCTGTCGGTATTGCACGACAACCAGCAGGCGAAAAACCTCTACAGCAAACTCGGCTTTCGAAACCTGCCGACCTTTGCCATCAAGCGCAAGAACGGTATCAACGAAAAGCTGTTCCTGGGCCCGGGCCCGCAGGCGGACTTCAATCCGTACGCGCGGATCATTGTCGAGGAAGCTCACCGCCGCGGCATCGACGTGCAAGTGGATGACGCGGAAGCCGGCCTGTTCACGCTGATCCATGGTGGGCGACGCATCCGTTGCCGTGAGTCGCTGAGCGATCTGACCACCGCCGTCAGCATGACGTTGTGCCAGGACAAACGCCTGACGAACAAGGTGCTCAAAGCAGCGGGTCTTGAACTGCCCGTGCAGCAACTTGCGGGCAATGCCGATGACAATCTGGCGTTTCTCGACGAGCACGAACGGGTCGTGGTCAAGCCGGTAGACGGTGAGCAAGGTCAGGGCGTTGCCGTGGATCTGCGGACCATCGACGACGTGCAGGCGGCCGTCGAGCGCGCCCGTCAATTCGACAGCCGCGTGCTGCTGGAAAGCTTTCACGAAGGGCTGGACCTGCGCATTGTCGTCATCGGTTTCGATGTGGTGGCGGCAGCGATCCGGCGGCCGGCTGAAGTCATAGGCGACGGTCGTCACACCATCGCCCAGTTGATCGAAGCGCAAAGCCGTCGTCGCGCGGCGGCCACGGGCGGCGAAAGCAAGATTCCGGTGGATGAGGAAACCCGTCGTACCGTTGAAGACGCGGGCTTCACCTTTGACAGCGTGCTGCCGGCAGATCAACGTCTGGCGGTGCGCCGCACGGCCAATCTGCATACCGGTGGGTGTCTGGAAGACGTGACGGCGATCCTTCACCCGGTATTGAAAGATGCGGCCATCCGAGCCGCCCGCGCTCTGGATATTCCAGTGGTCGGTCTGGACCTGATGGTCCCGGCCGCCGACCAGCCGGAATACGTGTTTATCGAAGCCAACGAACGCTGTGGCCTCGCCAACCACGAGCCACAGCCGACGGCCGAACGCTTCGTCGACCTTTTATTTCCCCACAGCCTGCCCGTGCACGGCTGAAAATCGGCGCGCTCCCCTGCTTTTGTAGGAGCGCGCTTGCCCGCGATTGCGTAGCGCCAGTCAGCATCTTCTTCGCTGACACACCGATATCGCGGGCAAGCGCGCTCCTACAAGGGACCCGCTCACACATTCAGGAGCCTCTCCATGACCACTGCACAAAAAATCCTCGAACCGGATCTGAATTACCTGCAGAAAGTCCTGCTGGAAATGCTCGCGATTCCAAGTCCCACGGGCTTTACCGACACCATCGTGCGCTATGTCGCCGAGCGTCTGGAGGAGCTGGGCATCCCTTTTGAATTAACCCGGCGCGGGACCATACGTGCCACGTTGAAAGGCAAGCAGAACAGCCCGGACCGCGCCGTTTCCGCGCACTTGGATACCATCGGTGCCAGCGTACGTGAAGTGAAGGACAACGGCAGGCTGGGCCTGTCGGCAGTGGGCTGCTGGTCCAGCCGTTTTGCCGAAGGCAGCCGGGTCAGTGTATTTACCGACACAGGTGTGATTCGCGGCAGCGTGCTGCCGTTGATGGCCTCGGGGCATGCGTTCAACACCGCCGTCGACACGATGCCGATCAGTTGGGACCACATTGAACTACGCCTGGACGCTTATTGCGCAACCCGCGCCGACTGCGAGTCGCTAGGAATCAACATCGGCGATTTCGTCGCGTTCGACCCGCTACCCGAGTTCACTGAAAGCGGTCACATCAGCGCGCGACACCTCGACGACAAGGCGGGGGTCGCGGCCCTGCTCGCCGCGCTCAAAGCCATTGTCGACAGCGGCGCCGAGCCACTGATCGACTGCCATCCGCTCTTCACGATCACCGAGGAAACCGGCAGCGGCGCAGCGGGCAGCCTGCCGTGGGACGTCAGCGAGTTCGTCGGTATTGACATCGCGCCAGTTGCACCCGGTCAACACTCCAGCGAACACGCGGTGAGCGTCGCCATGCAGGACTCCGGCGGTCCCTACGACTACCACCTGTCTCGGCATCTGCTGCGCCTGGGTCAGGAGAAAGAACTCTCTGTGCGCCGGGACCTGTTCCGTTATTACTACAGCGATGCGCACTCGGCGATCACCGCAGGCTATGACACGCGCACCGCGTTGCTGGCCTTCGGCTGCGATGCGACACACGGCTATGAGCGCACGCACATTGACAGCCTGAGTACGCTGAGCCGCCTGCTGTCGGCGTACATCATGAGCCCGCCGGTATTCGCCAGTGATGCGCATCCCTCGAATGCGTCGTTGGAGAATTTCAGCCATCAGCTGGAGCACGACGCGCAGATGGAAACCGACACACGGGTGCCGTCGGTGGACACGTTGGTGGGGCAGCGTTAAGCATTTATCCGCCACGCGCTGATCATTCCTACACCCTGGGTGGGAATGATCAAAGAAGTCCTGTGGGAGCGAATTCATTCGCGATGCAAAGTTGCAGGCAATAGGGATGTTGAGCCTCTACCACCGTCTCGCGAATGAATTCGCTCCCACAGTTGAAGTGCAGAAATCAGCAGCAGCGTAGGAAAAATTAACTACCGCTGTAGCCTCCCAACCTGGACCGCGCTAGCATCCCGCCATCTGCCCCTTCGCCCTGACCGAGAACCCCATGCTGATCCCCTACGACCAACTCGAAGCCGACACCCTGACGCGTTTGATCGAGGATTTCGTGACGCGGGACGGGACCGACAATGGCGACGAGACTCCGCTGGAAACCCGCGTCCTGAGGGTGCGGCACGCGCTGAGTAAAGGTCAGGCGGTGATTTTCTTTGACCTGGACAGTCAGCAATGTCAGCTGATGCTCAAGCATGACGTGCCCAAAGAGTACTTCGACGAATAATAAAGGTGGCCGCAAGGCAGAGGGTTGATCGATGTGACGACGGGTCTAGGTGCCCGATGATTGCGTCGCCATCTGCTGCAGACGCGCAGCGATGCGTTTGTAGACTTCCGCGCGATGGATCTTCACATGTTGCGGGGCGTCAATGCCCAGCCGTACCTGATTGCCGGTGATGCCCAGAATCTGCACGGTAATGTCATCGCCGATGGAGAACGTCTCTCCGACTTCTCGCGTCAATACCAGCATTTTTCCTACTCCCTTGGTTGTAACCGAGAGAGCAGGTTGCCGCGCGGACCCGAGCGCTTCAATGCACTAGGAGAAAATCAGTCTTGCCCTTCAAGCCTTAAGGGCGATTGCTGACAGACACATCCTACGGACCATCAAAACTCGCGACGCCGATCGGAAAAAACGCCCGCACAGCGTGGGATTTTTACCGGGTCCTGTCAGGTCGCCGCCCACCGAGGACCCAGCAAGATAATGGTCGCGCCGATGACGCAGAACGCCACCCCGATCCAGTCAGACGTCAACGGTCGCACGCGCTCGATGACGCTCAACCAGGCAATGGACGTGATGATGTAGATCCCCCCGTACGCGGCATACGCACGTCCCGCATACGCCGCCTCGACCCGCGTCAACAGCAGCGCAAACAGGGTCAGGCTGGCCAGTGCCGGAATCACCCAGAGCGCGCTTTTACCCTGTCGCAACCACATCCAGAAACCATAGCAACCGGCTATTTCGAACAGGGCGGCCAGAAAGAACCAAACGTAATTGAGCACGGCGAAAACTATTCAAAGGTGGCCGGAAAGATACGGCGCACCCTATCAGAAAACGCTTCGACTCACTCCTTCCCGGACTTCGCCTTGGCCCGCATTTTGTCCGCCATGTTGGCCATCTCGTCGTACAGCATTTGCGGGTTTTTCTGCTTGAGTTGCCAGGCCATGCGCCCTTGCTCGTGGGGCAGGATCATGAACTCGCCTTTGCCTACCTGATCGAAAATGTACTCGGCGATGTCGCTCGCGCTGATCGGCGAGCTCTCCAGCAGCTTGCCGACCTGGGCTTTCATCGCCGGTGTCGGCCCGCGGAACGAGTCCAGAAGATTGGTCTGGAAGAACGACGGACAGACCACATGTACCCCGATCTCTTGCTGACGCAATTCGATCAACAGGCTTTCCGACAATGCCACCACACCGGCCTTGGCGACGTTGTAGTTGCTCATCGCCGGGCCCTGCATCAACGCCGCCATCGAAGCGATGTTGATGATCTTGCCCTTGCTCTGCTCTAACAACGGCAGAAACGCTTTGCAGCCTTTGACCACCCCCATGAGGTTGATCGCGATCTGCCAATCCCAGTCTTCCAGCGACAACTCGCCAAAGAAACCGCCAGACGCCACGCCTGCGTTGTTGACGATAATGTCGATGCCGCCGAACTTCTGTTCACAGGCTTGAGCGAAGGCCGTCAACTGGCTGTAGTCCCGCACATCGCAGCGCTGAACGAAACCGTCTGCACCCGCCTCACGCACCAGCCTCAGGGTTTCCTGAAGCCCGGCATCGCTGACGTCCGACAGCGCCAGGCGCCAGCCTTCGCGTGCCCAGCGCAGTGCGATTTCACGCCCCAGACCAGAACCTGCGCCAGTGATCATGATGCGATTTTGCATAGCAGTTGCCTTGTCGATTGCGAAGAGTGAGCTGAGTGTAAACAGACAAATTGTCGGACAATGCCTTCATTAGCTCGCTGAATATGCCAGGCAAACCGGCGCCTCAGGCCGCTCGGCGACCGTCACGCCAACGCTGGATCACGATCAGATACACCGTGAGATTGACCACCACCACCAACGTCCCGAGCGCAATCTGGATCTGCGGCGTGAGGCCGGCGGGATAGATCAGCGGTATCAGATAGTGACCGATGAAATCTCCCTCATAACCCGCGATGCCGGCCTTGAACCGCAGGCTGTTCTCAAGCGGGGTCAACGGGCAATACAGGTGGAAGAACTCTACGGCCATTCCCCAAGCCACCGCTGGTAAATGAATCAGCATCCAACCGCGCCAGCGCAACGCCAGAAGTGCGCCTGACATGACGAAGATGATAAATAAAAGATGGAAGACGACTACCGCGTCTGCCATGAAGGAATAAAACATAGCTTGCTTCCTATTTATCCTGCCAGGACAACTTTCGGGACCGACTTCCCGCGTGTAAGTTCCACACTCATTACGCGCTAACAGCACACGAATCGCCACTAACTAAAGCCAACAATTTTTGTCACACCACAGACTCAACCCTCTGTTTTATAACGGTTTTTAAAAAATGTTATTTTTTATTTCTTTTGATACGAACCTTTTGATTATGGCCACAGTCGGAGTAATCAAGCGGTACAACTTTTGCCAAGTTGGCCAGAAGCTTGAACGGCATAGCCACTTTCCAGGTACACAAGAAGGAACTCGTCATGGGCATCGGCACAATTCTTATCATCATCCTGATTCTCCTGTTGGTTGGCGGTTTGCCAGTGTTCCCGCACTCCAGAAGTTGGGGCTATGGACCATCGGGCATCATCGGTACTATTCTGGTGATTCTGTTGATATTGGTGTTGCTCGGCAGGATATAACCCCCTGGCAGCATCTGGAAAACCCCGCGCTCGTCGCGGGGTTTTTTATGGGTTGGGTTTTGGTGGTACTGGGTTTGGGTATTGATCCGTATTTTAGGGTGATGCTGATATTTTGGTTCGGCCTAACGGCCGATCTGCTCCGCCTTCGGCGGGTTACTTTTTCAAGAGCCGGAGTGCCGGACCATCAAAAAGTAACCAAAAGGCCCTGCTCCTGGGTGGAGCCTGCCCCCAAGTCGCGTTTTGTGGTGTCTGGACTCTCGCGTACAAGAGCAACTAGGGCTGGAGCTAACGCTCGTCGCATTCCTGGTTCGTGCATCTATCGTTCGCGCTGCATTCTTAACTGTAGGAGCGCGCTTGCCCGCGATCTGCCGGGAACTGGCAGCAAATCCGGTGCATGCGGTGTGTCAGGGACAACCGAGTCGCCTGATTTTGCTACCGCTGCGCGGTAGATCGCGGGCAAGCGCGCTCCTACGCCTTCGGCAGAATCAAACGCAGACGACGCGCAGTGGGTCGAGCGGCATGGATGCCGCGAGAGCGCCGTCAGGACATGGATGTCCGTTCGGCGCGGGCCCACGGAGCGTCGTCGGAGTGCGGGTACCCGACGAAGTCGGGCCAAACCGGGAGCCAACCCTTGGTTACTTGGGGTTATCAAGTAACCCGCCGAAGGCGGAACAGTTCGGCCCTCAGGCCGAACCCAAATACCAGCGCCACCACCAGAAACAGATATACACACCAAACCCCCAGCAAACCCTCAACCCAAATCCAAAACCCCAAACCCCAAAAACAAAAACGCCCCGAACCAGTCGGGGCGTTTCCTATCACGTAACTACCTCACATCAATGAGACACCGCACCGCTCGCCCCAAGCCCAGTCTGCGAACGCACAAACTGCGGGAAGAACAACGCACGCTCACCTTCCGCCGCTTTCGACTTGTCCGTCACCGAGAAGAACCAGATGCCGACAAACGCAATGGCGATGGAGAACAGCGCCGGGTACTCGTACGGGAAGATCGCCTTCTCGTGATGCAGGATCTGCACCCAGATGGTCGGACCAAGAATCATCAGCACCACCGCACTGATCAGCCCCATCCAGCCGCCGATCATGGCGCCACGGGTGGTCAGGTTCTTCCAGTACATCGAAAGCAACAGCACAGGGAAGTTACAGCTCGCTGCGATGGAGAACGCCAGGCCCACCATGAACGCGATGTTCTGGCTTTCGAACGCAATCCCCAGACCGATCGCCACAACCGCCAGGGCGATGGTGGTGATTTTCGATACACGGATCTCGTCTTTCTCGTTGGCCTTGCCGCCTTTGATCACGCTGGCATACAGGTCATGCGACACCGCCGAGGCACCGGCCAGGGTCAAACCGGCAACCACCGCCAGAATCGTGGCGAACGCCACCGCCGAGATGAAGCCAAGGAACAGACTGCCACCCACTGCATCGGCCAGGTGGACAGCGGCCATGTTGTTACCGCCCAACAGTGCACCCGCTGCATCCTTGAACGCAGGGTTGGTGCTGACCAGCAGGATCGCGCCGAAGCCGATGATGAAGGTCAGGATGTAGAAGTAGCCGATGAAACCAGTCGCATACAGAACCGATTTGCGGGCTTCCTTCGCGTCGCTTACGGTGAAGAAGCGCATGAGGATGTGCGGCAGGCCAGCGGTACCGAACATCAGTGCCAGACCCAGGGAGAATGCCGAGATCGGGTCTTTCACCAGACCGCCCGGGCTCATGATCGCTTCACCTTTGGGGTGAACTTTCACGGCTTCGGAGAACAGCATGTTGAAGTCGAAGTTGACGTGCTTCATGACCATCAGCGCCATGAACGACGCACCGGACAACAGCATCACCGCTTTGATGATCTGGACCCAAGTGGTCGCCAGCATGCCGCCGAACAACACATACAGACACATCAGAATACCGACGAGCACCACGGCAACCGCGTAATCCAGACCGAACAGCAGCTGGATCAGCTTGCCCGCGCCAACCATCTGCGCAATCAGGTAGAACGCCACCACCACCAGCGAACCGCAGGCAGACAGGGTACGGATTTCCTTCTGCTTCAGGCGGTAGGACGCCACGTCAGCGAAGGTGTATTTGCCCAGGTTACGCAGGCGTTCGGCGATCAGGAACAGAATGATCGGCCAGCCCACCAGGAAGCCGATCGAGTAGATCAGGCCATCGTAGCCAGAGGTGTAAACCAGCGCGGAAATACCCAGGAAGGACGCCGCCGACATGTAGTCGCCCGCAATCGCCAGGCCGTTCTGAAAGCCTGTGATCTTGCCGCCCGCCGAGTAGTAATCCGCTGCCGTCTTGTTCTTTTTCGAAGCCCAGTAAGTGATGCACAGCGTAAACGCTACGAAGACCACGAACATGATGATCGCCGCGATGTTCAGCGGCTGTTTCTGTACAGCGCCCGTCAACGCATCGGCCGCCCACAGGGTCGGTGCAAATGCAGACAGGCCAAGGGTTGCAACCAAAGGGCGGATCATTGCTGTGCCTCCTTCAGAATCGCGTTGTTCAGGTCATCGAACTCACCGTTGGCACGGCGAACGTAGATGGCTGTCAGCACGAATGCAGAGACAATCAGGCCGACGCCGATTGGCATTCCCCAGGTGATGGATGATGTGGCGCTGAGTTTGGCGCCCAGAATCTGAGGCCCATACGCAATCAAAAGGATGAATGCGGCATAGAGCCCAAGCATGATCGCCGAGAGAATCCAGGCGAATCGTTCCCTTTTCGAGACCAGTTCCTTGAAACGGGCACTGTTCTGAATCGAGAGGTAAATGCTGTCGTTCATTGTTTTTGTCCTCGCAGCACAGATGGATGTCACGTATTCCACTTTAGTCCGCTCTGAGGCGCACTCCAGACGACCTTAGTATTAGAACGACATTAGTTGATGTGCGCGGACCTGCACTTTCTGGCCCGAAAGAAAAACCAGAGGCATGTTTGGCGTAACAGCCTTACGCAGTGGCTTTGATTCTGGCCGGAGGCCGTGGGGTGCCGGCCTGCTGGCGAATGCAGGGGTCGGTGAATGAATAAATGAGGGTTGATGCACGGTATTCGCGAGCGAGCTCGCTCCCACAGTGAGTGTGTAGCGGCGGAATTAAAAACCGCCTGGCGATCACTCAACAGGCGGTTTTTTGAAGATTAAATCTTTATGGCAACTTATTTACCGGTCCACTCTTTGACGCGATCAGGGTGCTTGGCGACCCAGTCCTTGGCGGCGGCTTCAGGCTTGGCGCCGTCCTGAATGGCGAGCATGACTTCGCCAATCTCATCTTTGCTGGTCCACTGGAATTTCTTGAGGAAGTCAGCCACGTCCGGCGCTTTTTTGGCCAGGTCCAGGCTGCCGATGTTGTCGACGGTCTCAGCAGCTCCGTAAACGCCTTTTGGATCTTCCAGGAACTTCAGTTTCCACTTGGCGAACATCCAGTGCGGCACCCAGCCGGTCACGGCAATGGATTCCTTCTTGTTTTCAGCGCGGGTCAGCTCGGCAATCATGCCGGCGCCGGAACTCGCCTGTAGCTTGTAGCCATCCAGACCGTAGTCCTTGATCGCCTGATCGGTCTTGATCATCACACCTGAACCGGCGTCGATGCCGACAATTTTCTTCTTGAAGGACTCGTCGGTTTTCAGGTCTGCCACCGAGTTGGCTTTCACGTACTCCGGCACGATCAAGCCGATTTTAGCGTCCTTGAAGTTCGGACCGTAGTCGGTGACCTTGTCCTTGTTCTTGGCCCAGTATTCACCGTGGGTCACGGGCAGCCAGGCGGACAGGATCATGTCCAGCTTGCCGGTCGCAACGCCCTGCCACATGATCCCGGCGGCCACGGCCTGCAGCTTGACGGGGTAACCCAGTTTTTCCTTGATGACCTCGGCGGCCACGTTGGTGGTCGCGACGCTGTCCGACCAACCATCCACGTAACCTATGCTGAGCTCCGGTTTGTCAGCGGCAACGGCCAGCGTGGAACTGATGGCAAGGGCCAGAGCGGCGCCTGCACCCAGGATATTTCGAATCTTCATCGTTACTTCCCCGGTAGTCCTGAACCCGACGGCGTCGGGAATCGTTAACGTTCTTATAAGGCCGCGACCTGCGCCCACGTTTGGCGCGTCGCGCACCTTTCACGCCTCAACCACTTGCCTGCGCAGCCGCACTCGCTGCGTTGACGAACCGATCATCAACCTGCACCGACCTCGCCCCTTTCCTCTGGGCGACACTCAGGCACCGGGAAACGACATCACAGGGCCATCAACGACAAACAGGTCGTAAAACAGGTGGCAGTCCGTCCGAAATTTGCATGTCTTAAGGCAGCGGTCAGTTTCAAGCGGCAAGCGACAAGAAAAAGCAGGCTTGTGACGTGCCAACTTGCAGCTTTAGGCTTGCCGCTTGCCACTGCCCCTAAGCTAGACTGCGGCCCTCTGCCCTCTCTCGGCCCGATCATGCCCGCCACCTCCCGCTCGCCGTTCGTTCTCTACCTTTTTTCTTGCCTGATTGCTCTGATCGCCCTGTCCAGCTACTGGTACTGGCTCGGGAAACCGGTGGTGCTGCCGGACGCGGCGACCCCGACTCACAAGCTGCAATGCGCGTCCTACACGCCGTTCGACAAGGATCAATCGCCGTTCGACCAGCCGCTCACGTTGCGCCCGGCGCGGATAGATGCTGACCTTGCGCTGCTGGCGACACGCTTCGAGTGCATTCGGACCTACTCGATGACCGGCCTGGAGGCGATCCCTGAACTGGCGCGCAAACACGGATTGAAAGTCATGCTGGGCGCCTGGGTGAATGCCAACCCCGAGGACACCACCAAGGAGATTAAGGCGCTGATTACGGCCGCCAACGCCTACCCGGATGTTGTCACCGCAGTGATCGTGGGTAACGAGGCGTTGTTACGTAAAGAAGTGACGGGCGCGCAACTGGCGAAACTGATCCGTCAGGTCAAGGCCCAGCTCAAGCAGCCGGTCACCTACGCCGACGTCTGGGAGTACTGGCTGCAGTACCCGGAAGTCGCACCCGCCGTGGACTTCTTGACCATCCATTTGCTCCCGTACTGGGAAGACGACCCGAAGGGTATTGATGACGCGTTGGACCACGTGGCCCAGATCCGTCAGACCTTCGGCAGCACGTTCGCCCCCAAGGACATCCTGATCGGCGAAACCGGATGGCCCAGCGAAGGCCGTCAGCGAGAGACCGCCTTGCCGAGTCGGGTCAATGAAGCGAAGTTCATCCGCAGTTTTGTGGCGATGGCCGAACAGAACGGCTGGCATTACAACCTGATCGAGGCCTTCGACCAACCCTGGAAGCGTGAGGCCGAAGGTGCGGTCGGCGGTTACTGGGGTCTGTTCGACGCCGATCGTCAGGAGAAAGGCGTACTGGCAGGCCCGGTGTCGAACCTGCCCTACTGGGAGGTCTGGTTGGTGGTGAGCGTTGTCATCTGCCTGGCGACACTGGCGCTGGCCGGCCAGGTGACGGGCGCGCGCAGTGCCGTGATCCTGCCGCTGCTCGCGGCACTCGGCGGGGGCTGCATCGGCACCTGGGGCGAGTTGGCGCGGGTGACCAGCCGGTTTGCAGGCGAATACCTGTGGGCGGTTACGCTAGTGGTGCTCAATCTATTGGTACTGGCACATGCGGCATTGACCTTGAGCGAACGATCCGGCTGGCGCGGTCGTG
>Ga0265798_10003491_pt1 | contig 22352 bp, 17 predicted proteins | sample P3T30metagenome_FD_192430 | JGI IMG/M metagenome (GOLD analysis project Ga0265798, IMG submission 192430) | Plant litter microbial communities from East Loma Ridge, Irvine, California - P3 T30 | ecosystem: Environmental > Terrestrial > Plant litter > Unclassified | place: USA: California... | reverse complement strand
CTAGGGTCTCGAGCAGGCCCCGCGCCTGCCGGTACTCGCGCACCGTGGCCAGCGGTATCTGGTACAGCACATCGACTTGCCCCGGCCCCGTGATGTGCACCGACGTGAGCACCAGCTTGCGCCCCAGCAGCGCCAGCAGCCCCCGGCGCTGGCGGGCGGCGGGGTTGGGGTTACCGCCCGTGTCGAGGCTGTCGGCCAGGGCCAGCTGCCCGGCCACCTGCTGGAAGTAGCGCACCCCGCTGATGTTGTCCCACACGCCGGCCTCCTGCAAGTGGCGCACCAGGGCGGGGTGGTCGCGGGTGGCCAGCACCAGCACCGCATCGTCGGGCACCAGGGCGTAGGGGTCGATGGGCACGCTGGCCAGCGTGCGGCGGTAATACACGTAGGTGGCCAGCGAGAGCAGCAGCAGCGCGGCCCCCAGCAGGGCCAGAAGCTTGCGGGACATGGGACAAAAGTAGCCCGACTAGGTCCTACTGCTCCTCAGGCTGCCGGCTCAGTTGGGTATTGGCGGACGTAGCCGCTACGCAAAAGCGGCTTGGCGGCCCTTACTTGCCGCTTGTTTAAGCGCCACTTTATAAGCCAGCTAGGCTTTTCCATCTTCTATGCAACTACCTCTACCTTTCTTCCTACCCGCTCGTCACTGGGCTTCTCGATTGAGCCTTGCGCTCGGGCTGCTGGGTGGTTCGCTGAGCGCCGCGCACGCGCAGCAGCCGGTTTTTGGCGCGGCCCTCACGGTGGGCAACACCCGCACCAGCGGCGAAAGCTGGCTGCCCTGCATGGGCACCGATGCGCAGGGCAATGTGTACGTGGCGGGTCACTTTATGGGCAGCACGTACTTCGGTACGCAGCAGCTAACCAGCCGCTCCAGCCAAACCGATATTTTTATAGCCAAATACGACGCAGCGGGCCGCAATCTCTGGGTGCGGCAGGCGGGCGGCAACGGGCCCGAATCGGTGACGGGCTTAGTGGTCGATGCCGCAGGCAACGTGTACCTGGCGGGCCGTTACTATGGCCTGGCACCCTTTGGCCCCTACACCCTCACGACCGACCAACCAGCACCGGTTGCTGACGCTTTTGTGGCTAAGCTCGACGCGGCGGGCACCTGGCAGTGGGCCGTGTCGGGGGGTGGCCCCGGCGACGACGAGGGCGGGCGCCTAGCCTTAGGCAGCGGTGGGCAGCTTACGCTGGTCGGTTCATTTGCGGGGGCCACGGCTACGTTTGGCCCGGCGCAGGTGACCAACTCACAGCCCTCGGCCGGCACCTCAGACATTTTTGTGGCCCAGCTGAGCACCAGTGGCACGTGGCTAAATGCCGTGAGTGCTGGCGGCGCCGGCAGCGAAAGCGTGACGGACGTAGCCGTGGATGCTGCCGGCAACGCTTACATCTGCGGCTCCTTCAGCAGCGCGCAGGTCCAGTTTGGAGCCAACACGCTGGCTAATACCTCGGCCAGCGGCTCGCAAGATGCCTTTGTAGCCAAGCTCTCGGCCGCGCGCACCTGGGAGTGGGCCACTAGGTTTGGTAACGCCGGCCACGATAACCTGCAAGGCCTGGCGCTCGATGGCGCCGGCCGCCCCTACGTCACGGGCAGCTTCACGGGGGCGGCGGTGGCCCTAGGTCCCTACTCGCTTTCCAATGCCACGCCTACCGACCCCGAAGTGGTGGTGGGCGCGCTAACCAACGACGGCACCTGGCGCTGGGCCACCAGCGCCGGGGGCTCGAGCGGCGATGTCGGCAGCCGACTCACTGTCGATGCAGCGGGCCAGCTTACCGTCACGGGTAGCTTTGGCAGCCGCAGCGCGCAGTTCGGCGCTCTCACCGTGCCCAACGCCAGCGCGACCGGCAATGCCAACGTTTTCCTGGCTCGCCTCGACGCTGACGGCGCTTGGCAGTGGGTGCTGGCGCCGACTGGGCCGGGCGAGAAATACGGCTCCCAGCTTGTGACTGCGCCCGATGGCGGCCTGTACCTGGCGGGGGCTTACTGGCAGCAGGCCACGTTCGGAACTACCGAGTTGGCGGGCAATGCCCTATTTCCTAGCATCTTCCTAGTGCGCGCCTTCGACCATATCGCGGTGCCGATGGTTTCGGCCGTGGCGCCCAGCAGCGCGTCGCCCGGCCAGCGCGTCACGCTTACGGGCACGGGCTTTGCCGGCGCCACTGAGGTACTGTTCGATACGACCCCAGCGGACTTCACGGTACAGTCGGCCACCCGGCTCACGGCCACCGTGCCCCAGGGGGTCACGGCGGGCTTGGTGAGCGTGCGCACTAGCGCCGGCATCGGCACCTCGCCGCTGGCCTTCACGCCTACCGTGCTGGCAACCACCCCAGCTGGCCCCAGCCACCCAGACTTGTGGCCCAACCCGATTGAAACCAATGGCTTGTTGCATATCCAACTACCCGCGTCCCTAGCGCCAGCCACCTCAACGCAGGTAGAAGTCCGCAACCTCCTAGGGCAGCTTGTGCAGCAAGCACAGTTTAGCGGGCGCACGCTAGCCGTGCCGCTCCGAGGAGTGGCACCGGGCGTGTACCAGCTTACCCTAGTAGCTGCGGGGCAGCCAGCCCTTTCGCGCCGCCTCACCGTGACCGAATAGCCCCTAGGCCAACCTAGGCTTTGGGGTAGCCTAAGGCAGCCTAGGAGCATTTATTCGCAGGATAATGCAGCAGCAATCTACCTTACCTAGCCGCGGCAGTAGTTTATTTGACAAAAAACTAGTCTGATGGCCGACTCCCTACCCCCTGTTTCCGACAACTCACCGCCGCATTTCAAGCGTGCGCTCACTCTCTTCGACGCCGTGATGCTCGTGACGGGCAGCATGATAGGCTCGGGTATCTTCCTCGTGTCGGCCGACATTGCCCGGCAGGTGGGCTCGGCGGGCTGGCTGCTGGTGGTGTGGCTACTCACGGGCCTCATTACCATGGCCGGCGCCATCAGCTACGGCGAGCTGGCGGCTATGTTCCCCAAGGTGGGCGGGCAGTACGTGTACTTGCGCGAGGCCTTTGGCCGACTAGTGGCGTTTCTGTACGGCTGGACGCTGTTTCTGGTAATTCAGACGGGCGTTATCGCGGCCGTGGCCGTGGCCTTTGCCAACTACACCGGGGTGCTGGTACCGTGGTTTTCGAGCCAGCACGTGCTCTTTACTCTAGGGTCGTTCAGCTTTACCACGGTGCAGCTGCTGGCCATCGCGCTCATCGTGGGCATCACGGCCATTAACGCTCAAGGTGTGCAGTCGGGCAAACTGATTCAAAACGTGCTGGGCTCGACCAAGCTGGTAGCGCTGGCGCTGCTCATCATCTTCGGGCTGGCCCTGGGGCTGAACGCCGACGCCGTGCAGGCCAACTTCCACGACCTCTGGACGGCCACGCGCTCGCCCGCGCCGGGGGTAGCGGGGGCTGCCGTGCCCCTAGGTACCGGAGCGCTTATCATCGGCATCGGCATGGCCATGACCGGCTCGCTGTTCTCGTCCGACTCGTGGAACAACATCGGCTTCGCAGGTGAGGAAATCCAGAACCCCGAGCGTACGCTAGTGCGCAGCATGGCCATCGGCACGGCCATCGTCACGGCGCTCTACATCCTCATCAATGTGGTGTACCTGCTGGTGCTTCCCCTCAAGGGCTCGCCCGAGGCCACTACGCTGGCTGGCCGCGGCATTCAGTACGCTGCCGACGAGCGTGTGGCTACGGCCGTGGCCGAGTCGGTAATGGGCCCTAGGGGCGCCATTGTGCTGGCCGTGCTCATCATGCTCAGCACCTTCGGAGCCAACAACGGTATCATCCTGAGCGGGGCGCGGGCCTACTACGCCATGGCCAAGGATGGTCTGTTCTTCCCGTCACTGGCTACCCTCAACCGGGCTGGGGTACCGGGCCGGGCGCTGTGGGCGCAGTGCCTGTGGGCCTGCCTGCTGTGCCTGAGCGGCCGCTACGGGCAGCTGCTCAACTACGTCATGTTCTCAGTTATCCTCTTCTACCTCGTTACCATTATCGGCATTTTTGTGCTGCGCCGCACCCGGCCCGACGCACACCGCCCCTACCGCGCCTGGGGCTACCCGGTGCTGCCGGGCATTTATGTGGTGCTGGCCTCGGCCTTTTGCATTATCCTGCTCATTGCGCCCGATACGGCCGAGTACTCGCGCTACGGCCTGGGGCTGGTGGCCCTAGGGCTGCCTGTATACCTGCTTTTTGGCCGGAAGATGGGTGGGGCCTAGGCTTCCAGCTCCCTGCTTTTTTCACCTTTTTCCTTTCACATGCCCTCCTTTTTTCTCAGCGGCCTGCTCGTCGCGCTGGCCGCTACTACCGCCTTGGCGCAGCCCACTCCCCCTTCGCGCCGCTGGCTCAATGCCCCTAAGCAAGTAACGCGCACCCCCAAGGGCGTGCGGGTGCAGGTAGAAGGCGGTACCGATTTTTGGCGCGTCACGCACTACGGCTTCATTCGCGACAACGGGCACTTCTACTTTCAGGAGCAAACCGGTGATTTTGAGGCCAAAGTGAAGGTGGTGGGTCAGTACCACGAGCTCTACGACCAAGCCGGCCTGATGATTCGGCTCGACGAAAAGAACTGGATTAAGACCGGCATCGAGTACGTAAAAGGCGTGCAAAATGTGAGCGCCGTCGTCACGCGTGAGGTGTCCGACTGGTCGGTGGTGCCCCGGCAAGACAGCCCGGCGGCGGTCTGGCTCACGCTGCTGCGCAAGGGCGACTACGTAGAAATTAAGTACTCCTTCGATAACAAGGACTTTAAGATGCTGCGCCTCGCGTACTTCCCACCTACCCCCGGCCGTAGCGTGCAGATTGGCCTGATGTGCGCCGCCCCCGACGGCAAGGGCTTCCCCGTCGAGTTTGAAGATTTTACCGTGGCGCCGCTCGCGCCGGCCAAGAAATAACTGGCCCGGCCACGCTGCCGCTTATTAAAAAAGGCCCCGCAACCTACGTTGTGGGGCCTTTTTGGTAAAACTACTTGGGATAAGCACCTAGGGCTGATAACAAGCCTTCGTGCTCACGGGGCCGGCTTTATTGAAAGGCTGCCTTCAGGCGGTCGGCCGCGTGGCTCTGCGCGTCTCTGGCTGGCGTCACTACGTCGTAGGTACCGAAAAATTCGTGCGTGGTGCCCGCGTACAACGTGTAATCGACGCTCACGCCAGCGGCGGTCAGCCTATCGCGTAGCGACATGCCTTCCGTCTGGAGCGGGTCAATTTCGGCGGCGATAATAGTAGTGGTAGGCAAGCCGCGCAGGTCGGCTACGTCTACCAGCGAAATCAGGCGATTGTCGCCGTCAGCGGGAGAATTAAAATACAGTCCGGTAAAATACTGAATATTAGCCCGGTTCAGCGGCACCGCATTGGCGTACTGGTTGTAGGAAGCGGTGTTCAGGTTGTTGTCGGCCACGGGGTACACCAGCAGTTCGTGCACGGGCAGCGCGGTGCCGCGCTCGCGGGCCAAGATGCACACGGCGGCGGCCATGTTGCCCCCGGCGCTTTCGCCAGCTACCGCAATCTTGGCGGGGTTTACTTTGAGCGTAGCCGCATTATCGCGCACGTATTTATAAGCCGCATAGGCATCTTCATGGGCAGCCGGAAACTTGTTCATAGTTTCGGAAGCCAAGCGATAGTCAACCGAAAACACGATGGCCCCGGTGCGGTCGGCCAGCGCCTTGGCCGAGGGCTCGTACACATTGAGCGAGCCAATGACCCAGCCCCCGCCGTGGTAGTACACAATGGCCGGGCGCGTGCCATCGGCCGCTAGGTTGGTCGTGTTAGAGCTGGTGGGCGTGTAAATGCGCACCGGCACACCATCAGGAGCCGAGTTATAGGTATTGGGCGACGGCGCGGGCAGCACGCGCTGGCTGATAGTCAGGTTAGGAGTTGTGGGCGTTTTGGTATACTTAGCCAGCAGCGCATTCACGGCGTCGGTCACGCTGTGGGTCATGCGCGCTTGGCGGGCGCTGAGGGTAGGTAGCGCCGGGTCGTTGAAGGCGCTAAACTGCTCAATGACCGCCCACATCTGGTCGTCCTCGTTGGGCGCATAGCTAGGCTTGGGCGTGGTGGGCTGCACGAGGTCGGGCGCGGGGTCTTCGACGCGGCACGAGGCCAGCGAGCCACCTAGGGCCCCGGCCATACCGGCCAATAGCAAAAATCGGGTAATTCCGCCCGCTAACCGGCCGGTAGAAGATGCGTGAGGGTGTTTCATGAGTAGTACTCCGGCAAGAAGAAAAATAAATAAACCGGAGCGTAAAACATGTACGGCGCCAGCTAAAACCTAGTTTATTAAAGTCGCCATATCCCCATCTTTTTCTCACCTCCCACAAAAAAGCCCGTGCTGGTTAGCACAGGCTTTTATTCTATTTTGGATGCCGCACCCCTTGCGGTGTTGCGTCTGGCTGCTACCGCTTCCTGCGGGCGCTTGCCTTGCTGTGCCGCACTGGCTCATAGTCATCGGCGGGCACTAGCGTCACGAGCAGCGGCTGGCCGTCGCGGCTTTGAGCCACTTCCTGTTCGTAGCCGCTGTAAGCGAAAATGAACGTGTTGGTACCAGCTGGCACAGGCAACGAGTAATCGCCATTGGCGTCGGTGCTGGTGCCGCGGGTAGTGCCTTTCAGGAGCACGGTAGCACCCACTAGCGGCTGGCCAGCTTCATCTACGATGCGCCCCGACTGAATACGCCGAGTAGGCGAGCCTATGGCAATGGCACTGGCCTCGGCTGTCACGTTGCTGGAGCTAGCCACGGGCACTGTTTCAGCCGGCGGGCGCACGGCTACCCGTGCCATGGAGGCCACTGGGCGCGGGGCACGGGGGCGGTCTGCGGCAGCATTTTTACTCACTGGGGTTTCCTCCGAGCTGGGCTCGATGGCTACCGAGGTGGCGCTACTAGGGTGCGTGGTGGCTACTTCGCTCGTTACGCCGCAGCCCAGCACGCCGCCGCTTACAAAACCTGCCAGCAAACCGCTGGCTAGTATTCGTACCAAATGTTTCATTGCCACCGTAGCTGTTTGCGAAGTTAAGTTAGGGCCTTGTTGCTGCAATGTACAACCAAAGCCTTGGTTTGTGCAATGGTCCGCGCCACGCTAGGGCTCTAGCATAGCGCGGTCATTTGCACTTTAATAAGCTCAACTATTACAGGCGCTCGTCTTGGGGGCGTTGTACCGACTTGCCAGGTGCGTCTTCGCCAAACTGCTGCTCGTGCATCCGAATGCCTTCGCCTTGCTCGTCTAGCTCGTAGCTACCCTCCTGGGTGAAGCCTGGGCCTTGGGCCTGCTCACCAGCCGTATCGTGGTTGTTGCCGCCCTGGGGCTCGGTTTCGGAGCCGCCGATGTGCAGGTTTTGCAGCTGGTCTTTCTGGTCGCTGCGCTGGGTGTAGCCATTGGCGCCCATATTGCGGTGGGCGCTGGCGTCGTCGCTGTTTTTGTTGTTGCTCTGGTCGCGCTGGTAGTCGCGCTGCGCTTCGAGCTCCTCATTTTTGGGGCCCACGCTGTTGGTCGGGTTCTGGTTGGCAGGCTCGTGCTTCTGGCCGCTGGCCTCGTTGTCGCTGTCGTTGTCGAACAGCTCGTCGCTGAGTATCATAACTGAGTGGGAGTGGGTTGAAGAAACAAAGGAGAAGGCTCCGGCAACCGGGTGGGCCGCGCTCAAGTACACGGCCTACAGCGCGGCCGGAGGTATTCTGTGTACGCGCCGCGCCGCCCGAAGTTGGTCGGGCGCGGCCCCGGCGGCCGTTTCTTTGCGTTTTATTTTTCCCGCGCCTTCTCATGGATTTTGGCAAGCTCTATCGCCCTACCCTTTTCAACTCCTGGCAGTTTATCGCCTTTGTGGGCCTCATCATGAGCGGCGGGGCCGAGTTGCTTATGCGCCTCATCAACTACCCGCGCCCGGTAGGCTACGGCTGGCTTTACCTGTGCTGGGCGGCGCTATTTGTGGGGGGAGCGCTGGTCAATGTGTTCGGCAAGCCCAAGCCGCACGGGCACCACCATCACCATTAAGCTGGTCGGGATACCTAGGCAGGAGTGAGTTTGTCCGGATAGGTTTCCTATTATCTCTAACGTTTCTTGCCTGACTTGATGATAGCGCTGCCGCCCAACCTTCGGAGTGGTACGCAACGCGCTTAACTCGCAATTCAACTGAACGTATAGCGGTTTCTGTCGGCACAATGAAGGGCGTGGTCTGTTGTAGGCCGCCCGGCCCGACCTTCCGGCGGTCACTTTACGTTTCAGTCCCCATGAATACTCGATTACCGGCCTTTGCGGCGGGACTGCTGGCTTTGTGCAGTGTTGCCGCCTGCGGCTCCAAAAAGAAAGACGGTGCCGGCAAGGACGGAAAAGGCGGCCCGCCGCCCATCAAAGAATATCCCGTGCTGGTGGTGCGCCCCGACTCGGTGACGCTCTACCAGGACTACCCTGCCACAGTGCAGGGCCAGCAAAATGTCGAAATCAGACCTAAGGTAGATGGCTATGTAGAAGCCATTTATGTAGATGAAGGCGCCAACGTGAAGAAAGGCCAGCGGCTGTTTCACATCTCGGCACCGCAGTATGAGCAGGATGTGCGCACGGCCCGCGCCGGCGTGCTCACCGCCGAGGCCGACGTAAGCACCGCCCGCATGGGCGTAAATAAAGTGGCCCCGCTGGTGGCGCGCGGCATCATCAGCAAGTACGAGCTGGAGGGCGCGCAGTACACCCTAGAGGCCAAGCTGGCTGCCCTGGCCCAGGCCAAAGCCACCCTAGCCAACGCCCTCACCAACCTAGGGTACACTAATATCGTGAGCCCGCTCGATGGCGTAATTGGCTCTATTCCGAACAAAATTGGTAGCCTCGTCAGCAGCACATCCACGGACCCGCTCACCACTATTTCGAGCGTTAATAACGTGTATGCCTACTTCTCGCTCAGCGAGAAAGCACTGCTTAGCTTCATCCGCCGCCGGCCCGGCCGCACCTTGCAGGAAAAGCTAACCAAGGTGCCCGACGTGCGCTTGGTGCTGGCCGATGGCACCGTGTATAAATATTCGGGCCGCGTTATAACAGCTATCGGCCAGATTGATACCGAAACCGGAGCCACCAGCTTCCGGGCCACGTTTCCTAACCCCAACGGTTTTTTGCGCAGCGGCAGTAGCGGCTCCGTTCGCACTTTTCAACCCAAGGAAAACGTCCTCATCGTGCCCCAAAGCGCCACTTACGAGCTGCAAGGCAAACGTTTTGTATACGTAGTGGGCCAGGACACGGCCGCCCATGCCGTGGCCATTACGACTACACCTACCCCCGACGGGCAGTCGTTTGTGGTGGATAAAGGCCTGAAAGCCGGCCAAAAAGTAGTACTGGAAGGCGTGGCAACACTAAAAGAGAATACCAAGCTGAAGCCCAAAGTGGTATCACAGCAAAAGGCAAAGACCGAAATGGCAGGCTAAGACCGGCAAATACTAGCGGTGCTGGCGCGAGTTTAGGCGCAGCCGTAACTCGTGACTAGACATGACGTGGAGGCTGCGCCTCCACTGCCGCGCCAGCGGCAAGCGGCGGCTACACATGTCTTGCTAAGCTACCCTAATGATAATTGCCACTGGCGCGGCAGTGGAGTTGAAAACTCCACGTGATGCTTCGGCAGGATTTACGCTGCGCTAAACTCGCGCCAGCATTGACCAGCCCATTAGTAATGAATTAAGTAGAAGATTTTTATGCTAAAAATATTCATCGAGCGCCCCGTACTCTCCACCGTTATTTCGGTTATCCTGGTGCTGCTAGGAGTGCTGGGCCTCACCACGCTGCCCATTGCGCAGTACCCCGACATCTCGCCGCCCACAGTGCAGGTGTCGGCCAGCTACGCGGGCGCCAATGCCGACGTGGTGCTCAAGAGCGTGCTCACGCCGCTGGAGGAGCAGATAAACGGCGTGGAGGGCATGACCTATATGACCTCCACGGCCACCAACGCGGGCTCGGCTACTATTCAAGTGTATTTCAACGTGGGCCGCGACCCCGACCAGGCGGCCGTAGACGTGCAAAACCGCGTGGCCAGCGCCACTAGCCTGCTGCCGCAGGAAGTAACCCTGGCCGGCGTAACCGTGCGCAAGCAGCAGAGCAGCAATTTGTTGATTTTTGCGCTCTACAGCGACAACCCGGCTTACGACCAAACCTTCCTCCAGAACTACGCCCAGATTAACATCACGCCTCAGATTCGGCGCGTCACGGGCGTGGGCGCGTCCAACGCCTTTGGCTCGCGCGACTACTCCATGCGCATCTGGCTCAAGCCCGATGTAATGGCTATTTATGGCCTCACGCCGTCCGACGTCACGGCCGCCCTGGCCGACCAAAACGTGGAGGCTGCGCCGGGCGCCTTCGGCCAGAATTCTGACCAAAGCTTTCAGTACGTTATTAAATACACGGGCAAGCTGGTATCGACCGAGCAGTTTGGCAACATCGTGCTCAAGGGTACGGCCCAGGGCCAGCTGCTACGGCTCAAAGACGTGGCCCGCATCGAGCTAGGTGCCCAGGACTACAGCAGCAACAGCGCCACGTTTGGCAAGCCCTCGGTGGGTATTTCGGTAAACCAAACGCCGGGCTCCAACGCCCGCGAGGTAATTGAAAACTCGGTGAAGGTGCTGGAAACCGCCGCCAAGTCTTTTCCGGCCGGCATTCACTACGTACCACTGGTGAACATCAACGACTTCCTGGATGCCTCGATTGACAAGGTGATTCACACGCTTATCGAAGCGTTTGCGCTGGTATTCTTAGTAATTTTTATTTTCCTGCAAGACTTCCGCTCTACCATCATCCACGGCGTGTCGGTGCCAGTGTCGATTATCGGCACGTTTTTCTTTTTGAAGGTCTTTGGGTACTCCATTAACATCTTGACGCTCTTTGCGCTGGTGCTGGCCATTGGCATCGTGGTCGATGATGCCATCGTGGTGGTAGAGGCTGTGCACGCCAAGCTCGAAAACGGCTATTCGTCACCTAGGCGAGCGGCCATCGATGCCATGAGCGAGATAAGCGGCGCCATCGTGAGTATCACGCTGGTAATGGCGGCCGTGTTCCTGCCGGTCACGTTTCTGGAAGGCTCTACCGGCGTGTTCTACAAGCAGTTTGGCATCACGCTAGCCATTGCCATCATGATTTCGGCCGTGAATGCGCTCACGCTCTGCCCAGCGCTGGCGGCCCTGTTTCTATTGCCGCCCGACCACGGCCACGAGCAGCCCGCTGGGGAGCAAGGCTCGGCCGGCGAGCTGGGGCCGGATGACCAAGAACCAAAAACCAAGAACCAAAAACCAACTTTTCGCCAGCGGTTTAGTATCGCCTTCAACGCTGCCTACGATGCTCTGGTGGCCAAATACACCAAGGGCGTCGAGTTCCTAGGTGCCCACAAAGTGGTGGCGCTGGCGGGTGTGGCCGCCTTCAGCGCGGGGCTGTATTTCTTGATGTCTACCACCCCGAGCAGCTTCGTGCCGGCCGAGGACATGGGTACCATTTTCGTGAACGTGAGCCTGCCCCCGGCCTCGGCCCTGGAGCGCACCACAGCCGTGAATACGGAGGTCGATAGCCTCATTCGCACCATTCCGGCGGTGCGAGGCACACTACGCATCACGGGGCAAAACTTCCTGGCCGGCGCGGGCAGCAGCTACGGCATGGTGATAGTGCGCCTCAAGGAGTGGGGCGAGCGACCCGACATGAGTAACACGCAGGTTATCGATAAGATAACGCAGCTCACAAGCCACATTAGAGCGGCCGAAATCCGCAGTATCTCGCAGCCTACTATCACGGGTTTTGGGGCCACTAGCGGCTTCACCTTCCAGCTGCAAGACCGAGGCGGGCACAGCACCCAGGAGTTTTACAAGGTGGCCCAAGACTTCCTGGCGGCTCTTAGCCAGCGCCCTGAAATTCAGTACGCCACCACGGCCTTCAACCCTGGCTTTCCGCAGTACCAGCTGGCCGTGAACGTGGCGAAGGTGAAGGAAGCCGGCCTCACGGAGGCCAACGTCTTGAACGCCATGCAGGTGTACTATGGCGGGCTGTACTCAACCAACTTCAACCAGTTTGGCAAGCAGTACCGCGTGATGGTGCAGGCCGACACCAGCTACCGCGCCAGCCCCGAGGGCCTGAGCAAGATATTTGTGCGCAATGCCAGCGGCACGATGGCCCCCATCACCGAGTTTGTGACCCTGACACGCATCTACGGCCCCGAAAGCCTGAACCGCTTCAACCTGTTCACGGCTATTTCGGTGAACGGCTCGCCCAAGGAGGGCGTCAGCTCGGGTCAGGCCTTGATAGCCATTCAGGAGGTAGCGTCGCAGAAGCTGCCACAGGGCTACGGCTACGAGTTTTCGGGCCTCAGCCGCGAAGAGCAGAAAGTGGGCGGGCAGGCGCTGTACGTGTTTGCGCTCTCGCTCATATTTGTGTACCTGCTGCTTAGCGCGCAGTACGAGAGCTATTTGCTCCCGTTTGCGGTGCTGCTGTCCATCCCAATTGGCTTGTGCGGCACGTACCTCTTTGCCAAGGTGATGGGTATCGATAGCAACATCTATTTACAGATTTCCATCATCATGCTCATCGGCTTGCTGGCCAAGAACGCCATTCTCATCGTGGAGTTTGCCTCGCTGCGTCGGCTGCACGGCCTAGGTATCGCGGAGGCGGCCATAGAGGGCGCCAAGGCCCGCCTGCGGCCGATTCTGATGACCTCGCTAGCTTTTGTGGCGGGGCTATTGCCACTGCTATTCGCCAGTGGCGCGGGCGCACAAGGCAACCGCAGCATCGGCACGGGCGCGGTAGGCGGCATGCTGTTTGGCACGCTCATCGGGGTGTTCTTCATCCCGGTGCTCTACATCATTTTTGAGGGCTTACAAGAGCGCATCAGCGGCCCGCCCAAAACGCGCGAGCAGATTGACAAGGAAAATGAAGAGGGTGGCCCCAAAGACCCCAAGAAAACCGACGAGCCCAAGGAACACCGCGCCGAGCCGGTAGTAGAGTTAGCAAATGACCATGCGTAATCATCATCTCCGTATAAGCAATAAAACCAGCGTGATGACTACCGCTAAGCTACCTAGGCTGCTCCTCCCCCTACTCCTGCTGGCCGGCAGTGGCTGCGGCATTTTGCGCCCCTACGGCCGCCCCGACACAGCCACCACCGGCCTTTACCGCGACCGCACCCCTACCGACACTACCAGCCTAGCCCAGCGGCCCTGGCAGCAGCTCTTCACCGACCCCTACCTGCAAAAATTAATCGCCGAAGGCATTGAGAACAACCGCAACCTGAAAGTGGCCGATGCCCGCATTGCGCAGACGCAGGCGCTGCTGGCCCAGAGCCGGGCGGCCTTCTTGCCTAGCCTGAGTGCCCGCGCCGCTACCACGCTTACCCGCACCGGCGGCGCCTTCGTGAGTACGGGCTTTGGCGGCGGCTCTACCACGGTGGGCGGCACTACAGGCACGGGCATTGGGGGTACTGGCACGGGCACGGGTGGCACGGGAACCGGTACTGGCGGCACGGGCACAGGTGGTACCGGCACTGGCACGGGTGGTACCGGCACTGGCACGGGCGGCACTGGAACCGGTACAGGCAGCACCGGCACCAACACGACTACCGACCAATCGACGGTAGTAACGGGCGGGGCGGCGCATCAGTATCTGCTGGGTTTGAGCAGCAGCTGGGAGGCCGACGTGTGGGGCAAGCTGCGCAGCACCCGCCGCGCCTACGCTGCCAGCGTGCTGCAGAGCGAGGCGTATCGGCGTGTAGTGCTCACGCAGCTCATCGCCGACATTGCCGATAATTACTACTCGCTGCTGGCGCTGGATGCGCAACTCGAAATAACCCGCCAAACGGTCAAAAACCGCATTCAGGACGTAGAAACCATGAAGCTGCTGCTCGAAGGCGACGTGGTGACCGGGGCCGCCGTGGTACAGAGCGAAGCCAACCGTTACGCCGCCGAGGTCACTATTCCGGACCTAGAGCGCAACATCCGGGAGGCCGAAAACCTGCTGGCAACCCTCCTAGGTCGCACGCCCGGCTCCATTGCGCGCGGTACACTGGCCGGGCAGTATGCGCCGCCCGAGCTGCTCACGGGCGTGCCCGGACAGCTCTTGCGCAACCGCCCCGATGTGCAGCAGGCTGAGTATGCCTTTGCGTCAAATTTTGAATTTACTAACGCGGCGCGCACCTATTTCTATCCGTCGTTCACCATCACGGCCAATGGCGGCCTCACCACTACCACGCTCACTAACCTGTTCTCGCCCACGGCCATTTTTGCTAGTGTAGTGGGCGGGCTGGCCCAGCCTATCTTCAGCCAGGGCCTCAACCGCGCCCGCCTGCGCCGCGCCGAGGGCTTGCAGCAAGAATATCTCTATACTTACCAGCAAACCATGTTTGTGGCGGGCCAAGAGGTAAGTAATGCGCTGTTCTCCTACCAAAGCGCGGCCGACAAGAAGCGCATCCGCGCCCAGCAGCTCGCCGCCCTCAACCTATCGGTCGACTACACGCAAGAGCTGCTGCGCGCCGGCTTCGCCAACTACACCGAGGTGCTGCAAGCGCAACAAAGCCTGCTGCAAGCCCAGCTCAATAGCGTGAATGACGAGCTACAGCAGCGCCAGGCCATAACCGACCTCTACCACGCGCTGGGCGGCGGCTGGCAGTAGCCACCACGCCAGCCCTAGGTACCCGATAATGCTATGCTAGCTGCTCAAAGATATCCGAACAACTAACTAGCTTTCTCTTACTTGCCTGAATTGTTTACCAGCCCACGCAGCACTTCTTTGGTTTTGCTGACGTGGTCGGTGGCCCCACTCATGGAGTTGAAAACGTAGGCAATTTTGCCTTGAGCGTCAATCACGAACGTAACGCGGCCCGGCAGCAGACCTAGGAAGGCCCGCGGTACTTCGTACTGCTTGCGCAGCGCCCCACTGGTGTCGGCCAGCAGCGGAAAGGGCAGCCGATGCTTTTGGGCAAACTTTTGGTGCGAGGCCTCGCTGTCGGAGCTCACGCCCACCACCACGGCGCCTAGGTCCAGAAAATCCTCGTATTGGTCGCGAAAGGCGCAGGCCTCGGCTGTGCAGCCGGGGGTGTCGTCTTTGGGGTAGAAATATAGCACTACCGGCTTGCCGCGTTGGTCGGCCAGGTGGAAAGTGTCGCCGCTGCCGGTGGGCAGGGAAAAGTCAGGGGCTTGGTCGCCAAGTTGGAGCATAAGTATGGGATGAACAATTGAGCAGCAGAAGGTTCACCACCTATTTGAACATATTAGGCAGCCTCTGCACGTAATACGGCATACATTAGTAGTACAACATCATACTTCTCTTGTTTTTTCTATGAGACAGTACTACCCAGTTGGCGAAAGTTCACGAGCTATTCCCTCGTGTTTTTCGCATGAAACGTTCCAAAAAACGTTGGGCCTGGAAACCCAAACACAAACGGCCTTTTCTCAAAGGATACGGCGACCGGCCCGATAGTACCAGTTGGTACACTGCCTGGGCGCAGTCATTGCACCGTGCCCAGACTCGCCAAGCGCTCAAACGCATAAGCCAAGGCGCTGAGGAAACCGAAGTTTACCTCCCCTTTCACCACAAGCACTGGCTAAATTGGTGGTGGTCATAACAAAGCCCCGCTTCCCAAGCAGGAAGCGGGGCTTTGTTGTACTAGTTGCCAATAGCAGCCTATGCTACTTTGTCAGCCAGCCATTGGCGTCCATCCAGTTCTGCAAGCGCTCCATCCACTGGTCTTTAGTAGTTTTATTGTTCATGCCAAAGCCGTGGCCACCCAGCGGGTAGAGGTGCATTTCGGCGGGCACATTGTGGCGGTGCAGAGCCTGATAGAAGACGACGCTGTTTTGCACGGGCACTACTTTATCATCCTCCGCATGCACGAGGAAAGTGGGCGGCGTTTGGGCCGTCACTTGCAGCTCATTCGAGTACAGCCGCACTTGGTCGGCGCTCGGCGTAGCTCCAATCAGGTTGTTGCGCGAGCCGGCATGCTTGAGGCTGTCGCTGAAGCTGATAACGGGATAAATTAGCATCAGAAAGGCCGGCCGCACCGACGTAGCACCGGGGTTAGTGCCCACGGGCTTGGCGAAGTGCGTGCCTGCCGTGGCAGCTAGGTGGCCACCCGCTGAAAAGCCCATCAGGCCAATACGCTCGGGGTTGAGGTTGTACTTGGACGCCTGCTCGCGCACCAGGCGCAGGGCCTGCTGGGCATCGAGGAGCGGCGCGATGCTGGGGTCGGGCTGGCTCTGGCCGTTGGGCAGGCGATACTTGAGCACGAAGGCCGCAACACCCATCTCATTCAGGCGCTTGGCTACGTCGTGGCCCTCGTGGCCGCTAGCCAGCATGGCGTAGCCGCCGCCGGGGCACACAACAACCGAGGTGCCATTGGCCTTTTCGCGCGCCGGCAAGTATACCGTGAGCGTAGGCTGCACCACGTTAGAAATCCGTCCCTCCGTATTCACTTCCTGCACGCGGCTAGGCTTCGAATCGGGAATGGAGCCGCTGTAAAGCGGCAGTACGGGGCGGGGTACTTCCTCGATGGGCGCCGCCTGCACCTCGGCGGTGTTATCTTCTGGCTGGTTCATCGTGGGCGCTGGCGCAGCTGGCTTGGCCGTTTTAGCTGCTTTGGGGGCTTTGGTAGCTTTCGGCACTTGTGCTAGCACCGCTTGCGTAGTGCCTAGCCCCAGGGCGAGCAGCAACATTGTTCTTTTCATAAAGCAAGAAATAGTGCCCATCAGCGGGCATTGGGACCACTTTACGCGCCGCGGCCGCCGCTGTTGCCAGCATGGCACCTAGGGCACAAGTTGTGGGGCAGTGGGGCCTGCGCGGGCGCACTACCCTAGGCGCGCTAAAACCGAACTTCAGCCGCCACCTGCACCGACTGCCACTTGAACTCCCGCACGGCCGAGCGCTGCCCAATGCCTACGTGGTTTAGCCCTTGCAGATAGCGGGCGCTTAGGCTTAGGCTGCGCCACACGTTTACCTCCAGGCCCGCTGTGGCACCTAGGCCGCGCTCTTCGGTATCGTGCGTGATGTTGGTGGTCTGGCTACTAGCTTCCTGCTCCGCTTTTAGCATCAGGTCAAACTGGGGGCCGGCCACTACTGCTAGGCGGGGCAGCACGCGGTATTTCAGCAGCAGGGGCAGCGACAGGTACTGCATCTGGTAGCGAGCACCGCCGCTAATCTCGCCGCTCTGCTGCGAATACAAGTATTCCTGCTGCAGCGCAAAGTGCTCATTCAACCCTACTTCTACCAAAGCCCCCACTACAAACCCCGTTTTCCACTTGGTATCGACGGGCACTACGGGCTTGGGCTCACCCATATTGAAGTTGGTGTTCGACTGATTTAGCCCAAGCCGCAGCCCAAAGCGAACCGGCAGCTTATGGGCAGGCGCATCGGCCGAGGCTTGCGCGCTGGCGGCTACTGCCCAACTACCTAGCAGGCACGTAAGTACAAGTTTTTTCACAAAAGCAAAGCCTCGGCTTTTGCCGAGGCCGTGCAATATAGCGATACCTAGGCGCTTAGCCCAGGCGCCGCTGCAGCACTTTGGTCACGCTATCAAGCCTGCGGGTTATCAGCTGCGCCACCTCAGGGTCGGTCAGGTCAATGCGCTGGTTGCGAGTGATGAGGTAGCGCGCCAGAGTCGCGTTCTCGTCCAAGGCGTACACCAACTCGTGCTGCGCATCTTCCCACTCCGCGGCTTGGTCGGCCGCAAGGTAGCGGTAGCGCAACTCTATAGTTTGGGTAACGAGCCCGGCCAAGCGCGTGAGCACTTCAATTTCGGTAGAGGAAGGCACACGATATTCTTTGCCAATAATGGCCAACATGCCGAGCCGGGCACCGTCGTTGGCAATCAGCGCGGCCCCTACGTAAAAGTTGAGCCCTATTGCCTGGGCCACATCGGGCTTGATGAGGCTGCAGCTCTCAGGCTTGTAATCAGATACAACTACCACCTCATCCGTCAGAATCGCTGCCGAGCACATGCTTTCGTTGCGCACCAGCCCGTTTACCTCCGGCCCACCCGTGCGCGACTTAAACCATACGCAGTCTTCGTCGACGAGCGAGATAAGGGCAATGGGCGTATTAAATAGCTGCGCGGCCCAAGCCGTATAGTTATCAAATACCAGCTCGGGCGTCGTGTTAACGATGTCAAACTTATGCAGCGTCCGCAGGCGGGCGGCATCGTGCGCTGGTATCAGCGAGTCAGGAAAGGGTGTTAGCATCAACTAGAGGCTGGCTTAGTAATTGGCCTCGCTACCTGGCAAATCGATTAAAATAAATTCGGCATCCTTGGTGGCCGTAATCTCAACCACCTCCTCGGCCGTAAGACGAGCTTGGTCGTTCGTATTCAGCGTCGTACCATTCACGAGCAGGTTTCCCTGCTTTACGTATATAAAGGTAAGCCGGATTGCAAATGTTTTGAAGGTTATCGTCTTCTCGGCATCGAGCCGCGACCAGTATATCGTGCTGTTCGAGTTCATATACACCACGTCTTCCAGCACTTTTTGCCCGGTCACGAGGGGTACCAGCTCGTTTTTCTTGCTGCTCAAAAAGCTTAGGTCCTTCTGCTCGTAGCTGGGGGCAAGGCCCCGCTGACTGGGCATAAACCACAGCTGGTACATGTGCAACTGGCTGTCCTGGCGGTTCATCTCGCTGTGTGCCAATCCAGTACCGGCCGTCATACGCTGTACCTCGCCCGCCGTGATGGTGGTGCGGTTACCCAGCGTGTCCTCATGGCTTACCTCGCCTTCCAGCACCAGCGTCACAATTTCCATTTCGGAGTGCGGGTGTTGCGGAAAGCCATTTTGCGGGGCCACCGTATCGTCGTTGAACACCCGCAGCGGCCCAAAGTGCATATTGCCCTTGTCGAAGTAATCGGCAAACGAGAACAGAAAGTACGAGCTGAGCCAAGTGGCCGGAGCGGCGTGGTGGCGCTGGGCCGCCGAGATGTAAGCGAGCATAAGACAGAGAATTTTAATGGATTTACGCGAGGAAATCGCTGAAGTTAGCGACTGCTTATGCAGCCCCCTTGGCCAGAGCACCGAGAGCTGTATCTTTCAACAAGTTATCCCTCCAGTTTGCCTCGGCCTGATTATAAATTCGGCCCCACCTACCACCGTAGGACTACGGTTTGGCACCAAATGTGCACTATTACCTTCGACAGTAAAGGCCGGCTTTCAGCCGGCTTTTTTGTGCCCTAGGTAGTCGGGTGTTCTATTTCGCGAGCCAGCTCAGCATACCACGCCGCGCCGTACTTGCGCTCCAGGGGCTCTTGCAAAAACTTATATACCGGCACCCCCAGCTTGGCCCCGAAAGAGCAGGCCGGCGAGCAAATGTCCCAGCGGTCATAGTTAAGCGCCTCAAAGCCCTCGTATTTAGTCACGCGAATGGGGTACAAATGGCAGCTGATGGGCTTCTTAAAATCGGTGACGCCCGCCAAATAAGCCTGCTCGATGCCGCATTTCAGAATGCCCTGCTCGTCGTAAAGCGCATAGGCACATTCGCGGTCGTTGATAGTCGTGGTGCTGTAGTCGCCCTCCCAGTCTTCAATATACAGGCCTTGCTCAGCAATGGATTGCTTACCTGCTTCGGTCAGAAAGGGCTCTATCTTAGGGTATTCCTGCTTCAGAACATCGAGTTCTTCGAGCTCAAGCGGAGCACCTAGGTCGCCTTCTACGCAGCAGGCGCCTTTGCACGCCCCGAGGTTGCAGACAAAGAACTGCTCGGCTACGTCGTCGGAGATAACGGTATTTTGAATAACAATCATGGATGAGGGCTGAATTTATAGGCTATAAAAAGCGGTTAGCTACCTAGATGGCCAGCCGATACTTGGTGGCTGCCCTACTTAGTAAGCAGCCAGGGGCTGCCAAAAACGGTAGCACAAAGATACCGCTCGCCCACCCTCCCAACTTATCTTTGTCAGCTAGCCGCTTTTGGCACCTCGGACCGCCTTCGTCCTTCGGTGCTTATTTCCTACCAAAAGCTAACGGCTAGCCGCTATTAGCTAACAGCTTACCTTAGATGGCTTTAGATTATCACGCTCTCCTCAATCCCTCACAGGCGGCCGCCGTGCTCCAAACCGAAGGCCCCTGCATGATTATTGCCGGCGCCGGCTCGGGCAAAACGCGGGTGCTTACGTATCGCATTGCCCACTTGCTAGAGCAGGGCGTCGACCCGTTTAATATTCTGGCCCTCACCTTTACCAACAAGGCCGCCAAGGAGATGCGCGCCCGCATCGAGAAGGTGGTGGGCCCCAACGCTAAGAACCTGTGGATGGGCACCTTCCACTCGGTGTTTGCCAAAATTCTACGCACCGAGGCCGAGCGCATTGGCTTCCCGCGCTCGTTTACCATCTACGACACCCAGGACTCGAAAACCCTGATTGGGCAGATTGTGAAGGAGCTGGAGCTGGACGACAAGCTTTACAAGGCCAGCACAGTCCTAGGTCGTATTTCGGCGGCGAAAAACAAGCTGGTGTCGGTGGCTCAGTACATCAACGACCCCGTGATTCGGCAGGATGATGAGGCGGCACTGCGGCCTAAGATTGGTGTTATCTACCAGCAGTACCAGCAGCGCTGCTTCAAGGCCGGCGCCATGGACTTCGACGACCTGCTATTCCAAACCAACGTGCTCTTCCGCGACCACCCGGATATTCTGAATAAGTACCAGAATAAATTTCGGTTTGTGATGGTGGACGAGTACCAGGACACCAACTACTCGCAGTACCTGATTACGCGCAAGCTGGCAGCTAAAGAGCGGAATATCTGCGTGGTTGGCGACGATGCGCAGAGTATCTACGCCTTCCGCGGCGCGGATATCTCCAACATTCTCAACTTCGAGAAAGACTACCCCGAACTGAACGTATTCAAACTGGAGCAGAACTATCGCTCGACCAAAAATATCGTATGGGCGGCCAACTCGGTTATTAAAAACAACCAGGAGCAGCTGCGCAAAAACGTATTTTCAGACAACGAGGATGGCAACCTAATCGAGTTGATTAAGGCGGCTTCGGACAACGAAGAAGGCAAGCTGATTGCGCAGTCGATATACGAGGACAAGATGAATCAGCATCTATCCTACGATAATTTTGCCATTCTGTACCGCACCAACGCCCAGAGCCGGGCGATGGAAGAAGCTTTACGTAAGCTCAATATTCGCTACAAGATTGTGGGCGGCCTGAGCTTTTATCAGCGCAAGGAAATCAAGGACTTAGTAGCTTACCTGCGCCTCACCGTCAACCCCAACGACGAGCAGGCACTGCGCCGCGTTATTAATTATCCTAAGCGCGGCATTGGCGACACGACCATCAGCAAGCTGATAAACGTGGCCGAGGAAGCTAACCACACCATTTGGGAAGTGGTAAGCAATGCCGAGCAGTTTTTGCCGGCGCGCGTGAGCAACCCAGTCGTGGGCTTTGCCGAAAAAATAAAGAGCTACACCATCGTAGCGGGCAAGGAAGACGCGTTTGAGGCCGCCAAGTTCATCGCCAAGAACTCGGGCATGATTGAAGAATTGTACGCCGACAAGAGCATCGAAGGATTGTCGCGCTACGAGAACATTCAGGAATTGCTCAACGGTATCAAGGAATATACCGACGACCCCGAGCGCGAAGACAAGTCCCTAGGTGCCTTTTTGCAAGACATTGCCCTCGTAACGGACTCCGACCTGAAGGACGCCGCCCAGGAAGGCGAGGCCGTGACGCTGATGACCATTCACTCTGCTAAAGGCTTGGAATTCCGCAATGTATACATCGTCGGCATGGAGGAAAACCTCTTCCCGAGCCAGATGATGATAACCTCGCGGGCCGACCTCGAAGAAGAGCGCCGCTTGTTTTACGTGGCCATCACGCGGGCCGAGAAGAAGCTGACGCTCAGCTACGCTACCTCGCGCTACCAGTGGGGCAACCTGCGTAGCTGCGAGAAATCGCGCTTCCTGGACGAGATTGACCCGCAGTATCTGAACGTAAAATTCGCGGCCGGGCCGGCGATGGGCGAGTCGCCGGTGCAGCACGTGTTTGAGCGCCGCTCGAACCTTGTGGCCGCTCCCGTCCGTAAGCAGACGCCGACCAAGTACGTGGCCCCGGCCGACTTCAAACCCTCGGATACGAGTAACTTGCAAGCCGGCCAGCGCGTTGAGCATCCCAAGTTCGGCTTCGGCCAGGTAACGACGCTGGAAAAGCAACAGGGCACCGTTAAGGCAATTATCCAATTTGAGGAAGTGGGCGAGAAGACGCTGCTGCTGAGCTTTGCCAAACTGCGGGTGCTGTAGCGCGAGATTTTGCAAGGCAAGGCGAGGTTTCGCAAAGCTTAAATTATCGCTTTAGCGGCACCTTGCCTGGTCTCGCAGCCCCTCGTGCTAAACTATTATCATACACTGAATGCAAGAAATACCCACCCCCCTGCCCTTCCACCTGCAACTGCTGGTGCGCGAATTCGGG
>Ga0265798_10003490_pt1 | contig 22356 bp, 21 predicted proteins | sample P3T30metagenome_FD_192430 | JGI IMG/M metagenome (GOLD analysis project Ga0265798, IMG submission 192430) | Plant litter microbial communities from East Loma Ridge, Irvine, California - P3 T30 | ecosystem: Environmental > Terrestrial > Plant litter > Unclassified | place: USA: California... | reverse complement strand
ACGGCCGCGGTCGAGGGCGACGTGCCCGCGCGGCTGAAGGCCCACACCGTCCGCATCGCCAAGGGCACGATCGTCGAGCAGCCCGAGGCGGCCGCCCCCGAGGAGGCGCAGCCTGCGTCGCCGACGGAGGCCCCGGCACCCGAGGCGGCCCCGTCCGACGAGGCGGCCCCGCGATGAGCGACGACGCGGCCGACGTGCCGGGCGCGATCGACTCAGCCGAGGCGCCCGCTGCCGCCCCGGCGACGGAGGCGTCCCCGGCTGCCGAGCCCGCGCCTCCCCGGGGCGACAACGAGGCGCAGCGCGTGTACCTCCGCTTCCGGCGCGTGTTCGGCGACCCGAACGGGCGGTCGCGCGACGGCCGCCGCCGCAAGGCGATCAAGCTCGGCTCGCCCAGCCAGCCGTTCGGCACCGGGCGCGAGCCCCGCGGCATCGCCGACGTGCTGGCGAGCGTGACGACCGAGATGGGCTGGAACTCGCCGCTCGCGCAGTCGGAGCTCATGACGGCGTGGCCCGACATGGTCGGCGACGAGCTCGCCAGCCACTCCGACCCGGTCTCGATCGACGACGGCACCCTGACCGTCCAGTGCGACTCGACGGCCTGGGCCACGCAGCTCCGGCTGATGCGCGGCACGGTCACGACGACCATCGTGCAGAGGTACCCCGACGCGGGGATCCAGTCGGTGCGTTTCCTGGCACCCAACGCCCCGTCCTGGAAACGCGGCCCCAGATCGGTTCCAGGGCGTGGTCCTCGCGATACTTACGGCTAGGGAGGGTGAATCGTCCAACCGGCTCCGGAAAATCCGTCTGTGGGCGGATCTCGCCCTACGGGGGACACGCCTGCGGTAGACTCTGAGGGTCGTCTGACCATCGAGCGCGCCCGCGTGTCGCAGCCGGTCGACACCCCTCGTCCCGTCCGGCAGGAGCCCCCACGCACATGTCACCGAACCCCACCGACGCCCAGCCCGACGACTCCTACGGCGCCAGTGCGATCCAGGTGCTCGAGGGCCTCGAGGCCGTGCGCAAGCGGCCCGGCATGTACATCGGCTCGACGGGGCCCCGCGGCCTGCACCACCTGGTCTACGAGATCGTCGACAACTCCGTCGACGAGGCCCTGGCCGGGTACTGCGACCACATCGAGATCACCATGCGCGAGGACGGCGGCGTGCGCGTCGTCGACAACGGCCGCGGCATCCCGGTCGACATCCACCCCGTCGAGGGCCGCTCGACCGTCGAGGTCGTCCTGACCGTGCTGCACGCCGGCGGCAAGTTCGGCGGCGGCGGCTACGCGGTCTCCGGCGGCCTGCACGGCGTCGGCAGCTCGGTCGTCAACGCGCTCTCGAGCGAGCTCGACGTCGAGGTGCGACGCCAGGGCGCCGTCTGGCGCCAGAGCTTCACCGACGGCGTGCCCGTCGCCCCGCTCGCGAAGGGCGAGGACGACCCGACCACCGGCACGACCATCACCTTCTGGCCCAACGCCGAGATCTTCGAGTCCGTCGAGTTCGACTACGAGACGCTCCGCACCCGGTTCCAGCAGATGGCCTTCCTCAACAAGGGCCTCCGCATCGAGCTCAGCGACGAGCGCGTGCAGGAGGAGGGCGTCGACGCCCGCCACGACGTCTTCCACTACGAGAAGGGCCTCGTCGACTACGTCGAGTACCTCAACACGGTGAAGAAGGTCGAGACCGTCCACGACGACATCATCGCCTTCGAGCAGGAGGACACCGAGAAGAAGATCTCGCTCGAGGTCGCGATGCAGTGGAACACCTCCTACCAGGAGAGCGTCCACACCTACGCGAACACGATCAACACCCACGAGGGCGGCACCCACGAGGAGGGCTTCCGCGCCGCGCTGACCACGCTGGTCAACCGCTACGCGCGCGACCCGAAGAACAAGCTGCTCAAGGAGAAGGACGACAACCTCACGGGCGACGACGTCCGTGAGGGCCTGACCGCCGTCATCTCGATCAAGCTCGGCGAGCCGCAGTTCGAGGGCCAGACGAAGACCAAGCTGGGCAACACCGAGGCGAAGTCGTTCGTGCAGAAGGTCGCCTTCGACCAGATCACCGACTGGTTCGACCGCAACCCGAAGCAGGCCGCCGAGATCGTCCGCAAGGGCATCCTCGCGTCGCAGGCCCGCATGGCCGCCCGCAAGGCGCGCGAGCAGACCCGCCGCAAGGGCGTGCTCGAGTCGAACGGCATGCCCGGCAAGCTCAAGGACTGCCAGAGCAAGGATCCTTCGCTCTCCGAGATCTTCATCGTCGAGGGCGACTCCGCCGGCGGCTCGGCGGTGCAGGGGCGCAACCCCGAGACGCAGGCGATCCTCCCGCTCCGCGGCAAGATCCTCAACGTCGAGAAGGCCCGTCTCGACCGCGCCCTCGGCAACAACGAGGTGCAGGCGATGATCAAGGCCTTCGGCGCCGACATCGGCGAGGACTTCGACCCCGAGAAGGCCAGGTACCACAAGATCGTGCTCATGGCCGACGCCGACGTCGACGGCCAGCACATCACGACCCTGCTGCTGACGCTGCTCTTCCGCTACATGCGTCCGCTCATCGACCTCGGCTACGTCTACCTCGCCCAGCCGCCGCTGTTCAAGCTCAAGTGGAGCAACGCTCCCCACGAGTACGTCTACAGCGACGCCGAGCGCGACGCGATGCTCGTCCAGGGCCGCGCGGCCGGCAAGCGCATCCCGAAGGACAACGGCATCCAGCGCTACAAGGGCCTCGGCGAGATGGACTACAAGGAGCTGTGGGAGACCACGATGGACCCCGACACCCGCACGCTGCTGCAGGTGACCCTGGAGGACGCCGCGGCCGCCGACACGATCTTCGACACGCTGATGGGCGAGAACGTCGAGTCGCGCCGCAACTTCATCCAGCAGAACGCGAAAGACGTCCGCTTCCTCGACATCTGATGCGCGCCTCCGGCTAGCCCGGAGCACGCCCGCGCCCTGCGGAGACGACCAGGGCACACCACGACAGACGGAGAATCATGGCCGACGAGCCGACCCAGACCCCCGAGGGCGACGACGCCGAGGGCACCCCCACCTTCGCGCCGGCCATCAAGCGCGACAGCATCGAGCAGGTCGACCTGCAGCTCGAGATGCAGCGCTCGTACCTCGACTACGCGATGAGCGTCATCGTCGGTCGTGCGCTGCCCGAGGTGCGCGACGGCCTCAAGCCCGTGCACCGCCGCGTCATCTACGCGATGTACGACGGCGGCTACCGCCCCGACCGCGCCTTCTCGAAGTGCTCGCGCGTCGTCGGCGACGTCATGGGCCAGTTCCACCCGCACGGCGACACGGCCATCTACGACGCCCTCGTGCGCCTGGTCCAGCCGTGGAGCCTCCGCTACCCGCTGGCTCTCGGCCAGGGCAACTTCGGCTCGCCCGGCAACGACGGCGCGGCCGCCCCTCGGTACACCGAGACCAAGATGGCGCCGCTCGCCCTCGAGATGGTCCGCGACATCGACGAAGACACCGTCGACTTCCAGGACAACTACGACGGGCGCACGCAGGAGCCCGCGATCCTGCCGAGCCGGTTCCCGAACCTCCTCGTCAACGGCTCGGTCGGCATCGCCGTCGGCATGGCGACGAACATCCCCCCGCACAACCTGCGCGAGGTGGCCTCCGGCGCCCTGTGGTACCTGGCGAACCCGGAGGCGAACCGCGAGGAGCTGCTGGAGGCGCTCCTCCAGCGCATCAAGGGTCCCGACTTCCCGACCGGCGCGCAGATCCTCGGCGTCCGGGGCATCCAGGACGCCTACCGCACGGGCCGCGGCTCGATCACGATGCGCGCCGTCGTGGCCGTCGAGGAGATCCAGGGCCGCACCTGCCTCGTCGTCACCGAGCTGCCCTACCAGGTCAACCCCGACAACCTCGCGATCAAGATCGCCGAGCTCGTCAAGGACGGCCGCATCGGCGGCATCGCCGACATCCGCGACGAGACCTCGGGCCGCACCGGCCAGCGCCTCGTCATCGTGCTGAAGCGCGACGCGGTCGCGAAGGTCGTGCTGAACAACCTCTACAAGCACACCAGCCTGCAGGAGAACTTCGGCGCCAACATGCTCGCCATCGTCGACGGCGTGCCGCGCACGCTGGCGCTCGACGGCTTCATCTCGGCGTGGGTCGACCACCAGATCGACGTCATCGTGCGGCGCACGCAGTTCCGGCTGAAGAAGGCCGAGGCCGACGCGCACATCCTCCGCGGCTACCTCAAGGCGCTCGACGCGCTCGACGAGGTCATCGCGCTCATCCGTCGGTCGCCCACCGTCGAGGAGGCGCGCACCGGCCTGATGGAGCTGCTCGACGTCGACGAGATCCAGGCCGCCGCCATCCTCAACCTCCAGCTGCGCCGACTGGCTGCCCTCGAGCGCCAGAAGATCCAGGAGGACGCCGACAAGCTCGAGCGCGAGATCGCCGACTACAAGGACATCCTCGCCAAGCCCGAGCGCCAGCGCACCATCGTCAGCGACGAGCTGCAGGAGATCACCGACAAGTTCGGCGACGACCGCCGCACCGAGATCATGTTCGGCTTCGACGGCGACATGAGCGTGGAGGACCTCATCCCCGAGGAGGAGATGGTCGTCACCATCACCCGCGGCGGCTACGTCAAGCGCACCCGCAGCGACAACTACCGCAGCCAGCACCGCGGCGGCAAGGGCGTCCGCGGCGCCCAGCTGCGCGCCGACGACGTCGTCGACCACTTCTTCGTCACGACGACGCACCACTGGCTGCTGTTCCTCACGGACAAGGGCCGCGTCTACCGGGCCAAGACGTACGAGCTGCAGGAGGCGGGGCGCGACGCCAAGGGACAGCACGTCGCGAACCTGCTCGCGATGCAGCCCGACGAGTCGATCTCGCAGGTGCTCGACATCCGCGACTACGAGGTCGCCCAGTACCTCGTGCTCGCGACGCGCGACGGTCTCATCAAGAAGACCGCGCTCACCGAGTACGACACGAACCGCACCGGCGGCATCATCGCCATCAACCTGCGCGACGACGACGAGCTCGTCTCGGCGCTGCTGGTCGACGAGAGCGACGACCTGCTGCTGGTGTCCCGTCACGGCATGTCGCTGCGCTTCACCGCGACCAACGACTCCCTGCGTCCCATGGGCCGCTCGACCTCGGGCGTGAAGGGCATGACGTTCCGCGAGGGCGACACGCTCCTCTCGGCGTCGGTGGCCGACGACTCCGGCTACGTCTTCGTCGTCACCGAGGGCGGCTACGCGAAGCGCACCGCCGCCGACCAGTACCGCGTGCAGAACCGCGGCGGCCTCGGCATCAAGGTGGCCAAGCTGGCGGAGGCGCGGGGAGACCTGGCCGGTGCCCTCATCGTGGGCGAGGACGACGAGGTGCTCGTGGTGCTCTCCAGCGGCAAGGTGGTACGGTCTGCCGTGGCCGAGGTGCCGGCCAAGGGCCGCGACACCATGGGCGTGGTGTTCGCACGCTTCGCCGCAGACGACCGCATCATCGCCGTGGCACGCAACACCGAACGGAACCTCGTGGCACAGTCCGACGAGGCCGTCATCGACGCGGTCGGTGACAACGAAGCTGTGCCCGCCGTGAGCCCCGGCGACGTGATCGACATCGTCGAGAACGCCGTGGAGCCCGCAGCCGAGCCAGCCGACGACAGCACGGGAGAGGGACCGATCAATGAGTAGCGTCGCGGAGAGACTGCAGCGGAAGGCCAAGAAGCCTGCCGGCACGAAGCAGGTGCGCCTGAAGCTGGTCTACATCGACTTCTGGTCGGTGGTGAAGCTGTCGTTCCTCATCGCGGTGGCCCTCGGCATCATCACGATCGTCGCGACCTTCCTCATCTGGCTGATCCTCAACCAGACCGGGATCTTCAACGACCTCGACACCCTGCTGCGCGACATCCTCGGCGACCAGACCTTCTCGATCCAGGACTCGTTCTCGATCGCGCAGATCATGCTCTTCAGCATCGTCGTGGCCGTGCTCAACGTCGTCGTCGGCACCGTCATCGGTGCCATCGTGGCCGTGCTCTACAACCTGAGCGTCCGCGTCACCGGCGGCCTCCTGGTCGGTTTCACCAACAACTGACCCGGGCCACGAGGCGAGCGAGAGCTCGATTCGTGAACTCCGTCGTGGTGCTGTAGGCTTTACGACGGTCCGGGGGCTATAGCTCAGGCGGTTAGAGCGCTTCGCTGATAACGAAGAGGTCACAGGTTCAAGTCCTGTTAGCCCCACTCCCGTAGGTTCCACCAGCGGGTCACCCCGCGACCCGGGGCCTTAGCTCAGTTGGTAGAGCGCCTGCTTTGCAAGCAGGATGTCAGGAGTTCGATTCTCCTAGGCTCCACGAAAAATGGGCTCATCCCTGCTCGTTCCCCCGGAGGGGGAACTCGCGGGGATTTTTCGTCCGTGCTCGTCTGGCTGCGCCGCCGCTCCTGCGGCGCAGCGTGTCGGCTTCGCCGACCGCTGCCCCGACAGGAGCGGCGGGGGCAACGTCGCTTCGCTCGTTGCCTGAGGGGGCAACGTTGCTTCGCTCGTTGCCGGCGGGGGCGGGTGTGCGAGAGGGCCCCTGTCCGGTGGACGGGGGCCCTCTCGGGGTGGTGCGGTGTGGGGCTAGGCCTTGGTGTCGGCGTCGTCGTCGGCGACCCAGAGCTCGTCGTCGGCACGGAGGGTCTGCACGGCGGCGAAGACGAGGCCGCCGAGGGCCGCGATGCCGAGGCCGATGAGCAGAACGCCGCCCACGCCGGGGCCCGACTTCTTCTTCGACGGCACGTACTTCGCCGCGACCTTCGAGCCCTGCTTCTTGGCGTTCTTGACGGCCTTCTTCACCTTGGGGTCGTTGACCAGGTCGAGACCCGACAGGTAGGAGGCGACGGCCGGGTACACGTCGTGCTTCCAGCGGTCCTGGGCGACGGCAGCCGCGTGCGAGCTGGCAGCGAGACCGCTCGAGACAGCGGGGCGGACGTTGCTGTCGACGGCGTCCTTGACGCGCGGCACGACGTTCTTGTTCGCGTACTTCACGCCGTGGTCACGAGCGTCGACCAGCACCTTGCCCGCGTGGCCGAGGACCTCACGCTGCTCCGACCACACGTCGACCGCGTGCTTCTTGAACTTCTTCAGTTCTTTCTTCTGCTTGCGTGACAGGGCCACAGTGTTCCTCCAACGACTAGTAGGCAACGGGTGAGTACGATGCTGGCCTCCCAGTGTGGCACGAGGCATCCTGGCAGGTAACACCGCGATCACTGGGCACTCGCTGGGGGCTCGGGGCCCTGTGGGAGAATGTCGCTCATGTCCAAGCACACTGCAGTCGCCACGCTCACGACCAACCTCGGCACCATCAAGGTCGAGCTCTTCGGCGACCACGCACCCAAGACCGTCGCCAACTTCACCGGCCTCGCCACCGGCACCATCGAGTGGACCCACCCCGCCACGGGCAAGGTCAGCACCGACAAGCTGTACGACGGCGTCGTCTTCCACCGCATCATCAAGGACTTCATGCTCCAGGGCGGCGACCCGCTCGGCCAGGGCGTCGGCGGCCCCGGCTACCAGTTCGACGACGAGATCCACCCCGAGCTGAACTTCAACGAGCCCTACGTGCTCGCCATGGCCAACGCCGGCACGCGCGGCGGCAAGGGCACCAACGGCTCGCAGTTCTTCATCACGACCGTGCCCACCCCCTGGCTCCAGGGCAAGCACACCATCTTCGGCGTCGTGGCCGACGACGAGTCCAAGAAGGTCGTCGACGCGATCGAGGCCGTGAAGACCGACGCGCGCGACAAGCCGATCGACGACGTGGTGCTCGAGAGCGTCACCATCGACGAGGTCTAGGTGACCGACGTCCCCCCGGGCGCAGCGAACTACTGCTACCGCCACCCCGACCGGCAGAGCTTCGTGCTCTGCCAGCGGTGCGGCCGCACCATCTGCGGGCAGTGCCAGACGCCGGCTGCCGTCGGCGTGCACTGCCCGGAGTGCGTGCGGGAGGCGCGGGGCTCGGCCCCGAGGGTGAAGCCCGCCGTCGTGACCCGCTTCCGCAGCGCCTCCGCGTCCGGGGCGCCCGTCGTGACGTACGGCATCATCGCCGTCACCCTCGTGGTGTTCCTGCTCCAGCTGGTCACCGGGGTGCGGGGCGGCATCGTCACGCAGGCGATGGTGTTCTACGCGCCGCTCGAGATCCAGCAGCCCTGGCGCATGGTCACGACCATGTTCGTGCACGGCAGCTTCTGGCACATCCTCTTCAACATGTACTCGCTGTACATCTTCGGAGCGGAGCTCGAGCGACAGCTCGGGCGTGCCCGGTACGCCGCCCTCTACTTCATCGCGGGCGTGGGCGGTTCGGCCGCGGTCGCGGTGCTGTCGCCGGCGACGCCCGTGCTGGGCGCCTCCGGCGCGATCTTCGGGCTCATGGCGGCGTTCTTCGTCATCGCCCGGAGCCTCGGCAGCCGCAGCATCCAGCTGCTGGTGCTCGTCGCGGTGAACCTCGCCATCGGCTTCGTCCTCCCGGGCGTCGCCTGGCAGGCCCACGTCGGCGGCCTGATCGCCGGAGGCGCGATCGCGTTCCTGTACTCCAAGACGCGTCACCGCTCGAAGCGGCCCCTGCAGACCGGCGTGCTCGTCGCGATCGGCGTCGCGGTGGTCGTCATCACCCTCGCGCGGTCCGCGCAGGTCGTCGGGTTGATCTGACCCGCGGCCGGTCGAACGCCTGAACGACATAAGAGGCGGCTTCCCTGTGGGGAGCCGCCTCTTCTGTCATTCCGTGGTGCGTCATGACCAGGAGTTTCTCGATCCAGTTGTCCACAGCCAGTTATCCACAGGCTTATTAACACTGGGGAGAACTACGTCGGTGTAGTTGCGAACCCGTGTTCGAACGGGTCAGCGCCAGCGCGTGGTCATCAGGAAGCCGACGAACATGATGCCGAAGCCCACGAGGATGTTCCACGACCCGAGGGACTGCACGGGCAGGGTGCTCTGGCTGACGTAGAAGACGACGATCCAGGCGAGCCCGACCAGCATGAACCCGAACATGACGGGCTTGAACCACACCGGGTTCGGCGCCTCGCCGGAGGTCGATGCCTCCGTCGAGCGGGCCTCGCGGACGCGGGCGGGCTTCGAGGGTCGGTTCGTGTCTTTGGCCATGGCGCACATCCTAGCGTCCCGGGTGCTGGCAAGCCCCTGGCTCCTCCCCAGGTGAACGGCGTGTGACCGCACCTTTTGCGGCACAGCCCACCCCGTAGGATCGACCCATGACCGACCGAGCGAGCCGACCGCAGGGGCGGCGCTCCGCGCGCGCGGCCCGTCGGCCCCGTCGGCGCGTCTCGGTCGTGGGGGTGCTCGGCGAGCTGCTCATCACCGCGGGCGTGCTCGTGCTCCTCTTCATCGGCTGGCAGCAGTGGTTCAACGACCTCGTGGTCGGAGCGGAGCACCGCGACCAGGCGGCCGCCCTCAGCGAACAGTTCGAGCAGCAGGCGGCGAGCTCTCCGGCCCCGGTCCCGGACGGCGGCGAGCCTCCCGTCACCGCGCCTCCGGCCGAGGCCCAGACCTTCGCGAACTTCTACGTGCCGCGCTTCGGCGCCGACTACGCCGTGCCGATCGCGGGCGGCACGAGCACCGTGCGCACCCTCAACAAGATCGGCATCGGCCACTACGACGACACCCAGATGCCCGGTGAGGTCGGCAACTTCGGCATCGCCGCCCACCGCACGACCTACGGCGCCCCGTTCAACAAGGTGGCCGACCTCCAGGCGGGAGACAAGATGTACGTCCAGACGGCCGACGGCTGGTACACGTACGTCTACCGGAACCTCCAGTACGTGCCGGCGACGCAGGTCTCCGTGCTGCAGCCGGTGCCCGACGCGCCCGACGTGAGCGCCGCCTCCGGGGAGCGCCTGATCACCCTGACGAGCTGCAACCCCATGTTCACCGCGCAGGAGCGCATCGTCGCCTACGGCGTCTTCGAGTCGTGGCAGCCGCTGGCCGACGTGCCCGCCGAGCTGGCCGCCGTCGTGGCAGGGAGCTGATCGTGTACGCAGGCCTGTGGCGTATCCTTCCCGGACCGTGGTGGCTGCGGCTGTTCTTCGTGCTCGTGCTCGTCGCCGCCGCCCTCTTCGCCCTCGTCGAGTGGGTCTTCCCGCTCGTGAACGAGATCCTCCCCGCCCCCGACGTCACCGTGGAGACCCCGTGACCCGAGTCCTCGTCGTCGACAACTACGACAGCTTCGTCTACACCCTGAACGGCTACCTGCAGCAGCTCGGCGCCGAGACCGAGGTCGTCCGCAACGACGCCTTCCGCGCCTCCGACGTCGCCGACCGCATCGCCGAGTACGACGCGGTGCTGCTCTCGCCCGGCCCCGGCACTCCCGCGGCCGCCGGCGTCTCGATCGATGTCGTCCACGCGGCCCTCGCCGTCGACAAGCCCCTGCTCGGCGTCTGCCTCGGCCACCAGGCGATCGCCGAGGCGATGGGCGCGACGGTCACGCACGCCGAGGAGCTCATGCACGGCAAGACCTCGAAGGTCAGCCACGACGAGAGCGTGCTCTACGACGGCGTCCCGCAGCCCTTCACCGCCACCCGGTACCACTCGCTCGCGGTCGTCGACGAGACGGTCCCCGTCGACCTGCAGGTCACCTCGCGCACCGAGGGCGGCGTGATCATGGGGCTCCAGCACCGCGCGGCGCCGATGTACGGCGTGCAGTTCCACCCGGAGTCGGTGCTCACCCAGGGCGGTTACCGCATGATCGGCAACTGGCTCTCGGTCGCAGGACTGACGGAGGCGTCGGTCACCGCCCGCGGACTCGACCCGCTGGTCGACCTCCGCTGACCACCCCGCGCCTCCGGCGACCCGTGCGGATCTGCGTCGGTCGGTCGCACTGACCCCGCCTGCCCCGCCCGCGGGCGAGGGTCGTCGCTAGCCGGCGCTGCAGATGCCGAGCTGGATCGAGGAGCCCTGCGGCTGGTCTCCCGGCGGCAGCGACTGCGTGCTGACGCTCTGGCCCGAGCAGCCCTGGTCGGCGTAGGTGCCGACCGTGAGGCCCAGCTGGTCGCTCAGCACCGAGAGGGCCGCGGTGACGGACTGACGCGTGACGTCGGGCACCTTCACGAGGCCGTTGGAGACGACGAGGTCGACGGTGCTGCCCTCGCGCACCTGGGTGCCCTCGACGGGGTCCGACTCGAGCACGCCGCCCGCGGGCACGTCGACCGAGTAGTCGGTGGTCTGCGTGCCCTGCACGAGGCCTGCAGCGGTCACGGCGGCCCAGGCGGCGGCGACGTCCTGGCCCGTCAGCGCGGGGACGCCCACCATCGTGGGGCCGGAGGAGACCGTGAGGGTCACCTCCGTGCCGTCCGGCACCTCCTCGGTGCCCTCGCCGGGGTCGGCGGAGATGACCTGGTCGACGGGCACGCTGTCGCTCGGCACGTCGGTGCGTGCGGCGACGAGGCCGTCGTCCTCGAGCCGAGCCGCGGCGTCGTCGTAGCTCATGCCGACGACGGCGGGCACGGTGGCGCCCGAGGCCGTCGCGATCTCCGGCGGCTTGATGTTCGCCACCCAGAAGACCACGGCCACGATCACGATCGCCACGAGCACGATGCCCGCCCAGATCCACGCGACGGGAGGCCGCGTCTGCGTGCGCTGAGGACGGTCGTTGTCGTCGGAGGAGAGCTCCTTCAGCGCGGCGTCGCTGCCGGCGGCGGAGAGGGCGTCGACGCCGAACAGCGTCGAGCCGGAGTCGTGCACGGGGAGGCGGCGAGCCGGCGCGCGGCCGGCGGCGGCCTCCGAGACGGCGTCGCGGAACTCGGCGGCCGTCTGGAAGCGGTCGAAGCGGTCCTTCGCCATGGAGCGCAGCACGACGGCGTCGAGGGGAGGCGACACCGCCGGCTCGATGGTGCTCGGCGGCACCGGCGCCTCGCTGACGTGCTGGTAGGCCACGGCGACCGGCGAGCTGCCGCGGAACGGCGGACGACCCGTCAGCAGCTCGAAGAGCATGACGCCGGTCGAGTAGAGGTCGGAGCGGGCGTCGACGGTCTCGCCGCGGGCCTGCTCCGGGCTGAAGTACTGGGCGGTGCCGAGGATCGCGGTCGTCTGCGCGACGGTCGCGGCCGAGTCGGAGATGGCCCGGGCGATGCCGAAGTCCATGACCTTCACCTGGCCGGCGTGCGTGATCATGACGTTTCCAGGCTTGATGTCGCGGTGGACGATGCCTGCCCGGTGCGAGTACTCGAGGGCGGTGAGCACGCCCTCGGTGATGCGGGCGGCCTCGGCGGGCTCGAGTGGCCCCTCCGCGACGATGTCCTTGAGGAGGCGCCCCTCGACGTGCTCCATGATGATGAAGGGGACCTGCACCTCCTGGCCCCGGGAGTCGCGAGCGGACTCCTCGCCCGCGTCGAACACGCGGACGATGGTGGGGTGGGCCATGCGGGCGGCGGCCTGCGCCTCCTGCCGGAACCTCGTGCGGAACGCCGGGTCGGTGGCCAGCGACGGCTTCATGAGCTTGATCGCGACCTTGCGCCCCAGCCGGGCGTCCGTGCCGACGTGCACGTCGGCCATCCCGCCCCGACCGATGAGATCGCCGATCTGATACCGGTTGGCGAGGAGGGTGATGCCCTCTCTCACGCCTTCAACCACGCCCCGCACTCCCATCGCGACCGCCTGTCGGATCAGCGGTCCTCGCAAGTGTACTTGCCGCCCCACCCCCCGATCGGGTCGCGCGCTACGTCCTGAGGATGATTGTCAGGGCTTCGTGACTGGGCCGTGACGTGACGACGGCCGCGCCCCCGAGGGAGCGCGGCCGTCGGTCGGCGTGTGCCGGCGTCACTCTCCCTGGGGCGGGGGCGTCGTCGACGTGGGCGCCGTGACCGTCACCGTGACGCCCGCGGACGGGGCGGTCGTCAGCGACCCGCAGTTCGCGACGTACGACACCGTCATGTTGCCCGGCGTGGTGGAGCGGACCTTGACGGAGGTCACGTTGGTGCCGAGGCCGCCGGCCGCCGCGCCGGCCGCGTCGGTGCCGCCCGTGATCGAGTACGAGTACCCGGTCAGCGGGTAGCCGGTCGGGCACGCCTGGTAGCTCTGCCACGTCACCGTCGCCTCGGCCTTGCCGTCGCCGACGATGGAGGTCGGCGTGACGGTCGGGGCGACCGGCTGCGACGGCGTGGGGGCCGCGCGGTAGATCGTCAGCGTGATGGTCGAGCCCTTCGCGACGTTGCCCGTCGGGTTGAGGCTCGCCACCGTGCCGGCCGCGGCCGGGTCGGTCGCCGGGCTGCTGCTGTCTTGCGAGACGACGGTCAGCCCGAGGTCCTCCAGCTGGCTTCGGGCGTCGGCCTCGGCGAGGCCGACGTAGTCGCTCGAGTCGACCTGGACCGTCGTCGCGGTCGGCGTCGAGGTGGGCGTCGGGGTCTCGGTCGGCGTCGGCGTGGCGGAGGTCGCCGTCGCGGTCGGCGAGCTGGGAGCCGGGTCGGGCTCTCCGCCGGAGTTCACGGCGAAGGCGATGAGCGCGGCGGCGCCGACGAGCACGAGCACGCCGAGCACGATGAGCGGCCAGAACCACGGGCTGCGCTTCTTCTCCTCGTCGTCGAGCTCGTCGCCGCGGAGGGCGTCGGGGTCGGCGGAGCCGGGCACGTAGGCACCCGTCTGCGTGCCCGCCGCGCGGGTGCCGGTCGGGTCGAAGGCGCGCGTGGCGTCGTCCTGCGCGGAGAAGAGCTGCGTCGCCGCGGCCCCTGCGCCGGCGGCGGCGAGGCCGATGGCGGGCACGGCCACGGTGGCGGCCGCGACGTCGCCCCGGCGGAGGGCGCGGGCGGCCTGCGCCAGGGCCGAGGCCGAGGCGGGCCGGTCGGCCGGCTTCTTCGAGATGCACGAGAGGACGAGGCGGCGGACGGGCTCCGGGACGCTCGCGGGGAGGTCCGGCGGCTGCTCGTTGATCTGCGCCATGGCGATGGCCACCTGCGACTCGCCCGTGAACGGGCGGCGGCCGGCGAGGGCCTCGTACGCGACGATGCCGAGCGAGTAGATGTCGGTGCTGGGGGAGGCGGGGTGTCCGCTGGCCTGCTCCGGCGACAGGTACTGGACCGTGCCCATGACCTGGCCGGTGGCCGTCAGGGGCACCTGGTCGGCGATGCGCGCGATGCCGAAGTCGGTGATCTTGACGCGGCCGTCGGGCGTCACCAGCAGGTTGCCCGGCTTGATGTCGCGGTGGACGAGCCCCGCGGCGTGCGCGGCCTGGAGGGCCGAGGCCGTCTGGGCGACGATGTCGAGCACCTTGTCGGTGGGCAGCACGCGGTCGCGCTCGAGCACGGTCGACATGGCCTCGCCGGGGACGAGCTCCATGACGAGGTAGGCGCTGCCCTCCTCCTCGCCGTAGTCGAAGACGTTCGCGATGCCCTCGTGGTTCACCAGGGCCGCGTGGCGCGCCTCCGCACGGAACCGCTCGAGGAACCCGGGGTCGCCCAGGTACTCGTCTTTCAGGATCTTGATGGCGACCGTGCGTCCGATGACGAGGTCGGTCGCCTCCCACACCTCGCCCATGCCGCCGATCGCGACACGGGTCGACAACTGGTATCGCCCACCGAAGGTGAGTCCGCCGGAAGGTCTCATTTGTTCAGCACCGCCTCTAGTACTTTCTTCGCGATTGGTGACGCGACACTGTTCCCGAACGCGGACTGGCCCTGCCCGCCGCCGTTCTCGACCACGACCGCCACGGCCACCTCGGGGTCCGCCGCCGGGGCGAAGCCGGTGAACCACAGCGTGTAGGGCTCGCCCGTGCCGTTCTCGGCCGTGCCCGTCTTGCCGGCCACGTCGACTCCACTGATTCTCGCATTGCTGGCGGCGCCGTCGGCGACGTCCTGCACCATCATGTCGGTCATCGTGGAGGCGGTGGCGGAGCTGATCGGCTTCCCGTACTCGGACGGGGAGAAGTCGCGCACGGGGCTCAGGTCGGGGTTCAGCACGCTGTCGATCAGGGTCGGGTCCATCTGCGTGCCGCCGTTGGCGATCGCCGACGAGACCATGGCCATCTGGAGCGGCGTGACGCGGTCCGAGCCCTGCCCGAACGACTGCAGCATGAGGGCGGCGTCGCCGATCGGCTGGCCCTTCTGCTCGATGGGGAACTGGCTCGGGGTGACGGCCTGGGGGATGGAGATCGAGTCGTCGCCGAAGCCGAACTTCTCCGCCTGCTGCTGCAGCGCCTCCGCGCCCAGCTGCTGGCCGAGCTGGGCCATCGGGATGTTGCACGAGAGGCGCAGCGCCGTCGCGAGGGTGGCGGTCTCGCCGCCGCCGCAGCTGCCTCCCTCGGCGTTGTTGATGTTCGTCGACGTGCCGGGCAGCGTGAGGGTCGCGGGGTTCGGGAAGGCGCTGTCGGGCGTGTACTTGCCGCTCTCGAGCGCGGCGGCCGTCGTGATCAGCTTGAAGGTCGAGCCGGGGGCGTACAGGTCGCCCTGGATGGCGCGGTTCTGCAGCGGGTCGCCCGGGTCGCCGACGAGCTGGTCGTAGGCGGCCTTGACGGCGCTCGAGTCGTGGCTCGCGAGGGCGTTGGGGTCGTAGCTCTCCTTCGACACCATCGCGAGGATCTTGCCGGTCTTCGGGTCCATCGCGACCACGGCGCCGGCGTTGTCGCCGAGGGCGTCGTAGGCGGCCTGCTGCACGGTCGGGTCGATCGTGAGGTTGACGGTCGCGCCCTCCGGGTCCTGACCGGTGAGCACCGAGTTGATCTGGTCGAAGAACTGCGCGTTGGCGTTGCCCGTGAGGTAGTCGTTCATCGAGTCCTCGATGCCCCGCGAGCCCTGTCCGAGCGTGTAGTAGCCCGTGACCGGCGCGTAGACCTGCGGGTCGGGGTAGGTGCGCTGGAACTCGTACACGTCGTCGACGGGCACCGACTGCGCGACAGGCTGGCCCGCCACGAGGATCGGCCCGCGCTGGGCCGAGTAGCTGGCGAGCAGCGTGCGGTAGTTGCGGCTGTCGGCCCGCAGCGAGTCGGCCTGGAAGGCCGTGATGTACGTGCTCGACACGAGCAGCGCGACGAACATCGCCAGCACGACGAAGCTCACGCGTCTCAGTTCTTTGTTCATCAGCCGACCACGATCCTCGGTTGGGCCCGCACCGAGTCGGACAACCGCAGCAGCAGCGCCACGATGATCCAGTTCGCCACGAGCGACGAGCCGCCCGCGGCCAGGAAGGGCGCGGTCAGTCCGGTCAGGGGGATGACGCGGGTGACGCCGCCGAGCACGACGAACACCTGCAGGGCGATGACGAACGAGACGCCGACGCCGAGCATGCGGCCGAAGTCGTCCTGGCCGACGAAGCCGATGCGGAAGCCGCGCGACACGAGGAGCATGTAGAGGGCGAGGATCGCGAAGATGCCGGCCAGTCCGAGCTCCTCGCCGAGCGAGGCGAAGATGTAGTCGCTCTCGGCCAGCGGGGTCGTCTGCGGGCGCCCCTGGCCGAGCCCGGTGCCCACGAGCCCGCCGTTCGCGAAGCCGAAGAGGCCGGTCACGAGCTGGTACGAGCCGCCGTCGGCGCTGTACTCGGCGGGGTCGAAGGGGTTGAGCCAGGCGGCGAAGCGGCCCTGCACGTAGCCGAGGAAGGTGCTCGCGACGAGGGCGCCGCCGAGGAAGAGCGTCAGCCCGAGCACGATCCAGCTCGCCCGGCCGGTGCCGACGTAGATCATCACGAGGAAGAGGCCGAAGTAGAGCAGCGACGTGCCGAGGTCGCGCTGGAAGATCAGCACGCCCATGGCCACGAGCCAGACGATGAGGATCGGGCCGAGGTCGCGGGCCCGCGGGAAGCGCATGCCGAGGATCTTCGGGCCCATCAGCGACAGGTTGTCGCGGGCCGTGACGAGGTAGCCCGCGAAGAACACCGCGAGCGTGATCTTCGCGATCTCGCCGGGCTGGAAGGAGAACGGACCGAGGTCGATCCAGACGCGGGCGTTCAGCCCCTCGCGGCCGATGCCCGGGATGAGCGGCAGCAGCAGCAGCCCGATCGAGACGGCCATCATGATGTAGCGGTAGCGCGAGAGCACGCGGTAGTTGCGGATCACCAGCAGCGCGGCGAGGGCGATGGCCATCGCCATGGCCGTCCACGCGATCTGCTTGATGCCGAGCGCGTCCCAGCCGGCGTCGCCGCGAGCCAGGTCGAGGCGGTAGATCTCGGCGATGCCGATGCCGTTCAGCGTCAGCGCGATCGGCATGATGAACGGGTCGGCCTCGCGGGCGACGACGCGCAGCACGAGGTGGAAGATCAGGGCCAGGCCGAGGATGCTCGAGCCCGACACGAGGACGCTCGGGTCGATCTCGCCCAGCGCTCCCAGCTGCACCAGCACGATCGCGCCGGCGCAGATGCCCGCCGCGACGACGAGCATGAGCAGCTCGAGGTTGCGGAGCTTGGCGGGCTGGCGCAGGCGGATGGTGATGGCCTGCGTCATGTTGGCGGGCGGGGCGGCGGACGTCGACGACGATGCCGAGGGCCCTCGCGCGCCTCCTCGTGCCTGGCCGATCAGCTCGGTCGACGCGTCGTCACTCGGCGGCATCGGTCAGCCTCTCGACGATCGCGCGGGCGTCGCTCAGGGAACCGGCGTTGATGGTGTCGGCCACCGTCTGCTGCGTGTAGTTGGGCAGGTCGTCGACCTGGATGGTGGTCTCCTCGAAGACCTCGCTCAGCTGGATCGGCCCGAGCGTCTGCTGCACGCCCTTGTAGATGACGACGGTGCCGCCGCGTTCTCCGACGTAGTAGTGGTCTTGGGTCCACTGGTAGGCGAGCAGGAGGCCCGCGACCAGGGCGCCGACGGCGACCACGAGGGCCACCAGCCAGGTCGCGCGGCGGCGGCGGCGACGGCGGCGGTCCTCGGCGATGAGCTCGGCGAGGTACTCGTCGCTCTCGGGCTCGAAGTGGCTGTCTTCGGGGGTGGTGGCCACCTTCAGCGGGTGCAGCAGGATCGTGGGGAGGCGCAGCGCCTTGCGCCCGGCCTCGCCCTCGAAGGTCAGGGGCTCGGCGGCGGAGCCCACGGTGACGGCGGGCTCGACGGCCGAGTCGCCCGACTCGTCGACGTCGACGATGACGACCGTGACGTTGTCGGGGGCGCCGTGGTCGAGGGTCTCCTTGACGAGGCGGCGGCAGGTCTGCTCGGGGTCGAGGCCCGCGGCGAGGGCCTTCTTGATGCGGTCCTCCGCCAGGTAGCTGCTGAGGCCGTCGGAGCAGATGAGCCAGCGGTCGCCGGGCTGGGTGCCGAGGGTCGCGGTGTCGATCTCGGGGGCCGCGTCGACGTCGCCGAGCACGCGCATGAGGACGCTCCGCCGGGGGTGGACCGCCGCCTCCTCGGCCGTGATGCGGCCGCTGTCGACCAGCCGCTGCACGAACGTGTGGTCGGCGGTGATCTGGCTGAGCTCGCCCTCGCGCCAGAGGTAGATGCGCGAGTCGCCGATGTGGGCGACGGTCATGCTGTCGCCGACCCGCAGGAGGGCGCTGACCGTCGTGCCCATGCCCGTGAGCTCCTGGTGCTCGAAGACCGTCTCGGCGAGCAGCTGGTTGGCGGCGATCAACGACGACTGGAGGGCGAACTCCGCGTCGCCGGGCGAGGTGTACTGCTTGTCGGTCTCGCGGATGCGGCGGATCGCGATCGCCGAGGCGACGTCGCCCCCGGCGTGCCCGCCCATGCCGTCGGCCACGACGAACAGCTGCGTGCCCGCGTAGCCGCTGTCTTGGTTGTTGGACCGGATCTTGCCCACGTTGGACAGAGCGGCACTCTTGGGGTGGGTCATGGGGGCCTACCGCCGCAGCTCGAAGCTCGTCTGCCCGATCGTCACGGTGGTGCCCACGGGCACCGGTGTGGGAACGGTCACTCGCTCGCCGGCGAGGAAGGTGCCGTTCGTGCTGTCGAGGTCCTGGACGACCCAACGGCCGTTCCAGAGCATCAGACGGGCATGGTGCGTCGACGTGTAGTCGTCGCGGATCACGAGGTTGCTCTCCTGCGAGCGACCGATGGTCAGGGGGCCGTCGCCCAGGGGCATCTCGAGGCCCGCCTTGGCGCCCTTCGTGATGACCAGGCGGCTCGCGGGACCGTCGCCGGCGGCGGCGGGCCGACCCGCGCCTCCGGAGGGGACGGGCGTGACGGGCGCGCGGGGGGCAGCCGAGGGAGGCGCGGTGGCGGTCGACGGAGCCGCACCCGGCCCCGGGTCGACCGGCAGCTTGCGCGGCCGCTGGCCGAACAGGTCGCTGCGCAGCGCGTAGACGATGGCGAAGACGAAGAGCCAGAGCACGGCCAGGAAGCCGAAGCGGAGGGCGAGGAGGGTGAGTTCACTCGTCATCGTCGGACCCCCGCGGAGTCGGGCCCGTCGAAGGGGTCGGGCGTCGATGACAGGGGGAGCACCCGGAACACGATACGCGTACGACCGATCTCGATCGTGGAATCGGGCAGCAGGGGCGACTTCGTGAGGCGCGCGCCGTTGAGCTTGGAGCCGTTCGTGGAGCCCAGGTCGCGGACCTGCGCGTGCTGGCCGTCCCACAGGATCTCGACGTGCTGACGGCTCGTGCCGGTGTCTTGCACGGTGATGTCGGCGTCGCTGCCGCGGCCGATGACCGTGCGCTGGCCGACGAGCGGGTGGCGCGTGCCGTCGACGTCGACGAAGGGGCGCCACTTGACCTCGCCGCGGACGTTGCGCGACTCGACCGACATGATGCCGACGCTGAGGGAGTCGTCCTCGCGCAGCCGGATGCCGAGGGGGCCGGCGAAGGCGTAGCCCTGCGCGGTCGCGTGGCGCTGCGTCAGCTGGGTCAGCTCGTCGATGAGGGTCGGGCCGATCGCCGACATCTTGGCGTGGTCGGTCGGCGACAGCCGCACCAGCAGCTCGTTGGGCACGAGGATGCGGTCGCGGGAGACCACGGCGGCCTTGGTGTCGAGCTCACGTCGCAGCGCGTTCGTGATCTCGAGAGGCTGGACGCCCGAACGGAACGTCTTGGCGAAGGCGCCGTTGACGGCGCGCTCCAGCCCACGTTCGAAGTTGTCGAGCAGTCCCATGCGTCTCCAGGTCGGGGGTCACTGGTCGCCCGATCTTAGCGGTGTCCCGTGACAGGTCGGTGCGGGGGAGCCTGGGGAGGCGCTGCCGGGCCCCGCGACCGTGATAGAGTTCCCGAGTTCGCGCGAGTGGCGGAATTGGCAGACGCGCTGGCTTCAGGTGCCAGTGCTCGAAAGGGCGTGGGGGTTCAAGTCCCCCCTCGCGCACGAACAGAATGGCTCACCCTCAGGGTGGGCCATTCGTGTTCTCGGTGCTCGTCGGCTGCGCCGCCGCCCCTGCGGCGCAGGGGCCTCGCTCAGCCCAGCGTGAGCGGCTCGATCAGCTGCGCGCCGCTGTTCCGCACCGAGTTCGCGTCGCGGCTCACCGGGTGGTGGGTCAGGTCGTGCGCGAGCTCGTGGGAGTCGCGGTCGAGCAGGGCGAGGAGCTCCGCCGTGTCGAGGTGGTCGCCGAGCCAGTCGTCGTACGAGTCGGGCGCCAGGCACGCCGGCATGCGGTCGTGCACCTCGCCCGGTGCCACGTGCGCGTCCCGCGTGATGATCGACATCGACAGCACCCAGGCGTCGGGGTCGTCGTCGGCCTTCGCGGGGTCTCGCCAGGCGCTCGTGATCCCGGCCATCGCGAGGCCCGCCTCCGGCTGGTGGACGAAGTGCGGCTGCTTGCCGGTCTCGGTGACGACCCACTCGTAGTAGCCGAGCGCGGGCACGATGCACCGCGCCTGCGCGAAGGGCCGCCGGAACATGCCGTTCGTCGCGACCGTCTCGATGCGGGCGTTGATCGGCTGCGGGCGCTTGCGGAGGTCGGGGTACCACGACGGCGTCAGGCCCCACCGGGCGAGGGGCAGCTGACGCTCGCCGTGCCTCTCGCGCACGACCGGCACCGACGTGGTCGGGGCGACGTTGAAGTCGTCGGGCAGGTCGGGCAGGCCCGCGAGCAGGTCGGGCAGCAGCTCGGACGTGGCCCGGGAGACGACGTAGCGACCGCACATGGGGCCAGTCTCGTCCTCCCGGCGGCTCGGCACCAGTGGTCGCGCCACGAGGCCGGCGGTGGAACACTGACCCCATGGACCGCACCGAGCGCAGCATCCGGGGCTTCGTCGTCGTCGGCGTCGTCCCCTCGACCGCCGACCGCGTCGTCGCGGCGGCCGCGGAGTTCGCGGTCCGCTTCGGCACCGGGCTCGCCTGCGTCAGCGTCGAGCCCGACCGCATGGCCTTCGCCGAGGGCATCGACGGCACGGTGCTGTCGTACCCCCTCGACCCCGCGAGCTACGCCGCCGAGCTGGCTCCCGACCCCGAGCTGGAGGCGCGGCTGCGGTCGATCGCCGACGCGCGCGGCGTCGAGCTGGTCGTCACCTGCCTCACCGGCGAGCCCGCCCACGTGATCGGCGCCCTCGCCGACCGGGTCGACGCCCCGATGGTCGTCGTCGGCAGCCGCGAGGCCGGGCTCCGCGGCAGCGTCCGCGAGTTCTTCGCCGGGTCCGTCGCGCTGCACCTCAGCCACCGGCAGCACCGGCCCGTCGTGGTCGTGCCGCTCTCGCCCGTCCCGCGCGCCGAGTCGCTGCCGTGGGAAGACGAGCTGTGACGAGGCCCCTGCACCGCCGCCTCCCCCTGGTCCTCCTCGTCGTCGCCGGCGGCGCGCTCGGCACGGCCGCCCGCGTCGCGGTCACCCTGGTCGTGCCTCCCGCGGGATCGTTCGACACGGCGATCTTCGCCATCAACCTCGTCGGGGCGTTCGTGCTCGGCCTGCTGCTCGAGCGGCTGCTGCGGTCCGGCCCCGACGAGGGCCGGCGCCGCCTCCTCCGGCTCGGCGTGGGCACCGGCGTGCTCGGCGGCTTCACGACCTACAGCTCGCTGGCCACCGAGACCGCGAGCCTCGGCGGGGCGGGCGACGTCGCGACGGCGACCGTCTACGGCCTCGCATCGGTGGTGCTCGGCGTCGTCGCGGCCGCCGCCGGCATCGCGCTCGGGGCCCGGCTGTCGCGCTCGCCGCGCCCCGGGGCGACCCGGTGACGCCCCTCCTCTTCATCGCGACGGCCCTCGCGGGCGGCGTCGGGGCCGGCCTGCGGTTCGTCGTCGACGGCACGGTGAAGGACGCGCTGGCCGCCTCGTCCGCACGCCGGTCACGTCCGGCCTCGTCGTACCCCTGGGGCACGGCGGCCGTCAACGTGAGCGGGTCGCTGCTGCTCGGCGTCGTCACGGGCCTCGCGCTCGGCGCCGTCGTGTCGCCGACCTGGCGGGCGGTGCTCGGCACCGGCCTGCTCGGCGGCTACACGACCTTCAGCACGGCCATGGTCGACACCGTGCGCCTGCTCGCCTCGGGGAGGCGCGGCGCCGGCCTCGCGAACGCCCTCGGCCTGCTCGTCGCCTGCGTGGCGGCCGCCGGGCTCGGGCTGTGGCTCGC
>Ga0265798_10003488_pt1 | contig 22359 bp, 27 predicted proteins | sample P3T30metagenome_FD_192430 | JGI IMG/M metagenome (GOLD analysis project Ga0265798, IMG submission 192430) | Plant litter microbial communities from East Loma Ridge, Irvine, California - P3 T30 | ecosystem: Environmental > Terrestrial > Plant litter > Unclassified | place: USA: California... | reverse complement strand
GCTGTGCATGATCCTTTGGCGGGTACAAGGTGCCGTACCCTAGATCTCAAGAGCACGGAGCGGTACGTTCTGATCGGTGGGGCGCATCGAAATACCTCGCCGACCACTCTGATACCCACTTCGCGACCGGTGATGCTGTTTACTAACCATCACTGGAGACGAATAGATGGAATCGGTCATGGGACGAGATGATGCGTTCCAAAGAGATGGATCAGGAGGATTCAGGAGCGCTGTAGCACAATCACCGCTGCTGGTGTCAAGAACTGTCAGTTCATACTCGTCATTCGATACCCGGTAAACTGGCTAAGCCGAGATACTCATATGCCCTCCACATACCGAGTTTCAATTTTGGCATCGTCCTTAGATAGCTCCAAGTCCTATCCTGCAGCTGGCGGATTTCATAATAATTACAAGTGCTCAGCCGCGGCAGCAGCAGCAGCAGCTTCATGCTTCAGACATGACATCTCATGTCCACAGACACGACTCGATCGCTCGCTGACGCCATTTCATCGACCCGCTGTTGCGGAACGCTCAGGTACATCGCTATCGGGTTCTCAGATCCTGCAGGTTGCGATAAAACGAGTTAGTTTCAATCAAGCGATGCTGGAAGTTCATGCGCCCCCTTGTCGGTCCAATTCCATAGTGTCATCATCGCCTTCCGATTATACCCTCAGGATCCGGCCTTTCACGCCAAGCTAACTAGCGTGTAGTCGGCGATGCATGAGTGCATGGTTCTAAATGCAGATTCCCCTCCCCGGGCGCAGGGGCGAAGAAGGCGCATCAGATCTGATGAAGACTCCGATACGAACGGGCAGGGAAACTGACTCGAGCTTCACACCACTACATGCCATCACATCGTGGCTGGAGATTGAGCTTCTTGAGATGCTGCGCTTACTATGCAGCATTACCCAAGGTTTGCCCAGAAACAAGATGACACCATGTAATGATATGCATCTTGTACGTAGTGATCGTCCACTAGGTTACTGAAAACATCCGACGTTAAGCATCATTGCGCTACCATCTTCGGATGCACGTAAGCTTGTAGCGTACCAGACTCTTCTAGACCGATTTACCGCTATTTCGAGATTCTGCGAAGAGGTTGGTGTTGAGTTGGCGACACTTTGCAATCGCTTGCCATCTCACTTGTCTCAGAAGGCGAGCGATGCACGATCTGAAGGCGACGCCACTGAGATATAGTGTGTTTGATCATCAAGATCGATGTTTTCTGGAAGGCGATCCAAGTGGCGAGATACAGCAGATCTGCATGAGAGGTGTGAATGCTCGAAGCAAAGGTATGCTGGTGGCAGTTCCGTACGGTGAAGGGTCTCTGCCGGGTTATTCCAGGTATCGCAGCGTGATGTAACATGTTGAGGGCCCAAGAGCAGGATATTCGCTGCTAACGGTACATAGGATTCAATCGCTGTCGGTGTATATCAGACCGGCTTATGTGCCTGTCCATGGTTAGCTTTGGCGCCTGCATTGCATCGGCATTGCTGGATGCTACTACCGAGTTTGGCATGCGCCTTGCCATCGCTATTAGCCGCTGCTGTTTTACGAGCATCCTACGCTTTTCCCCCTGCCAGACATGCCTTCGTACTTGCGGTGAGTGTTGGTCAAGCACACAATGCTGCAACATGATTGCGACTACTGCACATGTGGTTTGAGGTTTTGACCGGTCTCCAAGATTGTAAAGTGCAGTAGCACCCAGTCAACAACTTTGAGATGTCTGGCGGTCAAGCTCAAGTGCATCGTTGGCATTGCTGCAAGGGAGAGTGCCGCAATGTCGCAGATTGTCTAGAGTGAGCGGTGATTGGAGTACCAATGAGTAGTTGTATGAGATCAGCCTATTTGAACACCGCATGGTACATGCCGAAGCAGAATGCTAACGTAGAACGGCTCTCTAAAATGAACCGCGAAGATTTCATCCAAGATGATCCAATGAGTGGTACTCAGCAGACTGCCAAAGTACCTTCCGCCTACGGCTGGTACCGGGACAATGAGACTGAAGGGCAGCTTAAGGGTGAAGCGCCGGTAGCGATGCTTGTCGGTCTGTTAACGATCAAGGTTTCGAAGGAGTAGTCTGTGAGCTAGGCACACCGTTAAGCGGCAGCTTGGTGGCCTCTCAAGATGTGATCAACAGTGAGCCCTGGATTTCGTGGAGGGTTGTGTCTCCCACACTCGCATACAATGCGGTGTAGCTACGCGAGTACCAAGCTATGTGGAAGCATTCAGGGGATTGTACAGAGAGCTGTAGCTGTACGGCGATGTTGAACACGATCAGATGGCGATGGCAGGGAACATGGTTGATGAAACACATCAGCGGCCCCGGGGAAGCGATCGGGCCTATCCGTTTGGTTATTGACATTCGCGGCTGACCTGTACGCCTAACCAAGGTGGGTCTGACAGGACGAACTGTGCGTCTTTGGCCCGCGGGCCCAGGATCTGTGCTCGGTTAGCAACACGCGCATGCATGCCGTCATTTGGCTAGCATAAGGTTCAGACGAACCACTCGCTTCACTAAGGATTCGACCTCTCGTGAAGCGGACACTAACACAGACAGACGATTTTACGGCGATCACAGGCCAGTATCACCGAACAAGGACCGCGGATTGCTGCCGCTGGTTCCGTGCGCCGCCGCCGCTGCCGTCCGCATAGCCAACGTCTGTCATCAAAGTATCGACGAGCCGACCGCGGATGGGTAGTTCGAATGATAGGTTGCCTTGAAATATATATGGCCACATTTGAAGAATAAGTGGTTCGGCTTGTTGCTCGTGGGCAAAAGATTGGGTTCTTGGCCGTACCTCGTATTCTTACAGAAGCCGCTCGAAGAAAGACAGAGATTGCATGCTCCTTACACGTCTCGGTAAACGCATGTATTCTTGCACTGGAGCACGCAATGGTGGTCCGTCATCGTTTGGAGATGAAAGAGCGAGATTTGCTGTCCCATGATGGTGTCCAGCACTTGTTTGAGGCTACTGCAGGTCCACGATTTCGGAAGAAGAACTTCTTAGTATTGCAACCCCTCCAAAGCTCACTGACCAGCACCAAGCGATTTAACCCAAGGACGGACAGTCACTCTCGAGCCACGCGGCTCAACGAAACCCTGGCCTTCGGATCTTTCTGTCCCAGTATGCGAGGTTGAAGCAATCGCGCTCTAGTCGAAATGCCGTAAGGGCCCGCGCGGGTGATCCGGTGAAGACCTGCAACGCGATTGCTACACCCATGCACAGAAATATGCCACACAGATTGCTTGCATCTTAATGTCAACCTATCTGGGATCGATCACCAAGTCCGAGGGATGGAAGATTAGTGCGCTTGTCTGGGAGAGGTACAGGCCGACTGCTGCCATCCAGCATTCAGCTCTGCTCGCACAGTAGGGATACCCTGAAAGGAACCAACTGACAGCTGGCCAGTGCTGTCAAGGAGGAGCGGAGGGACGGAAGGGCGGCCATGCCATCTCGGTATGTTGAAATCCCGTAGTCGCCTACGCCGCTGCTTAGCATGTAGATCAAGAACACGATCTGATGCCCCTGCAGCTGTTTGATCTCGTATCAGCATTGGCTGGTGATTTCAAATACATCGAGAGAAAACGGTTGTCAATCGGGCTATCTTAGATCAGACATATTAGTCTGGTCGATACAGGAAACCTGACCCGCTTAAAGATCCGGGCGCGTCGTTTGAAGTTAAAATCCAAAGATGGCGTTTTGGCTTGGGGTAGGAGAGATCGTAGTACTAAAAGCCGTTGGTGGCAGGTCTAATGGCGCAATAGAGACTGTGCATACATCGGGAAGCGCGTGCCGTACATTAGTAGTACATAGCGTCACTCTAGAGACGTCGGCGACCGGGACGCCACGAGAGTCCTGAACTCATTGTTGGGCCACAGGCTGTGGCGGGTAACAATAAATGTGATCGCCCGTAACGCAGGGGCGTCAATAGCAAATATACACCTGCCTAGGTAGGCGGGATTATGGGTACCTTTGGCAAGATTGAGGACGGAGCAATGTAGCTGAGAGGATACAAGATGAAGGGACCCAATAGTTTGGGAAGGTTCCAAGTAACCGGTCGAGTGGGATGAATGTCTTACTGCAAGATTCCCGTAATCGCGTGAGCAGTTATTTGGGGGCTAGTACCGCCTTTGGCTTAGCATGTGACACACGTGACCTTGAGCTCTCCGCTCCTTCGCCGGCGGAGACCCTGTGAGAACCGTGATGCTATTCAAGCGCGTCGATCATAAAAAACACCATCGAAGTCGACAACCACATCTGCATCGCAATTGCGACTGTTTTCAGCTCCGACCACTGCCATGCTCGACCTCATAAGCCTTGAAACAAAGCCGAAGTGGGGCGGCATACCCGTCTGCTTCCCCGATGACAAGCTGGGTCTCCCATACAGACTAGGGCACGTCAAAATCTAACCAGTGCTGCGTCCGGGCGCCGCCATTTATTACCTAAGGCACTTCGGGTTTGAGACGTTCCATTCGTAGGTGGAGGTAATGAGAGTGTGTGGAAACACCGATGATTGGCGAGAGGGCTTCATCATGGCCCGTCAACGCCCCGGGAAGAAGCGTCGTCCGCCACGCCGCCGTCGATTATCGGACGCAATAGCGCGTATCTGCACCCACGTGTGTAGGTACGGAAGACAAGGAGTCGCGCTTCACACTACGCCGACGACCCAAGAAATTGCCAGCCACGATAAGCCCGCATGCGAGGATCCTCACTGGGATTCCGGCCTGGCCCAGACGAGAACTCGTACCTCGTCAAGCAATTGCGCAAAGGGCTATCCGCCTCATTTGGTCATTTTGAAGTCATGCATGTTGCATGATGAGTCCTGAATTCCACGTCATCCACCACGGGCCGTCGAAGCAGAGGTTCACAATTGACCCTTCACGTTGACAGAGCCTCAACATTGACTTCTTGGGTGGCCCGCACGGTTGACTGTCGGTGGTCATCAATGTATCGCCCGATGGGGTGTGGCTTGAGTGTCCTGTCCTATGGAACCCCCACACTGCACATGAGACGGCGAAGCCATGCGTCCGTTCACACCTGGGGCCCATACCCCGGTTCCGCCTTGAGACTGCATCCTGGTCGGCTGCTGTGCCCCGTACATCCATCATTCTCTGCTGGCTAGCCTTCCACTAAACCACCACCCCAGTAATTCTTGGCTGCATGCGAGAGCGATATTCCTTGTCCTTCTTGCAACCATGCTCGCTCCTAACCCTAGTCCCTTCGGCTTGATCCACAACAAACGCCATCCTTGCTTCGCGGGATGCTCAGAGTCGTAGTATATCGAGTTGGCCCATTCATATGTAAAGCCCCAAACGCTCCCCCATACCACAGTCAGATCGATCGAGCAAGTCCACAACACTCCCACGTCATCTGATCCTCTATCTCCACCACTTTGTCTTCTTCTACACTTGATAGACCTATTCCCGACAACTCTCGGCCCAGCCCGCACTTGCATCCCATCTGCCCATCCCGTGGCACCAGCCTTCTTATCTACAATGGCTACTGTCGTTGCATCTCATAACATTGGAATCTGGCAAGATCGACGGGAGCAATCTATGCATATCCCCAACATGCATCTCACCAACATCATGCCTCCCTACGACCAGTCCAGGAATGTCACCAACGCCCCCGTCTCTCGCGACTACCAACCCACGTCAAACCACATGGACATCAGCATGCCCCTCTACCAAAACAACGCCCTCCCTACCTCGGTCCCATACCAAGCAGGAGCATTCGCATACGATCCCAGTTCGGTAAACGCATACAACATGCAGCAGCCTTCATACTACCCGCCGGCGATGCCCCATCCCGTTTCATACGCTTCCTCCCATGACGTCCAGCCGCTTCCCACCCTGCCGGATGTCCGACATGTTTTCAACCACAACGTCAAGTCTGAGGGTACATCGCCAGCACATTCAGGCCACAGCCACATGTACGCCGATCAGTCATTTACATCCGACTGCAAGCGATCAACCTCAGAACCTACTGAAGGCAGTGGCGTGAACTTCGCCACGGATGTGGACACTCTCATGAGGGCTATCCAGGCGAAACAAACAAACCCGCCCCAAGAACCGGAGCAGAAGGTATGTGGTCTTCCATCGAGACACCCAAGCCGACCTTGCTAACCACGAAACAGGACGACGTAGTGAAGACTGCTCAGAAGCCAAGAAAGCGTTACCAGTGCACCGTCCCCAACTGCAACAAGAGCTTTTACCAAAAGACACACCTTGAGATCCACATTCGCGCCCACACTGGCGACAAGCCATTTCCTTGCAAAGCACCTGGCTGTGGTCAATCTTTCTCGCAACTTGGTAACCTCAAGACACACGAGAGGCGACACACTGGAGAGCGACCGTACAGCTGCGACATCTGTGGCAAGACATTTGCTCAACGAGGAAACGTGCGCGCGCACAAGATCGTCCACCAACAGATCAAACCTTTCAGCTGCAAACTCGACGACTGCGGCAAGCAGTTCACCCAACTAGGCAACCTCAAGGTTAGTTCAACGTATCATGTGCCTCTACAACATCACTGACCGACCCTAGTCGCATCAAAACAAGTTCCACGCCGCTACTCTTAGATACCTCACCACCAAGTTTGCGACCATCAACCCAGGAGATTACGTCTCTCAGGAGGACAAGGAGCTTTGGGAGTACTTTGCGTCGCTATACAAGAACTCCAACAAGGGCATCAAAGGTCGTGGCAAGGACAGGCGCATCTCCGCCATGTCAGCATCTGCCTCCTCATACCCTTCCTCCTACGCCTCCATGCCAATGGCTTCCATGTCTCGAGGCTACGCCAGCTCTTTCCACCAACACAGCAGCGATCGTAGCAGCCGCTGCTCTTCGATGTCTTCTGACACTATTCCAATCCAGAGGGCAGACAGCGCATACGACTTCAGTGCACCGATGCACAACGGTTACCATCAGCCCCAAGGCAATGGCTACGACGACAAGGTCTTCCCAGAGCGGATGATGTACTGATCACGCTTGAACACTTCAGAAAACTTCGGTCGAATTAGTGGGAGTTCTTGGATGTCGGCGCTGAAACCTTGCGGGCATCGGTGTCACGGGTGATAGGTACCCAAGCTAGCGCAGCGAAGGGTACATTCGCATCTTCTCTTCCATCTCCTTCGTTTACACAGGCGTCACGGTATAGTCACGCTGCATCAGTAATGTCTGTTATGCATTTTCATGCATGTCCATCATGTTTGGCGTTCAGCACCTCATGTATCCTCATTTCATGTACGCTTGTTTGGCAATCGGTCGCAAAAGGTTTTTATTGTCGTTGCCATACCCCGGCGCGCATTATTGTACGAATAGAATAGCATTATGACACAAAGAACAATTATCTACCCAGTCACCATTATCTTTCTCGATTTTCCTCAAACATGAACAGAATGCAGCGTGGTGCAACATGACTCACCGCTCAACCGCTGTTGAACGGCTGGATGGTATGCGACTGGCTCGCTGGTCATGCAACATGCAAGGCGACTGCCCAACCCATTCACCGCAGTTCTGCTTGCAACAACCTTCGCTTAGATTTGCGCCTGAAGGCTCAGTAGCTTGACATGCGGGTGGTGTAATTGCATTAGCTACACGCCCAAACGCGCCTTAAATTTTAGCTGGGCTGTCCATGCCTGTAGAGTTCAAGATAGGAACTGACGTTTCTGAGCTACGGCTCACTGCCGCCGATTGCCGACAAACTACGCACTGGCGCGAGTAAGTGGGTTGCAAGCTGCCTAAGGTAATGCGCCGCGCAGCGCCTGCAAGCTTGCACAAGGCCAAAGGCCCCATAGTGGACCGCAGTGATACACTCAAGATTCATGAACAGTTTTTCTGGCCCAATTTTCCAGTCAGTCTCCTCGTCGCAAAACCGACCACCTCTCCATGTCCTCAGCGAGGCTGATAGCAACCCTACCGACCAATCGCATCTTGCGCAGAGCTTCTCCGCGGCTCAACAGTGGGAGGATAAAGCGCAATTGGGCAGGTCAAGAGATGTACATCCCGCGCTTCCGCCGCCCCCCAGATCGCAGACCAGGTTTCCAAAGCCAGATGTATGCAGGCGTTCTGAAGAGGATGTAGGACGGATCGCTAACCGACCAATAGCACCATCTTTGGGCTGCTATGCGCCGGATTCCAAGGCGTCCTCAGACTCTTTCACGAAGGCAAATGATATTGGCCATTGTCTGGAACGATCAGGGTACGTAACTTCGCCGGCGTGAGTCGCAAATGACGTTAAATACGGTGCGACTAAGCTTGAAATGCCCGAAGCCTCACTTACACGCGCTGCCTGGCTACGGACACTTGACACCTGAATCTGAGTGTGGGGTTATATCCGCAAATCGGGTACGATCTTCACTCTCCTAATTGTCGATCCGTGTGTCTACGCAGGTCCAGAATTCAAGATGCCATGACGTAGGCCCGCCAACACCGCGCGAAAATTGGGCTTGTCTTGGTGAGGCCTCATGATAGGAAAGTTCGTCGCATTGGGCGAGCACATGGATAGGGGTGCGATGCTGATGTGGATTGGAGTGGGAGTTGGGACCGGCCGTGGGGTGGGATGCCTATCACCTCAAGAAACCGAGGCATCGATTCTCGATGGACGGAACATGGCGTGATGGAACTGATTGGGCTCAAGGATGCGTTTCAAATCAATGCGGCTGCTTGCAAGGTCAGAAACTTGAGGGTACGTCTACGAAGCGTGGGGAGGGCAAACTGTTGGTCGACGTCTCGACAGCAGCAAGGTCGTGCCTGCCGCCGGCTATGTCACTGCTAGCGCACAACTCGCTGCCTCGCGCCCAACCTCCAACTTGACCCTCTCGCCTCCACTCTCTCAACGTCCTCATCTCGACACGTGGTACAACGTGTGCAATTCGCACGGTCTTGGTTCTCTACCTATGTCACTGTGGTTGTTTTTTGACGTTGGCCCGCGTTCGCAGATGATCGCAAAGGCCGCTTCCAGCGCGCATTGCTGTCTGGACCAGGACCGCGGAAGCCCCTGCGAGGGCCGAGGGGCACTCCCGCTGCTCTCGTCAAGATGCCGGTCCTCAGCTCGCACCCCCTGCCTCGCTCGGTTGAAATCTTCCGGAAGCAGCTTACCGTCTCACCGGGACCCTCTTTTGTTACCCATGGAGTACCTGAACATGGTAATTCGAGTCAGTCGATGTAGCTCTCGCCGACTTTGGCAAACTCTATGTCTTGTTGATGAGCTGGCCTGTCTCAGTGGCCAGGCATCTGAGTCGTGCGTACTACGGTTAAATCTATGCGAAAGAGAGGTCTTGAGAACACGAACGCGAATTCAAGCGGGTCAGGCAGCTTCCAAAATTGACGCGGCTTTGCAAAACTCGTCGGTGGGCCTGACGGAAACTCAAACATACGTCGCATTCCCGGCCAGAACGCTGCACATTGGTCGCCACGGCGAGACGAATGGCTAATGAGAGGCCACAGATGCATGCTCCGTACAGCAAGCACACAAAATGCCTTGGACGATAGGAAAACACCATTACAGGTCCGCTCCATCATGACGGCATCCGCGGAGCCGACCACTTTCATCATCATACATCCCGATCCTAGCACTGCAAGACTCAATCCACGCATTCTACCCCGAGATCTTTCTTGGGACATTGCATATGTAATGTGTGTACCCGTCCCCAGACACATGACTGTGTATCCCCACTCACGCGCTGCGAACGTGTGGTCTGAAACATACGCAAAGTTACACGGCATAAACCAGCTCGCTAAATTGGGCAGCCTTTCATCCTGCATCGAATCGCAAGTGCCGCCTGCAATATCGTTCTGCGGTGCTCTTCGGAGAATTCTCAGAGCAGATGCAGGGCTTGTATGGTGGCGGAAGACTTTGTCTGCATACTCGTCACAGCACTTGAACCTTAAACGCGGAGCCATCGAAGAAAATGGGAAAGCCGGGCGGCGGATGTGGTACTCGCCGTGAGTACGCGACACGCGCCCCATGGTGCATCAACCTCAGATACCACGCCTTCATCTCTGTTGGTACGTAACTGCTCGTATTGTCTTGATGCATGTCTCACTTTGACAGGTAAGTAACCTCCACCTGTATCCTGTCAGATTGCTGGTGCTTAGGCGAAATGAAGACTTGACAGGCGGATAGAGTGGAACACGTCCTTTTCGAGACCGCCATACATACGAACACCTGCTCTACCATTGGTCGGGTCCTTGTACCTAGCTCACAAACCTACGGCATCTCAGTCACAATACGAGGACAGCTCGACCATGGGTTCCAATGCATCCTGCAACCACATCCATTCTTCTAGGTTACACAGTGTCATGGGCGCTTCACCCCCGGCCCTCGGCTTTCCATACTTTCACAGAGAAAGTGTGGTCTCGGACATGTCCGTCTGTATGCATCTTCCCCTGCATTGTAGATGGCCATTTGTCCACCTCATGTTCGGTGGACTATCCCGACTGTTCGGCATGCCGATGCTGTTCTCGTACGTCTTGTTTTTTCGTCCATGGCTATTGCCACTCCCGAGCCGATTTGTCTTCAATACTGCCATATAGGGAACGCCTCCCGCAAACCCGGTTCAGCCTCCCTGCAATTTCAACTCCATGTAGCAAAATCAAGCGCAGTCGTACAGCGCTTGCTATTGTGCTCTAATGGACCGTTTGGGTGCAAGTAAAAGATGAGAATCTCGGGAGCCAGGGCGCCCTGTCTGCATATGAAAACGTGTGCATATGCTCGCAGCAGCTTTCCGAAAGAGCATGCGCATGCAGACAACGAGCTTCTGGGAATAATGGAGCCAGGGTGTCGTGTTCCTTCTAGACATACCTGCATTCGATGCAGGAGGCCGGTCGGAACGGGCCTTGTAGGGGCTGGATGCAGAGTTGTATTACTCCAGCCGAGGAACAATGAAAGGCGACGTCGGACTTGGCGAGAACGTAGGTATCATAAGCGTGGGGTTTGAGTGGCTATGAGACCAATATGGAGGACGAAGATCAGCTGATCAGTCCAGCGCGCGTGACAATATGATGTTCAACATCTCGTACCAGATTGAGAGGAACTTGCAGAACAGGAGGGTTCAGTCGCCCAAGGCGTAGCCGTCAAACCTGTCATTGAGCACCCACCACGCCTGAGTGTCAACCTTCAGAACTGTCAAGTTATCGACTGCATCTAGTATCATAGCGAATTTACCAAAACCTCCGTCGAATCATACCTTCTGTTCACAACATATCGTGTGCTCAGTAAAAATTACCGCACTTCCAAGCGAACGATGTGCTCTACGGGGCTCATCCCTCGCCATGTCGTTCACGACTGTGCTCAGACAATACCATCAGCTTCCAGGAACATGGCTGGAAAGTGATTGAGGTGATTTTGGTAGAAATCAATATTCGTCACCTCGGTGGCTGATATCGTTTGTGCAGCTTCATTTCCAGGTTTCAGAGCGGGTGACCAACTTCCGTCGATCAATGCTTCTGCCACACTTCCACAACAGGCTTTAGAAGCACTCTACGTAACGTCTTCAAAGTTGGAGGGATATAATTGCACATATTTTCATTCGTATTGCAGTGCTTGGGCTGAATAGTATACATCGAGTATGTGGCTAGTTACCAACCTCAGAGAGCCACTCTAGAGCACTACGCCCCCAAATCTAGCCAATATGCCAATTATCAAGGCTCGCTTTATTGGCATGTCTGCACCACCATCCGTATATCAGTATACGAAAAGTACAGCAGCATCGTTAGCACTGCGACGAAGCTCTGATGGCGGTGGTAGAAATGGCACTGCATCACATATAGCACGACATGAACATCCGTCACGAGAAACAGTAGTTTCACAGCAATACGGTCGTCGCAAAGCAGCATAGCGTACAGCTAAGCATAGAAAGACTCGCTGCAACCCGGGCTCACCGTAGGCCGATCCTCAACCGCGATATCCCCTAGCTTTCCGTCAATCAGAATGACACGACTATTGAGGCAAGAAACCAGCAGATCCATTTGATGCCATACCAGCCGTAGTGTACATGATAGTGATGACACCGCGCATGTATCTGTACATGCATGCAACAGGGCGAGTATTCTCTTGCGAGGATACCTTACAATGTACATGTATCAAGGTATGCGATGCATCAGCCGCTCCATACCGTATGCTAAGCCCAATCCGACAAGCTACAGCGGGTGCACCGTTTACCATCATGTACGTCCAAGGCGAGACCGTGCGCCACCTACTTCCTTCAAGCATATCGTTAAGGTTTAACTAATGCGAGTAAACTTCAACCCTGAACCAAGATACGTGAAGCAGAGTAAACCAACAAGAGACACGTATCTCATCGGTGACACCGATGCACAACGAAGGACTTCATGATGATCTCGCCATGTACCGCCATGGTACCGGGGTGTTTCTGCGCGCTCCAATCAACTCGCAGGACACGTACTATGTGATCATTCGATGAGAAGAATTGTCAACGCTAATACCTTCAATCTTCCCCTCTCAACGACAGTCCCGCGGCATTGGTAGCTGTCATAAGACGCGCATTCCCATGGTACCCGTACTTGCTAGCGAGAAACCGGGGCGGCGTTCTCAGCTATGTAGGTACACTTCGCCACAGCAATTCACCCCGCAAAACGTATAACCCAATCAAACCCCCCAACCCACCAAACCAGCCCTTGGCTCAGCTCGATTACCACCCATGTAACTGCACATCCGGTAACCTAAATTCTAGCCTCGCAGTACCATCGATCCACACAGCGGTGAGAAAGGCAAGTTTGTGGTGTGGCGGGGGGGTCCCCAGTCCGAATCAGGAAGTTGGTGTGTGGAGGTGTGGGTGAGAATTGCTTTTTCGCATCCTCTCGCCTCGGTCCCGTTTCTCAACGTTGGTACATGTTAGCGAGGGCATCCTGGGAAAATGGCTGGGCACGGGAATTGCGAGGCACATGGCGAAGTGTTGGTCCTTTCTCACCGCTGGTTTTGCGTGCGCGAGGCTCGTGACGCTGATGCAGCTTTCGTTGAGGGGGTGGGTGGTTGTGGGAGAGATGGGGATGCCCCGCGATTTTTTGAGAGATGGCCGACTGTTGTTGCTGCTTCTCGTGTCTTCAGAATCCGCGGAGGGCTTCAAGATGGTCCGAAGATCCGAAGTGTACCTAGATATGCTAGCGCTTAACGAATGTGCCTGTTATGGAACGGGGCTGGGGGTCGGCTTCCCCGGGCGCATGATCATGACAGAATTGGGTGAGGAGCACATTCAGTTTCTTGAGATGTAGGCGGGAGACGTTTTCCTTTTACTGAGGCGCATATGCTTGGATGCAGTCTGTTCGTAACAAAGGTTCATCGCTATATGCGACTCTGCAACGCCATATAGTCCGAGAGTCACTGTATGCATTTTGTTATAATCTAGACTGTGAAGACTCTAGTCATATCTCTCCTCCGTCTGCGAATAGTAAACCTAAAACTAGTTGATTACGTCATACTCTCTAGCACTGTCGCCACCTTATTGGGAGAGAAACACTGTGGGTGCATCCATTGCTTCTCGTCTCCTATCTTCATTAAGTATAGAACCACAGTACTCATAGCTAATACCAGCAATACTCAGGAATGTAGCTGCTCATACTCTCATCCAATTCCCTACATCTATGTTCCAATCTGCCCATCAGTGCCACTCATCATCTCCTCACACTCCATCTCCCCATCCACATCTCACTCCTCCATCCCCCAAACATCCCCAACCCTAAACCCCACTGGAAAAGGATCCCCATTATCCACCAAAACCTGCCTGTACCCCGTAATCCACGCCCTCCCCTTGACCCTCGGTAGAATCGCCTCGTGATCCCCAACTTTCGTCGTACCCAAAATACTACACTGAAACTGCGTTCCAACAATACTCCTATGAGTAAACCTTTGCCCAACCTCCAACAACCCCTTCGCATGCAACACCGCCATCCTCGCCGAAGTCCCCGTCCCACATGGACTCCTATCGAACCTGCCCGGGCTCACCACCACCGTATTAACACTCGCCAAACTGCCATCTTGCTCCTCCACCACCGGCCCCGTAAACTCAATCGCACTAACGCCCCTAATCTGCCCATTCGCCGGATGAACAGGCACATAAACCTGCTTTACCCTCTTAAAAATCCTCTGCCCCAATTCCACAAGCCGCCTCCCATGCCTATTCTCCACCCCAATACCCAAGCCCAATTTCTCCGTATCTACAAGCACAAAATACATGCCCCCCCACGCAACATCCACCTCTACAACGCCCAAACCCTTGACATCAACCTTAAGCCCCAACTCCTGAACAAAAGCAGGAACATTATCAAACTCCACACTTCTCACCTTCCCCGCTTCACACTCCGCCCTCACCCTCACAACCCCCGCCGCCGTATCCAACACCACACTACTAACCGGTTCCTTCATCTCCAGCATCCCACTCTCCAACAACACAGTGGTAACGCAAATAGTGTTACTCCCGCTCATAGGCGCATACTCGTCGCTCTCCAGGATGAGGAAACCGGCGTCGGCGGAGGGGTCGCAGGGGGCGAGCAGCAGGTTCATGCATTGCGAGACGCGGCCGAGTGGTTCTTGCATGAGGCGTTGCCGGTAGTGGTCCGCGTGGGTGAGGAAGTATTGTAGTTTGGCGTACATGGTGGGGAGGTGGACTGGGTCGGGGATGCCGGAGGTTATTACGTCGCCGATTTCGCCTTCGGCGTGGACGGTTGTTATGTGGATCATGGGGGAGGGGGGGTTGGGTGGTGGGGTGGGCATTTTGGTGGTGGAGGGTGATGGTGGAGGGTGAGGGTGTGTAGGGGAATGCTGGGGCTGGAGGAGGTGTTAGTATGTGTAGATATGTTGGATAGGGATGATGTGTATTTGTACCGACAGTTCAGTGGTTTGATATCGTTTCCTGTGTCTCTTCCTTGAATTCGATAAGTTGATAATGCTGTGTATCCAAACTCCACACAATCGGCGCCTGGAAGATGTCCTTCAACAAGTTAATATTTCGAGAGACTATATATCTATCACCCCAGAGATAAACAGAGTCAGTGTACTATCGGATCCTATACACGACCCACACAAATGTAGTCGTAGGGCGTGCTGAGCACAGCCAAGTGCTGAGATGCATACCCCGCTTCCTACAACGAGGGGTCAAGCTTACCTACATGTCAAGACGAACTGTGTTTATAAGCACACTACCACCAGCAACTCGGATCAGTGGGTCTGAACACTACACGTCGACAATATTACTATTACTATCCCAAGAGGCGACTCTTTCTCCCTAAGTTCTATGATATTACAAACAAGGACTTTGCTCTGCAAAGCGAGACTGCTATACTCAAACTTTTGATGCAGCGAACGCAAAGAATGGTATGTACACGCAGAAAGAGGTAACTGATGACGATCGGCCTGCGATCGCACAAGCATGTATACACCTTAACCCCACCCATATCGTAACGGCGTCTCAATCTTCCTGACCTGCAGTATCATGCAGTCAGGAAGAACGTCTAGCGCAGCTTCTTCGTCTCAGAAGCATATGTGCGGTCATTCTCGTCACCCTCAACTTCCTCGACCATCTTATCGACGGCCTCAGCTTGCTTCTTCCACTCGCTTTGGCACATCTTAAGTTCCTTCTGGAAGAGCTCGTCGTTGGGCTTCCTGTAGCTTCCACCAAGACGGTCCCACAGCGTCGTGTATTGACCGTAGTTGTAGTTGAAGTATAGGTGGTGCATGGTATGGCAAGCAGCACCATTGATGATAGGCGAGTTGTGCGCGTATTCGCCGTCGTGGATCAGGACGGTCCAGATGTTGACGAAGACGAAGAGGAAGACGTATGCGAATTTCGAAAGTGGGAACAGGAAGGGGAAGATGTGGTAGGGAAGGCCCTGGGCGTAGCCGTCGGCGGGGTGGAACGCGTGCGAGGCGAAGGGCGTGGGCATGATCCACTTGTGGTGCGGCTTGTGGACGTGTTTGTAGACGCGTGGGTGGTGGAGACCGCGGTGGATCCAGTAGATGGCCGAGTCGGTGAAGAGGAAGAAGAGCGGGAACTGCAGGTAGTTGTACCAGAGTCCTGGGCCTTGGTCTACGGTGTCGTATAGCTTGGAGTATCCGCGGACCTCAAGCAGGAACCAGGGCACGGTGAAGATGGCCATGATGGGGAAGGCAATGTTGGCCTGCTTCATCTCTTGCTTGATCTGGTTCTTGAGGTAGCGCGGGTGGTTGAAGGTCGACTTGTCGAAGACGAGGAAGTACGAGGCGCCGGCGAAGACGTAGTATACTAGGACACCAAAGAGCCTGGAGAGTTGTTAGAGGAGAACTGTACAAAAGGCTCGGGCAGCGCATACCATGTGATGAGGTACAAGGACACGGCCTGTCGCCGCCAGTCGTCGCGTGTCCATTGGCTCATGTAGGCATACTTGGAGGGCTCGACGGAGAAGAATTGCGTCGAAGGCTCGTACTGCCAGGTCGCGTGCGGGAGAGCAAAGCCCGTAGGCTCCTCTCTAATGCTCGAAATCGTTGCATTGCCGGCGAAAGAGGGTGTGGAAGCGGGGAGGAGGACCGCGTAGAGAGGGTCGAAGAGAAACGTGTCTGCTAGTTCGAGGACGACGTCCATGGCTATTCGGCTGGGGCGAGGAGACGCCTCGGCGATCGGCGGATTCAGGTACGGAAGGCCTGCGATTCGTGATGTTTGAGGACCAACGGGCGCACACAATGCAGGTACACGTCACAACAAGAGACGGGCAAAATAAGAGCAATGCAAAGAGAGCAGAGTATCTAGGATAGAGTATAAACGAATATGGGGAGGCGAATGCTCTCGTTCAAGTAGGTAGTAACAACGGCAACGCTTCCATTTATCGGCGATAAGTTTTCGGCGCCCCGAGTACAAGCGTCCCTGAGGGAAATGTCGCCAGGGTCCATGTTTAACTGCTTTGGTTCCTCAACCGTCGACCTTGTGCCAATCAAGCGTCAAGACGGCCGACTAGAGACGCTCACGTGACTACGCATCACAATCTCGCGCGCCGGAATCGACGCATCCGCTGGTTCCGAGAGTGGACTGACAGCCCTACAGACGCTGCCCCTTATCAGATCTTCTCATCCGATCCTCGGAACATGCTCGGACGGTGACTGCACGGTTGACACGCCACTCTTGCGCTTACAAACCGTGATTGCGCGTTTTGTGGCGTGCATTTGTCTTGACTGGTAGTGAGAATCAGTTATTGGTGGCATGGGAGGTTTGGTTCTAGGCGGTCTCGGCAGACCCTCTTGTGAGTCGTATACAGCTGATGCTCATTCGTCTCTATGTCATACCAGGCCTCGACAACACAATTACTTTGCCACAATGCTGACAACATCCTCATCGGCCACTACATGCCCTAAGCCCACCTTCTGCGGCACGTGCCTGGCACTTGCGCCCCAAACCAGCGCATGCTTGAACGTCTCCTTCAGTGTCCGATGAACTTGGTCGCAGACGTCTTCGATCGTGCTTCCGTGCCGTACAATGAGCGCCTCTGAGAAATCTGGGTCGTTGCCCTTCCTCTTTGTGTACACCCTGATCAACCTCAACTCTTCCCAACACCTGTCCACAACGTCTTGAATACCGAGATCGAGCTCACAGCTCATGACGACGGTGTGTGGCTCGCGTGCTAATTCGTCCAAGTGCGGGAGACCGATGCTATCGATCTTGTTGTACACGTAGAGACACTTGATGTATTTCCTGTGGTCCTTCATGATGACGTCGATGAAGTCGTCGACTGTTGCGTTTTCGTCTCGGACGAGGACTTCGCAGTTGAGCATCTTGTAGTCTTTGAGAATGTTGTAGACCATCTTCTCGTCGAGATGCTTGGGCGGGACCTGGAAGTTGATCTTCATGCCGCCAGCCTTCTTGGGCTTGAGATAGATATTTCTGTGTGTCGATGAGATTCTGCCATGCCGAGAAGAGTTGAAGTGAACTTACGGTGGCTCGCGGTTCAATCTGATACCCACAGCTTCCAACTCGGCTTCCAACAATCGCCTCTGTTCCGCCTTCTTCGTAGCATCAAGAATCATGCAGACAAGATCACTCGTCTTCGCAGCACTAATGACCTGTCTTCCTCGTCCCTTGCCCTCCGCAGCGCCCTCAATGATACCCGGTAAATCCAAGACCTGAATCTCAGCACCACCATACTCAAGCACACCAGGAATCGCCGTAAGCGTGGTGAAGGCGTAGGATGCGGCTTCTGATTTTGTCTTTGTGACTCTGGAGAGGAAGGTCGACTTTCCTACCGAGGGGAAGCCAACGAGTGCAATACGCGCATCTCCGGATTTCGATACATCGAATCCTTGTCCTCCACCGGAACCTGCACCTGCAGCGGGTTCGAGGAGTTGTGCGCGGAGACGGGCAAGTTTTCTGTAGCATGGTTAGCATACAGAGACTATATATAGGAGTATAGATAGTGTACCCTTTCAGTAGACCAAGATGATATTCTGTACTTGAATGTCAGCACGTGATACACAGTGCATCCAGTATCAACAGACTGTAATCTGCTTGTACATACCCGTAGCCTTATTCTCTGCATCTCGTTAGCGCAAATACCATCAAAAAGCACTATCCCACTCACTCTGCGTCCTCCTCATCTCATCCTCAATCCTGGCGGGGCGTTAGCGCAAGGCCACAACAAAACTTCGGCGCTATCCCACTCTTTGATCTTCTCCGTGATATTCACCATCTTGACGGTTTACTTCGCACTCTTCGACACTCGGATAGAGAGGGACTGGGGTGAGGATGAACGGTAATCGCACTTTGTGGCGGGCTGCAGTCCGGCAATATCACGATGGTAAAGGTTTGGTGTTGCATGCGCCCGCAGCCCAGCGCCATTGCTCTTCGGGCCTAGCGCGTGAGCTAGCGAAGGCAAGATGCAGTGCGTCATCTGAAAGGCCATGAGCTTTTGCGCCACGCTGGTTTGTTTTGTGGTTTCTAGTGCTTAGTCTTGTTGCTTTCTTTCCTATGTTGTGAGTTTCTTACTTCTGTACTGCTTCTCGTTCCGGCTTGGAAGCATGTTGTTTAAATCCGAGGATCCTTGGCCGCGTTCGCACCACGACTTATTAGATCACTACCACGCTCAATACGATAAAGCTATCGCATCTGGGGAGTACCAACCTTTCTTGTATCCATGGGGGACGCTTGGTGCACTTTTTGTCATCTTATATCTTCTCATCCCGCATCAGCATCGGCCGTGGCTTGAGAAAGGACGATACTTGGCATTTGCATGGATTGCCGGATTTGCAACTTACAGTAACTTATACACAAAGGCGAGGGCGGTAGCACCAGCTTTGGGTATCGGTCTGGTCAATGCATGGAGTATAGCATGGGTTGGCGCGATCATAGTGTGCAACGATGCACAGACAGATTTCATGAGGATTGAAAGGACCGGGGGCGTTTTTGGCTCGGATCCAGACCAGCGGAAAGAGAAGACACAACACAACGGAGGTGCAGAAGCCAAAGAAGCGATCAAGAATCAGACCTTAGAAGACGACCTCGTCAACAGCACCTCCGGGCCCCGAGACCGCCACGGCCAATACGCATGGCAACCCTACCCCCTCCGCCCCTTCATCGAGCGCCTAGACTGGGTACTGGACATATTCTGCAACTTCCGGGGCATGGGCTGGAACTGGCGTACCACCGCCCTCCCCCCACCCCCCAAACCCATCCAGATCCAACTCAACGCCAACTCCAAATCCACCGTTCCAAAGCACACCTACAAAACCCACGCGGGCCAAGTAGCACAATTCACAAACCGGCGCTCCCTCCTCCGGCAAAACACCTGGCGCCTACTCAAAGGCTACCTAGTCCTCGACCTGCTAAAGACAACAATGATGTGGGATCCCTATTTCTGGGGCTTGACAAACAGAGCACCACCACCACCAGCCCACCTCCCCTCGTGGCTCACAAACAGCCCCGTACTAACACACACATACCACCTCCTCCTCAGCATGCTCGCCGTAAAATACGCCCTCCAAACCATCTTCGCCCTCGGCCCCCTCTTCTTCAGCGGCGCCCTCTCCCCCTCCCTCCTCGGCGCCCGCGCAGAACCCTGGATGTATCCTGAGACGTGGGCGCCGTACAGCGTGGTCTTGGATAAAGGGCTCGCGGGGTGGTGGGGCAGTTGGTGGCATCAGACTTTTCGGTTTGCGTTCCAGGAACCTAGTCGCAAGGTTATTGAGGGGTTGGGGTGGGATAAGAGGGGTGTGGCCGCGAAGGCGTTGCAGCTTTTTGTGGCGTTCTTTCTGAGTGGCGTTGTGCATGGCAGTGGGAGTTTTACTGCGACTGGCGAGACGAGACCGGTGAGGGGGCCCATGGCGTTTTTCTTGCTGCAGGCTGTGGGGATTTTTGTTGAAGCTGGGGTGACGCGGGCTGCGAATGGGGCTGGTCTCGGAGGGACTCTGCCTAGTTGGCTGAAGCGGGGATGGACCTTCGTGTACGTTCATGTTTGGTTTTATTACACGGCCCATCTTCTTTGCGACGACTTTGCTCAAGCGGGTGTTTGGCTCTTCGAACCCATTCCTATCTCTCTGTTTCGCGGACTGGGGTTCGGGCCTGATGCGAGAGATGGGTGGTGGTGCTGGGGCGGACAGCTTGTACGATGGCATCGTGGCGATACGTGGTGGACGACTGGTATTGCGGTTTAGAAGCTTCTACTGTCTCCTACGTGTAAGTCAATTGTCACATAGCGCCTGGTAGATTACCTACATACAGCACTGTAGATCGAAGGATAGACTCTGAAGGAATAATCCACAACGTTCAGACTTGTATGTCCCGTATTTCATCAAAGAGAAGGTTCCTCCGTTTTCACTTCCTCAGTCACTGCGAAAGATCGGTTGCCTTACCTTACGTGTCCAACCAACACCCATTTTCTCTATTTCACAGCTCACTCCCACCTGTCAGTACACGTACCTCGTACCTCTTACCAGTCGCGAATACGCCCACGTTTCCACATTCCCTCTGCCACCAAACTCCCCACTACGCACGTCTTCCACAACACCCCGAATTCATCTTCATTCTCCACCCTCCGATTTGGAAAAGAAACCTTGATGATGGATCCCGCCCCCTCACACACAGGAACAATATTCAACCTAACATGGCGCTACCTCTCCCACGCCGCCGTCCCCACTATGCTCCCCTCCAGCGCTCTCGACGCCAACGGCTGTATCCCACGGTCCTTTTGTCCAGACGTGTATGATGGGGTGAGGAAGACGGTGGGGGAGATGAGGGAGGAGGGGCAGTGGGCGGTTTGGTATTGGGTTGTTGGGCCTGGAGATAGGGAGGATGGAGGGAGAGAAGGGGAGAGGGATGGGATTGGGCAGAGGGATGACAGGAGGGAGAGAGTAGGATGGCATCCGTGTTTTAGGTTGCCTGCGAATCGGTGAGTGCGGGGGGGTTGGATGGGGAGGTAGTGTGGTTGGGGTTGAGTGGGTTGGGTGTGGTGTGTGGTGTTTGTTTGACTGGTCGATTGGGAACTGACAACTGACATTGAATAGGCGTGTCGTCACCCGTAACGTCCTCACCTCTCCCACCTCCCTCCCCCATAGCAACCTTTCCACCAATACCAACACCATCCCATCACCCGCAGGTCCTCCTCCATCCCGCCGCCGCTTAATATCCTCTTCTTCCTACTTATCCACGAACCCGGACCATCACGTTTCGAACATCCTCCCTAACCCCATCGCCAATCCACGCAGCACCCACAGCCGCCGATCAAGCGCCGACACAACGCGTCGAATGAGTTCCGTTCGTGAGGAAAGCAAGAGCGAGGAGAGTAGTCTCACTGGCGTAGAGGCGGCGAGTGAGAGTGTGAGTGAGAGGATAAGGAAGAGTACGAGTTTACATGTTAGGCCGGGGATGGTTAGGAAGTAAGTTGTGAGGGAGGAGAGCGTGTACTAGATGGCTGGGTTGCGGGGAGTCCATGGGTAGGACACCAGAGAAGTCGTAATGAAAGTCTGCCTATGTAGTGAGTTTGCGAGATTTCTGTCTGATAGTTTGACTGAACAAGTCTGTTGTAGAGATACGGAACCAGCATCCCACTCCCAACATTGTACTCGCCTTCTCATCGCACTGAATCTGTCGCTTCTCCCATGACCAACATTCAACACATCAACAAACCCGCTCACCATTCCCCACCATCCTTCCTCCGTGTAGGAAAAACATCGGCTTACACTCCCAGTCAACCCTGTCCCTTCCCAGTCACCCGCCTGCATGACAGCATCCTGGCCGTCTATGCGTTTCCCTCCGTATGACGCGTTTCCCTCCCCAAGTCTGAGGTCGACATGACTTATCTCAAAGTTTACACAATGTGCGTATTCCGTATCGAGACACACAACGGCATTACCGAGATGAAGGGCGTTCATGCAGGACCAT
>Ga0265798_10003487_pt1 | contig 22359 bp, 9 predicted proteins | sample P3T30metagenome_FD_192430 | JGI IMG/M metagenome (GOLD analysis project Ga0265798, IMG submission 192430) | Plant litter microbial communities from East Loma Ridge, Irvine, California - P3 T30 | ecosystem: Environmental > Terrestrial > Plant litter > Unclassified | place: USA: California... | reverse complement strand
ATCGCTTCCCGCTAGCCGGCCGATCAGACCTCGCACCTGCGCCTGGACGCCAGCCCTCGACATTCAACATCCGCCGTCTCGCGTGCCGGGTCGCTGCCGTCAACTGAGACCTTCTCCACGCTGTCGCGGTTTGCACTCGCCGTCCTGCAACTCGACGCGACACCACGGCAAACTCTGCGCTGCCCTAACTGCGTCTATCGAAATCTACGAAACTTTGTCGCGCCCCACCATACCAACCCTCTCGCGTCGTGTTTCGCGCTTCCAAATTGACGTCGATGCTCGCAAGGCTCTAATCTTGCCTTTGCTGCACCGTCATTGGGTTCGGCAACGATGCCGAACTGCAGCGTTGCCATTATGCTTCGGCGCCACACCGACGAGCTGCCAACCTTGTGAACTGCTTGCACACCTGCGTCAACTGTCCTGACCGCTTGTCGGCTCGTGCCTGCTCCCACCATCTTGGCCGCTGTCCGCACTCACCATCCCAGCAAGAGGGTAAACCTCCTGCTCGGGCTCGTGTCGTTTTCGACCCCCTAGAGTGGTGGCCAGGGACGCTCGCACAAGCTCCGCTGCGCTTCCATCGCCGTCAGCCATCGTCACACGGCAGCAGTTGACCGCCTGACAGTCCGTCAACTTTACTTCAGGCGGCTGCGGTTCGTTGTTGTGTCGCCCACCGTCTCTGTGCTCTGGCCCAGGGGGCTGTCAAACTGCTGCAGTGTAGCACCGCTTCGATACTAATAACTAGTACAGGGCGCCTTCCGATCTGGATCATCAGTCATATCAAATATGCCCTACATCCACAACTGTCTTTGCACCTCGTGTGGAGATGGCGCCGCCGCCCCTTGCTGGCGATCATCTAGGGCGGGGAAGCCCTTGCATTCAAGGTCGCGGTTCTGTCTTGATGAAATGCAGCTGCCGTGACTGGCGCCGTTGCACCAGACGGAAGCCACGAGCGCCATCTGCTGCGCGGACAGACCTCGAACCAGGTTTCCAAATACTCCACGCACGCTGTACCTCAACATTTGCGTCTTCAACAACCGAGATTACCAATCGAGCAGTCTACACGACAACCGCATGCTAGTGTTTGCCCGGCGCTCCATATTCAAAGTTACGTTGAGGCTCTTCGGATTTGTAAGACGACGAGACGTAGTCCGCGGCCTCCGAGACCGGTATCAATGCTTCCGATAATTGCAACACTCGACATCTTGTACTCGTTAATCATGTTGGCCTACTACGTCGCCTAGCTATCATAATGTTCACCGCTCAATCGGCAATTGACGTGCAACCGGTCTGATTTGGGTCTGAACAACCTCATCGGAAGAAAGAGATTGGAGCCCAGTAGCATGACGATAACTAAACAAGTGGGCGGGTGGCATTTGTAGCACCCGTACCAGGCTCGCCTCTCGCTATAGATACAGATCCGTGTCCGGAATCACGGAACTTCCATCCCCATACCAACGAATACTGTACCTGCAATTGATGTACTGACTGTCCGCAGCGGACGTTAAGTCATGCAAAAGACTTGATTCAGAAAGAGGGGTCTGCACAAAACAGTTCCACAACACATGGTGGCGTGCATGCGTCTCATGCCCCACTCTTCCTTCCGGTATACCAGTATCTCGCCCAGTGAACTGATGTTTTATCTTCAACAATCACTGCAGGGTCATTTACCCGGTATCTGGGATTCTTTCATCAGTAGTGCGCACTTGTGCTTGCAGGCCGAAGTGTCTTCAGGCAAAATGTGCAATATACGCACTGCTAGTAGTCATCGACCAAGATCGTGCTTGTTGAACGCACGCGCGTTTGGCTTCAGATGTGGAGAGATCCCTTGTCCCAACCCTCACTGTTCTAGCGTTGATGTGATGTGTGGTGAAGTTTTGTTGCAGGGAATGACGTTGCCAGAGGTCGTGTAAGGGGTCCGAGGATAATACTTCCCCATTGTCCGTAGCTTTAGATCGTTGCAGTATCCTAGATTTGCGCTAACAACATGAAACGATAGGCAGCAGACACTTCAAGTCAAAGCTGTCAGCTATGCGGAAGCTGGACGCCTTGAAGCCAGAAATGGTCGATCTGGAGAGTGTCAGACGCTTTTCTGGATGGCGCACTTGCATCGTGATAGCCTTCACTATGCTATTGGGAGACAAGTGCGTTGTTTTACCTGGCACCATATCGCCGTGTACTGGTTTACTACACGCTGCTATGGCTGTCATAATCTCAATACACTTTGGGGAATGCAGCGAATCGGTATCGCTCCGCTGATGCTTAGCGTGCGTCGCCTTTATCTGTCCGAGGCTCAATGGCAAGATGCTAACCAGAACAGCTACAGTTTGGGGGCGTCATCAAGATCCCACATTCCTGGCCCACTAGCTGAAGATACTATCGGAGACCCACGGACCTGGATCAGAGATCTCTTTGTAGATCGAAGCCCTACAATCTCGCTCCAACGTGCACTAGATACATCGCTAGGACTAACATCATCTTCCGCACGCGACAAGCGAATCCAGCCCTCAGCGGAATTGTCGCCGTGTAGTGTAAGGGTCATGTTTGAACATTTCAAAGGCACCATCGTTGCTTGCATGGGAGGTTATTGTTTATGACAGCTTAGTGCGTCGCACGTGTTTCGCATTCGCGTTGATATGCAGATTCGCGACCATGGTAATCTAGGTAGAGTCCGCTGTAAATTTGTCACTTCCCCATGTTGAGCGGACAATTTCCCACTGTCTCTTACGCGCTAAGTGCACGTTCGCTTTCAGTCGAGTGATGTCTCTGTTGCGACCTCGGCAGCTGACGGTTGCCAATTAGGACTGGTTCCTGCATGTGACTAAGCTGCGCGAGCCGCAGATCGCCGGCTCAGCCACCTTTGACCCTTCTTTCCCAGCTGAGATCGGCTTCACCTGCCCTTCGCACACATCTGCTGCCACTCGCGCCGCAAAATCAATATTTCGGACGGCCAGGGTAGGCGATGCGACCGCTACGACTTGCCCTGACTGTAGCACAGCATGACGCAGTCGTGCAGTATTCTCAGAAATCGACGAATTCGCACTCCGACATCACTCTCTAACATCACTATTCAACAGTCAACATCACAAAGTGACATCCTGACAGCTCCCGTCTAGATGGATCATCTACTTCCCGTCAACTAATGCTGCCAAGCGCCATCGGCTCGGAGAACATCGCTCGTGGCCATATACGCGGATCAGCATGCGAAAGAGAACCCGGGACAATCAAGATCTCTTGGCACGGGAACAAGAGTCTAACGCCGATCCGGCCTTCGGTTGCCATCAGCCGCAGTCGGTGCTGATCCTGATCGTCTGTTTCCTGGGAGAGCGCCCCACAGAAGTCGTTGACAACTCGGTAGACCGTAGACACAGCCACAATGCCGCCTGGCATCCCTTCTTCAGTTGCATCGCGTACCCGAAGATCAAGCACCGAGCAAATTTTCGCTACGAGTATTGCAGACCTGTTTTACGCGACAAAACTACACCCTGTCGGCGCAAACTAACGACGATGGCCTTCTGCATTTGGACCTGCGTGACAGCGCACCTGCATCCATCGTCTGGGACTCTGTCCCCACCGTCACCGGCCGGTGAGCTCTACGCTTGTCATCCTCTAACCACAAGCTCCAGGGGTGCACGAGATATCACTACTATATCTTGTTGGTGCATGATGGCTGCAATTTGAGTGCAAGTCGTGTGCATGGTACCGTCGTCTCTCTATTCCAGACCTGGCCAGCCTCGAAGCACTGGCTCGGGATGTAAGGATGGTCGGTGCCGTCTCCGTTTCGCAACCAAATTACCTGCAGTGGCTTCAACGCTAACACGTGGCTCGTTCGGAACACCTTCGCGGAATGATGTGATAGCGGGAAATGGTGTAGTTAGCACAGGGTTCCGACAGGCTCCGTTTCGGGGCATTTTCTCACACCTTGGTACGTCAGATGTGTCGAAACGGATCACTAGGTGCTCTAACGCCAACCTTAATTCCAGCCAGGCCTGGCAGGACCTACCTCTCCTGGTCACAAGGTAGACCCCCGCTACACTTCAAACATTTCGAACAACGACAATCGTTGTAGATGAAGAACCTTACTATCGGCTCTCCTTTACTATGCAGGTGTCGACATCGTATCCTAGATGTCTAGGGAGGGAGAGTGTCTGCAACCACAAATGACGAACAACACCCACGGCTTGTGAGAAATGACGTCAGGCATCCATACGAGTATACGAGATCGAAACCACGCTCTTCATCTAGCGAGATCTCAGCGCAACGTCCCCCGCCGTCACTGTCAACGGGTCTCGGAAACCTCGCCTATCGCGGTACATCAGAATTGAAAATTCGCAATGTAACTGTGTATCCTGTTGCATGCCGCAAAAGCGTAAACACCGGGCTGAGCAGAAACGCTCATTGCTCCGGCGCACCTCATTCGTGCGCCTCGCTCGAAAAGAACCCACCATCAATCCACATCGCCACCCCCGGCCGACAGCGTACTGACAGCATGTAATGGCGGAGTTGCGCGATACATCACAAGGTTTTAGGCGTGACATCTGTCGCTCTTTTTTGCTTCTCCCGTACCGTTGGCTGTGCAGTGTAGATCAAGAGTTGCTTCTCTGTCTTTCTGGGCACGCGAGTCCGGCCAAGCCTGGCGGAGATGCCTCCGCAACGCCTCGGTACAAAGAAAGGGAGAGCTTTTAGGTAAAGGCGTTCAGCTGCGTATAGCTGCTGCAATTAAGGCGTATGCGTTCAGGCGAGCATCGCCGGCTGAGGGTGTGGTGCTCTACTTTCAAGTCCAGAGCCACCTTTCTTGCTTCCTTTTTCGATCTCTAGGTGGTGATCTCTTCGACTGCATCTCCGGCGTCGTTTGCAGAGGGGGCTGTGTGCATGATCCAAACCCCACGAGTTTTGGATGCCACTATTCGCAACTATGCATGACAGCATTAGAACAACACTTGACGTCGTTTGATGAGTAAACGCTTCAGGCGGGTACAGTGCCCGCACGTGGTCGACCGACACCATGGGGTAGTGCGACTTGTATATTAGCGCGATTGATTTGTTTCAGAGATGTGATATCGATTCTTTATTAAGTGTACATACGGAGCGGAAAGCCATTCATTCACCCCGGGCCTTCTCTCGCGGCCCAAGTCTCGATGCACTAGTTTAGCCGTAGCTCTTGGTAGCGTTAAGTACCTCTTCTAATCATCTGTGAACAAACTCTGGATTCTAGAATCAATACTGCTTGTAAAGGCGATCGTGATGAGGAGTCTGGCTACAAGCCTCGGCTTGTATTATGTGACTTGTACGTATCTTTTACATCGTTGATCTTGAAAGAGAGCAATCTAGCCTCTGCAATAGCATCGCTTGGCCTACGTGCAGCTTCTCGGCCTTGAATCGATGCATGATTATGAATGTATGTGTAATAATGATGTGAGAATGGCTACAGATCCTGACAGATCATTTCTCAGATACTAACGAAGTCCGTTGCTGACATGGGTTAGGCATAGAGCAGCACATGCAAATGCATACTAGTCATATCGTAGGAACACCTATGTACACATTATTGCTGGATGTATTGTGCCGGATACATCTGCCCAGGCATGCAGTATACGCATCCGTGTATCAGCCTAAACAGAAGACGAGAGAGCGTAACGCGATATCTTGAGATACGAGAAAGGACCGAAGAGTCGACGTTGACTTTAACCGTTATCTGTACAGTGTCAATACATGCTTGTATCCTCCAGCCTTCCCTATCAAGAAGCCCACGTGCTCAACTCCCGTTTTTGTCGTCCCCTACCCGTGAATCCATTTTCATTCTGCGCGTTCACAGATAGCTCGGAGGAGCTCGATCCACTGTCGGACGTCAGGAAAGGTCATTGAATCCATGGGAGACTCAGTCAGTACCACTCCTTCGCGAAGCCAATTCCCCCTTTCAAAATCTCTGAGCAGCTCCGCGCCCGCGAACAGCTTCGCGGCCTGTTCCAATGCGGCCCAACCCTCAGGCTGCGAGCGTACCCACGGTCTCGGCCTCAGACATATCAAGCTAGTCGCTACCGGTAGTGAAAGATGATCGTAAAGATCCGCGATCTTTCGTATCTGCTTGATCTCGTCAGAGTTTTCCAGCTCGTCTTCTGGAAAAGGAATTGGAGGCTCGTTGAACATCTGTTTGCGTAAGTCAATGCCGAAGTCGAGTTCATCCCCCTCCACTACCCCTAGCTCGGGAAAAACATTCGCCAGACCAGCCGACATCAACGTCTTGTACGATACTGCCTTGTATCCAATGCCTCTGATGGAGCCATGGGCCATGTACTCATGAAGCCCACCCTCGTAATATAGGTGCGGAACATGCCATACGAGGACCTCTCCATCCAGCTGCCGTGTGTCGATGACAGCGACGTGGGGGTCGTGCTTTGCGTCTATGGACTTAGCATAGTAGAGCGCTAGATGAATGGACCCAGTCCATGAGCTGAACTCGGAGCTGAGCCAAGGCCTTTTATCGTTGCCATAATGCGTTGCCACCATTCTGTAAAGCTCACTTTCTGGCTTCTCGTAGAACGTCCTTTCTGGCGCTTCCTTCATGAAGCCGTGCGGAATGATTTCCTTGATGCTGTTAGTCGCGAGTTCTGGTCCTCCGCCACTTTTGCTGCTCCAAGTGCGGAATAGGAATTGGGGGACGTTGTTCTATCGGAGGTCTTCAAGAAGTTAGTTAAGAGCGTTACAAGATAGTGTAGTGAAGTACCTTAGAAAAATGCCTTGCGAACACCAGTAATTGGCTCGGTGTTGCTTGCTTCCAGCATGATCGCCTAGGTATGGTGAGTTTTGGTGAATTTGTTGAGGCGAAGAGTTAGTTGAAGATGGGTGTTAGGTGGTAGAAGACGGTTCAGCGATTGTTGGATATGGTAATAAGTCTGGTAGCTGCTTTTCTTAATAGTCTTGATTTTAGTCGCTCTTATTGTCCTTGCGTCACAATAGCAAAAGACGGAAGGTTTTAATTTTCAAGTAAGTGAGGTGAAGGCGACAGTCCATCCTCCAGTCACCAAGAGTTCTCCGCCTGGGTGCTAGGCAACGACTATCTGTGACACAGCAACTTCGATACAGATTTCGACCGCATCAAACGATGTTAGGGTTTATTGTTCTATTCGGAGTTTTGAGAAGTTTAGCTCACGCTGAATACATCATAATTCGATGTCTACAGTGCCATCTCATGTATTGGAAACAAGGCCTCCAATGGACGCAAGCAACGCTACCTATGTTCTAGACATATACCTCCTAGTCTCCAACTACGCAAGTAATATATCCAGGAAATCATCTCACTCTTTGCAGCAAGCTTCAAGACAGACTGAACGTACGTTTTCGAAGTGCACGGATATGCCTGCCTCCAGCAGCCGACCAAAAATCTGCACTCCAGCCTCTTTGTAGTCCTTTACTCGCTGCTTCGGGTCGTTATCGAAATCGAGAGATATTCTTTTCAAGCTGCGCAGCTTGCTGCGGTCATCCAGAACTCCCGAGATCCACTCTATCACAGCGGTAGTCGGATCAGCCACATTAAGGTACTCTACATTCGGCGGCAGCGCCTCGAACGGATGGAGAGGGGAACATTCGTAGGGGGTTGAGTTGATGAGAACACTTTGCGGAATGGATAGGCGCTTTATTAGAGTGAAACGTTGCAACGATCGCGATGGTCGGAGGTAGTCGATCTGTTTAGAATCTCCGGTGTCAGAGCACTTTAGATCCAGCTCTTCCAGAAGATGTGAGGCAGGGATCAGCGGATCGATGATGATGGAACTCGTAAATCCTTGCCCAGGATAGCATATGCGTTCCCGATTGTAGGTGGCGTAATATAGGTTGTCGTACTCATAATAGCCGTAAGAAAACCCAATACCACCACTCATGTTGTTATAATGTTCTATCCAATTGGTAAAACACAAGTGCAAAGACCTCAGGGCGGGGAGCCGTTGGAAGAAAGGCGAGAGGTCTTGTGTATTGGCTGCCTGGTATTCGTAAAGTATTGGGCGATGTAGAGTCAAGGTAGTGATACCATGGAGTAGGATAACTGGTTCTTTGTCCCATGCTATGGGCCCTGTACAGTCGAGTTCCAAGTGTAGCAGTTTTGGAAAAGTAGACCAAGACCTGTCCATTTCTCCCCAAGCAACAGATAGCCGTCGGAGGTGTGGAAGAAGCAAAGTACCAGGAGCAGTAACAGCATGCCTTTCGGCTATGCCAGGGAACGTCAGACTCAGGCTCGGCGGCGTCATGAAATCCTGGTTATCTCCAGAACAGAACGTGAGATTCTGCAGCTGATCTGTCAACACCAGCAATAGGCCAATGCAAGCATAAAGATCGCCGTCTTTGACTCTGCTAGCCCACTTCATCTGATCGATAGGCCAAGAATGTGTCGACTTTATTGCGTGTGTGACGACCTGGTCCCAGGAGTCATCATAGCCTACAGCCGATCTGTAAACGTGCTGAGGACCACGATATCCCGTTATTTGCAAAGAGCGGACCTTCTTAGCGAGATCTGGCCTTTTTACTAAGGTTCTGAGGAGTTCCGGAAGAGACTGGTAATGCGTCCTGAGACTAATGGAAGTGTGAAGAGCTTCTTGCGGGATGTCGCGGAACTGGCGTGCGGTTAGAGCTAGGTCTTTGAGATCGGGTGGCTGAAGGCGTAGCGCGATATCGAGCAGGAGCTCGTCAGGTAGGCTCTTAAGCTGAGCCATGATCGTGCTTCGAAACGGCAGTATCGATTGCGAAGTTGAGTTGATGGTGGGGACAGGTCGGAGATGGAACGGAGATCGCAGCTCAGATAGCAGGTCAAAGTTGAGTGTGAAGGAAGCAGGCGTAACTTTCTCCTTTCACTTCGTCATAAGTAAAATTGCATCAGACTTCAAGTCTGACTGTTGAATAGTCGCGCAGAAACTAAACCTTGGTATTACCCTGGCAATACCACGGTACTTTGATGAGTAATGCGATGACATGTAGATGATGAGCCAATAACAACTCCCGCAACACAAGCGACGCCCATGTCTCCAAAGACCACCGGCGCCTCATCAATGGACATTGATACTCGTTACTTGTGGCGGCAGATACACGTCGTAGTCGCGCTTTCTACTTTTGAGGAGGGTGGTCTCTAGATGCTGTGCTGAGGACTTGCCACGGAGAAAAGGCGCTGCAGCAGGAAATGGGATGGCATTCACGTTGGACGGCGATGGTAAACTTGGTCTTTTCGTATTTCTTTGGCCTAGCGCGCCGGCCGTGAGTTCCGAGTCTAAGCATCAGTACCCTGGAACATGTTGCCCACGCTCGTCTCAGACTTAACAGCATCCTCATGATAATGCGAACCCGCCGAGGTAACCGTAGTGTCCAACTCTTCCAGACGCCTCAAATCCATAGGCGCAGCCAAAAGCGGAATGACGTAAGGATCGAAAGTCTTCCAGTAAGGGTTGTTAAGGTGGTATTGCTGGGACTGCCGCGAGCGTTAGTTTGTCACGGGATCGATAGACGGTCTTTTCTCGGATCGTGAGTGAGCGTGCATCATCTTCGGAGTTGGAGGCATGCGCCAAAACATCCTCCTCCAACATCTGCTCATACGCAAACCAATAAAAGCCCCCCCCGTCCATTATCATGAAGCGAACCAAAAAGAAGATCAAACTTACAGATTCCTTCAAGTACCGCTCAACAATAGTAAACTTCCTCTTATCCACCGTATCCTGCATAACGAACCAACTCAGCGTCTCCTTATCCTTGCTGTACACCTGACTCGCTTCCACAAGCTTAGCACTCAGCTTGCTGATGCTCTCCTGGTCTTCCTTGGCGAGGAGGTGAACGACGATTGTGTAGACCATTTTGGCTTCTCTTGTTCCTTTCTCGTTCGTTGTGTTGCTGTGTTGGTGTGGACACTGGCGATCAAGCTTTTCGCTTCGCTTGGAAAATGGAGTTTGCGTACGTAGTTGAGTACCAGAATGGGACCGTATGACAGAGAAAAGAGAAGAAGATTTAAACGTCGCGACAAACAACAGTAGATTTTTCTGCATCGGTGATGCTGTTTTTGCGGCCTAGTGACGTATCACCGCGACGGAACCCCGCAGCTGAAAGTGGAGTTCGGCCGATCTGCATGCCTTCCTTCCCACGCTACAAGCAACACCAAGGAACGGAAGGAGCGCGCAGCCGCAACATCCCCAAAAAGCAAGGGAAGGAGCACAATGAGTGTCTTCGTAGGCGCGGGATGTAAGGCCGACGATAACGCGTAGCCACGTGGGGACGTGGGACACGGGATGGAAGCACCACCACCAGCACACTAAGCACAGCAACCAAGATTTTTTGAACTTGAAGATCAATTACACATCTAAACAACGAGGGAAAACAAGAACAAGGGTGCCTCCCAACACCCCGCCCCATTCTCCCTCATCTATGTCGTAACTAAACTGATAAGCTAAAGAAGGGGGGAATTTGCGAAAAGACAACGCAGTCGCACCGTAGCAACGCTAAAGTTACACCATCATCACCATTCCCAATTCCACCCAGAAAATTTGGAAAAAAACACCACCCCATATGCTATGCCATGCCGTTAAAGCGAATGATAATCGAAAACATGGGTACTACTATGCCCTGCTGAGCATCTTGAGCACCTCCTCCTTCTCGCTCGTGGGCAGGGTGCTGAGCAAGCTCATGACACCCTTGAGGCCGCCCTCGCGGTCCTTGCGCATGAGCTGTGCGATTTCGAGCGCAATGCCGTCGGTCTTGAGTTGCTCGATCTTGTCGCTGACGAGGGGCCTGTTCTCCTCGTACCAGGTCGCTACGGCCATGTCGTCTTGCTCCCAGTTGGGGATGTTGGACAGGTGCTTCAACATCTCGAAGCCGCGGCTGCGGGTGAGCGGGTTGGCCATGGGGTTGTCGTGTGTGGGCGAGGCGGCAGCGGCGAACTTCTTGAGGATGTACTCCTCGTTGAGACGGCGGCGGAGGCGCCAGTAGAAGAAGCGGCGGGCGTTTTGCCATCGCAGGGCTTGTCGGATGACACCCTTGGCTTGCATGCGGCCGGAGCGGTCGTGCAGATCGGCGAATTGAAGGGCGATTTGACCGTAGACAGGTAGAAGCTTCTTCTCGCGCTCGGTCATTTGGGCCTTGATTTCGCTGAGCTCGGACTCCGGTGTTGCCTTGTCGTTCAGCTTGCGCTTGAGAGCACCGTAGGTAGGGTCGTTGCGGGCCATAGTGTCGAGTTGACGTTCCCGACGGTACTTGATACCGACGATACCTTCGGGTTCGAGCACACCACCACGCGAGTCCTCGTCAGCGTACATCTCCATGAATTGAGGGTTGATAGTGGGATCAACGACGACCCAAGATCCACCACGAAGCTCGCCGTACGGAGGAATGTAGACGAAGATGGGCTGTTCGAACTTGACGAGGGCATCGACAATGTAAGAACCGTACTTGAGGACCTCGTTGTACATGTCGCGCTGACCACCGGAGAAACCACGCCAGTTGGCAAGAATCATCAACGGCAGTTGCTCACCGTTGTTGAAGTCCTTGATAGCCTGAGCAGTCTTGAAGGCGGAGTTGGGGTACCAGACACCACCAGCCTCGGATGTGACCTGTTCGATGGAGTCAGGGTTGGCGGGATCAGCAGGTGTAACGTTCTCGACCGAGCGTGTCTCAACACCGATGACACCAATAGGAATGCCACCGAGGCGAGCACGACCGACGACAACCGTCTTAGCCCAACCACCAAGAGTCTCAACGAACGAGCCGCGATCGAAAAGACCAGACTGGAAACCGTCTTCGTCCTCCTTTCCGGCGATGAGATGCCTGACATCGTAGGCTGACTTGCCAGGTGGGTAGTAGGTGATGTCGCGGTCCCAGTTGTCGGCAGATGGCGAGATCGGGACGGGGCTGCCCTTCTTGTCGGGTACGTATGACAGCCATTGGACGATCTTGGAGACACCCTCGAAGTCATCATCGGCAGTCGAGTGTGAGACACCGTTTCTGTACATGATCTGGGTACCACCAAGCTGGAGGTTCGAGGTGTAAACTTCACGACCAAGCAGCTTGTTGATGGCCTGTGCACCGGTGAGGATGATTGGCTGTCCTTCAATCTGGATGGCACGCTGACCAAGGCGGACGAGGTAAGCACCAATACCTATTTAGCGTTAGTAGACGAATTTGGACATCGTGAAGAAGATACATACCAACTGAGCGGCAAGTCACCAAAGTGATGGTGAAGATGTCCTCGTACGCCCTCGATGTCTCACCAGCGATGAGACCAGAACCACGGAGCGACTCAACACCAAGACCATCCTCAGCACCAATGACAGTAGTGATCTTGTAGCGGTTCTCGCCATCGACCTCAACCTTCTCGCAGATGACATCATTGCGCTTGCCATCAACGAAGTGCTCGTACTTCTCAGGTGTCAGGTAGAGGTAGTCGAAACCAGCCTCGGGCTTGTCGGCGTCCTTCCATGCAACAGAGAAGTGAGGAATGAGCTCCTCAGCAAGACCGATACGAGCACCAGAGTTGGCAGAAAGGTAGATTCGCGGAATGCCAAGCTTGCGTGCAAGCTCAGAGCACTTGTGGAAGAAGTTGTCTTCCGCTGGACCGAAGGAACCGATCTTGAAGGTGATGTCGTTGGCGATGATGATGAAGCGACGACCACGGGGGTACTCAGGTGTCTTTGCGGTGACCATCCATCCGACCATACCAATAGTGTTGTGGCCAGGGTCACGGTTGACCTCAGCCAGGTTGTCAGTGTCGTCAAGCACCAACTCGTAGTACTCGAGGCACTCTCCCTTCGCCGGCTGCCTGTCACGGAGGAACGAGTGCTTCTTGATAGCCTCGATCCAGCTGTTCTCGGTCGCCTGGCGGAAGAGCTCAGGGAAGTCGTACACGTACTGAGTACCCATGAGATGAGCCTTGTACCTCTTGGGCTGCAGCGCTCCCTTGGTGGGGTAAGGAGTCGAGACGGGCTGGAGGTGAAGAGCACCAATCTTGGTGGTTCCGCCAATGCTGTGGAAGAGCCATTTGCCAGCCTTCTCGGACTTGCGCTCAGCGTACATCTCAACCTGGATGACGTATCCGGAGGTGTTGGTGATGATGACACGAAGAGGATAAGGAATGCCAGTGGCGGGGTCGGTGACAATGATGCGGATCTCAGCACCCGTGACACGGAGACGCCAGAGTCGTCGACCGAAGCGCTCCAAGAAACCGCCAATAGCCTCCTCAACCTCCGTGGGGTTAAGAGGGAAGACGTGCGAGAAGTTGATGAAGATGTGGTTCATGTCAGCCTGCGAAGTGCCAACAATCTCCAAAGCATCCAAAATGTCAGTCATCAACCTGTCAGTCTCGGAGACCATGTACTCCGCGGTGGGGATCTCCTCGCGAAGACGGCCAGATCGGACGACAGCCCTCAAGAAGTAGCGCTTGTCGCTCTCGGCGCCCTTGCCAACAGCCTCGTAGATGTGAATGTTGCGGTTCTCGGTGAACACAGGTTTGATGTCGAACTTGGAGAGTCTGCCAAGCTCAAGCTGGAAGGCAAGAGCAGGCTCGACGTGACGAATACTGGCGTCTTCCTCGTATGTGGGTCCACGGAATGTGTAGTAGCCGGGGTAAGTTCCGTCCTTGTGACCGCAGATGAATGAGATGCGGCGGATGCGGCGGGACAGAAGCTCCTGCTTGAAGTCGTCGACAATGGGCAGAATGCGCTCGAGGATCTCCTTGTCATCACTGCCTTCAATGTCGCGGACAGCAATGTTCAGAACACCAGTAAGCTCGTCAGTGTGCTTGGGCTCGTTTACTCCAGTCGTAGGAGTGCGCTTCAGGGTAAGACCCTCCCTCAGGCCAATACCGCCCTTCTTCTCCTTGCCGAGGTTGGGGAAGATGTCGAGCGCCTTGCTGATGAGCTCGTCCGCGTCATCGAGGTACTCAACTGGGACGACGACACCCTTTCGGGTGGGCTCGCCCTCGAATCGGTTTTGCCAAGCAGTCATATCGCTGAGTGACTGAATGCGAGGAGGACGCTCGAATCCTGGTGTGCTGGGAGTACCAGGCTCAGAAGGCTCAACGGCGAGACCGTATTCAGCCTCACCAACCTTGCGCAGGATGAAGTCCCAGGACAGGAAGCATTGCTGCTCGCCTTCGTTGTGGTAGTTGATGTTCTGGAGTTGGTACGCGCGGTAAGCTCGGCGAGTGTATACCTCAAGCGCAGCAAGAGCGACATATGGGTCTGAGTGAACGAAGAACTGGGTCAGAACGTCGAACACAGTGTACCTGGAGTCAACAACCTCCTTGATGACTTCGAAGTTGGGCTCGCGGTGGTCCCAACCGCTCTCGCCGTAACGGGACTCAACGACGGAAGAGCGCAAGATGTGCTCCATCTGCGAAGTACGCTCCTCAAGCGAAGGCATAGCGCACTGAATGAGCACCTCACGCGCCTTGAGGGAGACCTTGGCCGTCTGCCTCGACTCAAGCTCGGTGAGCTTCTTAAGGGTGTCCTTGAAGTATTTGGCAATGTTGCCGACACCGGGCTTGTTGGGTCGGTAGAAGTCCAGAATGGCGAGGACAAGGTTGTTCTTCGCGCCAACCTTGGCGTGAGAGAGAACAGTCTGTACGACACTCATGATGTTGTCGCGGTTCTCGTCACGGAGCTTGAGGATGACTTCCTCATCACGCGATGTGCGAGACGAGAAAAGCGACTCAACAGACCAGTACATCTCCAGGAGCTTGATCATGACACTGTACTCGTGCGCCTTGAGGCCTTCAGAGTAGCGAGTGATGACATCAGAAAGAGGCTCCAATGCGGCCTTCAGAAGCGCAACATCACCCTTGGCGACGTTCTCCTCAACGAACTTCTGGAAGGCCTTGTTGAGGGCCTTGCCAGGGAACTCGAGGTTGCGGCTGTGGGCCTTCTCAACGATCTGCGAGAAGGTAGCATCGAGCTTCTGAGGCATACGGGCGTGGAGAGCGGAGGCCTGTGCGTTCCACTCGCCATATGGCAGCTCGGGGTCGCGGAGGACATCGACCAGCTCCTTCAGAGTGCTCTGCATGATGACCTGGTTGTCGAAACCCTGGAAGATGTTTTGCAGGATGTAGTACAGGTAGACGAATCGCTGCGGTGGCTTGGCTCCTGGCACTTGAGGAGCACCCAACTCGGGAAGCTGGCCGGTGAAGTTCTGGGCCGACTTGACCTTGGAAGGGTCATCAAGAGCTAGGACACCGAGAATGTCACCAGCCTCAAGAACGGCTCCTGGCTGCTTGATGAGGTTGACCATACCAGCCTCTTGGGCGATGAGAGGCATGTACATCTTCATGACCTCAACTTCAGCGAAAGGCTGGCCCTGGCCAACATGCTCGCCGTTCTCAACGAGGAACCTGACGAGCTTACCGGGCGATGGTGTGCGCAGCTGGGTGGGGTCGTTCTCCTGCTCGAGAAGGCAGGTCTTGCCGTCAACGGAGAGACGGGTGGCGCCGACCTCCTCCTTCCAGTAGACGTTGTGAGACTTTCCACTGAGCAGAATCAAGAGACCGCCATCAGCAAGTGCCCTGACGCCGACTGAGCATTTGGTGCCGTTGACGAACAAGGTGAAGCTGTCAATGGTGGATTTGGTCGCAGTGAACTTGTAGCGGTAGCCCTCGTAGATGAAGTCTACAGGGAAGACCGTCTTCAAGACGTCCTTGGAGGGCACCTGACCCTTCTCCAAGCTGGTCTTGTACTCGTTGACGCACGCTTCACTTGCAACATGGGCCTTGGTGACAGCACCGCAAATGACAGCGATCATGGTGTCAGGACGCTCAGCAGTCAGCTTCTTAGAGATGAGCTCGTCGAGCCAGCCAGTTGTAATGGTGTTATCCTCGAAAGCAGGAGTCTCAAGCAACTTGATGAGATACTCAACAGTCGTGCGGAAGTCACCACGAATGCTCAATTCCTTGAGCGCAACAACCATGTGCTTCCGCGAGGCCTGTCGGTTCTCGCCATAAGCGAAGATGTGACCGAATTGCGAGTCGGAGAAGCTGTGAATACCACCAGCGGAGCTGACGGAGAAGTAACCCCAGACGTTGGAGCTACTCCTGAAGTTGAGGTCGTGAATAGTACCACCGGAAGGCTTGAAGCCCTCGTCTGGGTCCTCAGAGGTGATACGGCAGGCCGTGCAGTGGCCCTTGGGAGTGGGGCGACGCTGGCTCTTGGCACTGCCTTCGCTGGAGAAGTCAAAGTCGATGGTAGAGCTCGCGTGCGGGTCCGCACCGTACAAGAGACGAATGTCACGGACACGGTGCAGTGGGAGACCCATGGCAATCTGGAGCTGGGCAGCTGGGAGGTTCACGCCCGTTACCATTTCCGTGGTAGGATGCTCGACCTGGAGACGGGGGTTCAGCTCGAGGAAGTAGAACTTGTCGTCCGAGTGCGAGTAGAGGTACTCAACGGTACCTGCAGAGACGTATCCGACGAGGCGTCCGAGCGAGACGGCAGCCTTCTCCATCTCCTGGAAGGTCTTTGAGCCAGCAACTGTTACCGGTGCCTCCTCAATGATCTTCTGGTGACGTCGCTGCACCGAACAGTCACGTCCGAACAGGGAGATGTTGTTGCCGTACTGGTCAGCCAGCAGCTGGACTTCCAAGTGGCGCGCGCTGCCCGCCAGCTTCATGATGAAGATGGGCGATCCGGGGATTTCAGAGGCAGCCGCCTTGTACAGCTGCTCAAAGTCCTCCTCGCGCTCGACCTTTCGGATACCCTTACCGCCACCACCCTCCGAGGCCTTGACCATAACGGGGAAGCCAATGGCCTTGGCCTTCTCCAGACCCTCTTCCCATGACTTTGTGCAGCCCTTGTCGTAGACGTGGTCCTCGACTGTGACGATGCCGTGCTGGTCGACCTGGACCTCGTCGACGCCGGTTCCCGACCAGGGGATACACGGCACCTTGGCGTGTTGTGCGACGATTGTGGACGAGATCTTGTCACCGAGCGAGCGCATGGCCGACCCGGGAGGGCCGATGAAGACAATCTTCTTGGGCGAGGCGGCGAGCGATTCGGGCAGCTTGGGGTTCTCCGAGGCGTGTCCCCTAGACGCAAAAAGTCAGCCATGAGCCCTCATCCGACGGGTGCTGGGCTGTATACGCACCATCCGGCCCAGACGGCGTGCACGTTCATGCGCTCGGCCACATCGACAATTAGCTCGACGTTGGCGTAGTTGTTGTTGTTGGTACCGCCGGGTACCTGCATAGTCGCCGTTAGCCACGCATCGCTCGTCGCCGCTGTCTGGGGGAGCACGTACCTCGACGTATTGGTCTGCCATGCGGATGTACTCAGCGTTGGCCTGCAGATCCTCGGGCGTCGCCATGACGGTGAACTGGATCGCCCGCTCATCGCCGAATGTCTCGTACGCCCATTTCCGCACCGAGCGGATTTCCTTGACTGCGGCGATACCGTTGTTTGCAATGAGCACCTGCGGGGAAGCCACTGGTCAGCGCGTCCGTTCTCAACACCACCACTTTTCTCACTGCTCTCCGCAGAGGGTATCGCTCACATTGGTAATGACCGTGTGTCCGTCGTGCGCCGCCACAAAGTCCTTGACTTTGCCCGGCGACGCTACCTTGAGGTTGTTCCCGCCGATGAAGTGCGGAGCAAGATCGAACTTGGCGGCGTAGGAGCTCGGGGCGCCATTAGCATCCCCGTTGACTCCGTTCTGTGCAGCTCCGGCCATGATGTGTGAAGGCAATCCCATGCACCGAAGAATTGGGATGTGGGGAGGAAGGAGCGAAGGCGAAGTTGGGTTGCGGTTCGGTGAGGGTCCGGTCAATTTTCCACTGGTAAGGGCAAGCTGGAGCTCGGCCTCTAGTGTCGAATGTAGATCTGATTGACCCGAAAACGACGATGCTCTGCAATCGACGTGTGCGTCTCTAACGATTCTGTCGGTGGGAGGGCCCGAGCAGACTATTAGTAGTGGACAGTCGTAGTGTCGGTGTGGAAGACCCAAAAGCAATCTTCAATGCCAGGAATTCTATGCGGCGCCGGGAGGAAGCACCAACAACGAACGCGTGGAGTTGATCGAAAGAGGGACTAGTAGTGCGTACGAGGAGAAGTACAGCACAACAAGGTATGTAGTATGTGGGAGGGAGGTGAATACAGCAGAGCAAGACGAGGGGAAATGGTCGCAAGCGTCCGGGAGCAGCTCACGTATGTATTAAATTTTTAGAGCCATAGCGGAACACCCCAATGCACTTCCCGAAGCACTGTTGAGCTATCGCATCGCCAGCGATGCCGAAGACGGCAAGGCCCTGCACCACGTCCCCCATAACGCCCCTGTCCATCCCTCTCGAAGCCACGGTAGACGACTCGGAAGCCCTTCGGAACCCGATTATGTACACACGACGGCTGGTCTACGGGCCAATTCACTACTTAGCTACGCTGACTGACTAGCCAGCTATCTGGATCAAGTCAAGATTGACGCGTTTTTTCACGATCGATGGGTACAGCATGTTGAGAGTTTGCTCGCCATGGCGGCATCTGTTCTAGGTCTGTTGGGAGCATTTCCGCATTAGTTGCTTGTTGCGAGACCCAACCCGAGCACGAGTACCTGCATGCCCATGTGTTGAGCCCTGGCTATCTCTCACCAACAGCTGGTCAAGCCTCCCGTCTGCCGTTGATCCGCTGACTGTTCAGGGTTGAGTTGATAGCTATCACCGCCACTTCAAACTTTACCCCTCTCCCAACACGTAGCTGCCCACCTAGATATCGTCTCAACATCTCCCATCTCACCTCTTCACCACCGCCGCCTCCCCACTCCACTAAGCCCTCACACCACCATACACCCATCTCCCAAAATAACCAAACACCCGTCTCACAATTGCCAAACCACGCCAGAGCAACATCAAGAGTAATGCTCGGGTCTCCTCCCCCGACACCTCCCACCGGACTCCGATCGCAGCCACCCAATCAGCGCCCAAAGCGGCCGCTCTCGGAACAAACATCAAGCACACGCTCAATTTAGCACACCGTAGATGACGCTGAAACAAAAAGTACCGGCTTCCATACAGCAGTCTAGTAGTCTACGACGGCGTGAGAAGCCGGGTAGAATTAATAAAGAAAACATGTCCCGCAGAGCATAGGTCGCAAACGTTGTGCTCAGGTACCGCCGCAGGGCAGCCGGCCAAAGCCCCGTAGTACTGCCGCCCGCATCTTTACAATAACGACTGCTAGTCTGGTAGCGACGTCTGCGAGATAAAGCAAGCCAGGATGCCTATCCAGATAAAGCAAGCTAGATTCCGAAGGCGCGTTCCGAAGATCCAGGGTCTTGCGCGAGTAGTTGGTGCTGGTTCCTGCTTGGGTCAACGCGGCGGGACAGGCCGCCGTTTGACATCAGAATCGTACGATTTTCGACTACGCGACCACCAACGCCAATGCGGCTGCGCATGCATGCAACTTTACCCCAGATTTTCGTCCAGAACGAGCAGTCTACTCCGTTTGAAGTAAGGAGAGCACGTGAGATATGTAGTAGTAGTAGTATTTTGAGATTAAGATGTGAAACAAACAGAAGAGCTGATGTGCACAGAAACAACGGCGAGCCTAGCGGTGAATGGAATTCGGGGTATATTGGTTTCGAACAAAGGAAATCTGAATGTAAAAGTAATATGTAACTGCCCTCAAAGGAGCTGGGGACCTCTCGAGTTTCTTCTCAAGACGGCCCTATGTGCAACCATGCCTGACCAACCTGCACCAAACACCCCGTCCGTATCCCATGTCCCAAACTCTAGCACATATGCATCGCACACCCGACTCCAGAATGCATGAGGTATAGTGCCGTGAAAATCATGCACCAGAGATTGATCGATCCAGAGGTACACACGTGGTTCTGCGGGTCCTTTGACTTCCTACCAATGCGCCGTTCCTTCCTAGTATGATTCTTCCTCCGCCTGCGTCGACATCTTTCGTGGCCGAGCAGGAGGGGCCATGTCTCCGTTGTCCATGTTGTTGCTTGCCCTGCGTCCTGCACTTTGACGCCTTGGTATACCGCTTGGTGTGGGTATGCCTGTCTTCTCCAGTGTGAGTCGCCTGCCCATTGGGGTTGAGACGCCGCTTCCGTCGCTGTTGGCGTCTGTGTCCCGCCGCGACATTGACAACGAATGCGAATGGCCATGACCGCTCATAGAGCTCCTTGGCCTTGGCATTCGAGGCTCCGTTCCGCTGATAGACGAAGACGAATAATGTCCGAGTGGCGTTCGGGTGCTGCTTCTGCTTGCCGGCCGCTGTATTGCTGACTGCGACGACATGGATGCTCGGCTGGCGGGTCTGCTGCTGCTGGGGGGTTCGCGCGACGAGGTCGACATGCCGAATGACAGCCGGCTTACACCCGACTCGTAGGCGCCAGGGACTGACGAGCCCGCTGATGCGTGGGAGCTGCGCTTTCTGCCGCTCCTCAATGTGACGGTACTTGGCACGTGGTGTCCCATGGCACTGCCGTTTCGGGGGCTGGCTCGCGGTGGGGTCGTAGTTGGCGCAGGGAGCTTGGATCGCGCTGCGTGTACCCGTTCTTCGAGCTTCTGCATCTTACCAATCAGCCCTCGAACCTGAACGAGCGAGCCTGACCTAGGCAAACTTGGCGGCGGTGCAGCACTTCCAAAGCTTGGTCTAGGCGCTCGCGATGCGGGTGTAGTTGTTCGTATAGAGGGTGTCGCCCGCCCACTGGCACTTGTACTTGGGCGCGATGCTGACATGCTGGGCCCTCGCGAGTGCCTTGGGACTCGCTGATACAAGCCGGCGCGAGGGGTTGCACCTGGGTCCAGCGGCGCATACGAGTTCTTTCGCTTGGGCATGGGCGTCGAGGGTACGTATCTAGTCGTGATGGGTGCGTCGGACAGCGGCGGCGAAGGAGGAGTCGCGTCCGTGTGTAGGCCATCTGCTTTCGAGTGTGGTGGGGTCGAAGCAGCCGTAGGCGAGGAGACGGTGGTTGCTGTGGTCGATGCTTCTGAGACCGGCGAGCGTGGCCTGAGGGCATCGCCAGAGAGATGGTTGGATACCTTACGCACGTGGTGGTTCTCAATCGTCTCCTCGGCGATGCGCAGCTTCTCCTGCGTGATTTCCGCCTCTACCCGCAGGTCTGACAGTTCGTCCCTAAGGCGCTGTGTTTCTATCCGCAGTGCTTCTCGCTCCTGCTCTCCGATCTTGATCTCTTCTTCCAGCATGACGCTGCGCTCGATGGCTACGTTGTACTTGGATTCCACATCCTCGAGTGATGATGTCTGATGGCGTGCCTGGCGCTCGAAATCGTCGCTTTGTACTTCGATGTCGCGGAGTCGCATCTGGAGGGCGCGTTGGCTCTCGCGCATCGTGGTGATCTCCTTCTGAAGGGTGTTCTGCGCATTGTTGGCCTCGGCCTTGCTCTGCTTGTACTTTGTCTGTGGTGTCTTGTTAGTGACTGTCTGTTGGGCATACATCCGCCCCAACTGTGTCGGAGACGACGCACCTTCCACTCCTCAACCTCGAAACCCAGCTTCTCTGCCTTTTCCTGCAGCTTGCGCTCCCGCTTCTCGCTCTCCTCGACGTCGCGCTCGAGCTCGGCCTCTAGTTCCTTGCTTGATGCCTGAAACTCCTGCAGCTCCATCTCCAGCGTCTCGTACTGAGACTTGTAGTAAGCCAGCTCCTCCTCGAGGCTGCTCCATCCTCCCCGGCTCGGCGAAGACTGCGCTCCGGTGGTCGTCATGATGGCGGTGGGGGTTGGGCTGCGACTGCCAACAGCGTGCGGTGATCAGGGGAATGAGCTGGGCGGGGTGCAGTGACGAGACGTCAACACACAGCTGATCGGTCGCGGTCTATGTCGTCACCGGCGTCTACGACATAGAAAGCCGCAGCTGGTGGTGTGCGCGTGGGTTGCGGCTGCCCTCTTGGTGTCCGGGATGTTGACGATTCCGCTTTTGTCCAATGGCCGTGCTGTGAGTCGCCAGTCATGCGCCGCCGACTATCGGAAACTTCGAGTCGGTTCTTCGCGCTCGCACTGTCGCGCAAACAATAGTTGTCCTGTTCCTGTGCAGGTTAGTAGTTAGTCGCCGCTCAACTGCGGCATGCAGTCGAATGTGTCGCCAGGCGTCGTTGTTGATGATGGAGGCGCTGCGGGCGGAGCCAGGTGGTTAGCGCATTGGCCTCCAGGGCAACCGCTGCAACCAGCCACCGGCATGACACATGCGGCGTACCGTGACCAGCCATCCCCACAATAGCCAGCGCAGCAGAGACAACAAAGCCCGCAAGGCTGGAAAATCCTGCTTCCAGTCGACACGCTGGTACTATTCTGGCGTGAACACGATTTCCATTGCAGTTACTTTGGACACAGGCTCAATCTCATTGGAACGCTTGCGTCCGGTACCTAGGTACATGGACATACCAGCTACTCGAAGCGTGGCAG
>Ga0265798_10003485_pt1 | contig 22363 bp, 23 predicted proteins | sample P3T30metagenome_FD_192430 | JGI IMG/M metagenome (GOLD analysis project Ga0265798, IMG submission 192430) | Plant litter microbial communities from East Loma Ridge, Irvine, California - P3 T30 | ecosystem: Environmental > Terrestrial > Plant litter > Unclassified | place: USA: California... | reverse complement strand
GGCGTTCTCGGTGCTGCTGTGAAGCGCCGCTACCCGCATAACGAAGTCGTAATGCTGGATGTGGACGCATTCGCTACAGCCAGTTCGCGCCTGACGCTGGCAGCCAACGGTCTTGAGGCGCAGGTTTTGACCGGTGACGGAATCGATGCGGCGCCCATGGGATTGAACACGATTTTGAGCAATCCGCCATTTCATGTCGGTGTTCATACTGACTACATGGCGACCGAAAACCTGTTGAGAAAAGCACGTCAACATCTGAAATCAGGTGGCGAACTGCGCCTGGTTGCGAACAATTTCCTGCGCTATCAACCGCTGATAGAAGAGCATGTCGGGGCCTGTGAAGTCCGTGCCCAAGGCAACGGTTTCAAGATCTACAGCGCCAAACGTTCTTGAAATAAGAGCTTGCCGAAAGGATTCTGCAAGGGCAGAATCCGCTCCGTCCTAGGGGAGTAGTCTCCCACGAGCCTCACGCTCGTCCGGCACGTATCAACATACTTGGTCCTCAGACCATGGTGCGTGCGACCCAGAATCCGCTCAGACGGATCGGTGGTTTGACAAGACCTATGACACGAACACCTTACCCGGGGCGGGAAGGCTGTACGTGTCATAGCCGTGTCGACCCGCCCCTTAGGAAACCTGATGCTGGAATCACTCTTAATCCCTACCGCAGTCGTTGCGCTCGCCGAGATCGGTGACAAGACGCAATTGCTCGCGCTTATCCTCGCCGCACGCTTTCGCAAACCCTGGCCCATCATCGCCGGCATCGTCGCCGCGACCTTGGCCAACCATGCGGCCGCCGGCGCAGTAGGGGCCTGGTTCAGCAGCTTCCTTTCCGACGCAGTCCTGCACTGGATTCTGGCCGCAAGCTTCACCGCCACCGCGCTCTGGACACTGGTTCCAGACAAGATGGACGATGACGAAGCCAGCACGGCACGCAAGTTCGGCCCGTTCATGACCACCCTCATCACCTTCTTCATCGCTGAAATCGGCGACAAGACCCAGATCGCGACCGTCATGCTGGCCGCGCAGTATTCGCATCTGTGGCTGGTGATCATCGGCACCACGGTCGGCATGCTGATCGCCAACGTGCCGGTGGTGCTGGCGGGTAATTTCGCAGCAGACAAACTGCCGCTGACCATGATTCGTCGACTGGCCGCCTGTGCCTTCTTCGTACTGGCGCTGGTCGCGGTGTACAAGGCCATGCAGGTCAGTGGCTGGGTTTGATATTTGACGGGATCAGGCGCGTTGCAGGTTGTCAGGCAACGCGCCGTTCATGGAGGTCGATCAGGACTTGGGAGCGCTCTGATACAGCGGCATCACCTTGGGAATCGCAGCCTGCAGAGAGGCAATGCGGTGTTCCGAAGCCGGGTGAGTGCTCATGAACTCAGGCTGGGAACCGCCCGAATTCTGAGTCATTTTCTGCCAGAGAGTGATTGCCGCGTTGGGGTTGTAACCGGCGCGTGCAGCCAGCTCAAGGCCCAGCAGATCCGCTTCGTTTTCGTTGCTGCGGCTGTTGGGCAGGGTCATGCTGTAATTAACCGCGGTGTCGGCGAGCGCCATGCTGTCCTGACCCAGACCGAGCAAAGCGCCAGCGCCCTGTTTGGCCATTGCCACACCATAAGCCTTGGACATTGCTTCTCGGCCATGCTCGCGCAATGCGTGGGCGATTTCATGGCCCATGACCGCAGCGATTTCGTCGTCGGTCAGCTTCAGGGTATCGATCAGGCCCGTGAAGAAAATGATCTTGCCGCCAGGACCGCAGTTGGCGTTCAGGTCATCGCTCTTGATCAGGTTCACTTCCCACTGCCATTGCGCCGAGTCGGGACGCAGCTTCGGCGCCTGCGCGATCAGTCGTTTGGCAATCGCATTGACGCGTTTGGCGTCTGAACTGGTGGTATCCAGCACGCCTTTGCTGCTCGCCTCGCCTACCGTCTGCTGGTAGGACTGGGCGTACATTTTGTTCACTTCATCCGTGGACAGCATGCTGAACATGTACTGCTTGCGCTCGACACCTACCGAATCACCGGTCGTGGTATTGACGGCCTGACACCCGCCGAGCAGTAACGCAGCGCTCAAGGCACAGAGGGCAAATGACTGACGCATGATGAATCTCCTTGTTCGTGAGGCGGTCATCCTAGGACGTGAATACGCCCAGCGCCAGATACCAGCCAATTGCCATATTGGTACATGCCCGTGGTAAATGGTTCCTTGGGTATGCCAGGTGTGTATCAGGCGCGTGTCAGCTTATACACATTTATCAACTCAGCGGCGTCAGACACTCTGGCGCATTGAGCTTCGGGTCGTTCACCAGATTGGCCAGTGGCCGTTCACGCAGCGCGACCTGCGGTGCGGCCAGCAAGGCTTGCAGTTTAGGGAGCGGCGTATCGGACGCCAGCCAGGCTTTCTGCCCCTCGGCATCCAGAATCAAGGGACGGCGCTGAGTGGCGGCGGCCTGAGTCACCACTGCGACACTCAGGTAGGTATGACCCTGAACCGGATAGGCTTCCCAGATCGCTGCAAAAAACAAGGCTGAGCCTTCCCCCGGAGTGAGCCAGAACGGACGCTTGCGCGAGGTGCCGCGCCATTCATAAAAGCCATTGGCGGGAAGCAGGCAGCGCCGCTGCTTGAAGGCTTCGCGAAACATAGGCTGTTCGGCCACCGTTTCAGCGCGTGCATGAGCCGGGGTTTTCGACAGATCCGTCAGCCAGGCCGGGGTCAGGCCCCAGCGGGCACGCACCAGTTCGATGTCGCCGCCCTCTTCGGCGGCGCGCATGATCAACACCCAGTCCGCCGGAGAAATATTCCACTGGGCCTGCTGGTCAGCCGGAAAACCGGGCAAGGCCGCGAAGGCGGGGGTCCAGCGAAACAGGGCATAACGTCCACACATGAGGGGTAATCGGACTCTTTAAAGACGGCGTTCAGCACACCAGTACATCGGGAAAACTGTCCGGCTCATCGCCACCGGACAACGGCGAAGCGGCATTGTACGCAGTGATCAGTTCCCGTGCGCGCTCGACCTTGTCGTCGTCGACAGTGATCCACAGCAGGCCGAACACCGGCAACTCACCCATGCCACCCAGAAGATCACGGCCCGTGAGGCCCGCTTCGATCCCTTCACTGGCCAGCATGCCTTGCAGCAACTCGCCTTCCATGAGGTTTTCCGGCTCGTAGATTCTCTGCATCACTCGTTCTCGGTGCGTACATCCAGCGTCCATTGCTCGCCGTCGGTCTGGAGGTCGAATACGATCGGGCGGCAGCAGACCTGACAGTCTTCAATATACTGTTGATCACCGCCGGACAGATCCAGTAACGCTTCAACGGGCTCGCCGCAGTAAGGGCAGTCGTAACTCTGTAATTCCTGCATCGCGGTCTCCGGGATCAGTTGTGCGTATAATTGCGCCATTCTTTGAAGGTTGTCGTGAAAAACCTGCCTTCTTTTTACCCTATCCGATTCCAACAAGAGAGCATGATGGGCGAATTCGATGCCATCCGACCTTACAACGATTCAGAAGTCCCAGCCGTTCTGGCACGTCTGCTGAGTGATAAAGCCTTTCTCGCGATTCTGACCAAATTCCGTTTTCCTCGTCTGGCGCCTGCGTTCGGCTGGTTTCTGCAACCGACCCTGGCCCGCAAGCTGCGCCGTGAGTTCGCCGGTATCGATTCAGTCGCCACACTGCAGGACAAGGTCGAGTACTACGTCGACCACACCATCGAGCGCGCCACCGACGGCGTCACCTATACCGGCGTCGAGCAACTCAAGTCCGGCTGCGCTTATCTGTTTCTGGCCAACCACCGCGATATCGTGATGGACCCGGCGTTCGTCAACTATGCCGTGTACCACGCAGGCCTGCCGACGCCGCGCATTGCGATTGGCGACAACCTGCTGCAGAAGCCTTTCGTCAGCGACCTGATGCGCCTGAACAAGAGTTTTATCGTGCATCGCTCGATCATCGGGCGACGCGAGAAGATGGCGGCCTATCAGTTGCTGTCGGCGTACATCAATCACTCGATCACCAAGGACTGCCAGTCGATCTGGATTGCCCAGGCCGAAGGTCGCGCCAAGGACGGAGATGACCGTACCGAGTCGGCGATCCTCAAGATGTTTCACATGAGCCGCAAGGATGAGCCTTTCGGCGATGTGATTCGTTCGCTGAACCTGATTCCGGTGTCCATCAGCTACGAATACGATCCCTGCGATCAGGCCAAGGCACGCGAGCTGTATATCCGCGCCACCACCGGCGTCTACACCAAGACGCCGGGTGAGGACGACGTGAGCATCGCGCTGGGCATCACCGGCTATAAAGGTCGCGTGCACGTGAACTTCGCGCCGCCGATCACCGAGCATTTCGAAGACACCAAGCAACTGGCCATCGAGATGGATCGGCAGATCCTCGGCGGCTATCGCCTGTTCCCGGTGCATTACCTGGCGTACGCGCAGTGGGCCGATGCCGACCCGGCCCTGAACGTGCCGCTGGCTGCCGACCTGTTCCCTGTCGATGAGCTCAATCGCGCAAAAGATGAATGGGAAAGCAGACTGGCAGGCGCGCCCGCCGAGCACCGTCCTTATCTGGTGCAGCAATATGCGATGCCCGTGCGTAATCAATACCGAGTCAAAGCAGGCCTGGCGCTTTGAGTCGCCGGTGATCGTATCAATTTGATCACGGCCGGACGCGGAGCGTCCTGAGAGGCGTTACCACGCAGAGCGTAGGAACGAGCGGAGGTCTCAGACACACTGATCGTGCCCATACTCCGCGCTCATCGTTATACACAAGTCATTTGGCTACCCAGTGAGGCAGCGACACTGTTGCGCTTTTGTAGCGCGATGGCATGAACACCGCAGATCGCGACGCGGGTGAAGGCTGAGTTCTGGCGCTGATTCGGGGGGCAATCGGCATGGATGCCGATTGAGCTGCACTGGGCCATGGATGGCCCATTTGCAGCGCCCCCCGAATCAGTGTCAGGACGAAGGAACCCCGGCGAAGCCGGGGCCGGAACCGGAGCAAAAGGCTTTGCTTACTTTGGCCTCTCAAAGTAAGTCGCCGAGGGGCGAAAAGGTGACTGAAGCCATGCGCTCGGCTAACTGAATCCACAGTCTGTGCCATTTGTGACGCGGAGCGTCACGGGATGCATGCCCACGCGGAGCGATGGGCACGATCAGTGTCGAGGCGGACTTGTATATAACGACGAGTGCTACGCGTGGGCACGCAGCTCGTGAAGATTGCGCATTCAGTGAGCCAAGCCCACGGCTCGAATCATCCTGTAAGAAATTTCCCTCGCGCTGTCACCTAACCGTAACGCGTCCTCGGCATTGTGTGGCTCCTCAAGAAACGGACTTCCTTCCTTTTGGAGCTTGTCATGCTGCATGCAAAAAACCAGGACCGCCTTTATCTGATCGCGCAGAGCGATGAACAGCAGGAGCTGATCGATGCCCTGTCGTTCAACGTTCAGGACCGCCACTGGCTGGTCTACTGCGCCTTGGGCGGTCATGTTCATCATGATCTGCCGGACATGGACCAAGACACCGGCTTCAGCTTTCTGGACTTCTATCAGCAGGCAGCCTGATCCAGCCAGCGACCTGCAGATGTAAAAAAAGCCCGGCCCTCTCATCGAGGGCCGGGCTTTTTATTCAGCGCTGATTTATTGCGACAGGGTCGAACCGATGGTCGGGTCCTGGAACACGCGAGTCAAGGCATCGCTCAGGACATCACTCACCAGCTTGGTGTTGGTTTCCTGGTTAGGCGCCATGCCGAAACGCTGGTCCAGCGACGCAGCATAACGACCGCTGTAGTTACGGCCATTGTTGCGAACGTCGGCGCGGAAGGTCGAGCTGATGGTGGCTTCGGTCACGTACAAGCCTTCTTTAGGCGACTGATACTTGAGGTCGGCGAGGGTCACGGTCAACTGAGGTGCGTTGCCGCCACCCTGAGTCGGGGTGAAGCCCAGCAGACGCACGGCGGCTTCAGCCTGAGCCTGCAGCTTGGGCACGATGTCGTTGCCGCTGACGCTGATCGAACTGGTCTCCGGGTACATGCCGCCGCGCGTGCCCAGCGTCGGGCCAGGACGGCCGTCCACCACGCGCACGATGACTGGCTGACCGCGTCCGACAGGCGCGAGTTGTGCGTTCAGCTTGGGTTGCGGGCTGAGTTGTTGCGGGCTATGGGCACAGCCCACCAGGGTCAAACTGCTTACAGCAAGCAAACCGAACAAAAGGCGACGCAGCATGCTCATCTCTCCAAGGACCAGACACTAAATGTGCCGCAGTATAGCGGCGTGCAACACCGGCAAACCAGTGTCCGCCAACCGACAAGGCTGGGACCGTCATAAACCGGCGATGGTTCAGGTGCGTGAGATGTAATCAGGGCGTCATATCTGCGCGGCAGACTTGCCTTCACTGCCTCGACGCTCACTCACGAAAGGAGCTGCGCCATGAATCTTTTCTGGTCCCTCTTCACCGCACGCCCACAGCACCGCCACTACGCCCGTGTGGACCACGCCGGTATCTGCCGCGCGTTCAAGCACTGCGCCGAGCGTCCGTCAGGACATGAGTGGATCGAAGTGACCGAGCAGAGACTCAACTGGTTGAACCGGCCACTGCCCGCCAGCGCCCGTGTTGCGCAGCGTAACGTGCGAGCAACGCGCCGCCAGTTAATCACTGCCTGACCCGATCACGAATAAAAGTCACTTAAACCGATCAATTCCTGTCGTTTCATCGCTATAATCTCCCCCCGATTATAAGGACGTCTCCTGATCGGGCCTCGCAGCACTGCTAATCGCCGTATTAGCGCCTCCGTTCTGCCCACAGAGAGCCGCCCACACAGGTCATTGCACGCCGGTGTGCTCGATGAATGGTGCAGAATCGCTCGAATCCTATCGAACCTTTCTGGTCTGTCAGCGCCTCACCTTGTATGCAGCGACCTGCCAGAGCTGCTATCGCAGCCATTTTGAGGTTTGGTTCGCGTTTCCAAAAGAACGTGAAAAACGGTTTCACTACTTCACAAGAGTGTGGCGAGCAAATGAATAGGTACGCGTTTGTAAATGCACCATCAGCGTCTGAACCGGCCCTTTTGAACAGGACTGACCGCGACTGCGCCTCCATTACCGGGGCCTGACGACGATCGTCAGGTTCAGGTCGCCTGCGTGACCCGTACCTTGACGATGGTCGAATGGCCGAGCGGGTTCAAACATGCGTTCATGCTTCATTGATGAACCTTGATCGAGCCTGACCGGGACCTGCGCGAGAGATGCGAAAAATTGCGAAGAATCGGACAGGCGATCCTGGCCGGGAAGCGATGGGCACAACCCAGACCCTTGCCCCGACATCCCGGCACACAGCCTCAGGATCGTATGCCGTCAATTTGGTGCTGCAGATTTTGGAGACGCGTTAATGGCGCATAACGAAGCAGTCGATGTAGTACTGGTCGGAGCCGGCATCATGAGTGCCACGCTGGCCGTACTGCTCAAAGAGCTCGACCCCGGCCTCAAGCTGGAAGTCGTTGAGCTCATGGACTCCGGTGCTGCAGAGAGTTCCAACCCATGGAACAACGCAGGCACCGGCCACGCCGGCCTGTGCGAACTCAACTACACCCCGCCTGCTGCCGATGGCTCCATCGACATCAAGAAAGCGGTGCACATCAACACCCAGTTCGAAGTGTCGAAGCAGTTCTGGGCCTACCTGGCCCGCAAGGGCACCTTCGGTTCGGCGAAGTCGTTCATCAATCCGGTTCCGCACCTGAGCTTTGTTCAAGGCGAAAACGGTATCTCGTTCCTCAAGACCCGCTTCGAGGCAATGCGCAAGCATCACGCGTTCTCGTCGATGGAGTACACCGAAGACAGGGCCAGGCTTGCCGAGTGGATGCCACTGATGATGCCGGGCCGTCCGGCGGACGAAAAAATCGCTGCGACGCGCATGATGAACGGTACCGACGTCAACTTCGGTGCGCTGACCAATCAGTTGCTCAAGCACCTCTCCAGCGCGCCTGACGCTCAGGTCAAATACTGCAAACGCGTGACCGACCTGACCCGCAAGGGCGATGGCTGGACCGTGACCATCAAGGACGTGAACAGCGGCGGCACCCGGCAGATCGACGCCAAATTCGTGTTCCTCGGTGCAGGTGGCGCGGCATTGCCGTTGCTGCAGATGTCCGGCATCGAGGAGAGCAAGGGTTTCGGTGGCTTCCCGGTCAGTGGCCAGTGGCTGCGTTGCGACAACCCGGAAGTGGTCAAGCATCACCAGGCCAAGGTCTACAGCCAGGCCGCGGTGGGTTCGCCGCCGATGTCGGTGCCGCACCTGGATACCCGCGTGGTCGATGGCAAGAAGTCCCTGCTGTTCGGACCTTACGCCGGTTTCACCACCAAGTTCCTGAAGCACGGTTCGTTCCTGGACCTGCCGCTGTCGGTACGCGTGGCCAACATCAAGCCGATGCTGGCGGTGGCCCGCGACAACATGGACTTGACCAAGTACCTGGTCAGCGAAGTGATGCAGTCCATGGAGCAGCGTCTTGAGTCGCTGCGTCGTTTCTACCCGGAAGCCAAAGCCGAAGACTGGCGCCTGGAAGTGGCCGGTCAGCGCGTGCAGATCATCAAGAAAGACGCCAAGAAAGGCGGTGTGCTGCAATTCGGTACCGAGCTGGTCTCGGCGAAGGATGGCTCACTCGCGGCGTTGCTCGGTGCTTCGCCGGGCGCCTCGGTGACGGTATCGATCATGCTGGAACTGATCGAACGCTGCTTCCCGGAAAAAACCCGCAACGAGTGGGCTGCCAAGCTCAACGAAATTTTCCCGGCTCGGGAAAAGGCGCTGGAAACCGACGCAGAGCTTTACGAGCGTGTCAGCACCCAGAACGATGAGAATCTGGAACTGACTGAAAAAACCAATCAGGAACAGAGCTTCGCCTGATTTGATGGCTGCTCGTTGAATTGAAAAACCCCGTGGACTCCAGCGAGCCACGGGGTTTTTCTTTGTGCGCTTAAAGGCGAAGGATCAAAGACTGCGGGACAGCACCGCGATGTGCTCAGGGCCGATACCGCAGCAACCGCCGATGTGCGTGGCACCGCGCTTGACCCAGTCTGCCGCCCACTGCTGATAACCCTGCGGATCGAGATCTTCGCGCAGTTCATCCAGACCATCGTTCGCCTTGGCGTCCTTGGGTTGCGGCGGGAAGGCGTTGGCGTAGGCACCGATGGCGATATCAGCGTTCAACGTTTTGAACACCTCGCGTGCAGCATCGATGGCGCCGCCAATCACTTCCGGCTGGCTGCAATTGAACAGCAGCGTCGAAACGCCCATTTCAGCCGCTGCACGGGCAGCATCTGCCACCGGCTCGCCTGAACGCAGACGTGGAACTTCGTCAGTGTTTTCGTCCTGCAGCGTGAAGGACAGCCAGAACGGTTTGCCATCTACTGGCAGGCCTGCGCGAATGGTCTGCGCTTCGAGGATGCAGCTCTGGGTCTCGGCCAGCCACAGATCGACATAGGGCGTCAGACCGGCCACCAACGGCTGCAGGATTTCGGCAGCCCGCTCCGGCTTGTACAAGTCCGGACGGTAGGAGCCGAACAACGGCGGGATCGAACCTGCCACGCGCGCACGGCCACCGGAGGCATCGGCTGAGGCACGTGCGAGTTTCCCGGCCAGTGCGGCCAGCGCCTGACCCTCCTTCGCAAAGCGCTCTTCGCCAATGTGAAACGGCACCACCGCGTAGCTGTTGCTGGTAATCACCTGAGCGCCACTTTCGATATAAGCGGCGTGCACATCGCTGACGGCTTCGGGTGCTTCGCTCAAGGCCAGTGCGGACCATTCCGGCTGGCGAAATGGTGCGCCGCGACGCTGTAGTTCGCGGCCCATGCCGCCATCGAGAATTACAGTTGTGCCTTGGGTCATATGTGATCTACTTATATGTATATGAAAAAAACTCATTATGAGTCAGTCTTGTATAACGTATTTAATACGGCACTTTCATCAAACTACAAACACTTTCTCAGGGGACATCCGTGAAACTTAGCGCTTTGCTGGGCATTGGCCTGGTTACTCTGGCCGCCTCCACTCAAGCCCTGGCCGGCGCCACACTGGACCGCGTGCAGAAGAACAAAGAGCTGGTCAACGTCCTCATGGAAAGTTACCCACCCTTCTCTTTTCTCAACGACAAGAATGAACTGGACGGCTTTGACGTCGACGTCGCCAAGGCAGTCGCACAGAAGCTGGGCGTCAAGTTGCGCCTCGAAACGCCGTCCTGGGACGTGATCGCGGCCGGTCGCTGGAGCGGTCGTTACGACATTTGCGTCTGCTCGATGACCCCGAGCAAGGCCCGTGCTGAAGTGTTCAACTTCCCGGTCGAGTACTACGCATCGCCTGCCGTGATCGTGGTCAACGCCAAGGATGACCGCATTCATTCGGCCAAAGACCTGAGCGACAAAAAGGTCGGTCTGACCAGCGCTTCCAGTTATGAAAGTTACCTGAACAAAAACCTCGTGATCGAAGGGGCGGAAGACAAACCGCTGCAATACCCCTTCGAGAACGTGCAGATCGCCCCGTACGACAACGACAACGTTGCTTTCCAGGATCTGGGCCTCGGTGCCGGGGTGCGTCTGGACGCCGTGTTGACCAACCTGGTGACCGCCAAACCGCGACTTGATCAGGACAAGCGCTTCAAGCTGGCCGGTGAGTCGCTGTATGAAGAACCCAACTTCGTCGCCATCGAGAAGAACGATCCCGAGTGGGACGCCAAGGTGCGTGAAGTGTTCGCCGAGCTGAAAAAGGACGGCACCCTCAGCAAGCTGTCGCAAAAGTGGATCGGCGCCGATATCAGTAAATGACTTCTTTCCCACGCCCACCCGAGCAGGCTGATCAAAGCCTGCTCAAGCGCATCTTCGGTTTCCGCACGCGGCTGTACCTGACCTGGCTGGTCATGTTCGTGCTGTTTGCGGGCTTCTTCCTGAGCTTCGACCTGAAGCTGTCGATCATTCTCGACAAGCTGCCCAACTTGATCGGCCTGCACCTTGCGCCTAACGGCTTTCTGCAAGGCGCGGCGCTGACGCTGTTCGTGTCCGTGTGCTCGATCATTGTGTCGGTGGTGCTGGGCTTCGTCACTGCGTTGGCACGGCTGTCCAGCAGTGCTGTCGCCTTCGGCATAGCCAGCTTCTACGCGTCGTTCTTTCGCGGCACGCCGCTGCTGATTCAGATTCTGCTCATCTATCTGGGCTTGCCGCAGGTGGGGATTGTGCCGGGCGCGATCATGGCCGGCGTGATCGCCCTGTCGCTGAACTACGGGGCCTATCTGAGCGAGATCTTTCGCGCAGGCATCATTGGTGTCGCGGCGGGACAGAGTGAAGCGGCACTGGCGCTGGGACTGCGTCCCACCCAGATCTTCTGGCGCGTCACCCTGCCCCAGGCCATGCGCACCATCATCCCGCCGACGACCAACCAGTTCATCTCGATGCTCAAGGACTCTTCGCTGATTTCAGTGATGGGCGTCTGGGAAGTGATGTTTCTGGCGCAATCCTACGGCCGGTCCAGCTATCGCTACATCGAAATGCTGACCACCGCTGCGGTGCTGTACTGGATCATGTCGATCGGGCTGGAGCTGTTGCAGTCCAGACTGGAACGGCATTACGGCAAGGCCTACAAGGCCCGGAAGTAATTCAGAATCGCTTCAGATCGTGCCCGCGCAGCGCTCGTCGTTGTACAAAAGTCCCAAAGACGCTCAAAACAGGGCGAAAAACGAAAGCATCTGACTGAATACATACCCTGTGGGAGGCGGCTTGCCGGCGATGGCGTCAGTTCAATCACCGATATGTCGCTTGGGAAAAAGCATCGCCGGCAAGCCGCCTCCCACAGTCAGTTGCTGCAACAAGCTAATGTATAACGATGAGCGCTCTGCGCCACATTCGAGAGCGGACGCGGAGCGTCCTGGGCGGCGTTACCACGCAGAGCGATGGGCACGATCAGTGTTGAGGCGGACTTGTGTATAACGATGAGCGCAGGAGTAGGAACGATCTTACCCAGCAGTCCCTCAGCCGCGCGCCTGTTCGATCAGCTCAATGTATTCCTCGGCGTTGCGCTGGTCCTTGATCAGGGCGATGAAATCATTGCCGTGCTCGTCCTTGCCGTCGAAGTCATGACCGGCTTCCTTGAAGAACACCAGAAAGCGCTCGAAATCGTTGATCCGCAGACCGCGATAGGCCTTGATCAGCTTGTGCAGCGACGGCGAGGTGGCATCGTAGGGTTCGAAATTCAGGAACAGTTTGATCTGCTCATCACCGATCTCATCGCCAATCAACTGCTTCTTGTCTTTACGCATTGCGGGCTCCACCTGGTCGCAGACACTTTCACGGGCGGGCAGTTTACCCCTGCGTGAGCGTACGGCTCAACGCGCGCGTGCAGACGTGGTGTGCAGGTCGGCCCAGATGTGACCGTTGGCGTAACTGATGAATTGGCAATACACCTTTTCGTTGCGCAGCAAATCCACAAGAATCCGGTATTGGGCCAGCGGGTAGTAAAGCGTCAGGGTGCGTGAAGGCTCGTCGTAAGCGGGCTTCTTCAGACTCTTGCTGTCGCCAGAATCGAAGTGGATCAGCACCTGCGAAATGGATGCGCCCTTGTTCAAGGACTTTCCCTTGAGGCGCAACAGCAACGACGAAGTGACCGGAATGGGCTGTTGGCTCGACGGTCTCTGATTACCGGCAACAATGGTGTATTCAGTGACCCGCATCAATTGCTGCAACTCGGGTTCACCGACACGCAGGCCCTGCTCGTCGGGCGGCAGGTATTGCTCATGCATGGGGCTGGCTGACACCGGTACCGCAACGGTCAGACCTGAAAACAGCGCCAGCGCAAGGGCGCCCGGAATCAGTAGCTTCATGCGCAATGGTCCCTGAGAGATGCGGATAGACGCTGCCCCGGCCGTTCGCCAGAGCAGCGATCAGACGGCGTTACATGCCTTTGACGGCGTAGATACCGGCAGCGTTGCGCCAGTAGCCTTTGTAGTCCATGCCGAAACCGAAAATGTAGCGGTCGATGCATGGCAGGCCGACGTAATTGGCTTTAAGGTCCGGGCGAGCCTTGCGGTCGTGGTCCTTGTCGATCAGCACGGCAGTATGAACCGCACGGGCTCCAGCGTGTTTGCAGAAGTCGATGATCGCACCCAGCGTGTGGCCTTCATCAAGGATGTCGTCGATGATCAGCACGTCGCGGTCGATGAACGAGACTTCCGGCTTGGCTTTCCAGAACAGGTCGCCGCCAGTGGTTTCGTTGCGATAGCGGGTCACGTGCAGGTAGGACGCTTCCAGCGGGAAGTTCAGATGGGTCAACAGCTTGCCCGAAAAGATCAGGCCGCCGTTCATGACGCAAAACACAACCGGGTTGCGTTCAGCCAGTTCGGCATTGATCTGCGCGCCGACACGAGCGATGGCAGCATCGACTTCGGCTTCTGTGTACAGGCAGTCAGCCTCGCGCATGATTTGACGGATATGCTCGAGATCAGCAGACATGAAGCGCTCTCCAGGTGGGGGCAGTGTAAGAAAAGCGGGCAAAGGTACGCATCCGTTCGGCTCAGAGCAAGTGATTCTGGACTAACGTTGCGAGTGTCTTCTAAAAGCAGCGAACGTCCAAGCCAAAGAACAATACTGCACACATCGTAAGACAGTATCGGCTGAATAGATTAATCTAGGCCGTTTTTTTGCCCCCGCTGGAGCCTTTCCTTATGCCCATTCGTGAGATCCGTCATCCGCTGATCCGCCACAAGCTCGGCCTGATGCGCCGCGCAGACATCAGCACCAAGAATTTCCGTGAGCTGGCTCAGGAAGTGGGCGCTCTGCTTACTTATGAAGCCACTGCCGACCTGACGCTTGAAAACTACGATATTCAGGGCTGGGCCGGAACCGTGTCGGTCGAAAAAATCGCCGGCAAGAAAATCACTGTCGTGCCGATTCTGCGTGCCGGTATCGGCATGCTCGACGGCGTGCTCAGCCTGATTCCGGGCGCCAAGGTCAGCGCCGTGGGCGTGGCCCGCAACGAAGAAACGCTGCAGGCCCACACTTACCTCGAGAAGCTGGTCCCGGAAATCGACGAGCGTCTGGCGATGATCATCGACCCGATGCTGGCGACCGGCAGCTCGATGGTCGCCACCATCGACCTGCTCAAGAAAGCCGGCTGCAAGGAAATCCGCGCCATGGTGCTGGTGGCTGCGCCCGAAGGCATTGCCGCCGTGGAAGCTGCACACCCGGACGTGATGATCTACACCGCGTCCATCGATGAGCGCCTCAACGAGCACGGCTATATCATTCCGGGCCTGGGCGATGCCGGTGACAAGATTTTCGGCACCAAACAGAAGGACGCATAACCCGATGACGCAGCACGAGTTCAACGATCCACTGTGGCGTACGGTTCTGTCCGGTGCGCAAATGCTGTTCGTGGCTTTTGGCGCGCTGGTCCTGATGCCGCTGATCACCGGACTCGATCCCAACGTCGCACTGTTCACCGCAGGTCTGGGCACGCTGCTGTTCCAGATCGTGACCGGCCGTCAGGTGCCCGTGTTTCTGGCATCGAGCTTTGCCTTCATCACCCCGATCATTCTCGCCAAGGGTCAGTTCGGCCTCGCCGCAACCATGGGCGGTGTGATGGCAGCGGGCTTCGTCTACACCTTCCTGGGCCTCGCCGTGAAGATCAAAGGCACCGGTTTCATTGACCGCCTGCTGCCGCCGGTGGTGATTGGTCCGGTAATCATTTCCATCGGCCTGGCCATGGCGCCGATTGCCGCCAACATGGCGATGGGCAAATCCGGTGATGGTGCCGAGCTGATTCATTACCAGACCGCGATGCTGATTTCCATGCCTGCCCTGCTCACCACGCTGATCGTGGCGGTGTTCGGCAAAGGCATCTTCAGACTGGTGCCGATCATTTCCGGCGTGCTCGTCGGCTTTGCGCTGTCGTTCTACTTTGGTGTGGTCGACACGGCGAAGATTGCCGCAGCACCCTGGCTGGCCATCCCGCATTTCACCGCGCCGGAATTCAACTGGCAGGCGATCCTGTTCATCGTGCCGGTTGCCCTGGCTCCGGCCATTGAACACATCGGTGGTGTGATTGCGGTGGGCAGCGTGACCGGTCGCGATTACCTGAAGAAACCGGGTTTGCACCGCACCCTGCTCGGTGACGGCATTGCCACCACCGCCGCAGGCCTGTTCGGCGGTCCGCCCAATACCACGTACGCCGAAGTCACGGGCGCGGTGATGCTGACCAAGAACTACAACCCGAAAATCATGACCTGGGCATCGATCTTCGCGATCACCCTGGCGTTCATCGGCAAGTTCGGCGCGCTGCTGCAGAGCATTCCGGTGCCGGTGATGGGCGGGATTCTGTGCCTGCTGTTCGGTTCGATTGCGGCGGTGGGCATGAACACCCTGATTCGCCACAGGATCGACCTGTCGGAAGCGCGCAATCTGGTGATCGTCTCGGTGACGCTGGTGTTTGGTATCGGTGGCGTGCTGATCGGTACAGGCACTGGCCCGGACGATTTCGGCATGAAAGGCATCGCCTTGTGCGCCGTAACCGCCATCGTGCTGAACCTGATCCTGCCGGGCAACGACAGCTGGAAGAACAAGCAGCTGGATGATCAGTTGCCGTAAGAGCGTCCTGAGAGGCGTTACCACGCGGAGCGTGGTAACGATCTTTCATGCATGCAGCCCGGGACGCTCTGCGTCCCGTTTGAACCAGCGCCTTACAACATCAACGGCGCGCGCTCACAGAGCTTGTTCAACTCACGTGCCCAGTTCGGATCGTCGTTCAGGCACGGTATCAGCACCAACTCCTCCCCGCCCGCTTCCTTGAACTGCTCGGCACCGCGGTCGCCAATCTCTTCCAGCGTTTCAATGCAGTCGGCGACAAATGCCGGACACATGACCAGCAGCTTTTTCACGCCCTGCGCCGCCAGCTCGTCAAGGCGCGCTTCAGTGTAGGGTTCGATCCATTTGGCACGGCCCAGGCGCGACTGAAACGACACCGACCACTTGCCATCAGGAATGCCCATACGCTTGGCAAACGCCGCAGCCGATTGCAGGCATTGCGCACGGTAGCAAGTGGCGAGTACTTCTGCGGGGGCAGTCATGCAGCAGTCTTCTTTGATGCAATGTTTGCCCGTCGGATCGAGCTTGTGCAAATGGCGCTCCGGCAGACCGTGAAAGCTCAGCAGCAAGTGGTCGTGTGGCTGCTCCAGGTGCGGGCGTACATTGTCCACCAGTGCGTTCAGGTATTCCGGCTGATCGAAGAACGGCTGCAGCAGTGAGAACTGCACCTTCAGCGATTTTGCCCGCACTACACGCTTGGCTTCTTCGATGACCGTGGTGACGGTGCTGTCGGCAAACTGTGGATACAGCGGCGCGAGGGTGACTTTCTTGATGCCCTGCTCTGCCAGCCGCGTCAGCACGGTTTCGATGGAGGGCTCGCCGTAACGCATCGCCAGCTCGACCGGGCCGTGATCCCATTCTTTCTTCATGGCCTGTTGCAGACGCTTGCTCAGCACAACCAGCGGCGAGCCCTCATCCCACCAGATCGACGCGTAGGCGTGAGCAGACTGTTCCGGGCGCTTGATCAGAATCAGCGACACCAGCAGCCTGCGCACCGGCCACGGCAGGTCGATGACGTAAGGGTCCATGAGGAACTGATTGAGGTAGCTACGCACATCTGCCACCTGGGTGGATGCAGGCGAACCCAGGTTGACCAGCAACAACGCGTGATCAGTCATGCAACTTCCTAATTCAATGGCTTTCAGTGTCGACCCAGCAGATCCTGCAGGGCGGTTTTCAGATCAGTAAAACGAAACGTGAAACCGGCTTGCTGCAGACGATCGGGGCGCGCCCGTTGCCCGCCCAGCAGCAGTACCGACAATTCCCCCAGCAGCACTTTGAGCGCCAGCGAAGGCATCGGCATGAAAGCCGGCCGATGCAGGATGCCTGCAAGGGTCTTGGCAAAATCGCGGTTGCGTACGGCCGCAGGCGCACAAAGATTATAAGGGCCGCGGGCATCGTCGAGATTCAACAGAAAATCAATCGCTGCGATTTGGTCCTGAACGTGAATCCAGGGCATCCACTGCCGACCGTTGCCAATCGGGCCGCCCATGCCGAACTTGAACGGCGGCAACAGTTTCTGCAGAAAGCCGCCACGGTCGGACAACACCAGACCGGTGCGAATCAACACCACCCGCACGCCCAGCGCTTCAGCCCGCTGCGCGGTCTCTTCCCAGGCACCACACAACTGGCTGGCAAAGTCTTCCTTGGCGGGGTGAGAGGTTTCGTCCAGCTCTCGTTCACCGCTGTCGCCATACCAGCCCACCGCCGACCCGGAGATCATCAGCGCGGGCTTTTGTGTCGCCTTGCCCATCCACGCCAGCAACTGCTCGGTCAGACCGATGCGGCTGTCCCAGAGCATCAATCGACGCTTGCGGGTCCAGGGCCTGTCAGCAATCGGCGCGCCTGCCAGGTTGACGACGGCATCGACGGGCTGATCGCCCAGTTCGTCGAGACGGGCAATGCCCTTCACCGATGATCCGCACAGCTTGGGAACGTCAGCAGGCCGTCGACTCCAGACGGTCAACTGATGGCCTTGAGTGGACCAGTGTCGGCAGAGCGCTCGTCCTATCAAACCAGTACCGCCGGTCAGCAATATGTGCATGGCAGGTTACCTCGCGTGGCGTTCGTGACAATTGAGTAGTCTATTTTTTTAGGGTGACGCTTATCCAGACAACGAAACCATTGACTGAACCATAGGCCACACCTGAACGGACTGGAGCTTTACTGCCCCGCTCGGGTGGTTGGCTCATTGTCGATTGGTAGCAGACTGAACGTCTTCGACCTTCAAGGTTGCAGAGTGACTCACAACAGAATCGAGAACCACTGCAAGTTATACCAGACAAGAAGATTGTACAGGTTTTAACTACGGCGTAGTCTGTACAGACAATGTAACGAGGCCCCTATGACTGTCCCTATCGCAATCATCGGTACCGGTATCGCCGGACTTTCAGCGGCCCAGGCGCTCACTGCAGCCGGGCACGAGGTACACCTGTTCGACAAAAGCCGCGGCAGCGGCGGTCGGATGTCCAGCAAACGCAGCGACGCAGGCTCGCTGGACATGGGTGCACAATATTTCACCGCTCGCGACCGGCGCTTTGCGACGGCCGTCAAACAATGGCAGGCCCAGGGCCATGTCGCCGAGTGGACACCTTCGCTCTACAACTTTCAGAACGGCAGGCTCAGCCCGTCGCCAGACGAACAGGTGCGCTGGGTCGGCAAGCCTGGCATGAGCGCCATCACCCGCGCCATGCGCGGCGATCTGCCGGTGTCGTTCTCGTGCCGCATCACCGAAGTGTTTCGCGGTGAACAGCACTGGAACCTGCTGGACGCGGAAGGCGAGAGCCATGGCCCGTTCAGCCACGTCATCATCGCAACGCCTGCCCCTCAGGCCACGCCGTTGCTGGCAGCGGCACCCAAGCTGGCCAGCGTCGTGGCCGGGGTCAAGATGGACCCGACGTGGGCCATCGCGCTGGCATTCAGCACACCGCTGCAAACGCCGATGCAGGGCTGTTTCGTACAGGACAGCCCGGTTGACTGGCTGGCGCGTAATCGCAGCAAGCCTGAGCGCGATGACACGCTCGACACCTGGATTCTGCACGCCACCAGCAACTGGAGTCGGCAGCATCTGGACATGCCGAAGGAAGAAATCATCGAGCAGTTGCAGGGCGCATTCGCGGAAATGATTGACTGCACGATGCCCGAACCTGTCTTTACCCTCGCCCACCGCTGGCTGTATGCGCGCCCGGCAGGCTCTCACGAATGGGGCGCGCTTTCCGATGCCGACCTGGGCATTTATGTGTGCGGCGACTGGTGCCTGTCGGGCCGGGTCGAAGGCGCATGGCTCAGTGGCCAGGAAGCCGCACGCCGACTGCTGGAGCACGCGCAATGAACCAGATCAATCCACGCAAACTGCTGCTGTCGAAATGGACAGCAGCCACCCCGGTCAATCGTGAGAAGCATTTTATGGTGACCGAGCTGTTCAAGGACGAAGAAGGCACGGTGCTGGAAATCGAACTGCAGGCCGTGCTGACCCAGCGAAGCGAGCGCCTGCCGTGGCAGGTATTGCAGGCAGCTGACGTGTGGCGGATGGGCTGGAAGTAGCACCTCAAGCGTGGCTGCCTCTTATCAAGCAGCACGTAGCCCACTGAAGAAACGCTATGTTCTGGGAGGCGGCTTGCCACAACCCGGTGTCTGCCGCATGACGTCGTTACGCTGGAGACGTGAAGGCCTCCCACAATCCAGTAATCACTGCCTCAAGCCCCCTTTTCGATCCTCTACAAACAATTTGACTTGTACAGCTATGCACCTATGATGAGTGCAAGTTGTACAGAGCATTTTGTCTGTACAAGTCTTCTGTAGAGGTTGGTGATGTCAACGCCCGTAATCGAAAAGCCCAAACTCGGTATCAGTGCCTGCCTGATGGGCGCCGAGGTTCGCTTCAATGGCGGCCACAAGGAATCGCATCTGTGCACCCGTGCACTGAGCCAATACTTTGATTTCGTCCAGGCATGCCCTGAAGTCGCGATCGGTATGGGCATACCGCGCGAACCTATCCGGCTGGTCGGCGATGCGGAAAATCCTCGGGCGCTGGGCACGGTCAATCGCGAACTTGACGTCACCGAGGCATTGGCCGATTACGGCACGCAGATGGCCGAAGAATTGGGCGATCTCTGCGGTTACATCTTCATGCAGAAATCTCCGTCGTGCGGCCTGGAGCGAGTGAAGGTTTATCGCGAGAACGGCGCGCCGGTCGACGGTGGAGGCACCGGCATCTACGCCAAGGCCTTCTGCGAACGCCACCCCAATCTGCCTGTAGAAGAAGACGGACGTCTCAACGACGCCGTGCTGCGGGAAAACTTCGTGACGCGGGTGTTCGCTTATTCGGCGTGGCAGCAGCTTCTGAAAGAAGGCGTTACGCGCCGCGCCCTGACCGAATTCCACTCGCGCTACAAATACCAACTGATGGCCAACGACCCCGTGCAATACAAGGCACTGGGCAAAATGCTCGGCAGCATGGGCCGCAGTGATCCGAAAGACATCGCTCCACAGTATTTCAGCGACCTGATGACCGCGCTCAAGAAGTGCGCGACCCGTCGCACCCACACCAACGTACTTCAGCACCTGGCTGGCTACCTCAAGCAGACCATCGGCGCCGAAGACAAACAGGAAATCCAGCAGTTGATCGGCCAGTACCATCAGGGGATCGTGCCCTTGATCGTGCCGCTGACCCTGCTCAAACACCATTTCCGCCAACACCCGGATCCGTATGTGGCGCTGCAGGTGTACATGCAGCCGCATCCGGAAAACCTCAGCCTGCGTAATGCGATTTGACTATGAATGAACTGGATAAGGATGCCCCGGACGACTGGCTGCCGATCCGCGAGGTTGCACGTCAGACCGGTGTCAACGCTGTCACCCTACGTGCGTGGGAACGGCGTTACGGCCTGATCGTCCCGCACCGTACCGAGAAGGGTCATCGTCTGTATTCCCAGGAACACGTCCAGCGCGTGATGATGATTCTCACCTGGCTCAACCGTGGCGTGTCGGTCAGCCAGGTCAAGGCCTTGCTTGACGACGACCTGCAGGACGCGCCCCCGCCTTCGAATGACTGGGATGCGCTGCGTCAGACGCTGCTGATCGCCATCGGTGAACTGGCCGAGCGCCGGGTCGATGATGTGTTCAACCAGGCCATGTCGCTGTACCCGCCACGCACCCTGTGCGAGCAACTGCTTATGCCGCTGCTGGCGGAGCTGGAACAGCGTTGGCAAGGCAAGTTTGGCGCTCAACTGGAGCGCACCTTTTTTTACTCCTGGCTGCGCAGCAAGTTCGGCGCGCGCATCTACCACAACAATCGCCAGCTCAGCGGCAGGCCCGTGCTGCTGGTCAACCAGTCCGACCTGCCGCTGGAGCCGCACCTGTGGCTGACGGCATGGCTGGTCAGCAGCGCCGACTGCCCGGTCGAAGTGTTCGACTGGCCCCTGCCCGCCGGCGAGCTGGCGCTGGCGGCCGAATACCTGCAGCCGCGCGGCATCGTGCTGTATTCGAGCAAATCCCTGAACGTCGCCCAGCTTCCACGCTTGCTGGCCAATATTGCCTGCCCGGTGGTGCTGGGTGGACCAACGGTGAAGATCCATAACGCCGAGTTGCTCGTAAGTGCAAACGAGGTTGCAGGTCTGACCCTCGTCGACGACCCGCTCAGTGCTCAGATCGAGCTCAACAGGCTCGGCATTATCTAAGGACTCAACATGCAACTGCTTTGGCTGCGCACTGACCTGCGCGTTCATGACAATACTGCCTTGAGCGCCGCCATGGAGCGGGGACCGACACTGGCTGTCTATCTGATCAGCCCGGCTCAATGGCAAAGCCATGATGACGCAGACTGCAAGGTCGACTTCTGGCTGCGTAATCTGGTCGAGCTGGAAAAGGCGCTCGGCAAACTCAATGTGCCGTTGCTGATTCGCGAAGCGGATACCTGGGACAAGGCGCCCGAGGTCCTGTCGAAACTGTGCAAGCAGTTCAAGATTGAAGCAGTTCACGCCAACGAGGAATACGGCATCAACGAAACCCGCCGCGACGAGGCGGTGCAGAAGACGCTGGAAGATGCCGGGGTTCATTTCCAAAGCTATCTGGACCAGTTGCTGTTCAAGCCCGGCAGTGTTCTGACCAAGACCGGCAACTATTTTCAGGTCTTCAGCCAGTTCAAGAAAGTCTGTTATTCGCGGCTGCACGAAGCGATGCCGCGTACGGTACGCACGCCCAAGCCACAGGACTCTTTGCCGACCAAAAGTGACGCGATTCCGCAAACAGTCAAAGGCTTCTCTGCGCCGTCCGAGGCACTGCGCAATCTGTGGCCTGCGGGTGAAGACGAGGCGCATCGGCGTCTGTCCGAGTTCACTGACGATCAAATTCATTACTACAAGACTGAACGTGACCTCCCGGCTCGACCCGGCACCAGCCAGCTGTCGGCCTATCTTGCAGCGGGCGTGGTCTCGCCGCGTCAATGTCTGCACGCAGCCCTGACCAGCAATCATGGTGAATTCGAGACCGGCAGTGAAGGAAGCGTGACCTGGATCAATGAGCTGCTATGGCGTGAGTTCTACAAGCACACGCTGGTCGGCTATCCTCGTGTTTCACGCCACCGGGCGTTTCGCCCCGAAACCGAAGCCTTGCAATGGCGCAACGCGCCTGAAGAACTGCTGGCCTGGCAAGAGGCGCGCACCGGTCTGCCGATCATTGACGCGGCCATGCGTCAATTGCTGGAGACCGGCTGGATGCATAACCGACTACGGATGGTCGTTGCGATGTTCCTCAC
>Ga0265798_10003482_pt1 | contig 22379 bp, 20 predicted proteins | sample P3T30metagenome_FD_192430 | JGI IMG/M metagenome (GOLD analysis project Ga0265798, IMG submission 192430) | Plant litter microbial communities from East Loma Ridge, Irvine, California - P3 T30 | ecosystem: Environmental > Terrestrial > Plant litter > Unclassified | place: USA: California... | reverse complement strand
CTACTTGAAGCTAATCCCAGCCTCGGTTAAGAAAATCAAAGACACCAACCCTTCAACAAACCTGAAAGCCGTTAAGAACGATACAGAACTGGAAAACACACGTATTGCCATGACTAAAGATGGCGTTGCGATTACCCGATTTCTAAAGTGGTTATCCGAGCAGATCGGTAAAACAACAATTACGGAGCTTTCCGCTGCAGCGCAATTGAGAAAGTATCGTGCAGAACAGGAAGGTTTTGTAGGCGACAGCTTTAATACCATCAGTGCATATGCTGCACATGGTGCATTGCCACATTACTCGGCATCTGCTGAAAGTGATGCGGAAGTTAAACCCGAAGGCTTGTTCCTGGTCGATTCAGGGGGTCAGTACTTCTATGGTACCACAGACATCACACGTACCATTCCGATGGGACCGACAACTGAAGAAGAAAGACGCGACTATACTTTGGTTTTAAAAGGTATGATTGACGGCTGCAAAGTGCAATTTCCGCAGGGAACTTATGGCTATCAAATCGATGCGATTACCCGGAGACCACTTTGGGATCACGCCCTTAATTACGGACATGGAACCGGCCACGGTGTAGGTTATTTCCTGAACGTACATGAAGGTCCGCAGGTATTCAACCCAACACCAAATCCAGTAGCTTTAGAGCCCTGTATGATCACTTCCGTAGAACCTGGTATTTATCGCCCGGGAAAACATGGTATTCGGATTGAAAACCTGGTTAATACCGTTGTGCAGGACCAGAATGAATTTAACGTATGGTATGCTTTTGAATGCCTGACCATAGCACCAATAAATACCTCAATTGTGCAGAAAAAATTGATGGAACAGCATCAAATCGACTGGTTGAATAATTACAATGCACTTGTTTTTGAAAGGCTAAGTCCTCATTTGACTGCTGAAGAAGCCACATGGCTGAAAGCCGAAACCCAGGCCATTTAACCTGGAAAACTAATTTTTCCCATCGCAACAGCGGGCTGGCCTTCCATATTGATCTCCGGTCCGCTGATGCATTCATTTGCAAGCAGCGCAAATAGGACGGCTTCCTTTGCATCCGGATCCATATCCAGCAATGCCGTACTCTCCATTTGCATACCCAATTGCCTTTCCAAGTTTCGAATCAACAATGGGTTGTGCATACCACCTCCACTTACGTAAACCTTAAAGGGTGTTCCAGCGGGAATTGTTGCCTGAAGCGCACGTACAATCCCAATGGTACTGAATTGTGCCAATGTTGCAAGTACATCTGCTGGAGAAATTTCAGCCCTCACAGGGGCAATTCGAGCAGCAGGCTGCTCTTGAGTTAAAACCTCTTCAATTACTTGTTCCAGATGACTTAAACTGAATACTTCAGGCCCCGTAGTTTTAGGAAATTTGAGTTTGAAAAAGGGCAGGTCAAGCAGGCGCTCCAAAAGGCTTTCATTTACCTTCCCAGTTCGTGCAATCTGAGCATCTTCATCATACTGCTTTCCGGGAAACTGCTTTTGTACATACTGATCCATCAGCGTATTTCCAGAACCCGTATCGGTTGAAAAAACCTTTGGCATGGAAACTTGCTGTGAATCCTGCTTCAGCGCCGGCAGCCAGGTGAAATTCGCAATACCACCGATGTTTAACAGCACCCGGTGTTCTTCGGGATCCGAAAGCATCAGGTAGTCTCCATAAAGCGCTAGCGGCGCACCTTCCCCCCCGGCAGCGATGTGTTTCTGACGGAAGTCGCTTAAAGTAATGATACCTGTTTTCAGGGCAATATGGTCGCCATCCCCAATCTGGAGTGTTGCATTTCCATAAGGCTCCAGTTGGTGCTGGAAAAAAGGCGCATGAAAGATAGTTTGTCCGTGGCTGGCAATCAGGTCTACCTCATCAGGTCTTATGTTCCATTCGGCTAAGGCCGCGTTGATGAGTTCAGCAAAATAAGAACCTAGCCAGGCATTAATCAATGTAACATCCTGAAGATCAACAACTTGCTTGGAACTTATTGGCTTTAACCTGGATTTAACCTCTGCCGGATAACTCAGGGTTTTAAATTGCAGCAGCTCCGCCTTTGTTTCAGGGCCATTCCCATGAAATCGACATAATGCAATGTCCAACCCGTCCAGCGATGTGCCAGACATCAGCCCGATAATCAGCCTTGATTGCGCATTCGCAATTTCAAATAGTTTGGAAAGATCCTTATTCATATTTAAATTCTTATGATTTAAAGGTCAATCACAATCTTGCGGTTGGGGTAATCGAGCTTACTGCTCTTGCGTTTCCCGTAACCGCTGAAATGCATGATATTCGATTGATCATCAAACTGATCATATAGCACACTATTGGTCGTCTCAACTTTCTTCAAGCCCTGTACCGCCTCAGATTCCAGGTAAACAATCGTTGCTTCATTATCTTTCTCAAAGCCGAGGTATGTTAATGCCAATAATTTCGAAGGTGTTCTGAAGCCTATATTGGAAAGTACATATTTCCTTACCAGCACGTCCATCGCTTTATGACGAGCATCGGATGACAAATCGGTCTTCGTGTTGTATGCCTTAGCCAGCGCAAGCTCAAAATCATCAGTAAAGATTCTGCAGCTCACTTCAAGCGTGTTGGTTTTTGGGTTATAATTAATATCGGTCGAGCTGACGTGAAAAGGATGGAAACTTTCAGCACTCAGATTCACTGGCATGAGAAATCCCAGGATTAGGTAACAAATTAATAGCAGTCGGGGCATTCTGTTTTGCATAACTCGAATCTTTTTTCGGTTTACAAAAAAACACTTTAAATTTAAACATTCCATAAAAAACAATAATGAAGAAACTCTACATCTCTTTGCTTATTGCCGGCGCAGCCTTTCAGGGCCTACGCGCACAAAACATCCAGAACAATCCTGGAAGTAACCATGGCAATAAGTTCGAACAATTGGGAACCATCCTGACTACACCAAATGAGCAGCGTACTGCAAGTGGTGCACCTGGGGTGAAGTACTGGCAACAACAAGCCGATTATGACATCAAGTGTACACTTGACGAGAAAAATCTGGTTCTTAAAGGTACAGGAACGGTAACCTATACCAATAACTCACCGGACGTGCTAACCTACATTTGGTTACAGCTTGATGAAAACGAGCACAGCACAACTAAAAATGCGGGATATCAATCCAGCAGCAAAATGCCATCTATGTCTACCATTCAATCGGTGGATCGTGCAGCTGCAGAGGCTAAAGAAAATGGTTACGGTGTAAACGTAAATACACTAACTGACGCTTCGGGTAAAAAACTCAGCTACACAGTAAACAAGACAATGATGCGTGTTGAAATGCCAACTCCATTGAAATCGGGTCAAAAGTTCGTATTCAACGTGGGTTGGGATTATAAGATCACCGACAGGATGGCTCTAGGCGGACGTGGAGGTTATGAATTCTTCCCTGAAGATGGCAATTACCTGTTCACCATGGCACAGTGGTACCCAAGATTATGCGTTTACAGTGACTTTCAAGGCTGGCAAAATCACCAGTTTACTGGTCGCGGTGAGTTCGCCCTTACCTTCGGTGATTTTAAAGTACAAATTACGGTTCCAGCTGATCACGTAGTAGGTGGAACCGGAGAGGTTATCAACTACAATGCAGTGTTAACCCCTGCACAGTTGAGCAGATATAAAAAAGCAACAACCGCAACAGAGCCGGTTGAAATTGTAACACTTGCTGAAGCAAAAGCTGCAGAGGCTAAGAAAAGCACACAGACTAAAACCTGGGTCTTCCAGGCGGAAAATGTACGTGACTTCGCATGGACTTCATCAAGAAAGTTTGTCTGGGATGCGATGGCACAGCCTGTTGAAGGTAAATCTGTAATGTGCATGAGCTTTTACGGTAAAGAAGCTTATGGTCTTTACAGGAACTTTTCAACCAAAGCTGTTGCACATACCGTAAAAACCTATTCAGACTTCACCTTCCCTTATCCATACCCTACTGCGCAGAGTGTTGAGGCAGCAAATGGGATGGAGTACCCAATGATCTGTTTTAACTACGGTCGGACAGAGAAAGATGGCACCTATAGCGAAACTTCAAAAAATGGTATGTTGGGTGTAATCATCCACGAAGTAGGCCACAACTTCTTTCCAATGATCGTGAATAGTGATGAGCGCCAGTGGACCTGGATGGATGAAGGTTTAAACTCTTTCCTGGAGTATTTAACCGAAGAGCTTTGGGACAACAAATTCCCAAGTAAAAAAGGTCCTGCCTACACGATTGTAGACTACATGAAATTGCCGAAAGATCAGCTTGAGCCGGTAATGACCAACTCGGAGAACATTGTACGTTTTGGACCTAATGCTTACTCTAAACCTGCAACAGCCTTAAACATCCTTCGCGAGACCATCATGGGTCGCGAGCTGTTTGACTATGCCTTCAAAGAATATGCAAGAAGATGGGCATTTAAACACCCGACACCTGCAGATTTGTTCAGAACCATGGAAGATGCCAGCGGCGAAGATTTAGATTGGTTCTGGAGGGGCTGGTTCTACAGCACAGATGCATGCGACATTGCATTAGATTCAGTGAAAGTTGCTCGTCCGGACTTCAACGGTAAAATACCAGCACCGAGAACAATCACTGCAAGAGCAGACAAACCTGCTGTAAATGCATTTGAAGACATCTCAAAAATTAGAAACCGGGAGGATAAAAGAATCGTGTTCTATACCGACAAGGATAAAAATGCCAGAGATTTCTATTGGAGATATGCACGTGGCATGGAGAAAGTTGATACTACAGCCTATAAAATGGAGTTTGGCAGACAAATCGAGCAGCTGGCATCATCAGAACAAGCGAAATATGCAGGCAAATACTTTTATGAAGTTAACTTCAGCAATAAAGGTGGATTAATCATGCCGGTTATTCTCGAGTTTACATACAAAGATGGCACTAAAAAGATCGACCGAATTCCAGCGCAGATCTGGCGTCACAATGAGAAAAATGGTTCCAAATTCTATGTTGAAGACAAAGAAGTGGCTTCAATTAAATTGGACCCAATGCGCGAAACAGCGGATATTGACGAAGCAAACAACGTATGGGGAGGAGAAGCAAAACCTTCGAAATTCCAGTTGTTCAAACAAAGCGGCGCAACCGCTGCAAGAGGTCAGTCTGTTGGAACAAACCCGATGCAAAAGGCGACTAAATAACGATTTAATGCATAAACAAAAAGAGGGTGTCCAAATGATTTGGACACCCTCTTTCATCTAAAGGTACTTTGTATCCTATTTTATAGTCCAGAAGGCTCCTGATTGGCGACCGACTTTTCCAGCTGGGTATACCATTCCTGACCATACTTACGGATAAGTGGTCCTTTAAGGAACTGATAAACCGGAACCTTTAATTCCCGGCCGAAAGTACAGGCGTCACTACAAATGCTCCATCGATCATAATTCAACACCTCAAACTCCGGGTACTGCGTAATACGAATCGGGTAAAGGTGGCAGGAAATAGGCTTCGGCCAATCTACTAAACCTTGTTCATAGGCCTTTTCAATGGCACATTTTGTAATGCCATTTTCAAAAGTGACATAAGCGCATTCTTTGTTCCCATCTACACAAGGCGTGGTCAGGTCTCCATCCATATCCAGTACCGAGGTTCCATACTCCTCTATAGCTGCAATGCCACGCGGTGCAAGCAGATGTTTAATTTTAGGATAAATATCCTCTAGGATTGCTTTCTCTGCATGCTCCAATGGTGCCCCGGAATCTCCTTCTACACAACATATCCCCTTGCATTTATTTAAATTACACACGAAGCTTTCAGAGATCACATCTTCATGCACAAGGGTATTTTGTACTTCTATCATATCAATTGGTTTTGGCAAGTGGGTATTTCAAACCCTCTGCCGATGAAATTTCCATGGTAACTGCACCAACCAGAATCTCTACCTGCGCTTTCACAGGCACCCTGTTGCCGTCATCTGTTATCCACAGGTATAGTTTACTATCTTTTCTGAAAATCCGTCCAGGCTGAATGGAAGGGCTAAATTTCAGGCATCTTATCTTCCCAATGTTCGTCTTGATTACCTCACGTCCTACAAAGGCGATTTCCAGCTGACTGATTTCGTTACCCAGAAAGTAGTTCAGCTTGAACTTTTCACCAATCTTCATCTTGGATATATCCAGACTTCTGGAAAAATAATAAGCCGATACTAGATCAAAGGTCTGATTGGTTGGTCCGGTAAAAGTTCCCCGATTGGAAACCACTTTACGCGTTTTCTGATTAAACCGGGCTTTGTCTGTTCTGCGATATCCGCCCTCACGAATATTCTCCTGGTAAAAATATGGTGTTAGTGCCTCGCGGTCGATATACGAATCATAATGATCCCTTATTTTGTAGAACACATCAAAGGTACCAGATGTACGACCATCAACTGAAAGCCGGTAAGTAGGCTGGTCTTCAAACTTCATGTCCGTATTGAGTACTTTCAAGGTACCTTCAGCAGCGGTTATGAAGCCATATTTTAGTTTGTACTTTAGAACCTCACCCGGTTGGAATACGGGTTCTGGTTTCACAGGTAATTCCTGCGAGAAACCATTGATACAAAACAGACTTATGGAAAGGATTAGCAGGAAATATCTCATCCGAGCGTTGAACAAAAAGCTTTCCAATTAATCTTTGCGCTTAAAGATCGGCACGGTAGAACATGGTTCCCCGTACATAATGCTCTTTGCAACTTTACTCAGCTGTCTGGTAATTTCAACGTAAGCAAATACTGGAATATCAATGTCAGCACAGCCTTTTACCACGACACGCTCATTTGCAAATGTGCTGAAATCAATCTTTCCGAGTGCTTTATTCAGGAGAATAGCCTCGAGCGTTTCCAAGCTTCCAAAAACAAGTTCATTCACGTATGGGCTTAGCCGATTAGATAACAACATGTAAGCCCATGTTGGAACGATAGCATCGGCACTGCAGGTAATAGCCACATTCTTGCCAGTATACTGCGACCAGTCGTGGGTTTTAATAAATTCCCGGAAATCCTTCTCCCTTAAAATCAGTCCATGAAAAAGATTGTCCTTGATATCGTAAACTACACGTTCCGCCTGGTCATAATAAGCTTCCAGATCTAAGGTGATTAACCCGCTGGATGCTACTTTGTTGACTATATTTTCCTGAATTTCCATTTTTTAAAACATAAAAAAACCGGAAGAGAGATTCTTCCGGTTACAAAATTACGTAAAATAAGATTAATAGAATTTCACCCTATTGTCTTTTATCTTGATTTTGTCCTGAAGTGCCTGGAAGGCAGCGCCCAATGAACGTTGCGCAACACCAAGGGACATGGTTTCTTTTTGCTTGTAAGTATTAGCTAAAGGTGCCGGTTTACTGAAGCCTGTTGCTGCATAAACATAAACACCACGCTCACCATCAACTGGTCCGCCCACTTTGTTTACTGGCGTTCCGAAAACGGCACCAATAAGTTTGTTTTCCTGTGCTGCACCTGGCAGTATCGGGTTTGCAAAAACCACATTCTGAACCGGGGTAACCGACTTACCTAGTTTCTGAGCAACCTGGTTGATGTTTGAAGCGCCATTTACTGCTGCATTCATCTTCTCGGTAAGCATCTTAGCTTTTACAGCAGTAATCACAGCCGGAGTGATATCTTTCTTAACCGCCTCAAGTGGCAACAAGCCTTTAGGACGGATGTCAGTAAGCAGTCCAACAACATAGGAATCCTCCATCTGGAAAACCTGATCAAGCACATCACCTTTTGAAGCGTCAAATGCCGCTTTAATAATCGGACGTGGTGTGTCAAGACCTGGAGCATATCCCTGACTAGCGGTGATCTTATCTGCCACTGCTAACGTATAACCATGTTTCTTAGCTAGATCAGCAAAGTTTTTACCATTTACTTCAGCAAGGAAGCTTGTTGCTTTTTTGTAAGCTGCTTCTTTCGTCTTGCTGCTTGGTGCAAGGTTTTTCTCGATATAAGCGACCTTCACCACTTTAGAAGAACCAATTTGCTTTTCAATTTTAATCAGGTGAACACCGAATTGTGATTGTACCACTTTCAATTCACCGGCTTGGCCGTCGAATGCTGCATTTTCAAATTCTGGAACCATTTGGCCTCGGCTGAAAGTACCAAGCTCACCACCTTTATCTTTAGAGCCATCAACACTGTATTGCGAAGCGAGCTGTGCAAAATTACCGCCTTTTTGAACCAGCGTTTTCAATGAGTCCGCTAGTTTGGTCGCAACGTCTACCCCACCCAATGTTGCAGGGTTTAACAGAATGTGACTTGCTTTAACTGAATCTGGAGAGATCCGTGTATCAACAACCTTTGCAAGCTTGTAAGAACCGCCAGACAATACTGGACCATAAATGCTACCTGCTGGCAATGCAAATACTGCAGAGTCAACCGCTGGCTCAAGTCGGCCCTTAGTCAGATATGTAAATGGAACCTTTACGTCTGAATTCACAGCAGCAAACAAAGAGTCATTTTTGCTACCTCTAAGGTCCTGCGCTAATTTCTCCACCTGTTTTGCGATTGCTAATGAATCTGCTTTAGTTGGGCTAACGTTGAATGAAACGTAGTTGAATGTGCGGGTTTCAGCCGGATTATCAAAAAGCTTTTTGTTCTTCGCGTAATAATCATTGAAATCTGCATCAGTAGGTTTTACGGAGGCATCTGCAATGCTGGCATAGTCTAAAGATACATAGCTGAAGTTTGCCAGCCTGTTTCTGTTGATATATTCTTCGTTGGCTTCAAGAGATGTTACGTACACAGAACTTTTAACAAGGTTAGCATATTTCTGCTGTAATGCTTGTTTTTCAATTTCTGCTTCAAGCATATCCCATTGGGCTTTAAGCTCTGCATTTTTTTGCGCCTGTTTTAAAGAACCAATTACAGCAGCACGATCTACCTGTCCGGTTTGTGGGTTACCGAAATATTGCACGATAAGCGGACTTGGCTTGCTACCCTGATAAAGATCAAATAACTCATCACCGGAAATGGAAAGTCCCAAACGGTTATACTCTTTTGAAAGAACAATACTTGCAACTTCAGCATTCCAAACGTTTTCAACCGCCATAGCTTGCATCTGGGGATTTGCAGACCCGCCGTATTGTTGTCTGAACTGTGCTTCAGTTTGTTCTACTTTCCTTCCGAAATCCTCAATGCTGATATCTTCCCCATCTACGGTTCCAACAACTCTTTGAGATTCCGCCCAAAATGGCTTCCCTGCACTAACCGCGTCACCTAATAAAAATGCAACAATTGCGAAACCGATGGCACCAATCAAAATGTAGCCAGCACGATTACGCAAAAATGTCATTAAACCCATAATAATTTTTATTTACTTTTTTTAAGAGGGCGCAAGATACAACTTTTGCGAAAAAAAGAAAATATATAATCGTATTTGAATAAGTAATTAAAAATTAGCCTGATATCGATCGAAAACGAAGAATTTTATTGGGTAAGATCCCCTTTGATATAGGTCTCTCCATAAGCGTTCTCAAACGCTACAGTACTGAAATCTTCGGGTGCCTGGAAGTTGATTGCATTGATCACGGTACCATCTGGCTTGGTGATGATTCCCTTGGGTGATGTGAACTGTTTGGAGTTTTGATTCCAAACCAATTCCTCCGTATTGAAAGTTAGATTGGCATTGATAACGACCACATTTTTCCGGAATATCGTGATTTGCTCGGTCTCTTTCATGATCGCATACTCGGAAGTAATGGTACCTTTGGAGGATTGCAGTTCATCAAAAAACTCAATCTTTACCCCTTTTGGCATTTCCTGATAGTTACCTCCGGATTTCGGAGTAACCTTATCCAGGATTGGTGCAAAGCCCTTTGCTTTAACCTTAGCCGAGTCGCTGTAAATTACCTCAGCACCGAAGGTCCGATTGGCATTGAATGCTTCTTGTTTAAGTTTTACCGTTTCCACCTTGTTCAAGTCATCGTCATTGCAGGCATGGAACATCACGATGCATATGCCTGCAAGCAAACCAATGGGGAAACGGCTATTTTTCATTAATCAAATTTGAATCGTTGGAACCAACGGTCGTTCAAGGTGAAACCTAAATGAAAGTTCACAAAGTTCTCCTGAATCAATCCATCAGTCAAAGCACCACGTTTACCAATCTCAGTTGTGAAGTTGATTTTATAGAAAGATCTTCTAGCTGGGGATGGGGCTAAAGGAAAGCCAAAACCAACGCTTATGGCAGACTGCTTAATATCTTGATTGTTCAATTGTACATAGGTCTTATCATAACTGAAACCCACGCGGTAATCTACCCTGTTCCAGTAACTGCCGATCGAAGTGATATCTGGTGTGATCTGCCCCCCAACTGAAAAGCCGTAAGTATCCTGCAGCTGCTGATTCACATCACCAATGGAGAAGTCAGACCATTTACCACGTCTGTAATCTGCACCTATCACCCAAACATTATATTTCTGCAAGGAAATACCAAAGTTATGCATCATCGGCAACTTCATTTTCGAACTTGGATTCTGCGTATTAGATAAAGTATCTAAGGCCGGCATCTCATCGCCTGTACTTGGGTTTTTTAAATATTGAGTAGCCACTATAGAACGTTTCGAGTTGATATTCGATCCTGCAGATCCTGAATATCCCAACGTAAATGATGTTTTAGTATTTAATGGGATGTTATACTGAGCACCATAGCTGAACGACACACCACCAATGCTATTTTTAGATTGTACCCTGGCATTAATCACGTTAGAATTACCCGCCTCATCTGTTTGATTGACCAATTCAGAAGAACCAGTTTGCATCAGATTACCAAAGATGTACTCCGCGTTTGCCCCCAATCGGAAGTGATCGCCAATTTGAAAACCATAACCCAGGTACGCTTTATTCAAGCCACCCTCTCCTGAATAGAGGTAATCTACCTGTTCAGAACTGGTTCCACTTGGTGAGGTCAGTGTTGCCCGGTTGGAAAACTCATAACCAAGCTCTGTATATGGAAGCACACCAATACTTAATGCCGAACCGCGGCTCACCGGAAAAGCAAGCGTTACATGGTTTAAGGTACCATTAAAACTACGCTCGCTGGCATCACCCTTTTTCAGGTTCATGATCGTACCGCTAGCACCAATATCAGCTGTGGTCAACGAAATACCAGCATATGAAGCCGGATTCTGCATGTTGATATTGCTGTAACCCGTAGGACTAAATATCGCAGTAGAAACACCACCCATTGCCTTGTATTGCGGCAGAACCAGTGGCTTAATATTCCCAAGCCCATATCTAGAATATGGCGATTGTGTGGTAACCTGGGCTTTTGCCGCAGTGCCGAAAAGCAGTGCCAATACAGCTGCGGTATAATTTATCTTTTTAAACATATTCAAATGCAATGACTTCATTTAATCCTTTAAGTACCAGGTATGGATCATGAGTAATCTGCGCCGCAAAGATGCTGTTTTTAAACTGCTCCAGCAAGAACTTCGAATCTCCACCTGTAACCATGATTTTCAACGTATTATGGTCTTTATATCTTTGATTTATAAAACCTTCCAGCTCACTTTTTACCCCCTGCAGCACACCAGATATGATCGCAGTTGGGGTGTCCGTTCCAGCCGGGATCACTTCGTCCTTATCCCATTGTATCAGCGGCAACTTTCCAGTATACTGCGCCAGCGCATTAAAACGCATCTGAATACCAAGACTAATGCTTCCGCCATCATAGCTTCCCGCAGCAGACAGGTAATCGTACGTGATACAAGTACCCATATCTATGATCAGGCAGGCTTGTGCTGCAAATAGCCGGTGTACAGCGAGCAATTTTGCCCAGCGGTCTAGCCCAAGTGTAGCAGGTGATTTATAATTATTCTGAATTCCGGTATTCTTTTCAACTGAAAACGGAATATATCGGGTATTCGCTTGCAAAAAGGACACCAAAGCATCCTGCGAATGGTTTACATTAGAAACAATAGCATTTTCAATCTGGTAATCTGAAATCAATTGACTTAGTCGCTCTTCTTTGATGTGCGAAACAACTTCATGAAAAAGTATTGCTCCATGATCAAATACAGCAAGCTTACTGTTTGTATTACCGATATCTATTACAAGATTACGCATTCACCATTCCAAGAATGGATTCAAATATAATTAGGCCATCCTGATTATCTAATATAGGGTCAGCTGCACGCTCAGGGTGTGGCATCAAGCCGAAAACGTTACGTCCTGCATTACAAACACCAGCGATATTGCCGATAGAGCCATTTAAGTTGGATTCTGTACTCATATCCCCTTTGGCATCACAATATCTGAATAAGACGCTATCGGTATCATTCAGCATCTTGATCGTATCCTCGTGTGCAAAATATTGCCCTTCACCATGGGCAACAGGAATTTTTAATAATTTATCCGGATTAGCAAGTCGGGTCAGCATACTGTTTGTTGTAGCAACTTTCAAGTAGCTGTTTCTGCAGATAAATTTCCTGTTTTCATTATGCAATAAAGCACCGGGAACAAGATTTGCCTCAGCAAGAATCTGAAAGCCATTACAGATCCCCATCAGGTAACCACCATTATTTGCGAAGCGAACCACTTCCTGCATAATTGGAGAAAAACGAGCAATTGCACCTGATCTCAGGTAATCACCGAAAGAAAATCCACCTGGCAAAATGATAAAATCTGCACCTTGCAAATCATGATCTTTATGCCATAAACGAACAACTTCCTGACCAAGAATATGCTCTAAAACATAAATTACATCTTGATCGCAATTGGAACCGGGGAAAACTACTACGCCAAATTTCATGATACAAAGCTATCAATCTTTAGCAAGTTTCAAGGGGTCAAATTGTTAAAAAAAGTTAAACGAACAAAAAGTACTGTATGGCTAAAACCAGGATCAGGAACAAGCTTTCATAGAACCAGCGCTTGCTGGCATTCGCAAAATAGTAGGCCAACAGCACTGCTCCTGGTGGTACACAGAGTAGAAAATGGTAAAGCCTGAAGTTGGGTTTGGTATAAAAACTAACAATCGCACAGATGAACATAAAGAACAGCATCTGAAAGCCTTTTCTTGTACTGATGAAGCTTCGGAAAAAACTTTCCCGCAGCTGTATCATTGCCAATACCATCATAACACTAACCGGAACAAGCACGAGGTAGTCATTATAATTGATCTTAAATGTGGCCGGAAATTTATTGGCCAGCGGCAACCAGATTTTATAAAACATGCCCAGGTTGTCGTTCAGATAATAGAATACACCTAGGAAGAAAAATATCGTGACAAAGCCAACCAAACCTGAAATCCATTCGCGCCAGCTGAATGATCTGTACAGTAGCAGTGACAGCCAAAGCATTAATAGCATCACAATGAATGGAAAATAAACAAGGGTTCCCACCGCAATGATCATCCCAATATCGAACATGATCATGATTACATTTTGAGATTTACCCAGTTTAAGCAACTTATCCATCATCCAGATCAGAAGGAAATTACAGATCAGCGTCGGACTCAAAACCAAAAAAGGCATAAACAAACTCGCTCCAGTAATGTACAATAGTGCAGGCAGGTAGCTCGGCTTGTGAAGAAGTCCGTGATTGTTGATGATCACATTGAAAATGATCGCCTGAATGAATATGATCAACCCTGCAGTAATAACATTAGTCGTTGGACTAAAGTTGTTTTGAAGTGGAATTTGAAGAAAGAACTTGGCATAAGGCTCCAGGAACTCAAAGCTTAATTGCTCCGGCATGTCCAGCAAAATAACGATCCGCATAAAGTAAGTATATGCAAATAGCAATAGCAGGTTTATTGGATTTGAAGTTCTAAACTGATTAATCATGGGCCGGAAAATTAAGCATATTATCTTGCAAACTCTTTTACCAGCCGATCAATTACCGTTGCTGTTTCATCAGGGTAGTCAATATGCAGGGTTGTGCCAGACTGAACCCATTCCTGTAAAACAGGTAACCAGTTTTTGTTACTACCCCAAATTACCGGAATACCAAATTGCTTCAAAGCAAAAGCATTACACTGCTGTTCGTATTGAAATTTCATTGGTACAACAAGTAGCTTTTTTCCAAGAAACAAGGCCTCCGCAGGTCCTTCAAAGCCGCCGCCGGTCAGCAATCCGCTACATGAGGCCAAACTCAGATTGTATTTTTCATTATCAATTAGCTGCACTTCTACATTCCTGTTTGTGTAACCAATGGTTGCATGCTTGGAAAATACTTGCCACTTCACATTGGGCAATTGATGAAGAATCGGGATGAGCATTCTATCATCAATTGCAGGCAGATAAACGGTATAGTGCCCAGCATCTGTAACCTTAAGATTCCTGATCTGTGAACGGATCACAGGTGTACTGATGAAATGATCGTATTTTTCGAAGTGAAACCCTACGTACTGGGTTGCTGGAGCATAGTACTTTAATACCAGCTGCGCCCAATCAATACTCTTTGGCTTGGGTACATGCTTCGATTGGAAAGATGCCTGATGACTCAGCCCGACACTGTCCAGCCCTCTTCTTTTGCATGCCCAGGCGGTTACAGGTTCAAAGTCATTAATGATCAGGTTGTAATCTTCCAATGGCAAGTGGTTCATATCACGTATAAACCGGTGCAGATTCATACTGCACCAGGTTTCATAATGATTTACACCCCCTTTTTTACCAAAGATGAAGCTAAAGCCATGAAGTTTATACTTAACGTTCTCAATGAGGCTGACATCTGCCTGTGTTCCGCTGATCAGCAGATCGAGTTCGCCATATTGATGCAGCAAGGGTACGATCTCTCTCGCGCGGCTGATATGGCCATTGCCCGTCCCTTGGATTGCATATAATATCTTCATGAAATGTCAGAACCTCCTTGGGCCTATGCCGCGGGAACTTTGTCCTTACGTTTTTCTGTGTAAACTGCGAAGCCCAAAAATGCAATTAACAAAATGCTGCCTGCCATGGAAACCTTCTCCCCCATATAGTACGAATTTGGTTCAAACTTAAATTCAACGGTATGATTCCCAGCTTCCAATTGTGCTGCACGCAACACATAGTCGGCACGAAAGTATGGCTTTTTCACCTTATCAACATACATGTTCCAACCTTTATCGTAGTAAATCTCAGAAAAGACAGCGATTACATCATTCGGCGAACTATAGGAATAAACCAAATGATCTGGATGATAACTATCCAATTTGATCATCGATGTAGGACCACCAGGACCTACCCGCTTCAAATCGATCATACCCTTATATTGCTGATCTACGATAGCTTCACGTTTTGGATCAAAGCTATTGATCGCCTTCATCTCTTCATCTGCGTCTTTCGCAAATTCGATCTTCTGAACAAACCAGGCATTTCCAGCAGCAGTATTGTTTCTGGACATCTTAAATGCGCCAGTCTGCCTGTCCTGCGTAATAATATATTTTGTGTTAAGCATATCCAACACATCCTGGTTAATGCTCTTAGAAAACTGCTGGTCAATTAGCTCCTGGTAACGCTTGAGCTTCGCTGCGTGGTAACCACCCACAGTTTTGTGAAATTGAGAAGCACTTGCATCCGAGAATGTCGAAATCGTTAAGTCCATCACCCTGAAGTTTGGATCTTTATCAGCTAGAATGAAGGTATCCACGTCACGTGCCTGGAAGTGGTTCTGCAGGTCTGATTTGCTTGCAAAATTATCCTTGTTCAGGTATCTGCGATCCACTTGCCACATATCTATCAACACTAACAACCCTAAGAGTGCATACACAAACTGCATGTTCATCTTCTTTGTAAAAAGTGCCCATAGCAAGCCATAAGCTAAAGCAATGAACAATACGCTTCTTAGCGCATCCGCTCTGGCAATGTCTACACGGTCAGATATCAAGGCATTGGCAATATTTTGTGCCATGCCCCTGTTGTTCTGCATGATTTGCGTCAATGCATCCAGGATCTGCGGATGATTAGTGCTGGTAAAGCTAAATAACGCAGTTGGCATAATGGCTACCAGCAGCGCAAAGCCACCTGTAATTGCTGCCGCAATACTTAACTTTTTAATAAGTACCTTTTGCTCCCATTTACCTTCTTGAGTTTCACGTAATGCCAGGAAAGCCAAAATTGGCACCATCAGACCGACGATCGCAAGAATCGACTCTACAGCCCTGAATTTGTTATACAATGGAAAATATTCAAAAAAGATGTCAGAGACCAGTGGGAAGTTCCTGCCGAAGGATAGCAACATAAACAAAATGGTTGTTCCAAGAATCCACCATTTGATACGACTTTTTACAACCAACAGTCCAAAAACGAATAAGAAACAAATGATTGCACCAAAGTAGTAGGGCCCAGATGTACCCGGCTTCTCACCCCAGTACTGCTGCATGCCCAACTGTCCTGCTAATTGTTGGATTGCCGGTGTAGGATCCCCACCGGTAACTTCAGCAAGTGCCTTATAAAGGTGACTTTCCGGTTTTACAAGCTCATCTACACTCGTTGCTCCGCCATATAGGTTTGGAATAAGAAATGTGAAACTCTCGCCCACACCCTGGCTCCAGCCATAAGCATATTCTTTTGAAAGTCCATTTTTCTCTTCTGCCCGATCGGTAGTTAAATGCGATTTTCCACGGTTAGACTCCGCACCATATTCATAAGTCGTCCAGAGTGTACCTGCATTTACCATCAGGGCAACAATTGCACCTGCGGCCAAATACCCTAGACCTTTCCCCATAATAGCTATACGTTTTTCTTTTATCGCATGATAAAGTTCAATACCGATGAAGATCAATAATGCAATCGCCAGATAGTAGGTCATTTGGATATGGTTAGCCCGTATTTCCAAGGCCATAAACAAAGCGAACAAACTACCACCAAGCCAATACCGGCCGCGCATACCTAAGATCACACTGGCTAGTATTGGCGCACAAAATGCGATCGCCAAGGCTTTATTACTATGCCCGGCAGCGATGATAATGAAATTGTATGAGGTGAAAGCAAATGCAATCGCGCCTGCAGCGGCGAGGAAGGGATTCACTTTTAACGTACAGAACAATAAATATGCACCCAAAAGATAGAGTAATACCACATCTACAGGGTCAGGAAGTACGGTTTTAATGAAATTGATGCCGTGCGAGGCAATGTTCATCGGGTACTGTACCCAGATTTGATAAGCCGGCATACCACCGAACATCTGGTTGGTCCAAAGGGGGCCCTTGCCATCCTTTTCTTTGTAGTCCATAATCTCCTTCTGCATGGCCTTAGCCTGTAAGACATCGCTTTGAGCCGGTGCTTTACCTGATAAAACAGGACTGAAGTAGGCAAAACAGATGATTATGAAAAATGCAACGATGGCCAGATGTGTGCCATTCCTTTTAAACCATGTATTCATTAAAGGTTAGTTTAATTTAAATCTAACCCCAAAAATATAAAAAGGAAGGAAATAAGCGCCTAAATGAAGAATTATAAAATATTATTTCACTTCCTCATACTCCACAAAATCACCAAGTTTATCGGCATTTCCCTTCTTGGCTTGTGGGGGTACATAGTCTATATTAACCGAGCCTTCGGGCGCTCGTCTTCTTTGCTGCTGCTGCTGTCCTGGATCGGCGGCAGTCTGCTGCATCTTGCTGAACATATTTTTTAGCACCAAAGGAAAGATCAGCCTGATGAGCAACCTGATCAACCAAAGCACCATTATGGTGATAAATATAAATTTTATTAAACCCATGTTTTACGACTGATATTTACAAATATGACGGATTTACGCTTTCATTATTACAGCATTCTGGAATTTATTGCACAAGAATTACATACACAATAAGCACACCAGTTTAGTCTTCATCGAGTATTTCTGCTACACGACCTACTTGTCCGTCTTCCAATCTAACTTTTATGCCCCGCGAATGGTAAGGTGCTGATGTTAAAATATTTGCGACGATCCCTTCGGTCAGGTTACCTGTACGCTGATCCTTTTTTAATATGATATTCACCGCCAAACCAGGGTAAATATCTTTTCTGTTTTTTCCGTCCATATTATTTTGAAAACCGCTCTTCGAAGATTTTTTCCATCGCGAACATCTCATCACGGAGCCTTGCTGCTAATAGGAAGTCCATATCCTTGGCGGCTTTTGCCATATCTTTTTTAGTTTTATCAATTGCCTTTTGCATCTCCGGTTTACTCATATACTGAACAATCGGATCAGCTGCCAGACTCACATCATCAAATTCCACGTATGCTTTTGCGCTTTCATTTTTATCCGCAAAGTTCAACATGGACGTCTGTTCCATAATGGCCTCCCTCGATTTACCAACCGTTTTCGGGGTAATCCCATGTTCAAGGTTATAAGCAATTTGTCTTTCGCGGCGTCTGCTGGTCTCATCAATGGTTTTTTCCATAGAATCGGTAATGCTGTCCGCATACATGATCACCCGGCCACGATCATTTCTTGCTGCACGTCCGATCGTCTGGATCAACGACCGTTCCGAACGGAGGAAACCCTCTTTATCCGCATCCAGGATCGCAACCAGCGACACTTCTGGCAAGTCCAGTCCCTCACGAAGTAAGTTGATTCCAATTAAAACATCAAACTCGCCTAGACGCAAACCGCGCAGGATCTCTACCCTTTCGAGTGTCTTAACTTCAGAGTGAATGTACCGAACTTTGATGTTCAAACGATCCATGTATTTGGTCAGCTCTTCAGCCATACGTTTCGTCAAGGTGGTTACCAGCACCCGGTCCCCCATCTTTATCGTTTTATCCACTTCATCAAGCAGGTCGTCCACTTGGTTTATGGCCGGGCGGACCTCTATTAAAGGATCTAGCAGTCCCGTAGGCCTGATCACCTGTTCAATCACTATACCTTCAGATTTCTGTAGCTCGTAGTCCGCCGGCGTCGCACTTACATAAATCGTTTGCGGTGCAAGCCTTTCGAATTCATCAAAATTCAAAGGTCTGTTGTCTAATGCAGATGGTAGACGGAAGCCGTATTCCACCAGCGACATTTTACGAGAACGGTCACCACCATACATCGCACGAATCTGCGGAACTGTAACATGACTTTCATCGATTACCATGAGGTAGTCATCTGGAAAATAGTCCAGCAAACAGAAAGGACGCATTCCTGGCGATCGACCGTCAAAGAATCTCGAATAGTTCTCAATACCGGAGCAGTAACCAAGCTCTTTCATCATTTCGATATCAAAGTTAACCCGCTCTTCAAGTCGCTTTGCTTCCAGCAGCTGCCTGTCACCAATCAGCTGATTTTTCCGAATCTCCAGCTCCTCCTGTATACCCCATATTGAGGAATTAAAACGATCTTTAGGCGTAACGAAAAGGTTCGCAGGGTATATTGCCATGTCTTCCAGCTTCTCAAGCGTTTTTCCAGATACGGGATCAATAACAGACAACTCTTCAATATCATCCCCAAAGAAGGATATCCGGTATGCATTATCCAGGTAGGCCGGATAAACATCCACCGTGTCCCCTTTTACGCGGAATGTACCACGTTTGAAGTCATTAATGGTCCTCGCATAGAGAATCTCTACCAGGCTATGCAAAAATGAATTTCTGGAGATTCTCGTACCAACCGCAAAGCGAAACACAGACCTGGAAAAATCCTCTGGATTTCCCATACCATAGATGCAGGAAATCGAGGAGACTACAATAACATCACGGCGTCCAGACATGAGCGCAGAAGTGGTGCGAAGCCTTAATTTTTCAATTTCTTCGTTAATACTTAGATCCTTTTCAATATAAGTATTGCTGCTGGGCATGTAAGCCTCAGGTTGATAATAGTCGTAATAAGAAACGAAATAATTTACAGCATTATCTGGAAAGAACTGCTTAAATTCTCCATATAGCTGTGCAGCAAGTGTCTTATTATGACTTAATATTAAAGTTGGTTTTTGTGTTTGTTCAATAACATTAGCAACAGTAAAAGTCTTACCAGAACCCGTCACCCCTAATAGGGTCTGATAGTGTTCATTATTATTAACGCCCTCCACCAGCTGGGCAATTGCATTCGGCTGATCACCGGTGGGTTTATAATTGGATGCTATTTTAAATCTCATAGGTATTCAAAGATAAGGATTATTGACATATTGGAATATCGTCTTAAAGTCCTAATTTTAGGTACCTTTACTTCGCCTATGATGTTCGAATTAAATAAAGTCAATTCCATTGCAAACACCTTCATCGCTGAATTAAGGGACATTAACATTCAACGTGATCCCGCACGTTTTAGAAGAAATCTGGAACGCCTCGGTGAATTCTTTGCTTTCGAGATTAGTAAAACCTTGAAGTACAGCGATGCAGAAACCCAGACACAGCTGGGTATTGCACAGACAAAATCCTTAATAAACCCACCAGTATTAGGTACCATCCTCAGAGCCGGACTTCCATTACATGCAGGAATGCTGAACGTCTTTGATCTATCAGATTCCGTGTTTGTATCTGCATACCGAAAAGTGCATAGCAGCGGTGCATTCACCATACAAATTGAGAATATCTCCACCCCAGATTTGAACGACCGGATTTTGATCATGTCTGATCCGATGCTGGCAACGGGCTTAAGCATGGTGTTATGTTGCAAAGAACTGCTCGCAAGATTTAAAGTGAAAGAACTCCACATCGTCGGCCTTATTGCAAGTGCAGAGGGCATACGCCATATTCAGGCTAACCTGCCAAATGCCAAGCTCTGGATAGGTGCTATTGATGAGGAAATGACAAGCAAATCCTACATTGTGCCTGGACTTGGTGATGCCGGTGATCTGGCTTTTGGCAAGAAACTATAATGAAAAAGCATATTTTCTTTGACCTTGATCATACGATCTGGGATTTTGACAGAAATGCTGAAGAAACCTTAACGGAGTTGTATCAGCACTACAAACTTGATGAGTTAGGCCTCAACTCTGCAGCGGAATTCATCCTGAACTATACCCTTAACAATCATGCGCTCTGGACCGATTACCACCTTGGTAAGATAAACAAGGAACTGCTCCGGGCCGAACGCTTCAGACGCACCTTCATTCAGATGGGTATTCTTCCAGAGCTTGTACCAGCCCAGTTTGAAGAAGACTACGTACGACTTAGCCCGACCAAGACCAACTTGTTTGAGGGTTCGTTCAAAGTACTTGAATACCTCCAACAGCGGTATCAGCTGCACATCATCACCAACGGATTCAAGGAAACAACCCTTACCAAAATGAGTTCCTCCGGGTTAAATCCATATTTTCGGAACGTCATCATTTCTGAAGATGTAGGCTTCAACAAACCGAATCCTCGAGTATTCCAATACGCCCTGAATCAGGCAAAAGCAAACTTGAAGGAGAGCATCATGATTGGTGACAGTCTGGAGGCCGATATTTACGGCGCCCAGAACTTCGGTATGGATGCGATCTTTTTCAATCCACTGAGAAAAGACAAACCGAAGGATGTACCGCGTCAGATCTACCACCTCGAAGAGTTGCTATTACACTTTTAAGCATAAATTTATCAATGAACACAGCAGGCGTTTTTAGTTCCATCAAGACCATCACAGACGCTTACCGGAAGCGCCTGAAAGAAGTTCATCCAGCGAAGTTCGACTTAAGTCCTGCAGATGGCGGCTGGTCTTATGCTGAAGTGTATGCGCACATATTCGATCTAAGTATCTTGTCGCTGGAGGCTATTGATCGCTGTCTTTCAAACGAGGCCAAGGAACGGAAAACACCTTTTATAACACGGGCGATCCTCTTCTTTGGCGCATTTCCTCCTGCCATAAAATTTAAAGTCCCGACACAGTTCGAATCCCGGGTAAAGAAGATCAGCATTACGGAAGCAACGAAGCTGATGGACACGTTTGAACGTAAACTTCTACCCTATGCCGATAAACTTAGTACGGCAATAACAACGCGGAAAGCCGCACATCCGAGGCTTGGCTATTTAAATGCGGCACAATGGCTACGATTTATCGAGATTCACCTGAAACATCATCTGAAACAGTTAAAGCGAATTGACAAGCAAGATAATTTTACATCTTTGCGCCCATGAACATTCCGGGAATCAAAGGCTTTGACCAAGATGCTTTCCAAAAATACCTGAAGAATACCGGCTGGCTGATGTTCGGGAAAATCCTGAGCATGGTAATTAACCTGTTGACGGCAAATTACTTGGGTGCGATATCGTTCGGAGATCTGAGCTTTGCAGATGCGCTTACCGCCATCGTAGCTGCAGTAGGCACCTTGGGGCTCGACAGTTTTATTATCCGTGAAATCATACAAAACCCGGATAAGAAAGAGGAGATTCTTGGCACCTCCTTGTACATGCGAATTGCGGTTAACTTATTGTTAATCCCCATATCGGTCCTGATCTATGTCGTTTTTCATCATTTTTCCGGACGTACCGATAATTCCCTAACCTGGATCGTATTTTTTCTTGCATTTGCATCCTTTTTCAAATCATTCAACGTTATTGATTCTTATTTTCAA
>Ga0265798_10003481_pt1 | contig 22381 bp, 27 predicted proteins | sample P3T30metagenome_FD_192430 | JGI IMG/M metagenome (GOLD analysis project Ga0265798, IMG submission 192430) | Plant litter microbial communities from East Loma Ridge, Irvine, California - P3 T30 | ecosystem: Environmental > Terrestrial > Plant litter > Unclassified | place: USA: California... | reverse complement strand
ATAACGACCTGACGGCGCTCAGCGCGGCATGGGAAGACTACGGCGACGAGCCGCTGGCGGTCAAGACGTGGTACTGGACGACGAAGGACGGGTTGCGGGAGCGCGCCGAGGCGGACATCGCCCCGTATCTGGAATGGGTCGAGGACAAGTATCTCGTCGCCACCCCCGGCGCCACGATCGACCTGACCTTCGTCGCCCAGCAGGTCGCCAACCTCTGCGCCGAACAGGATGTGCAGGAGTTGCTGGTCGACCCGGCGTTCATCTCCGACTTCATTGCCGCCTGCGAGCAGATCGGCTTGGCGGTTTGGCAGTACGAGGGACCGGGCAAGCCGGAAGGCGTCGGGTTGAAGATCGTCAGCCACGCCCAAGGCAAGCGGGTGATGTTCGAAGACCGGCAGCTCTGCATGCCGCATTCGATCACCCGGACCGAAGATCGTATTCTTCAGAAGCGCGTGCTGATCGACTCCTCGCCGGTTACCTATTCGTGCGCCGCCAACGCAGCGCTGGACTTCGACGGGCAAGGCAACCGCTGCTTCGACAAGAAGCGATCGCGCGGCCGGATCGACGGCATGGTGACGGTCACGATGGCGATTGGCGGCGCGACCGCCAACGAGAAGCCCAAGAAGAAGTCCGTCTACGCCAGCCGCGGCGTGCTTCGGCTCTAAGGAAAGGCGATAGCCTATGTCGCCTGACGACTACCGCGCACGCAGTGGCTTTCGCCGTTCGCTGTCGCCGCAACGTGCGGCCATAGAAGCGGCGCGGCTCGGCGGGCATGCGCCCAGCGGCCCGATCATGGCCTACGAGGCGTTCGATCTGGCCGATCCAGCGCTGCACGACATGATGCGTGGCGGCGGGGGCCGAACCGGCGTCGCGGGCATCGCGGTTGGCGAGAAGATGGCGCTGCGCAACAGCACGTTCTTCCGCGCGATGTCGTTGCACTGCGGATCGATGGGCATGCTGCCGCTCCATCTGCGGCGGCGAGTCGGACGGGAAACCGAGAAGGCCACGGACCATCCCCTGTTCAACGTCCTGCACCGCAAACCGAACAGCTTTCAGACGGCGAGCCGCTTCAAGAGCTACATGCAGCTGTGCGCGCTGCTCGACGGATCGGCTTATGCCCTGAAGGTGCGGTCGCGCGGGGCGATCCGGGAATTGATCCCCCTGCCCCGCAAGTCGGTCCGGCCGAAGCTGTCCGATACATTCGAGTTGACCTTCATCTATAACCGCCCGTCGGGCGGCACCGTCACCCTCGCCGCCGACGATGTCTTCCATTTCGGCACCCCGCTGACGCTGGACGGGCTAAACGGCGTTTCCCTGCTCGACGTCGCCGCTGACACCTTCGGCATCGCGTTGCGGGCGCAGCAGGCGGTCGGCCGGCTGCTGACCAAGGGATCGATGGCCCGCGGCGCGCTGGAAACCGAAGACACGCTCGGCAAGGAGGCGATCGAAAGCCTCAAGATCAGCCTGCGCGATTACGCCGGGCCTGAAGCGCAGGACGATTTTCTGATCCTGGAAGAGGGTCTGAAGGCGAAGATGTTCGCCACCAGCGCGAAGGACGCCGAACTGGTCGCCCTGATGAAGCGGGAGGCCGAAGAGGTCGCCCGCTTCACCGGCGTCCCCCGCCCGCTGCTGATGTTCGATGAGACCAGCTGGGGATCGGGGATCGAGCAGCTCGGCCTGTTCTTCGTGACCTACTGCCTTATGCCGTGGTTCGTGATCTGGGAAGAGGCGGTCTGGACGTGGCTGCTGACCCCGACCGAACAGGAAACCTATTACGCCAAATTCAATGAGGGGGCGCTGCTGCGCGGCTCGCTCAAGGATCAGGCGGAATTCCTGAAGGCGGCGCTTGGTCCCAACGGCGCCTACCTGACGGCGAACGAAGCCCGCGACCATGTCGACCGCAACCCGCTGCCGGGCGGCGACGACCTTCCGCGGCCCGGCACCACCGCCGCCGCGATCGCGGCCGATGCCGCCACGACCTGACGCCTCAAATCGAGAGAGACGCTTTATGACCGATCAGCGGAAAGCGCCGGGCAAGCCCGGTGCCGTTCAATCCCTCAATGGCCGACCGCTGCCCGGCAAGCCGCCGATCGCGACGCCCGAGCGCCCCCTGCCCCGCGCCATCAAGGGCGTGAACGGGCGCGACCGCCCCGGCGCCCTTCCGATGCCGGCGGACCGGACGGTGTCGGCGCTGGCCCGCCCGCACGTGCTGGAAAAGTGGGCGGCAGACGCGGCCGGTATCCGGGCGGTGGAGAGCGGCGACAACGTCATCACCATGTTCGGCGCCATCGGCGAGGATTATTGGTCAGGCGGCGGGATCACGGCCAAGACCGTCACCGCCCAGCTCCGCGCGATCGGCGATCGCCCCGTCGAGGTGCAGATCAACTCGCCCGGTGGCGACATGTTCGAAGGCATCGCGATCTACAACGTGCTGCGCGAGCATCCCCAGCCGGTGACGATCAAGATCATGGGCATGGCGGCCTCTGCCGCCTCCGTGATCGCGATGGCGGGCGACACGGTCGAGATCGGCGCGGCGTCGTTCCTGATGATTCACAACTGCTGGGTGGTGGCCGTCGGCAACCGCCACGACATGGCCGAGACTGCGGAATATCTCGGGCCGTTCGATCAGGCGATGGCCGATGTCTATGCCCAGCGATCGGGCAAGACCGCGGCCGAATGCGCCGGCTGGATGGACGCCGAGACGTACATGTCCGGGTCCGTCGCGATCGAGCGCGGGTTCGCCGATGCGCTGCTGACCGCCGACAAGACGACCCGTCATGAGAGCGCCAAGGCGTTGGACCGCGAGCGGACGGCGATCACCGCGCTCGAACTGAAGCTGGTCGCCGGCGGGGACACGCGTTCGCAGGCGCGCGACCACATCACCAAGATCAAGGGCACGCCCGGCGCTGCCCCTGTAGCCGACACGCCAGGCGCTGGCGGCGAGACCGAGTTGACCGGCCTGCTGGCCGATCTGCTCACCACCATCAAGAGCTAGGAGCTCCCCCATGAAGAAATTGAACATGGCCGCCCTTGTGGCGGTGGCGACGGTGCTCGCCCACCCGTTCCGCGCCCTCGCCGCTGCATCGATCGTCAAGGCGCCCCCGAACCTGACGCTGACGGCCCCCACCCTGCCGGCGATGCCGCGCGCGATCGCCGGTACCGTCCGTGCCGATGGTGGCGACGCCGCGACTCTCATTCGCGGCCTCAACACCGCGTTCGAGGAGTTCAAGAAGACGCAGGCCACCGAACTCGCCGAGATCAAGGCGGGCAAGACCGACGTCCTGACCAAGGACAAGCTGGAGGCGATCAACGCCACCCTGGCGGAGTTGCAGACGGCCGTCGACGAACAGTCGCGGATCGTCGCCGCAGCGAAGCTGGGCAACGGTGCTGTCATCGGCGACATCAAGGGCGATCCCGAATATGCCGCCGCGTTCAAGGCGCACATGCGCCGCGGCGACAATGCCGCCGGCGAGGTTAAGTCGGCGATGCAGAAGGGCACCGATACCGACGGCGGGTATCTCGCACCGATCGAGTGGGATCGGACGATCGGCGAGAAGCTGAAGAAGATCAGCCCGATGCGTGCCGAGAGCCGGGTCATCACGATCAGCGTCGCCGGGTTCAAGAAGTACTTCTCGGATCGCAACGTCGGATCGGGCTGGGTCGGTGAGACCGCCAGCCGCCCCGCCACCACCACCCCGCAAATCGGCGTGCTCGACTTCGTTCCGGGCGAACTTTACGCCAACCCGGCGATCTCGCAGCAGCTGCTCGATGACGCGGCCGTGGATCTCGAGGCGTGGCTCGGCAGCGAGGTCGATAGCGAGTTCGCCCGTCAGGAGGGTATCGGCTTCCTGTCTGGTGACGGTGCCAACAAGCCCTATGGCATCCTGACCTACGTCACCGGGGGCGCGAATGCGGGGCGGCATCCCTACGGCGCGATCGAGACGGTCAACTCCGGTGCCGCTGCGGCGTTCACCGGCGATGGCTTCATCGACCTGATGTACGCCCTGCCCAGCGAGTTCGCCGGCAACGCCAAGCTGTTCATCAACCGGCAGGCGCTCGGCTCCGCGCGCAAGCTGAAGGATGGTCAGGGCAACTTCCTGTGGCAGCCGTCCTATGCGCTGGGCCAGCCCCAAACGCTCAACGGCGCGCCGATCGTCGAGATGCCCGACATGCCCACCGTCGCGGCGGGCGCGGTCTCGGCGCTCTACGGCGACATGGAGGCGACCTACCTCGTGGTCGACCGCGTCGGGATCCGCGTGCTGCGCGATCCGTATTCGAACAAGCCGTTCGTCCACTTCTACACCACCAAGCGCGTGGGCGGCGGCGTCCACAACCCGCAACCGATGCGGGCGCTGAAGATCGGCGCGTAACAGCGTCGATACTCTACCGGGCCGGCCACGTGCCGGCCCGGTTCTTCGAAGCCGCGCGGCAGCGCCCACGGTTTCGATGAACCGAGGAGACTACCATGGGCAAGCAGACTGCCAGGAAGACAGCGACCCCCGCTGTCGACGCATCGCCCGCTGCGAATATCGCGCCGGCCAGAGACTTTTCGCCGTCGGGTGCGCCGCGTCAGGTGACCGACATCGATGCCGCACATCCTGCGGTGGACAATGACCCGCGGGCGGGCACCACCGTCCAGCAGAACAAGATCGACTTCAACGACCCGACCATCACGGGTGCCGAGGCGGTCGAGCAGAATCTCAAGGCGCAGGACGCGGCCTGAGCCTGAGGCGGGGCCGGGTTTCCCCCTTTTCCCGGCCCCGATACTCAACTGACGAGGTGCGCTGATGGCTGACGAACCCGTCACGCTTGATCAAGTCCGGCAGCATCTTCGCCTCGACGCCGGTGATCAGGCGGAGGACGCATATCTGGCTATCCTTATCGCTGCCGCTCGGCGGAGCATCGAAAATTACACCAGCAAGTCGATCCGTGCGACGTGGCCCAGTCTGAACGACGATGACCGCACCGTTGTGGCGCAGGCCATCCTTCTCTTGGTCGGCGACTGGTATGCAAATCGCGAGGCCGGCAAGGCGGGCGATGGCGCAATGTCGCCCGCGGTCAGATGGCTTATCGCTCCCATGAAACGCCGGGTGTGCTGATGAAGCTGGCGACCATCCTTGCCATGCTGGCGATCACGGCGATCGTTATCTTGGCGCGCTATCAGTTCGGCGATCCACAGGCGGTATGGGTCGCCTCGCTGTTCGGTGTCAGTCAATGACGACTGTCACCACTAGCGAGCTAACCACCCGCATCTCGTTCTTCCGAAGCGCTCCAACGCGCGATGCATTTTCTACGGTCAAATCCGAGCCGATGCTGCTCGGGAAGCGCTGGTCGAAGCGGTCAGACGTCAGCGATGCAGAGCGTGTCAGCGCTGGGGCACAGGGGGTAAAGCTGACCGCTCGTTTCGGTGTCCGCCATGACAGCCTCACCGAGACGATCACGAACGCCGATCTGATCGAATGCGACGGTGTCCGCTATGAGATCACTGGCCGCAAGGAATGGCGAGGCCGCCGGGTTGGTATCGAGTTCAGCACAGCGGCGGCGCAGACCTGATGGCCCGCACCGGCATGCGCCTGGAAGGCGACGCTGATATGGACAAGCGGCCTGGCCGGATCGAGGGGCTGGCCGATCGTGACTTTCTCGAGCGGCTGGCGGTCAATGCCCTGGCGCCGGTTGCCGATACCGCCCGCGGCATTGTCCGGCAGCGCAGTGGCAGGCTGCATGATTCCCTCGGTGCCAGCACCCACCTGAGCCATTCGCAGGCAGCCGACGAGATCCGCGATCCGGACGTCGTCGCCGCCTATGTCGGGCCGGGGTCGATGGCGCAGGCGATCACTGAGGAGTTCGGTACCGTCGACGAGGCGGGCAATCCATACCTCCGACCCGCATGGGACGAGAATGTCGGGGGCGTACAGGCCGCAGTGCGCAACGGGCTGGGTGACCGGTTGCGACGTCTGGCGAAGGGCTAGGTCATGGAAGAAGCGCTGATCGCGCATCTGCTGGCATGGCCGGCGGTGGCAGCCATTGCCGGTGACCGCCTCGACTGGGGCCAGCGCAATGCCACGCTGCCGCCGGCGCGGATGCAGGTGGTCAGCAGTACGCCATTCCATACCTTCGCCGGGCGCGACGGCCTGCTCCCGTACCGGGTCCAGATCGACAGTTTCGGACTTACCTACGGCGACGCGAAGCTGCTCGCCCGTGCCATCGATGAGGCGATGCAGGCGCTCCCCCGCCCCGCCTTCGACAGCTGCTTCCTGCTCTCCGAGCGCGACGGACAAGACAAGGATGCGGCTGACCAGCCGGTCCACCGCAACTCGCGTGATTACCGCATCCTCCACCACACGACCTGACCTGAAGGAGATTACCCATGGCACAGAGCCAAGCGATGACCGGCCTCGGCATCATCCTCCGCATGAAGACCGCGCCCGACGCCGCGGCGTTCGTCGAGGTGGGCGAGGTGTTCGAGATCACCCCGCCCGAGCAGATGGATGACGAGATCGAGGTGTCTCACTTCCGGTCGCCGGACGGCGTGAAGGAATATATCGGCGGCATGACCGATCCCGGCGAATGCTCCTTCGGGATCAATTACATCCCCGGCGGTGCAACCGAGCAGGCGATCCTGACCGCCAAGGCGCTGCGCCGCCCGGTGCCGTTCGAGATCGAATGGCCGAACGGTGCGGTCTGGGCCTTCAACAACCTCATCCGTGGCTTCCAGCCGACCGCGCCGCTGAACGATCGCCTGACCGCGACGATCACCGGCCGGGTCAGCGGCTCGATCGTGCGTGAGGCCGCCTGATCATGGCGAACGGCACCAGGGGCGAGGTCGCCTTCAATGCGGCCGGCGGCGGGTTCACGCTGGTCTATGACTTCAACGCGCTCTGCACGATCGAAACCGAACTCGGCATCGATCCCGACCAGCTGGGTACGATCTCCGGCCCGTCGATGGTCCGGTCGGTGTTCCGGGTCGGGCTCGACGCCCACCACCCCGGCCTGACCGATATGGAAGCCGGCCGCCTCATCCATGACATCGGCATGGAGAAAGCGGGCGAACTGATCGCCACCGCGTTCAAGGCCGCGTTTCCCGACGCGAAGCCGGCGAGTGCGGAGGGAAAGGCGCCGAGGCCGAAGAAGGCTGGGACTACGCCCGCGCGCTGACGATCTGGGTCGAACTTGGCCTGGAGCCGGATGGCTTCTGGCGGTCGACCCCTCGTCTCCTGTCGATGATTGCCGAGGGCAAGCGGCGGGCATCCGAGACGACACATCAGGAACGCATGACGCTGGCGTGGAACACGGCTGCCCTGCACCGCGCCAAGCGCATGCCGGCGCTGAAAGACGTCCTCGCCAAGAAGAAGCGCGAGCCCCGCCGCAAGGCGCTGGGGCCTGATCAACTGCTGACGATGGCGCGGATGTGGTCGGCCATCGCCGGTCCCGAAGCGAAGGAGGGCGTATGAGCGATGCAGTAATCGGCGCCCTCCGCGGCGTCCTCGTTCTGGATGCCAGCGACTGGAGCCCGGCTGTCACCCGCGCCCGCGGCGACCTCGCCGGGCTCCGCAGCACGTTCATCGAGATCGGCCGGACGCTTGATACGGTCGCCAGCAAGATGCAGCAGTTCGGCACCGGGCTGACGATCGGCATCACCGCCCCGCTCGCTGCCTTGGCCGTGACGTCGAACCGCACCGCCAGCGGCTTCGAGGCTTCGATGAAGCGCGTTGAGGCGGCGCTGAAGGGCGTGACCGGCAAGGAATTGAAGGCGCTGTCTGACCAGGCACGCGACCTTGGTCCGCGCGTTGGCAAGGGCGCGACCGAAGCCGCCGATGGCATCGAGGCGCTGGGGCTGGCTGGCGTATCGACGGCTGATATTCTCGGCGGTGGCCTGAAGGCGTCGCTCGACCTCGCTGCGGCCGGCGCCGCTCCGGTCGCGGATGCTGCCGCACTGGTCACCGACACCATGGGTCAGTTCAAGGTGACGGCCGCGCAGTTGCCGACGGTCGTCGGCAATGTCGTCGGCGCGCTCGATGCGTCGAAGTTCGGATTCCTCGACTTCCAGCAGGCGCTGGCACAGGGCGGCGGCGTGGCCGCATCGGCCGGCGTCAGCTTCTCCGACTTCGCCACGTCGATCGCCGCGACCAGCACGCAGTTCTCCAGCGGCTCGGATGCAGGCACCTCGTTCAAGACGTATATCCAGAGCCTCGTGCCCGTCTCGAAGGAGGCGGAAACCGCGATGAAGAAGCTCGGTATCGAGTTCTTCGACATCCGCACCGGCCGAATGAAGCCGCTCGCCGAGCAGGCTGAGGTGCTGCGCAAGGCGTTCGCCGGCCTATCCGACAAGTCGAAGACCGACGCCCTGAAAACCATCTTCGGGTCCGATGCCGCGCGCACCGCAATCGGGCTCATGGAAAAGGGACGCCAAGGGATCGTCGATCTTCAGCGCGAGATCGCCGGCGGCGACGTCGGCGGCAAGATCGCCAAGCGCCTGGAAGGCGAAGCCGCAGCGACGACCCGCATGGCCAACGCCTTCGAAAGCCTAAAGATCGCGATCGGCGAGGCGGGCCTGACGGCTGCGATCACCTCGGTGAAGAACGCGTTCGCCAGCATGATGGAGGCGATCGCAAACAGCCCGACCCTCGTGAAACTCGGTGTTGTGTTCGGTGTCATCGCTGCGGCTGTTGGCCCGCTGATCGTCGCCCTTGGGCTGGTGGCCAAGTATATAGCGGTGCGCCTGGCTGGCTCGTTCGGCCTGATCGGACGCGCTGTTTCCTTGATCGTGGCACCGTTGACCACGCTGTCCTCGATGTTTGTCGAGTTTGCCGGTGCCCGCGCCCTCAGCGTCGGCCTCGGCGCGATCGGCCGCGCCATCCTCGGTCTGACCGGTCCGGTCGGCTGGGCGATCGGCGCGCTGCTCCTGTTCAAGGATAGCATCGCGGCGGCGCTCTCGGTGGTCTGGGACGTGGCGCAGCGGACGCTGGGCCCGGCCTTCTCGGCGCTGTTCGAACAGGTCGGCAAGGTCGTCTCGTCGGTCGTCAACGGCCCGATCGGCTCGGGCTTCGGCAACCTCGTCACCATCATCAAGACGGTCATGGATGTCGCCGGCACCTTTATCGGCGCCATGACCGAGATGTTCGGTATCGCGCTGGTTCAGGTCATCCAGATCGGGGTTCGGGCGATCACCGGCATCGTGGGGGCGGTGGGCTCGGTCGTGAAGGCGATCGGCGCGCTGCTGTCGGGTGACTTCGTCGGCGCGTTCACCGAGGCGCAGAATGCGGTCGATGCGGTCTGCCGCGCGATCGTCGACATCGTGTCGATCCTGCTGCCCGATCTCACCCTGCCGCTGAAGCTGGCATATGAGGCGGCTCGCGCTTTCCTGGTCGATGGCTTTGCGTCAATTGCAGAGTCGTTCGGCGGCATCATCGCCGGGGCGGTCAACTTCGTCACCGGCGCTTTCCCCAACGTCGTGACCGCGGCCAAGGGCGTCTATGAAGGGGTGAAGGGCTGGCTGGTCGACAAGTTCGGCGGGTTGATGACCTGGATCGGCAATGCCGCGAAGTGGATCGGCGATAAGTATGGCGCGCTGAAAGAGCGTCTTGGGCTCGGTGGCGTGGCAGCGGATGCCACCCCGACTGCTCCTACCAAGCCCAAGCCGGTCGCCGTCCCCCCGGCCGACCGCGGCACCCGGGTCGTCAACTTCGACGAGGGCAAGACCAAGCGGACGAAGAAGGGCCGTGATACAACCTTCGACACCGGCAATCGCGATCAGCTGCGCATCGATGCCGAACTGGATGCCGCCCGCGCTCGCGGTGACAAAGAAGCCGAGCAGCGCATCCAGGACCGCCTCGCGCTGTCGAAGCAGATCGAGGCGTATCAGCGCACCGGCCTGAGCCTCGACAAGGCGCGGGCTGCGGCCGAGCGTGACATGGCGACGATCCAGGCGGGCCGGGCAGCGGCGGTGGCGCGGGAGATCGCCGACGAGCAGCAGGCCGTAGCCCTCGACGTCGCCCGCCTCGGCACCGATCGTCGGGCTGAAGCCAGCCTCGAACGGCAGGTCGAACTGAAACGCCGGGTCGCGTTCTATTACGAGCAGACCAAGAACCTGGCTGAGGCCACCCGGCTGGCGGAGGCCGATCAGGTCAAGGTCGATACCGCCCGCGTCGCCGTTCGCCAGCGCTGGTTCGAGGACGATGCCGCCGATCGCGCCGTCCGTCTCGCCGAAGCGCGTGGCGACAGCGAGGAGGAGGTGCGCCGCCTCCGCCGGATGATCGATATCCGGCAGCGTGCCCGTGATCTGGAGGCGCAGGGCATGTCGGCCGGCGCCGCGCTCGGCAAGGCGACCGGTGAATGGCAGGAGGAAGACAAGGCTCGCCTGACCGGCACGTTCCGGTCGACCTTCCGCGACGGCATGCGCGCCGCGATGGACGGCAACTTCGGCGATTTCTTCAAGAACTTCTGGAAGGACCGTGTCGCTAAGGGGATGGAGGAAGCGCTCAACAGCCTGTCCGCGCTGATTCAGCGGCTGTTCGCCAATGTGAACATTGGCGTCGGGGGCAGCGGAGGTGGTGGCATCCTATCCGCGCTGGGTTCGCTGTTCGGCAAGGGCAACGCCCGGACCGGCATCGCGGGGCCGGACACCAAGTTCGCGCTATCGACCGACCTCATCGACCTGCCCAAGTTCAACACCGGCGGCTCGTTCCGGGTCGGCGGCATGTCCGGCGTCGATGCCAACGTCGTGTCGATGCGCCTGACCAAGGGTGAGATGGTGGATATCCGCAAGCCGGGCAACGACAATGGCGGTCGTGCCAAGCCGGCGGTGGTGCAACTGGCGGTGCGCCGCGGTGAGATGTTCGAACCGGTGGTGGAAGGCATCTCCGGCAACGTCTCGGTTCGGACGGCGGCGGCCAGCGCCACCGGGCAGGCGATGCGTTCGCGGCAGACGGTCGGCTGATGGCGGTGATCGACATCCCGGCATGGGCGGTGCCGAATAGTGGCTCGGCGGCGTTCCTCGACTTCGGCGGCGTGTTGCGCCCTTCGACCGGCGCGGCGCTGACCCGTGTCGACCGGCAGGGATCGCGCTATCGCGCCGCCCTCGCCTTCCCGCCGTTCTACGATCCGGCACGCGGGCGGATCATCGTCTCCCGCCTGATCCGGGCGAAGCGCATGGGCCTGCGGGTCGAATATCCGCTGACGTGCCCGCAGCCGTTGCAGGATGCGGTGGTCGACGGTGCCGGCCAGTCGGGCACGACGCTGAACATCCGTGGCCTGTACCGCGGCATGGTCGTGCGGGAAGGCTTCTGGCTGAACATCGTCCGCGCTGATGGGCAGCATTTCCTGCACAACGTCGCGGGCGAGGTGATCGCCGATGCCGATGGTCGCGCGGCGCTGCCCCTGTCGGAGATGATCCGCGACGACTTCGCCGATGGTGCCACCGTCAAGCTGGTGCGACCGATGATCGAGGGGCTTGTCGACGGTGACGAGCAGGCGTGGTCGATCTCGATCGAGAAGTTCATCGGCATCGAGTTCACCGTCGAGGAGGCCGCCTGATGGACCGCATCCTCCTGGTCGGGCTGATGAAGATGGAGCTACCTGGTCGCACCGTCCTGCTCTGCGATGGCGGCTTCCTGCGCTGGGGTGACGATGTCTATCGCAGCGAGGATGATACGTTCGGCACGCTGGCCGGGTTCGAGGCGATGGAGGAAGGCGTCGGCGACGTCATTCCTGCCGGCACGCTGACGATGCTGCCCGCCAGCACGGCGGCAGCCGCCGCGATCTCGCGACCCGGCTATCAGGGATCGCGCATCCGGCTGTGGATTGCCGAAGTCGATGAAGCCACCGGTACCATCATCGGCAGCCCTGATCTGCAAGCCGACTGGCAGCTGGACCGCACGACGTTGACGATCGGCAAGGGCAAGCGGTCGCTGGCGATCGGCTGCGTCACCCGCGCCCAGCGTATGCTGGCGCGCAACGAGGGCAACGTCCTGTCGAGCGCCTTCCACAGCAGCGTCTTTCCCGGTGAGCGGGGGCACGACAATGCCACCGGTCTGGCCGGCAGCTTCGCATGGGGTGTAGCCGCCCCGCCCCGCGGCGTCGTCGCGAGTGGCATCGGTGGTTGATCTGGTCGCCCGCGTTGCTGCGACCGAGAAGGTGGTCGCCCGGTTCCGCGACCGGCCGTTCGATTGGGCAAGCAGGTCGACCTGCATCCACCTCGCGCGGGCACAGGCGCGGGCGATGGGTCACCGGCCGCCGTCGATCCCTGACTTCCGGTCGCCGATCGGCGCGCGCACGGCGCTGCGGTCGACCGGTTTCGACTCGCTTGAGGCACTGCTCGACAGCCTGTTCGAGCGCATCCCGCCTGCCGCAATGTTGGTTGGCGACCTGGGGCTGATGGAGGGCGAGCCGCCCTTTGACGGCATCGTCATCGGCGCCGGCGGCAAGGTGATCGGCTATCATCAGGATGCCGTCGGGCTCGCGCCGATTGCTCATCCGCAGATCAAAGCCGCGTGGCGGCTGTAGGGGCGCGTATGTCGAAGACCCTTCGCACTGTAGGCATGGTCGCAGGATTGGTTGCCTTGGCCGCAACCGGCGTCGGCGCGATTGCCGCGGCTGGTGGTGCGACCGCATTGGCGGCCGGTTCGGTCGCTGGATACGCCAGTGCCGCCGCTGCCATCGCTAATATCGGTGCTCTGGCTACCGCGAAAACGCCCCCTGCCCGCGGCTCCGTGAACGGGATCACGATCGGTAGCGACCAGCCCACTCCGATCCTGATCGGTGAAACGTACTACGGCGGCTCTCGCCAGTATCAGGACGGCTACGGCCCTACCGTCGACAAGGTGCCCAACCCCTACGCCTTCATCGTTGATGTCTATTCGGGGGCCGGACCGGTCGATGGCGTCGTCGACTATCTGGCGGATTTCGCTTCATTGGGCGTCCCGGCCGCAGGCGGTGCTGCGACGGGCTATGCGGGCGGCTTCCTGTGGGCTGGCCGCCAGCCGGGTGCCGTGCCGGAGGATGCCGCTCTCACGCCTCGCTATGCGGGCGCGCCGAACTGGGGCGCGGCCTACAAGCTGTCGGGCAAGGCGGCGATCGGCTGGTCGCTGTTGTTCGACCGCAAGGGAAAGGTTTTCGCCAGCGGCGTGCCGCAGCTTGGCGCGATCTGGCGCGGGGTGCGGGTCTATGATCCCCGGCTCGATAGCAGCTATCCCGGCGGCGCGGGTGCGCAGCGCATTGACGATGAGACGACCTGGGCGTGGTCGGAGAACCCCGGCCTGCATGCCCTCGCCTATGCGTACGGCCGCTATCAGCGGGGCGTGAAGGTCGCTGGCGTCGGCATCCCCGCAGATGGTCTGAACCTCGACGACTTCGTCCACCTCGCCAACGTCTGCGACGCCAATGGCTGGAAGGTCGGCGGAGTGGTCTTCGAACCCGCGACCGGGGCTGCGTCATCGCGGTGGCAGAACCTGAAGGATATTCTGGCGGCCGGCGGCGCGGAACCCTGCTTCCGCGGCGGGCGGCCGGGGCTGAAGGTCAGCGCACCGCGCCTCGCGCTGGACACCATCACCGAGGCCGATCTGGCAGACGATGACATCGTGACCGGTGCGATGCAGGGCTGGGAAGGACGCCTCAACACGCTGATCCCCAAGTACCGGTCGCGCGACCACAAATGGGAATATGTCCAGTCTACCGCGCCGGTGACGATCGCTAGCTACGCCACCGAGGATGGCGAGGTGAAGCGGGAGGAGCGGCAGTTCAATCTGGTCCAGCAGAAAGATCAGGCGGCGCAATTGTGCGCCTACGAGCTGCTCGACCGCCGCGAGTTGGGCGAGATAGAGATCGTCTGCAAGCCGCGCCTGCGCCGGTACGGCCCTGGCGATCTGCTGATCGTGGACATCAAGGAGGCCGGCTTGCTTGCTCAGCCGTGCGTGATCCTGAAACGCACCCTCGACCCGGCGAACATGACGGTGCGCTTCGTCCTGCGCGGTGAGACCCCTGAGAAGCACGCTTTCGCACTGGGTCAGGTCGGTGTCGCACCTCCGACACCCGCCCTTCGCTCCACGGAAGATCTGGATGGCGTCGCCGCCCCGATAGAAGCGGCCCGCGGCGCTTACCGCGTCACGCTGCTTGATCCGGCCTATCCAGCGGGCAGCGGCACCGACAGTATCACAATCTCCCCTGCGACGGCCGTTTTGGATGACGGCAGGTCACTGTCACTGCCGGCTGGTGACATTGGTGGACTCAACGAGGCAACCAGTTATGGCCTGTTCTGGAACCTCGGCACCTCCGCGTATGAAATCGAGGCTTACCCAGCCGCTACCCGCATGGCATCAGCGAGCTTCGTGTTCATAGTCTGGCAGTCGACCCTGAACGACGACGGGACTGCACCCTCAGGCGAGACACCGCCCCCTGGCTATGGCGGTGGCGGCTACACCCCGAACGTGGTGCTGCAATGAGCCATCAGCCCTCGACCATCCGTCGCATCTGGCTGACAATCACCCCGTGTCAGACGCCGGGCAAGATTGGCCTCCGTCTGTCACCTGTGCCGCCAACAGATATGAAGGACTGCATGGCGGTCCTAATGACGCGCGGCGATGTGCCGGTCGGCTGGCCCGTGGAGCTGGAGGTGGTCAGCGACCCTTCCGCTGATCCGGCGCTGAAGGGCAAGCAGGGCGATCCCGGCCTGTCTGCCTATCAGGTCGCGCGTGCAGATGGCTATGGCGGCACGCAGACGCAGTGGCTCGCCAGCCTGATCGGCGCTGCGGGCAAGTCGGCCTATCAACTGGCGCGGGACGCGGGATACGGCGGGACCGAGACGCAATGGCTGGCGTCGCTGAAGGCTGTCGACGGTGTATCGCCAGTGGTCGGGATTGGCACGGTGACGGCGCTGCCGACTGGGTCGCCGGCAACGGTCACGATTACCGGCACGGCCGCGGCCCCCAAGCTGAACTTCGGTATCCCGATCGGCGCGACTGGCGCTGCTGGTTCCACGATGATCGGCTCTGTCATCTTGGCCGAAAGCAACCTCCTGTCGGTCAGTGCTGGCGTCCGTCGGCGGGCGATCGCGACGACTTTCGACCTGCCGCTGAACGTGCCCCTGTTCCTGCTGCCCAAGGCCCCTCCCCCGCTCGGCTACATCGTCCAGGCAGCATGGGCGACCAAGGTCCGCGAACTGACCGTGGACCTGACCCTGCCAGCCATCACCGCTCTCACCAGCTACAGCTTCGACAACTGGCTGCTTCGCATCAACACCTGATCCCCGGAGATATCTATGGCCACCACCGCCCGCCTGGACCTCTCGGTCTGGCGCAACGACGACGTGTACGAGTTCCCATTGCGGGTGCGCGGCATCGACCTTACCGACGCGAACTACCTGATGGAAATACGCCTCGGTCCCGACGTGCCCGGCTCGCCATTGATCCGGCTGGAGAAGGTCACGAATGGCAATGCGGAAGGGTTGCGTCTGGCAGGCGTCACGACGACCAACGGAATAGTCGAAAGCGACCTTCGGATTCGGATCAACAAGACGACCCGGCAGGCACTCCCCTATTCGGGTGAAGTCGGTGACTCCGCACGCCTGGCCTATGCCCTTGTGCTGTACGGGGTGACGATCCTGACCGGCGGCTTCATTGTCCTCGCGTCGCCTTATGCCAGCGATGCGGCACCTGTGAATCGGCCCCTGACGGGCAACTCCTTGCCCAGCCATCCGCTGCCAGCCGCTGGAGCCTTGCTGGTCGTTACCGACACCGGCGGCGCGACAGTGTCGATCGATGGCGTCGACCAATTGTCGGTTGTCGTTGAGGCAGCGGAAGCGGCGCGCGATGAAGCGCAGACTGCCGTCGCGGCCATTGAGCCAATTCGTGGAAGCATCATCCCGATCGGGACTGCGACGCTGATCGGCGGCAATTCCAATGAATGGCGGGTGGCGTTGCCGCCTGGTACGCCCTTGTCGAACTTCGGGGCGATGCGCTTCCTGATCCCCGCGACGCCAACCGGTCCGGTCTGGATCACGACGGTTCAGCACGGCCGGCATCGCCTCAATATGCTCAACGGCTTTCCCGTTCCGATTGGCGCGCTCTCGCTGCCGGCTATCATCACCACCGCCCATAGCGATAATGGGACGCAGTGGGTGCTGGAGAGCAATAGCGCCGACACCGAAGAACCCCAGATCACCGCGGGCATCGTGTTGCCCGACACCGGCAGCACGCCGGACCACTGGCGCTTCAAGAGCCGGCGCGGGTTCAAGTGGGTGGACGGCGCGACCGCGCAATTCTTCGCGCCCTTCACAAGCGAGGGGCCGGTCGAGATCACGATCGACGGGTACGCTACCGGGCCGCTGCGGAAGGCTGCGGGCAATCCGCTGGGAGTGGGTGACATTCCGGCGAACGCAATGGTTTCGGTCGTGTGGCCCGGCGCCAGCTCGTCTCAGAATAGCTGGTTCGTGTCTGCGGTCGGGCCCCGACAAGGATCTGCGACGCCTGCCCCCAGCGGCGACGCTGGGACGCCCCTCGCCGTCGATAGCCCGCTGTTCGTCCAGAGCGACTATCCGGCAGCGTCGACCGTTACCAAGACCGACCGGTTGTTGCGGTTTGTCCGGCCGATTGCCGACGCGAACAACGAGCGCAACGCCGCACCCAATGTCCGCGACCGCGCCCGGATGCGCGCCAGTTGGTATGAAATTAATGTGCGACTGGGCGACGCGACCAAACGCCAGACGCCTTCCGCGCCGCTGGTCTTGGTCGATGGCGTGCCGGCGGCTGTGTCTGCCACCACGGTCGGCGTAGCCAGCTTGGACCTGGTGCAGACGATCCGCGTCGAGATGGATGCTGCGGCGATGCACGACGTCGAGTTTGTGTTTCCCTATGAGCAGCCGGCGGCGATCGTCGGGCGGCGCGTATCGCGTGACGCGGTCTTCGCGGCGCCCGTCGCCCGTCCAGCCAAGCTGCTGGTCACGCCCGGCGACAGCATCACGCAGGGCTTCTCGGTCGACAGTGCGGCCGATCAGTGGCCGCATCGGCTGGGCGGCACGATCGGTCACCGGGTCATCAATCACGGCTATGGCGGGCGGCGGCTCGTGTCTGCTGATGGCGTTGTGTACGGTACGGAAGCCGGCGACATCACGATCTACATGATCGGCGCAAATGACGTGACTGCGCATACCACGCTTGCGGATATGACCAGTCGACTCAATGCTTTCTGGGCAGGCTTCTTCGGGGCACACCCTGAGGGCAACGCGGCAAAGCTGCTGATGGTATCTCAGACCTGGATGGAGGCTGGCGACGGTGGCGTTCCTGTGTCGCCGACCGGGCCGCAGTATCGATCGACGATGCAGAGCGCCGTGGCGGCGGCGGTCGCGACCTATCCCAACCTGCGATATAAGACCGGCCTAGACCTGACGGATGGTCCCGGAACGACCGTTGACGGGACTCACCCGTCTTCGGCGACTGCGGTCGGGCAGATCGCCCCGCGCTTGCGAACGCATCTCGTTTCGCTTGGCTGGGTCACGACATGACCGCCGCGGCCCGACGTGCCACCTATGCCGCGATCTACTGTAAATAGACTGCAGCATAGCGGGGCAGGTGTTGCTGATCCCTACGCTGGTTCAGCATGGATCGTTGGTTCCGCTGCATCTTCATCATGTGCACGGGTTGTCACACGATAGACCCTGTCTCCGTTCGTGAATGTCAGGTTGATTTGCGGTTCACCGTCGAACTCATGCGTGAACGTCTCGTCGCCGGCGATCACTTGATAGCTCGTCATACATTTTCTCCTTCGTCCCGGCCAACGCCCCAAGGGCGATCCAGACCCATGAGGATGCCATGCAAAGCAACAGCAGCGACTATGCGGTCCAGTCGATCGCCAACGGCCCCATGACGATCGCGCCGCCCAGCTTCAACGGCATGGGCTGGCTGGTCGTCATCAATCTGGCGGTGATGACAATCGCGACGCTGATCGGCGTGATGGTGATCGTGAAGCTGGCGGGCGACTGGTGGCGGCATCGCCGCCTCGACACATGGATGTCCCCGGCCGCGATCTATCGGTTTCTCGGCGTCATGTTCGCGCTCGGCATCACCCTGCGGTGCGGAGCGGAGGCCCTGAGCCTGTGGGGCTGGAACCCACAGGATCCGGTGGCTACCGCGGCTTATCTTTTCGCCAAGCGCCTGATTGATCCAATCGCGGTCGGCTGCGGGGTGACCGGGCTCATGGTCTATATCTTGTCCGAACCCGGCATGATCGAGCAGCAGCGGAAAGAGCCGTTCCCGGTCGACATGTGGCTGGCGTGGCCGATGGTGAAGCGGATGCTCTGGTTGGGTGGGCTGACGTTCATCGCGGCGGTCGGCGTGGTGTCCACGCGATGATGACCACCGGCAGCATGCTAAAAGCGGGGGCGGCCATGGGTGCAATACTACCGGTCGCCGCTGCCGCCATCGCGAGCAAGGGGGCGACGATCACGACCTCGACCCCGGCGATCTGGCACTTCCTCGGCTATCAGTTCGAGGCGGCGGGCATGATCGCGGCGCTGTTCGGTTGCTTCTCTGCCCGCTTCTGGATCGGGGCCGCGCAGAACGTCCGCGATGTGCATCGGTGGTCGTTGGATATCCCGGTCACCGGCATGGCGCTGGCGGTGTCGGCGGCGCTGGTAATCTCGCAGCGGCCGGAGCCGCTCGGCGGCCTCATGCTCGGCGCCGGCCTCGGCATCCTCGGTGAGGGCATCTTCAAGCTGGCCGAAGGCTATCTGCAGAAGGTCAGCGCCGTGTTCGGCGTCGATACCGACAAGGCGGACTGACCGCCTCCGCAGCTGAAAGATTCTGCCGCTTTTCGGAAATCCATTTCCACCGGAGACACGACATGGCCGACAGCCGCAAGCTGGACGATCTGCACCCGCGCGTGCGCAAGATGGCCGAACGGCTGCTGGCGGATGCGAAGGCGGCGGGCATCCCCCTGACCGTGACCTTCACCCTGCGCTCGATGGGGACGCAGGCCGCGCTCTACGCGCAGGGCCGGACCAAGCCGGGCAAGGTCGTGACGAACGCCCGGCCGGGGTACAGCTTCCACAATTACGGCCTGGCGCTCGACGTGGTGCCGACCTCGCTGCTGGCGCTGCCGCGGTGGGGCGACACCCCCGCGCATCAGAAGGCCACGAACGCCTTGTGGGCGCGCGTGGGCGCGATCGGCAAGGCGGCCGGCTTCCGGTGGGGCGGCGATTTCAAGTCGATCAAGGATCGCCCGCATTTCGAGTGGTCCGGTGATCTGGCGCTGGCGGACCTGCGCGGCGGCAAGCGGCCCGCCGAGGCATTGGCATGACATGGCTTGCCGCCCTGCGCCGCTTCTGGCCAGCAGTCCCGGTCCTGCTGCTCACCCTATGGGCCGCCCGCCTCGAATACCTCCGGGCCGGCTACAAGGCGGACCTGATCGCCTGCCAGTCCGCCCGCGAACTCGACCGCGCGAACGCCGCGACCGTGGCGGCCAAGGCTGAGACGGCCTTCGTCACCCGGTTGCACGACGCCACCGACACCTATGCCGATCGCGCCGCGTCCCGCGCGCCGATCATCATCCGCTCCTCAGACACGGTGAGGGAATATGCGAAGACTGATGCTGGCCGCGTGCTGTGCCGGGCTGCTGACCGGGTGCGCGCGGTCGATGACCTCGATGCCGACCTTGCCCGCGATCCCCGGCCCGCCGGCAGCGGCGCTGACGCCGTGCCGCGCGACGCCGCAGCATCGCCAGCCGGACGATAGCGCCACGGCAGCGGATGACGATGCCACCATCCGTGACGGCCGCTTCGATCTGGCGGCCTGCGACGACAAGCGACGCCTGCTGATCGAGGCATGGCCGCGCCTCACACCATCCAAGGGGGGAACCACTGATGCTCCAAATTGACGATCGGCTGGCGTCCTACCGGATAGGCGCTGGCGAACCCTGGATCATGAGCGTCCAGATGAAGATGATGGCCGGCAGCGCCATCATCAACTGGTCGCAACGCCGACTTGTCCTGTCCTTCTATGAACCGGGCCGGGTTCTATTTCACCAGATCGAGGGCGTCTATTCGTCCGATCCCAGCGGCGCGTATTTCGCCTTCGTCCGCGACGGTCGATTTTCGGAAAGCCTGCTGGGACGGTCGGTGCAGGTCGAACTGGCCGAACGGACATTCAACGGCCGCGATATCATCGCCACCGGTTCGCTGTCCGTTTCTACGTCTTCGGCGGGCGTGGCGTCGTTCGGGTCAATCATCGGGCGGGTAGAGGCGCGGTTCACGCTGTACTTCACGGCGTCAAACCTGATCGCCCTCGTGGAGCAGGAACTGCTGCCCTACGGCGGCATTCCGATCACCCCCGGCCCCGTCATCGACACCCCCGCCGCCATCAACAGCGACGGCACCCCCCAGGTGGGCGAGACATTCATCCTAGTCCGCCCGACCGGGAATGGACCTGTGGTAGCCGAGCGCCTGCTGGAAAACGGTATCGACGTTTTCGGTGAGGTGGGCGATCGGAAGTTCACCGGGCGCGTCGCCGGCCCCCTCCGCTACGAAGCCGACCTGCAAGGGCCGGATGGCACGATCCTGACCAGCGGGTCGGATATCGTGGTGCAGGCGGCAACCGCCCTTCGGACTCTCACCCTATCTACCACCGAAGCGACGGTAGGCCAGCCCTACACCGCCACGGTCGCACCCCTCTACGACGGCACCGATTACCTTCAACGGGTGCAGGACGATCGCGACGGGGTGAGCATCGCGGGCAGCACGCTGTCGGGCACCTTCGCATCGGTCGTGCCGGATATCACCATCACCGAGGCGCTGTACGTCAAGACGGCCCCGCGCGGCACGGTGACGGTGCAGGCGGCGCCGGTGACATCGACCGTCACCTTTGGCGACACGACTATCACCTTCGGCAATTCCACCATCACTTTCGGGAGCAACTGACATGGCTCGGCAAGAAATTCTAACCTCTGACACATTGGCTGCTGGCACGGTCAAGCTCAACGCAATGTTCGCGGAGATTTATGCATCAATGGGGGGTGGCACCACCCCTACCCCCGCGCCCGGCAGCTATGGCCCGCTAACGGTCATCGACACCGAGCCACGGGAAACCAACTCCACCTCGCACATCGCCACCTTCGAATTTGTCCCCGGCGTGCTGGTGGCGAATTGGTACGTCGGCATGAGCGAGGATGGTTTGAGTGCCGCGCTCGTCCTGTTCCAGAAGAACGACGGGCTGATCGGGCTCAAATACTATGACAATGGCGTGCTGAGCGGAGAACTAGGCGGCGGGGCTTTTGCTTTTGCGCCTGCGACCGGCGACGTGATCGGCTTTCGGCTGAACGACGACAAGACCTGCGACGTCATGCAAAACGGCGACATCAACCGTACCTATGCGGCGGTGTTTATCGGAGATCGGCCGGTCGGCACCAAGGCGCGGATTGAGGCTTTCGACGGTCAGGCAAGCCGGAAGCTGAAGAACGCCCGCATCTTGGGGCTGTGAGGTGGTAGCCTCCTTTTCAGCGCCCCTGGTGGCGGGTGTGCCGTCCAGCGGCACCGTCATCGGCGCGGCCGCTACCGATCTGCCGATCACGGATCGCCCGAATAACATCACGTTCACGCGCTCGGGCGGCGGATGGGCTTACGCCTATGACGGCGGCCTGCCGGCTTTTGTCGAAGCGTCTGTTGCGGCTCACCCACTGGTCGAGCAGCGCGAGACGACCATCCCGCTGACGATCCTGCCCCCGACCGGGCTGATGCCCGTCGCCGGTGCGACGTTCTTCGTCACGGGTGACAGCAATGGCGTGAACTGGGCAAACTCGATCGCCAAGGCGATTGCGGACGGCGGGTATGATGCCTTCGCCTATGGCAATTCCGGCAATCCCTCGGGCACCGGCGTGGGCGGGTCACAGTCTTTCCCGACCACTGATGGCGACGGTCTGAGTTCGCCTGCCCGCATGGCCCGCGAAAAGGCGGCGATTGCCGCGTATGTCCAGCAGGGAGGCGTTGCCTATTCCGCGCTGGGCATGTGGACCAATGACTACTTCTCGCCCGCCGACTCGATCTATTATACTGAGATTTGGCATAACGAAGTGGTGCGTGGCGGCGGGGCTAGCGCCCTGCTGCTCCGGGGCGCGATGCCATCACGACAGGACCCTGGCCGGGCAGCCGACATGCGCGTGCGCAATGACCTTGCTCGCCAATATGCCGCCGACAACTCCGACGATGTGCTTTTCGTGGATGTTTTCGACCTGCTGTTCGACCCGAACACCGGGATCGGGAAGACGATGTATTACGACGACGACCTCCACTTAAACCAAGCGGGCATAGAGGCTTGTGCCGCATTGCTCCCCCCATGCCTCGACCGCCTCTGCACGAAGGTAGCCTGACATGCACAAGATCACGATGCTGGCGGCCGTGCTGCTG
>Ga0265798_10003478_pt1 | contig 22388 bp, 17 predicted proteins | sample P3T30metagenome_FD_192430 | JGI IMG/M metagenome (GOLD analysis project Ga0265798, IMG submission 192430) | Plant litter microbial communities from East Loma Ridge, Irvine, California - P3 T30 | ecosystem: Environmental > Terrestrial > Plant litter > Unclassified | place: USA: California... | reverse complement strand
CGTACCCGGCACCGAGCCGGCGGTCCTGTTGCGCCTGGTCGGGGCGCTGGAAACCAAGTCCACGCACCCCATCGCCAAGGCCGTGGTGCAGCATGTGGGCGCGGCCACAGCTGGCGTGGCCGTGGAAAGCGTGGAAGAAATTGCTGGCCACGGGCTGCGGGGCCAAGTCGAGGGCCGCGAGGTACTGGCCGGCAATACTAAGCTGCTCACCAAGTATGGCGTATCCTACCCGGCCGAGGTAGACCAGGTGGTGGACAGCCTCGTGGTGGCGGCCGTGAACGGGAAATATGCCGGCTACCTGACTGTAGCCGACGCACCTAAAGCAGACGCTAAGCAGACCGTGCGCGAGCTGCGAGCTGACGGCATCACCAAAATCGTCATGCTCTCCGGCGACCAGGACAGCATCGTGCAGCGCGTGGCCAAAGAATTGGGGATTGACGAGGCCCACGGCGGGCTGCTGCCGGAAGACAAAGCGCGCTACGTGCAGCAGTACCTCGACGCCGGGCACAAGCTGGCCTTTGTGGGTGATGGGGTCAACGATGCCCCGGTAGTGGCCCTGGCCGACGTGGGTATTGCTATGGGCGGGCTGGGCTCGGACGCCACCATTGAAACGGCGGACGTGGTGATTCAAACCGACCACCCCAGCAAGATTGCCACCGCCCGGCGCATTGCCCGCGCTACCCACTCGGTCGTGTGGCAGAACATTTGGCTAGCCTTTGGGGTGAAAGCCGTGGTGCTGGCCCTGGGGGCGGGTGGTGTGGCCACCATGTGGGAAGCGGTATTTGCCGACGTGGGCGTGGCCCTACTGGCCATTCTCAACGCGATACGCATCCAACGCATGAAGTTTTAAGCTATAAATACCCTCTTTCTTCCAATCTTCTTGCGGCCTCCTTTTTAACTGGAGCTGCCAATGCCCGGCAGGACGCGGCCCATGCGCTTCAGCACCTAGAGCGGGCCCACCTACTGGGTCCGCGCTGGGTCCTGTCCCACACGCAGGTGCATCTGCTTTTATGCGGCAACACGGCCTGCGGACACGCAACTTAGGTTGTTGTTAGACAAATAGGGAGACCCTCCGACTCGGCCAACGCGGCGCAGCAATAGGAGCAACTCCTGCGTTCACTCGCCTAGCCCGCGCACTGGCCCCTACTAGGGCGCCAGAAGTACTATAAATATTTTATTGAGGATTTTATAACGTTTATTAAACGGAGGACTGATTAACGTTATGTGAGCAGAATTCTCAGGTGCTCTTTTCGAGGGGCACGAGGGCGTCAGACGCTGAATTGTATTGGCTTTCTTTTAAGAGAAGTTCACCAACGGGTGAGGTGGCATGCTAAGAACGTTGCTCCAAGCATGCCACGCGACTAGCGCTATCCAGCGCGCCTTTCAAGGGAAACTTACAGGTTTAGGTACAATAAGCGTTAGCTAACGCTCTGTACTTTTGCCAGTGAGTTTCAAATCAGTGATTTGCTTCATTATCACATGGTCACCAGCAACCGCAAACAACAGCTATTTGATAAGTTTTCACAACAGCTTTCGCTGCTAAAGGAAAACGGGTTACTCGATATCGACCTGGCATTTGATAAGACTTATATCTGCCCAATCTGTCTCCGGCAGTTCTCCGAAGAGGCACTGGTTGCAGACGGCACAATGGATTTTTTAACGGAAGAGGACGCGCCGCCTGCCTCACTAGGAGGCACACGCATTGCGTTGACGTGCAAGAGATGCAATTCAGAATGCGGCCACAAAATTGACTTTCAACTTAAAGAACTGTTGGAGTACGACGAAAACCGTCGATTCGTGCCTGGCAAGTTACAATTTGGCACCATCGACTTTGAAGGCAAGCCTGTAACGGTGCAACTCGTTTCGGAAGGAGGCGGACAGTTAAAAGCAACCCACAAACTCAGGACCAATAACCCACAGACTCTTAGAGCATTTATTGCGTCTGTAAAATCAGGCAGTACGCTTGTGTTTAACCATAAAAAGCATCGACTTGACACAAGGAAAATCAATTACGCTATCTTAAAAACAAACTACATTATTACGTTTTCAAAGTTCGGCTACATCTTTCTATTAGACCCGGCTTACGATATCATTCGTCGGCAGATACTACACCCCGAAGAGGAGCTTATCAGCCATGACCTATCTGTCCACAACAATGACTTAAAACCGTATGTCGGGACTCATTACGTCTTGACACCAGAACTAAAAAGCATATTCAATATTTTCAGTTTAACAACTGAGTTCTCACAGAGGATCTACGGAGCATTTTTACCGGTACCAACAATTCCCCTACCAACGTTCGTCCAGGAAGCGCGCAAGCGTACACAAGGTCAATCATTGCTTTTCGATAAAAGCAACTATGACGACTTCGTAGATTTGTTCACGGATGTCGCATCCATGCGGCAGATTAAAACTTGGGCTACTGCATAACTCCCACTGTCTATGTCCTATTGTATTACTACTCAATAGATGGAAGTCATACGCCAGCTGACGTAAGGCCACAGTAACTCTGCTCTGCCAACGCAATAAAAAGGCCTCTCGCTTACGAGCGGGAGGCCTTTTTATTGCGTTGGTACTAGTATCTGGCGATTACAGTGGAGTTGGCGAGTTTTTGAGCTTTACGTACGTGTTGATGGTATTCAGCAGCGTGTAATAAATCCACTCAAGTTGCTCCTCATAGACTAAGTTGGTGGTAGTAGACTTGTTATGGCGAATGTCAAAGCGGTTTACTAACTGAAAGAAATCGCTCACGTCAGAAGTTGAAAAGAAAGAAGCTAAGTCGTCTCGGAACGGCTCTAGGACGTAGCTAAGCGTTTCACAGGCTGACCGCTTATCGTGCGCTGTGGCGTAAGGACCCCAAAACAGGCTTTTCGCATGGTTGATGCGTTCATCAGTGGCCGCATCACCGGTTTTGATCTGCTGCTCTACCAAGCTGACTAAAGGCATGACAGGTAGTTGTTTTTCTGCCTCATCGATACCCCTTGCAGTTAGTTCGACGCTCATGAATAAGAGTCCCACGCGCCCCATCTGATGACGCTTACTATAGCGGATATGACCGGCTTTGTACAAGCCGTCCACGAGACGCTCAAATTCGTTGGTGTCCGTGTAAGCTAATGGAAAGTCACGAGTTGAATTCAGCTCAAACTTTTTATTCTCATTACCTCCTTGCGAGTAGAGGTACATCAATAAGTGATTTGACTTTTCCTTAAAAGTCGCTGGCACCTTTTCCTGCTTATATCCTTCGCGAAGGAACGAGGAGTCAAAAAGCGGTGGCTCCTGCTGACGCTCGTAGGCGTTACGGGCAATTCCAGCTAGCAGATGGCGGGGAAACGCGTCGGAATAATTATCATTATCAGCACCTACTTTAAGGTCATTGAGAAGCTCAGTGTAAGCCGGCATGGTGACGCACACATTCCCCAATGATTTGACAAAATACTTAATCGTCCCGCCATCAACAGAGCTGAACTCATCGGGCGTCAAGGCATAGCCCAGTATACAATCGTTGGTAAATTCCATGCTTGAAAAAGAAGTCTTACTTGTGCGACTTCACAAATTTACTCTTCTTTTCACACAGCAGCTTTGGGCCTCATGTCAAGTATATCAGGCTCAGGCAGCGTACTGGCCTCGCCGGCCACTACGCTGCGCCTGAATCTCGGCCACGATGCAGTTGGCAGAAATAATGGGCAACCCGGCTAGTATACTTACAGCGTATTGATGTCAATAACCGAATTGACGAGGCAACCCATGCCGGCCAGTTCGCAGGTTTTGAACTTCTGCACGTGGTCACCCAAAAAAGGCTCCGAATACTTTGGGCCATTTTCGTTTGAATAAGCTAGAGCAGCTCTAAACCATATCCATTAAGTGTTTTAACAACTAAGGCGCTATCGTACACGCGCAAATTCACTTCTTGATATTCTTCCTCCCCCTTCCGGGTCTTGTAGTAAAAAGTGTGCGTGTAAAAGTCACCTATCCGCTTGCCTGGCTTCTGCATCTGAAGTTGCAGAAGTTTCCGTTGGACAGCAGCATAATGCTGAGTCGCATGATATAGTATCATGGTATCACGCTTAGCGGTGGCTAGGTCGGTACTGTCCTCCATATCAGATTCCGCATCTTCTGCTTCTGTTCTCGCCGTTAGTAGCAGCAAATCGCGCTGGGTAAAGGCAGAATCCTTTGTGAGTTTAATAGGTCGATAGGTACTCGGGTCGCTCGTGGCACCGGCAATAAAAGTGGCGATAGCGTGCTTTTGTGGCGTATCCATACTAACTCGTGATTCGCACGATGCCAGCAGTAGCACGAGGCCGTAAAGAATTTGCTTCATTTTCTTCTTTCGGTCTAGGGCTAAGGGACAAAAGTAGAACTCTTAAAAGTAGCCTTAAAAATCATCGTCCACTAGAATGCTGGATGCGACAGACGAGGCTCCAGCTTCTGGTGGAAATAGGAAATTGTAATTAGCCATGAAAAACCGGCGGCCAATTTTCATAGCAAGCGTCTTGGCCTCCTCGGGTGTCATTGCAGGCGGCATTATGCTACCGGAACGTGGTACTGCTTTCGATTGCCGGCCATGGCGTGAGTTCTGCTTACCGACGTCAAGATTATTAGTAGTAGACTTAAACCTGTTATAATCGACTAAAAGCCCCTGCTCGCTGAGCATCGTATCGAAGGCCGATTTTCCCATAGCAGTTCTGGCTGACTCAAAAACCTTATAGTAATCCGGCATATAGAGAACTTGGCTGAACAACTGTAGGACCTCAAATGCATCCGGTTCTGTTCTCGCCAAATAAAGCAACTTACCGTACATAGTAATATTATCCGAATTATCTGCGGTAACATTAGCGTCGAACGTCGCAATCTGGTAGCGAGGCATGCCGCCGGGAGAGTAATTAGACAGGTTGTCATTTCCTATATACAGCACCTTAAGTCCTAAACTCGGGTAGTGGAGGCGGGGAGAAGCTTGGGTAGTTTCAATCAACTCATGGGCTGCATTGTAGATTTTCAAAAGTTGAGTGGCCCTATCCCATACCTGAACTAAGTCAGTAAGGCCCTCTAAGTGCATGGAACTGAAGTAGTAGCTCGGCACATCAGAATCATCATTAAAAAAAACGACATCTTGGCTCCGGTCGAATTGAGCCATGGCTCGAGTTAGTGACTCATGTTCTCCTATTAGGGTGAATTCGTACTTGAACCTGTTCATAGTTTTTGAATAACCTCAAACTGAATACTTGCGAAAATGTATTAGTGAGGTCAGGGTGTCGGCCTCCCTTTAAAAAAGTCAATGTAGGTCGGAGCCTAGTGCTTAAACAATGGCATACTAGGCGGTAGCAACAGGTAACAGGCGCTGTACCGTAGTAGCCTGAAACTCCTTCCCCCGCCGGGTACGATAACCAGCTTCATTAAGCTTAGCGGCAATTTGCCACAAGGTCTGCCCCTTGGCCCGCAACAATTCCACCAGTTGCGCCGCTTGCCGATTGGCTTGATGTTCGCGGGCATTGCGCTGCATCGCTGCCTGCCCCTGCGCAATCACGGCCGTGGTAAAATTCTGCGGACTGCCCAGCTGCGCACCCCGGACCTTCTTAGCGGCGAGCGCATCCTTCGTGCGCTTGGAAATGGTCTCGCGCTCATGCTGAGCAATGACCGCGAACAGACCCACCGTAAGGGTATTTGCATCAGGCATGTCGCAGCAGATGAAGTCTACCCCCGAATCGCGCAGGGCGAAGATGAAGCCGGCGTTGCGGCTCAACCTATCCAGCTTCGCAATCAGTAACGTCGTCCCCAGTCGCCGGGCTTCGGCGATGGCGGCGAGCAACTGCGGTCGGTGGTTCTTCTTCCCACTCTCAATTTCCACGTACTCGGTCCCGAGTTGGGTAGGGTCAGCGACAAAGGCCTGCACAGCTGCCCGCTGCGCATCGAGCCCTAGGCCGGAAGCACCTTGCTTCTGGGTAGAGACTCTATAATAAGGAGTGTAGCGGCAGGCCGGCGACATCAAGCAGGAACAAAATCATCGAAAACTCCCGCAAAGCTACTCATTTTACATATTGTAAACGTTCCTTTACAATATGTAAAAAGCTCAGCTGCGCTACCCACACCCAAATTATCCTTCCTATCTGTACCAACTCAAAGTACATCCCTAACCTTGGGAAGAAGTATTTGGCATGCTTTTCATGGTTTCATTCATGATGGGTGGAAGTTGAAAATTATTTGGCTCGAAGACGGGGGAAGGCGCTTACGGCCGACACGTGGTAGTTGCCGCTCGAAGATTACTACATCGACTCGAGGGCCCGAGCATATTTCTCGATATCAATTGCGGGTACAGTACCTAGCTTTTGAAGCCTGGATAACAGTTTCAGAAAGAAGTAAATCAACGCTTCTTCGGGAGTGCTGATTTCCCGAATGTTGTCCGTATCCGCATTATAATGAATGTTGAAGCCTCCTTTATCCAACACACACCCAATATCGATGTGACTACGGGAATCAAGACTATCAATTGCATTGATGAACGGCTCACCAAAAGCTTCACTCCATGTTGAATCCAAGCTTAGCATGCCGCCGATGATGTTGAAGTGCTCGCGTGGTTCCTGGATACAGCCATCAGCGTGATAGACGGGGGCATTGGTGCGGGTGAGTAGTCGTACTGATTTTATCTTTTCACCCGCATATTCCAGCGTCTTTTTGTCGAAATTTTGCTTGACTTCAAACACCGCGTAAACGCTTTCAGCTGGAATATGGTCCATACCATTCACGGTCCACACGAAAGGAGAATACTGCCGGTCGTGAATCACTAAATCTATTTGGTGACTCATGAAACCGTTGTGGTCCACTACGAATGCCTTACTGACGCAGTACCGCTTCGGCAGATACTCTTGAAGCCAAGAACGCCAGCTTTCTTCGGTTACGTCACCCATTGAAGGTCCATGAGAAACAAGTTGGCGGTTGGTGGTTAATTTGAGGGACATCTGCTTTTGCAGACTGTTGAAGGCGGCTTTTAAGTCAAATTTATGCATACAGGGACTGGCTGTAATTGTAGAGCTTACCTTGGTGTTGGACAAAGAATTGGGGCACCATCTGATGCTGTTTGGTTTGGGCGATGAGTAGCAGTGGGGTACTGGCACGGACCTGAGGGTGGGCCGCTAGTCGCGCAATAGTGGCTTTATCCGTTGAACTGGGCTGAGACGGCCCATCCGGGTGCGAGTGCCAATCGCCGAGATATTGCAGCTGCTCTGGTAGTTCTTGCAGCTGCCGATTGATGCAGGCCGGGTCAGGAGCGAATAAGGTAGGGGAATTCTTGAATTTGGTCGGAACAATAGTTCGGCTGACGATGGCGCAACTGCCATCTTCCGAATAGTTTCCCACTAGTACCCCTCCAAACTCTTTCGGGTAATGAAGCAGAGTCAGTTGTTTGATTTGCTCCAGGCACTCGCCGGTGATAATCAGTTGCAGACCTAGCTGATTTTGAGTGTAATGTTGGTCGGCACTAACCTGAATGCCACGACCTGGCACGTGGTGCAAGCTGAACGTGCGGAATGATTTTCTTTGACGGGCCATTTCGGCTAATTCACTAATAGCAAGTCCAACCATAGCTTCGATATTGGCTCCGGCCGCCCGGAACGTGGGATGCCAACACCCAGCTCCCTCGCGGAATTCTGGGTAAGCGGGTCGGCCCACATGAGCCAACAACTGCTCGCGCCGCTCCTGTAGAGAGCATTCGTCACCCCCAACCACTACAATCAATTCTTCGGCCCCTTCCGTAACAGAGATGTGAACGATCCGGGTAGCTGGCACGGCGTGATGCAGCGCGGTAAGCACCTCATTATTGGCTGAGCAGTCGAATATCAGGTCGTACTTATTCAGCCATGCGGTGGTTTGCGCCCAGTTCTGGGCCCCGGGCGCGGTGTTCGGTATGCTGTCGTGTATTTGGACCGAGACGTAGGGGGAAAGCGCTTGCAGGTGCTGCTGCAGGGCCAGGCTTTTGGGCGCACCGGCGTCCCGGAACCGGTAGCGGCTACGGCAAATGTTACCTGGCGCTACCAAGTCTGATTCGGCAAAATTCAGTTTTCGCTGGCCACCACGTACCAAGGTTTCCGCCAAGCAACTGCCTACTGCGCCAACGCCAATAATCAGAACCCGACGACCAACAAGCGCATCCGGTAGTTGTCCACGCCCAAAGAAGCGCGAATAGGCGGCGTTGCTGGCTTCTCCCCATACCAGTCTTTGCTTGCTCAAAGCCTCAAACCGGCTTCGAATGGCTAAGGCCGATAAGTCCCGCCGAAGCATATTGATGGGAAGAAATAAGGTGTCCCAGGTTATTTCCTGCCCGCCACTTCCTATTATTGGGTATCCCACGGCGAGCATGAATCGGTTACCCAAGGTAATGGGCGACTGGCGACGAAACCCGTGGTCCAACCCTAGCTGGCGCAGTTGTGTGTAGAAGTCTTCCGGCAGCAGCGGTAGTAAGTCCTTCCAGTGTTCGACGCGCCTCTTGCGCCGCAGAACGGGCTCCTGGCTCAGCAACGTCCATACTCCGGCATAACGGGTCTGCTGAGTGTTGGCCGCCCACCTAGCTGTCACGTTGCCTAAGCCAGAACCAAGAAAAGTAGGAGCCTGCTTGGGCAGGTCAACGGCAGTATTGGCAGGGCGAAGCAGGGAATACGTAAACGTGCCGCTTTGCTGGGTGGCGAAACGGTCCGCATCATAGTCTGCGGGTTCCTCGTCGAATAGGAGATGGCCGCATTTAGCTCCGTGAATGGGAACGTACTCGTAGTGCTCATCAATTTTCTCCTGCACGTAGTACCGCGCCAGCCAGCCGTGCAGCTGCCGTATTTCCTGCGCCAGGCGAGTGGGCAGATGGTTGATGGTTGGAGTGGACAGGCAGAGAAAACCGCCGTGCAGTGGGAGCTTGGCAATACTTTGGTGCGCGTAGCCCAGTATTTCTTTGGGCCAGAATAATAGTTCTCCCTGCGGGTAGGCTTCGGGTACGTGCACGGTGAAGTGCACGGGGCCTTTGTCCGTCTGTACCCGGATGCCACCGACGTGCCGGGCTGGGGCCTCTTCGAATACGAAGGGCTCCAGCAAGGTCACGTTGGGTTCAGCTGCGAAGAACGAGTTGAAAAACCGTGTGTCCGCAACGTTATCAACCATAGGTAGTAGCGGGATAGGTAGTATTCTTCACGGCCGCGTTTTGCTCGTAGCGGTTGGATGCCTTTGCGGGTTCCTTGTCCTTGGGCTTATCCTCGCAGGGGAATTTTGGATTGACCGGGAAGTAAAATTTGAGCTTGTTGCTGTCGGCCTCAATCTGCTTCAGCGCCCTCTTCATTTCCTTGGCCAGCTTCTTTTTCTGGCTGTCGGTGAGGCTGTTAGTGACGTTGTTGCCAGAGTTGCCGGGGTCAAGCAGGTTGATAGTTTCGATGTTGTCCCGGATAAATTCCATCGTAAGCTTCAGCCGGTCCCACCGGCCGCTGGGCACGTTGGCTTCCCCCTTGTTGTCGAACGACTTGATGGTGAGCAATTCCAACAGGAAGGACTTCAGCTTGGTGAAGTGCTCGAATTTCCAAGCCTTCAATAGCTTAACCGTTTCGCGCTCTTTCTTCCGGCCCTTGATGTGGTCGATTTGCTTAGCGATGTTGGTTTTCATGCGGCCCGACGAATCTTCGTCGTTGAGGCACAAGTTCAAGTCGAAGCAACTCGGGTCATCGTCGCTGATGCGCCGGCCGGGCGTGATGTCGAAGTTGAGCACCTCGTCGTCAACCAGGAAAAACAAGCCTACCGAGACCTTCTGGGCCCGAACATCAGTAAGATCGCCTACTTTGTCGCTGAACTCGTCGCTCTCGAGGTATTCCAACACTTCATCGTACATCACCCGCAGGGTGGTGAAGGCACTGCGTTTGAAGTTCACACACAAATCCATGTCGAACTTGATGTTGATGGCCGTGTGCTTGGCATAGGAGCCCGAATGCTGAATGCAGCGGATGTTGCTGCCAAATTTCTTTTCCAGCGCGGCCTGCACCTTGTCGCGCTTTTTGCGGTAGCGGTCGGCCAGGCTTTCGTTGTCCTCGACTAGGTCTTCTTCCAGGTTAATGCCGTAGGAACGGTGCACGCAACTCAGGTAATCGTTTTTATTTAAGTCCGCCATAACGGTTTTAATGGGCATGTAAAAGGTAGCCTCCTTCCGCAACAAGGCTGCAGAGGGCGGTAGCAATAGCCCGGCGCCACTATGTTAGTAGCGCCGGACAGTGCAAGAAATGGGGTTAACCTTTGCTGGCTTCTGGGTCGCTGCCGTAGCTGTTCTTTTCCCGGATTTGACCATTTCGGCCGTGAATCAGCATTTCACTGCCGCAGCTAGTGGCCATTTGCCGGGCCACCTGAATGGCTTGGGCTTGGGTGGGAACAATGGTGGCAGCGCGGGATGCACCAGCAGTTTTGACAGCCCAACCAGTGGAGCGAGGCACGACATGCAGGTTCTTGGCCATGAATAAAGGCTTCAAGAATGGGACCCACGTAAGTAAATTCAGTGGTGGGCGACGCACCGGACCAGACACAAGGGCGCACTATTGCAGGGCAACAAACATTTGTTACCTTTGTGGCCTCGTATAATCTCACGGTAGGAGTGCGCGGCTGGGGGACCAATCCCGGCACCAGTAGTTCGGGCGCCAACCTTCTTTTACTGCATTTCTACCATGCCGGCTGCCACTGACCTGTGGCAGCCGGATTGTTTATAAGGGGTTTGGTCAGCAAGGAATTGTTTAAGCGTGTAATGAAAAAACGCCTACGCTAAACGTAAGGCGTTCAGGTCGTAGGCATAGGTTTGATAGCTGATGATGCTTTTCTGAGCCTCGTTGTCCTGCCAAGCTTTTTCTTCGTGGCTGAGGTCCTCAATTTCGCGGCGAGACTTGCGTCCCAGACGTTGCAGCACGACGGCCAGCACGTGACGTTCAGACTCGCTGAATACATCCATGTTGGGTTTACGAGCTGCTTTGTAGGCCAGCACCGGTGCGCCGTTGTCGGACTGTACCAAGCTGGGATGGAAGCCCGCGGTAAGCTGACCCCGTTGCACCATTTCCTGCAAACGCTGCCCGTATTCCTGTGGAACGGGGCCGTGCTGTACGGCGCGGTAGCGCTGGCCAGTGATGGCTCGGGCGGTTAGGCGGTAGTGGTAGAAGTCGGAATAGAAGAGCAGCTTGAGCAGCCGCACTTTGAAGAGGTTGTCGAGGTAATTGAAGAAGAACAGCACCAGTTCGGCGAACTTCTCCGCGTCGGGCGTAACGTAGCCGGTATACTGGTCGGGTTCCTCAACAGTGATGGGTGGTGTGCTGCGAGTCATGAAGCCGCCAACCCGGTGCGATGCCCCCTCCTGATCGATTAGCTCTAGTAAGCGGCTTACCAGTTTCAGGTATTCATTGGGGCGTAACTCACCGCGCTTTTCTTCTACCATTCCCCGGAACGTGCTCGGGTTGCTGGCCAGGCGCAACAGGTTGGCCGTGGAAGCACTGGGTACTTCGCCGTCTTCATAGTGGCGGTACTGATTAGCGCCCAAACCCAGGAACAAAGACATGCGAGCTGCGGTCAGGTCGTAGCGCTCGCGCATGGCCAGGATTTGCTCGGGAAACAGGATGCTGTGCTTCTCCCGGTATTGGTTGTAGACCTGGGCGGTGTTGAGATTAGCCAACTCAGGCGTAACAAACCGTTCGCCGGTGTCCTCGCACTCGTAAAAGTGGTAGGTGTAGTCGTAGGTCTCCTTGCGAAAAACCTGGGCATCGGATTCCCAGCGCAAGATGGCATAGCCGTCGGAGAGGGGACTTTCGATTTTAGGCTGAATCATCGGTTGGAGGCAATGGATGCGACTGGCGCTTGAGGGGATAGATAATAGAATGCTCGGCCGGGTGAAAGGAAATACAGATGACCGAGCGGTTAGGACGTCCTAGATGCACTTTGATATAGATTTCGTAGCCGCGAAGCTCACGGCCGAACACCCAAACGGGCGGGTTTCCGGCCTGCTGGTTGGGCGTGGGGCCCTGGAAATAATCGGTGGGCTCCAACTCAAGCAGGCAGCTGCGCACATTGTCGCCGTTGATACCGAGCTTGAGTAAGGTCTTTGAGCTGTTTTTGTCACGGTCGACGATGATGAAACCGAAGAACTTGAGCTTGTCCTTAAACTCGCGGAGGTATTCGGCGACCTCATGGAGCGAGGGAACTGCGCTGGGTAGATTCAAAACTACGAACTATTACGCAAAGTTCAACTTATTAGTTGATGTTTTGCAAGTGTAGGATACGGAGGGATAAACCACTTGAGTTATGTGGGCGTTAGGAAGAGCCCAGCATCAGGCAGCGTAAGCGTTTTCTTCGATGAGGTGACGAACCAGGCCGAGAGTGGCCAGGGTATCGAGCAGCGGCTGGACGCGGGCAGGGCCCGCTCCGCGGAAGCGCTGGGCCACTTGGGCGGCCGTGAGGGGTATCTCGGCTATCTGGATGGTCGTGCGAAGGGCCTGCATCTGCTGAGCGAGATCCTGGGGCCAGGCGTTAGAATCCTCTACTCCGTTCTCGGACAGCGCGGTGGCACCCGATGACTTAGTGGCTTTCTTGCCTTTGGCTTTGGCCGCCGCAATGGGCGCGGGCGCGGGCAGGACGAGCCCGGCCTGCACAGTTTCAGGGGCCTGGTAAGTGGGGCGGAGGTAACGGACGTGGTCCGCTTGCTCCTCGCGGGCGCGCTGGTGGTTGAGGTGCACCAGCTGCTGAAGCAGCTCGGGGGCGGGTAGCTCGGTGGGCCAGCCGTAGGCTTCGGCCACGGCGGCATCGAGCTGCTGGTGGAGGCTGAGCACCACGGCAGCCAGGCCGTGCTGGTGCACGGTTTCTTCCTTGGCCGTGAGGAGCTGGCCAGCGCGCAGCTTTTCGACCACGTTGTAGAGGTCGGTGAGAGCCAGCGTGGGATGCAAGTCCTGTTGGCGCTTGCGGTGCGCATCTAGCGCCTCGGCCAGCTCCCGAATGCGCTTTTGCTGCTCTACCGTGGCTTCGGGAAAAGGAAACGATTGGAAGCAGCGGGAGCTAGTGTATACAGAGTCGTTGCCGACACCAAGCCAGCTACCACTAGCCATTGCCCATTCAACATGGGTTCGGCTTGACAAGACCCCTAAATGGTACGCATCATCAAAAGCAATATTAACAAGCTTGTGGTCTGGGGCTATATCGACATCCAGAAACTGAAAGATGCGGTGTTTGGCTGTTTCTGGTGTGGCAATGTAACGGGTCAGCCCTTGTATGGCCGCGCGCAAGCCTTTGCGGGTTTCGCCGAACTGCCACCAGATTTCTTTGAATTTTTTGCGGTTGTTCTGGTCGCGGTCAGGCTTGACGTAGGTGTAAACGTGCTGATACACGGCCGGGTATTCGCGGATGACGTCGGCTTCGGTCAGGCCAAACAAGTCAATTAGGTACACGCCCCGCGGCCGGGCGGTCAGGTCTTTGCCGTTGCGGTAGGGCCGGATGCGGGTGGCGAGGCCGGCCACCGTGCCCAGGCCCAAGGTGTGGGCCTGCGCCTCAGTCACGATAAAGCCCGCACCGGCCAGCATCATGCCGTTGCTGGAAACGCCTTCATTTGCTTTCAACACTTTGACCCCGGCGACGTCGGCCCCCACCGTAAAGTCAGCGTTAATGATGCCCTCACTCTCGACCAGCTCCACGGTGTGGGCATCGTCTTCGTCGGTGACTGACTCGCGCACCAGGGTGGCCAGCTTGCCCACATGGGTGCCGGCCCGCCCTACGCTCATGGCAATGCGCACGGCCGCGCCATTAGCACTATCTACCCACGGGTGGTCGGCAATAGCGAACGTCAGCGCTAGTGGCAGAGCGGAATCGAGGTGGCGCTGGATGAGGCGGCGGTTGAAGGTTTGGGTGATGGAGTTGGTGGTGATGAAGCCAAAGGACTCGGCCTGTCCCTGCCGCACGGTTTCGGCGGCCCGCTCCCACCAGTACATCACCAGGTCGGCGGACTCGTCGACTTTGCCCTTGTACACTTTGCGTAGCGTGTCCACATAAGCGTCGCCAAGCGCCCGGCGCATGGCTTTATCGCCGACAAACGGTGGGTTGCCAATGATGAAATCAGCCTGGGGCCAGGCAGCGGGCTGGGCGTGGGCGAAACCGGGTTCGTAGCTCAGTAAGGCATCCTGCTGGCGGATATTCTGGTAGCTATCGAGTAGGGGCTCTGCCAGTTGGGTGAGGCCGTGGGTGCGCAGGTGCCATTGCAGGTAGCCGATGCGCAGCACCACATCGGCAATGGCGGCGGCCCGCGGGTTCAGCTCCAGACCCAGCAGCTGGCGGGGCGAGACGGTGGTGGCACCGCCCAAATCGAGCAGACCCGACTGGCCGAAGCGATTGATGGCCGTGAGCACCTCTCCTTCCAATCGTTTGAGGTGTTCCAGCGTCACGTAGAGAAAGTTGCCGGAGCCGCAGGCCGGGTCGAGAATTTTTACCGTGGTGAGGCGGGTGAGGAAGCGCAGCAAGTCCTGGCGGGCGGCGCGCTCCCCGGCCGGACCGGCGGTTTCCTCGAGGCGGCGGGCGCTGGCGGCCTGGGCGGCGGCCCACTCGCGACGCAGGGGCTCCAGCACGGTGGGCAGCACTAAGCGCTCCACGTAGCGGCGCGGGGTATAGTGTGCCCCGAGGCTATGCCGTTCTTTGGGGTCGAGAGCGCGTTCGAGCAGGGTGCCGAAGATGGCGGGCTCCACCTCGGTCCAGTCGGCGGCAGCGGCGCGCAGCAGCAGTTGAATCTGGGGCTCGGTCAGGGGCAGCGTGGTGGCCTCGTGAAAGAGTTGGCCGTTGAAGCGGCGCAGGCGAGCCCGCAGGTCGCCGGAGAAGCCACCGGTGTCCATGGTGTGCCAGAGGCTTTGCAGGGCATCGGGCAGCAGTTGGCGCAGCTCTGGGGTGCTGGCGTATTGCTGCAGCAAGCTCGTGAAGCTGGCGCGGGGAATCAGCTCCACGTCCTCGGCGAACATGGTGAACAAGCAGCGCATTAGGAACTGAGCCACGGCCTCGGAGGCATGGCCGGCGGCTTCGAGCTGCTTGCTTAACTCGGCCAGGTGGGCGGCGAGCTGGCGGGTGACCTGGGCCGCGCGGCGGCTGGGGTCAAGCTGTTGCGGGTCGGTGAAAAGCAGTGCCAGGCGCTGGCGCACTACTTCGTCTTCGAGGGCAGTGAGCGGGATGCGGAAGGCCTCGGTGCCACCGCCGGCGGGCGGCGCGGGCTTGTAACTAGGAATGCCAGTGAGCAGGTCCAGGAACTGCGTGAAGCCTTCGGCGGTGCCGGCAAAGTTGGCGTACAGGTCGAAGCAGTGTCCCACGTCGGCCACGATAATGAAGGGCGGGCGTGGCTCCTGCGGGGGCAGGGCCTGCACGTAGCGTAGGGCCTGGTTGCGGGCCTCGGTCATCATCTGGTCCCACTTGCGGGTACCACGGACGGCGTGGCCCCGGCGGCGACGCTCCTGGGATGCCTGGCCGAGCGCGGCCGCGTCGGCGGCATCGGCCCGTTGCTGGTCGTCGGGGGAGTTGGTGCCCTGCTTGGTTTCGAGCACGAAGCAGCCGCGCTTGTAGAGGTCGAGACGGCCGGTGCTACGCTTGGAACCGTCCTGGAATGTAACGGCCCGCTCGTACACGTAGGCGTCCTGAGAAGCCAACTCGCCGGAGGGCCGGGGTGGCTCCACGCCGAGCAGGGCGCAAAGCTCGTGCAGGAAGGCCTGGTAATTGGCGCGCTCGGCGCCGCCGCTGCGCAGCCAGCGGGAAGCAAAATCAGAATAGGTCACGGGTAGAAAGCTACTTTGCCTCGCCGCTTTTTCCTGATGGAAGGAGCAGACAATGAGAGCGAAAGAATAAGATGGCGGTCGGGCAGCTAAAAGTACGCGAATACGGCGCAGGCAGTAACTAATAGTAGGACAACTACACTCTATGCGAGCAATGCTGGTGAGGTATTTTATGTATTCCAAACAACACTTCGGACGAGCTACTGAAGCTGTAGTAGATGTACATTTTATTGTACAAACCGAAGGGCTATAACGCAGAAAACTCCCTAACTCAACTGCGCCCCCTGGCGTAAGCGCTGGGGCCGGTTTTGTCTGTGCGTAGAGCGCTTCGAGGCACTCCATCGAAATAGTCTGGTTCTCCGAGGCCATTGAAGCGTAGACCGACCGCAATACCATGGCTTTTACCACGGTGGGGTCCTGCAAGTGAGGGTAACGGTCCCAAAGCTTCATGGCCACGAAGACACGCACCAGCGCACGGGGGCATAACGGCGCGTACTAACGCGGCTGAAATTGATCCGTAAAAAGCTAACCAACTGTCTATCAATTCCCGATATATTATTCGCGGCAAGGTTTAGCACCTGCTCCAATAAGGGTCAGCTAAAAATGCACAGGAAAGGCGCCTTTGCGCACCGGAAACACCCATAGTAAAAGCATCCAGTAAGGGCCCGACTAGCAGTAGTAATTGTGTGCAACACTTCCTGTTCTGCTAAGTGGTACTTATTGTGACGCTAGTGACTAACCCCAGAATCTGGGCTGCTCGACGTTATCCAGGAGTGAGTAGAGGCAATACCGAAGGTGGTCGCCGTAACGCCTTGTTTGTCCCGTGCTAGGTGTCCGCCGCTGTCTAGCCACGCTACTTCTTGCCTACCACCAACTCAGCCCCCGCCACCAGCCTTCAAAGCTTTGAGCAAGCAACTTCGTCCGCAGCGCCTCGTTGGCGCGGCAGTCGGGGTTAGTTAGCACCACTTCGACCACGGCCGTCCACTGCGCCGTCAGCAGCGTGGCCAGCAAGGTGGGGGATGTGCTAGCGTTCGGCAGTTCCCGCAGCGTCCGGTATGCTAGGATTGGCGCCATCACCTCGGGCAACTGGGTAAAGGGACCTAGCAGGGGCTCGCCCACCCCAAACGCGGTGCGACTGGTGCGGTACAAACGCCAAAAGGCAAAAGCCTGCGGGTGGGTTTGGGCGGCGCTGGCCGCCAGCTGCCACCAGCGGGCAAGCAAGGATTGAAGCCGTTCGTAGTTTTTGGGAGCGCCGGCCGGACTTAGGAGTGGAGCTTGTAGCTGCGCCAGGGCCTGGGCATAGACCTGCTCAATGAGCGCGTCTTTATTAGCTACCAAGCGATAGAGCCGACCATGGCTAATCTTGGCCGCTGTGGCAATGTAGTCGGTAGAGGCGGCGTGTAAACCGCGCTCTAGGAAGCAAGTCAGCGCGCTTTCAAGCAGAGCGGGGAGGTCATCAGCGTCCATAAGCAGAAAAAGGTAAGAGGGCGAGAATAAGAAGAAGTGGTGCAGAAGCGTCTCGAATGGTAAAGAAGACACCAAAAAGTGCTTTTCAAGCTTATTCGGGGCATTTTTGTCATAAAAATAGGCTGTTTGGAGTGCTTACTCCGAGCTTGGGACCGATCAGTTCGGGTGTTTGGACCGAGCGGTCTGATTTTTGGACCCTTCGGTCCCAACGCAAAGTAACCATGCTGACCCCCCTTGAGCACGCTGTAATTCCCCTCCTCAACTAGCTGAGCAGCGACCGGCACTACTGGTGTACTGCTTAGACCTCCCCGTAAGTGCTTACTGCCTGTAAAGTCGCCAAACCCTCCGCTGAGCGGAGCAGCAGCCCTGGTCTGGCGAGCACTCAACAGCGACCAGCTTCGCGAAGCAGCTACGCGCAGCATGGCTGGCCGACAGCCAAGCGAGCTGCTAGGAATCACCACTGCCTGGTGTAGGACGCTGCGGTGGTAGGGGGACTGCCGGTACCAATTCAGAAATACCTAAACTCTGCCACCAGGCCTGGTATGCTTGCCCGATCAGCTGTCCTTGAAGAGCATGCTGCCCCCGACACATAGGGTCGCTCAGTATCGTGTCCAGGGCCGCCGTCCACTGCCCCGCTAGCGAGGAGCCCAACCGCGGCAGTGAGACGACGGACTGTAGGGCAGGCGGCGCGGCCACCAAGGCGCGTTCCACGAGGGTCGGCACGGGGGCAAAAGGCCCCAATAAGGGTTCCGTCCCACCCGGCTTGCGGGGGCGGGTGCGGTAGAGGCGCCAGAAGTCAAACACTTCCCGCTGAGCGAGGGCCACCTTTGCGGGTAGCATCCACCAGCGCCACAGTTGTACCCGTAACAACTCGCCGGGCTGGGCTTGCATAGCCCCCTCATGCAGCGGGGCCGCGAGTTGGGTCACGGTATGAGTATAGCAAGCATCGAGCAGCGCCTGCTTGGTAGGAAAGGCGCGAAACAGGTGGCCGTTGCTGATGGAGGCGTGTTTGGCAATTTCGGCCGTGGATAGATGCAGGCCGTCCTGGGCAAAGCGCCATATCGCTGTTTCAACGATGCATGCGGGCGAGGAATGGAGATGACGCATGGTCGCAGAGGGGCCTAAATAGCCGTTGTGTAGGGCTAAAGGTACCTTATGGAGAATACCTGTATTACCGGGTTGACCAGCGCCGATGTAGCGAGTAGCGGCCGGTCCATATTAGGTAGGGATAATACCCCACTCAGCCAAAATACTGCCCGAATTTCCTTAGCGTTGTTTTTCATTATTACGCTATTACGACCCCTAATAGGCATTATAATAAAGATAAAGATATTATTGATACCAGAAATGCCAGCATTTACGGTACTACCAGTAATACCGGAAGTACTAGCGTTCCCAGTATTACTGGTAGTACCGTAAATGCTGGCATTTCTGGTATTGCTGTTAACTTGCAAGTCAATTATTCCTCTCTGACCTATGCAGACGCCATCTAGCCCCATTCGTTCGCCACAAATTATTGCCGTCACCAATAATAAAGGTGGCGTAGGTAAGACCACTACTACTTTAAATGTGGCGGCTGAATTGGCTCATCGAGGCTACCGCACGTTGCTTATCGACCTGGATATGCAAGCCAATGCCACCACCGGTTTGTTTAAGCGTGGTGCGCCCGGAGGACGCACAGTGGGCATGGGTTTATTGAGGGAGGCCACCGCAGCTGAGCTTATCGTAAAGACTTCTCTGGCGAATCTCTCGCTTATGCCAGCCAATATTCACCTAGCCAAACAGAGTGAGGAACTCTATCGTCAGGATGGCTATGAGCAACGGCTGAAGCAGTTGCTGGCGCCGGTAGCGTTAGAATATGATTTTGTCATTATCGACTGCCCACCCATGCTGGGAGCTATGACTTATGTCGCCCTGGCCGCCGCAACAGCCTACTTAGTACCCTGCGAACCTGAAAAATACTCCTTTGACGGTCTGCGTCTGGTTGTCAATCTGGCAGGTGGTATTCAAGCGCAAATCAACCCCGACCTGAAAATGGCTGGGGTATTTTTCACCAAGTACAACCCCAAAAAGCGCAGCAGTCTGCACCACGATATCGTGGATGCTGCCGAGCATCTCTACCCAGAAAAAGTGCTGCCTAACATCCGCGCCGACCAATCGCTAGCTCAGGCGCAACGTGTCGGGGAGCCTGCCATCCTCTACAAACCGGACTGCAACGGAGTCGCCGACTACGCTTTATTGACAACTGCCATCCTCGAAAATTTATGAAAAAGCCTGCATCTAAAGCGCCGAAGGATCTCACTGACCTTATTGGCCCGGCATCCTACGAGCCCCAGACCCAGCCTGCTTTTCCAGCAGCTTCGTTACCCCCTGCTAAGCCTAAGTATCTCAAATTTACTGACCGTATAACTCCGGAAAACCGCTTGCATATGGACCGAGTAGCCTATTGGGGGCATGGTGAGGCCCGAAAACTGGTCAATATTTTTAATGCCGCGCTGGCTGCCTACTTTGCCAGTCACCCTGATGCCCAGCGGCCTATGCCTGACGAACAACAAGAAGGTAAAATTAGCTTTGGGTTTGATTAGAGATTTCTTTCCTCTAATTTTTCGTGTAGTGTTTTATAACGGTCATAAGTGGATAAAGGCTAACTCACTCTCAGATGTGTTGTGTGGTGGCAAGTAGCAGCTCCCTGATATGCTCCATCGCATAAGTATTGAATTTTAGTTCTCCTTGCAAGGGCAGTTTGGATGCTGCCGCAAACCGTCAACACATCGCAGGGCTAGCTTCGCTAAGCTGCTTTATGAATCTGCTACTAATTCTAGAAAGTAAAACCCGGTTCTTCGGTGCCTGGCGAAGGAGATGGAATATCATTATCCAAACGGCGCTGCCGTTCGCGTAGCATCGCGTCAGCATAATTATAGGCCGTGCGCGCGATTTCTGCTGTATCAAGGGCACTGTTAGGGACAGAAAGCATTCCGGATAAGAGGCCATTAAGTGCTTGAATAGCGAATGAATCACGTAAAGTAATGAGATTTTTATCTAAACCTAGAGTGGTAGGAGACAATCCTATTGTTGCATCAGGGGTATGTACATTCTCCCGGTTAAGAGCTATTTCACGCTCACTAGCAGGACCTTCCATTTCCCAATCGACTGGTGGCTCATCCCATTCATCCAATCCCTTGATAGGAAAATTAAGGTCTGGTTCAGCCGCTGGAAGGTGTTCTGGATATTGCTTAGCGTCAGTATTAATAGAAGGGGTGGTAGTATGAGAGTCATCTGCTTTATCAGCAGGTTTTGAGCCTTTTTTAGTAGAGTTGCTAGGAGTAGCCTTTGAAGTACGAGACATAGTATTTGTTAGGTATATTCTATTGTACGCCTAATTTATGGGCCGTGTAGCTGCCTATGTTTTCAATTTTACCTTCCTTGTAAAGCAAGGATATTTGATATAAGATTTTATTAAGGTCGACGGGAGAATGATTTCTAATACAACGCATTGCTTGGTCACGGCGTAGTTTGAAATCATTTACCATCCGGCCAAACAGAGCTTTTTCCTGTTCATTATAATCAATATCAGTGTTCTTGGGAGTATATACTATCGTAAATTCTAATTCTATGACCTTACGACCTAGTTTTATTTCCCGATAGGTAAAAGCCAAGTCCGTAACAGTATTAATCTCCTCTGCTTTGTCCAGGACACTGCGCTTTAAGTCGGCATAAAGCGGATGCTTATCCGTTAGCCCAAGTTGAGATCTAAGCTTATCAATACTTATACGAAAAGTCTTATTATCCATGTTTTTATACATGGAAAATATCTCATACATACGCTTGGCGTATATGCTACTTAAAGATAAAGCTATATCTAGGTGAAAGGTCGTAAAATGTGACTTTAGGTAACCATAGTATGGTCTGATTGTCGGGTCTACCCCAATCTCAAGGGTACCGGCTCCCTTTATGTAGCGTACAGAGGAGAAAAAGTGTGTCTGAAGCAAATCACCATTAGGCAAATCAGTTTCTAAAACACGACTCATCATTTTTTTAGTAATGTCTCGTAGTCGTTCGTATTTGATTTCTTCACCGGTCCTGCGTTGCAACTCCATGACAGAAACATAGTATAGCTGGCTAGCAGGGTCATTTGGTTTCATTTCCCGCATAGTGAGATAGAGCAGGTTTTTCTCCATCTTAGTCAGTTCGTACCGGGCTGAAGTAATGATGTTAGATTGAGCTAACCGGGGTGAGCTATCAGCAGGTTGATTTTCCATATGATGACAGCTGTGTTAAAGCCTGCTACAAATGTATGGGTATTATTTATGTAACCCATAATAGATTCCATAATTAACCGACATTTTCCCATAGTTCATGGTAGGTCTGACCGACATTTTCCCATAGTTAACCGACATTTTCCCATAGTTCATGAGGGGTCTGACCGACATTTTCCCATAGTTAACCGACATTTTCCCATAATAGATTAGCTAACCGCTTGATTATCAGAGGCAATTTTTGACAATATTTGGAACGTTTGATATTTTATTGATTTTTCAAATCAATAAAATAAAAAAAATCCACAAATTTTGAACGCGCGAGGTTATCCACAAAATGGGCATTTAGGAACTCAATCTGACCTGTGGGTAAGTATGGAGACCAAAATTAAACGGGACCAAGCAAAGTAAAGGCTTCGCACACTAGGGCGGCGGCAATCTATTTATAAGTGCCTAGTTTACAAAGATATGTGTTATTAATACATGAGTTTATTTCTAGAAATTATTTGCGATGGTTATTAGCTCATAAGTAGGTAGAGGAACAGCTCCTCACAAAGCACAAAATACTAGTAATCAATAGTATATACCGAATTATTGTCATGTTTATGCTAATTTATGCTATTTAATTAGACCAAACATGAGGCGAGCTCGCCTATGCTACCGGGGTCAGAAAGGCTAGCTCAAGCCAACAGCCAGCTGAGCCTTGCAGAACCCACTTCTTGGACCTCCAAAAAGTGGCTTTTTGGGTGGTTGGGGGGGTAGGGGAGGGGGGTATCAATATGGTGCACCTTGTTGGACTCGTCTACTCTAAACAGTTGAGAGTTGAGAATAACTAGCGGTGAAACGAGTTAGTAGCAGACCACCTGCCTCTTCTGGCCGCCATTTTATTTACCTGTCC
>Ga0265798_10003477_pt1 | contig 22389 bp, 17 predicted proteins | sample P3T30metagenome_FD_192430 | JGI IMG/M metagenome (GOLD analysis project Ga0265798, IMG submission 192430) | Plant litter microbial communities from East Loma Ridge, Irvine, California - P3 T30 | ecosystem: Environmental > Terrestrial > Plant litter > Unclassified | place: USA: California... | reverse complement strand
CCCCAAAGATGACGAAAAGGTAGATCGCCAGATTGTCCGCCGGATTGTAGCGCATCGGCTCGAAGATGGCCTGCGCGCCGCCAATCCCGCCGAGACCCCGGCCGACCACCCAGTTGACCGGGTTGCTCCAGTCCACCAGCCCGAGCGCGCTAGGCCAGGTGTTTAGCACGCGATCCGCCAACGAGCTGTAGGTCGACCCGAAACCTGGGCCGCCGGGGTAAAGCGTCTTGCCGTAGGTAAGCGCCAGCAGCGGGCCAGCGAAGATCAGAAGTACCCAGAACGCCATCAGGAGATTCGCGGCGAGCTGGCGCCGCGCCCCGTCCGTCGCTCGGATGCGGCCAATGATGACATAGGTTGCGGGTAGCGCCGCCATCGCCAGCATGGGCGCCTTCGACGTCGTGTAGTAGATCGCCACTAGTCCGACTACCCACCAGATCCCGCGGGTCATCAGCGAGCGCAGACGGTGCTCTACCACACAATAGCCGATCAAGATCTGGCTGGCCGCAGTGGTGCTGGCGCGCGTAAAACCGGCGAGACGCGACATGCCGCCGGCGGTCCACTCCCGCGCCGCCTCCTTCTCGGTACCCAGCACCTCGAAGCTGGCATGCGCCCAAGGGAACTCGATAAAGACGTTGAGAAGCACGCCCACCACCGCGATGTAGAACATCGGAGCCAGGGTGCGGATCAACCGCTCCTGCATGCCGCGCTGGGTCAGCGCCATCATGATGAAGCCGGGAATGAAGATATAAAGCTGGAAGATGATCGCGCCGGGCGCACGGCCAATGAAGAACGAGATCACGCTCTCGATCGCGATGAAGGCGAGCACCGCCAGCGTCGCCACCGAGGTGCGCGGGTCGCCGACCCTGGTCAGCATGTTTGCCAGCAGCGCGGGCACGCCCAACAGCGCCGGCACGTAGATCAGTGGCGCCAGGCCGCCGGATCCCAGCACGCCGCGGATCGGGCCGCCAAAGGTGAAGAAGATCACGTACAATACGCCGGCGGCGACCAGGCCGACACCGGCGAGTCGGTCGAGCAGCCCGACCGGAGTCAGCTCACCGCGCAGCGGCTCCGGCGAAAAGATTTCGCGGATCGTGTCCGACAGGGCCAAGCCGCACTCCTCAACGGCGCCGCAACGGCGGCGCAGGGCGGGGCGAGGCATAAGCGATGCGCTTGTGCAGCGCAATGAGCATCCCGCGCCAACAGCTTAGTTGCTTTACCCGACGGTAACCCGAAGCGGGACAGGCGTGGCGCCAAGATGCACCACCACCGGCATAGCGCCGAGCGGAATGGCCTGGCCCGCGGCCACCGCTCGCGTGCCGCCGCACAGGCTCGTCACCCGCACCGCCGCGGCGGTGCGCGCCACGGCCGCGGCGTCTCCGCTCCAAAGCAGCGCGACCGTCTCGTCGCTGGTGCGCGCGATCACTGCGCTGCTGCCCGGCGGAGACGTGGCCGATCCGATCGCGCGCACCGTACGCAGCACCGCCATGGCGTCGCGCACCGCGCAGGCCGATGGCTTGGGTCGAAACTGCGCGTCGAGCACGCCGAAGCTGTCCTCTAGGTCGCTCGGGTCGCCGCCGGTGTCCTTCAGCTCATACTGCCACGTGCCCCTGACGAAGGGCAGCGCCGCGGCGCCGAACAGGAACTGCGCCGAGCTCGCGGCAACGAAGTCGCTGTCGACCTGGCACGCGGTGCCGGTCGACCAGCCCCATTCGGTGACGTACACGTCGATGGACCGCCCCACGATCGACCGCATCGTCCCGTTGAGGCTGCGCAATCGCGCGAGCAGCTCGTCGCTGCCGCGCGTGCGGCGGTTGCACTGGTTGTATAGGTGCACCGAGAGGCCGGCAGCGCCGCGCAGGCCGCCGCCGCGCACCACGCCGCTGATCCAGCTCCATTGCGGGTCGATCGCGGCGGCACCGACCAGCACCTTCGCGCCCGGGTGCGCCGCGACGATCGCGCCCGCCGCGGTCTGCGCCACCGCGGCATAGCGGCCGGCGTAGCGCGGGTCGTCGCTGCTGCCTGCCGTCGTCATCGGCTTCGCCTTGGGATAGGCCGAGCGGTTCCACTCGTTCCAGATCTCGTAGAGCGGCGCGGCGGCGATGGTGCTGCCCACCGCGCGCTCGGCAAAGTCGGCGAATTCGGCGCGGCGCACCGCGTCGAGTGGGGCGCTGCCCGGCCCGTTGGCGTCACCGGCGAGCACCAAAAGCGGGCGGGCGCCGCCCTGCGCCAGCATCGCCGCCAGCTTTGGTGCAGGCGCGGCGCCATCGTCAGGGCGGCCCGGATACCAGATGATCCCGTCGCGATAGGAGTTGAAGCCGAGCTGCCGGATCGCCTGCGCGACGGGCGCGACCTCATAACCGAGGTCGCGTCGGGCGGAGAGGCGCGTCGCGACGCCGAGATAATAGGTTCCGCGATCAAAGAGGCGAGTGCGCCCGGGATCGACCGTGGCGGTGACCGGCGCCTGCGCCTGCCCGACGCCGAGCATGGACGTGCCGGCCAAGGTCGCGACGGCGAGCGCCACTACACCGGCGAGAGTGACAGATCGCTTACGATACCGCGCCATGGCGCCCTTTCCTCCTACCGCGCGATCAGCCAAGGGCGATCGCACCGCTGCAACGCCCTTCCAGCCTCTTCGCTCCTGCAGCATAAGGCTTGCCAAGGCGCGGCCTGCTTAGCTAAGCGCTTTAACGTGTCGGATCAATTTACCTTGTCCCGGCGCAAGCCTTCCAATGGACGCTTCCGGCGCGGGCGCGGCGCGGCCGCGCGCGACCGCCTGGCTCCGCCAGCGAGGCACCGGCGGGCACGAGTGGAGCACCGATGGCGTTGACGATCCCGGCCCGGTTGACGAGCCTCTTCAGCGTAGGAATCCGTGGCGCTGGCCTCGCCATGCGCTTCCTGCTGTCCTTTTACATCATCAAGTTTCTCGGGTACGAGGCGTCAGGCGTATACGGCCTGGCGCTCGGTGCCATCGGGCTGACGCCAGCGCTGATCGGGCTGGGGCTCAATTATTTCCTCGCGCGCGACATCGTCGGGGTCGACCGGCTCGAGTCGGGCATTCGAGTGAAGACGCGGCTGACCGTCACCACGTTCGCGCTGATTATGGCGACGGCGCTAGCCGGGCTGAGCGCGGCGCTGTTCCACTTCCGCGTCACCGAGGTGCATCTGCTGATCGCCGCGCTGGTCTGGCTCGAATGCTATACGATCGACCTACACGTCTCGCTGATCGCGGTGGAGCTGCCGTTTCAAGCCAACGTGCTGGTCTTCGTGAAGCTGGCGCTGTGGGTGCCGTTCGCGATCGGACTCGGCTTGGCTAACCCCGCCCTCCGCACGATCGAGACGATCTTCGTCAGCTGGATCATCAGCTATGGCTTCTACGCGATGCTGCTGCTGTGGTCGATCCGCAGCTGGCCGCTGCGCCAGGTGCTGGAGGCGCGCGTCGAGCGCGAGTGGGTGACGCGGCGGCTGCGCGAGTCCTGGTTCATCTATCTTAGCGACCTCGGCATGATCGGCTCGCTCTACGTCGACCGCTACGTCGTCTCGTATCTGCTCGGGCTGCGCCAGACCGGCCTTTACACCTTCTACTGGTCGCTCACGAACGCGCTGCAGACGCTGGTCGGCACTGCGGTGGTGCAGCTGGCGCTGCCATCGGTGTACAAAGCCTATCGCACCGGATCGGTGAGCGCCTGGTCGGCCGAGCTGCGGCTTCAGATCATGAAGGTGATCGGCTTCGCGTCCGGCTTGGCGGTGCTGATCCTGATCGCCAGCGAGATCATCTTCCGTGTGATGGCGATGCGCGAGTTGAGCGAGCATCGCGGCGTGTTCATCATGCTGCTGGCCGCGACGATCACGCGCTCCACCTCGGACGTGTTCAACATCGGGCTTATGAGCATTCACAAGGACCGGCAATATGGCCTCACGAATATGGCCGGCGTGATCCTGTCGGCCGGCCTGACCTATGTCGCGGTCTCGCTGTTCGGCTTTTCTGGGACCGCGTTGGGCGCGTTGCTCACCGCGATGATCCTGGCAACCGTCCGTGGCAGCATACTATGGCGCTTCGCGCATCGGCCGGTGACGGCGCGCCCCGTCACGACGGAGTCCATCTGATGAGCGCAGCGCCTCCCGCCGCGGTGCGGCACGAGCGCGGCGCCGACCGCAGCGTGCTGTTTCTCGCCGAGGTGATCAACTGCAACGACGGGATCGCCACCTACTGTCAGACGCTCGCCGCCGGGCTGAAGGAGCGCGGCGTGCGCGTCTACCTGATCTCGGGCCAGGTGCGCGCCGATGCCAAGTCGGAGCGCAAGCGCCAGCTCCTCGACGAGGCGTTGGAGGAATGGCACGTCTACGAGGGGATGAAGCGCTTCCCCGCGCCGGCGCTGGTCCGCCGGGTCGCCGCCTTCGTGCGCGAGCGGCGAATCGACGCGATCAACGCGCACGGGCTCGGCATGCTCGCGCTCGGCAAGATGGTCGCGCTGCTGACAGGGGTGCCGCTGGTCGGCACCTATCACCAGTCGGTGCTGGGCGGGCTGGAGACGGTGCGGCGCGACGCCAATAAGAAGTTCGGCGCGGTGCAGGAGCTGTATCTCAGCCTGTTCTTCCCCGACTGGCTGGTGGTGCTGTCAGACGAGTCGGTGCGCTTCCTGCGCCAGCACCGCATCCCGCACAAGCGCCGCGTCACCAAGGTGCTGGCGGGCACCGACCTGACGCATTTCCACCCGCCGACGCCCGCCGAGCGCGACGCCGCGCGCGCGCAGTTCGGGCTGGCGCCTGACGAGCTGGTCTGCGTCCTGCCGGCTCGGCTTGCGTGGGTGAAGGGGCATGACATCCTGATCGACGCGGTGCGGCTGCTGCGGGCCGAGCGCCCCGGGCTGAAGGTGGTGTGCCTTTTCGTCGGCAGCGGTGGCGAGGACCGCGAGCGCGAGATCGGCGCCTATGCCGCGCGCGACGGCGCCGCCGACGTCGCGGCATTCCGCTTCGTCGGCTTCATGAGCGACGTTCGGCCGGCGCTCTGGGCGTCGGACCTGTTCGTGCTCCCCAGCCGCTTCGAGGGGTTCGCGATCGGCGCGGTCGAGGCGATGGCGGCCGGGCTGGTCCCCGTGCGCACGCTGACCGGCGGGACGACCGACCAGATCGTCGATGGCGAGACCGGCTATATCGTGCCGCACGAGGACGCGCACGCACTGGCCGAGGCGATCCTGCGGCTCGCCGATCCCGCGGCGCGCGCCGACATGGCAGCGCGCAACGTCGAGCGCGCCAATCGCCTGTTCGGCATCCCCGCGATGATCGACGCGATCCTGCCGCTGTACCGCATCGACGCGGCGGCGCGCGCGTGAGGCTCGCCGAGGTGATCCGCGCGGATCTGCGCGCCAACACCGGACAGCAGCGGCTGCGTCGCGCGCCGGGTGCGTTCCTCTTCCAGCCCGGCTTCGCGACGGTGCTGCTGCACCGGCTAGCGATGCCGTTCATCCGCACCCCGCTCGACAAGCTCGGGGGTCTGATTTGGGCGTGGAACACGCGGCGCAGCGGCTGCCACTTCCACCTCGACAGCGTGATCGGCCCGGGCCTTGCGCTGCCGCATCCCACCGCGGTGGTGATCGGGCAGGGCGTGCACGTCGGTGCGAACGTGACGCTCTACCAGTCGGTGACGATCGGGCGGGCCAAGCGCGACGATTACCCGCGGATCGATGACGGCGCGGTGATCTATCCCAACTCGGTGATCATCGGCGGGATCACCGTCGGCGCGGGCGCGGTGGTCGGTGCGGGATCGGTAGTGCGGCATGACGTCCCCGCCGGCGCGGTGGTGGCGGGCAACCCCGCGCGCGTGATCCGCGCGCCGGCCCCCGCCGCGGCGATCGGATCCGACTGAGCCTCGCTCAGGCGAACAGCGCGAGCGGCGCGCGGCCGTTGGTGGACCAGGTCGACCAATTGGGCACGACATAGGCCATGTCGCTGTCGCTCACACCGTGCCAGCGCAGGATCGCGCCGATATATTCCTCCTGCGAGGTAGTGGGCACGAAGCGGCCCTCCCAGCCGATATCATCATTGCCGCCCAGCGTCGGATCGGGATAGCGGCCGAAGACGCCCGGCGCCGCCACACCGCCGCCCAGGACGAGATGGTTGCTGCCCCACGCATGGTCGCAGCCATATTGCGCGTTGCCTTTGTACGTGCGGCCAAAGTCGCTCATCGTGAAGGCGGTGACATTGTCACCTAGTCCAAGCGCCAGCATCGCGTCGTGGAAGGCGGCGAGCGCCACCGCCAGCTCGCGCAGCAGCGCGGCGTGGGTGCCCTTGCCGGTGTCGCCCGCGGTCACCTGATTGTCGTGCGTGTCATAGCCGCCGTGCGAGACAAAGAAGCTCTGCCGCGCGTGGCCGAAGGTGGCGTGCGCCTCGATCATCCGCGCGACCCGCTTGAGCTGGTTGGCGAGATCCGACGTGAGCGCCGCACCGGTGTCCGGATCGACGAAATAGGCGTCCACCGCGCTCGATTGACCCAGCACCGCGGCGGTGGCGCCGGTCATGTCATAGGCTTCGGCGTAGCTGGCGGCGGTCGCCTCCGTGATCGTGCCGAGCCCGGCGCCGCTGGAGAAGGACGCCACCGCCTGGTTCACCGCGCTGTTGCTGGCGGTATAGCGGGTGAGCGAGCCGGTCGCGGGCAGCACGATCGGCCGCGCGCTCTGCCCGATCAGTGCGACGTTGTTCCCCGAGAAGCTCATCAGCGGCGGTACCCCGCCGCTAGCGGCGATCCGATCGGTGAGCCGGCCCATGAAGCCGTCGCGGTTCACCGCGCGCGCGCGCAAACCCTGCCAATGCTCCTGCTCGTCGGCGTGGCTCATCAGGTTGATGGGGCGCAGGTCGGGGCGTTGGACGTAGCTGGCCTTGTCGAGCGGCGCAGCCAGCGTGCCCGTGTTGAGCACCAGCGAGAGCGCGCCTCGATCCCATTTCGAAGCGAGTGGCGCCATCGCGCCGTGCAACGCGTAGCCGGAGCCCGCCAGCGGAGCGAGCGCGCTGGGGGCGAGCGCGACGGTGCCGCGCGAGGCGAGATAGGCGCCGTAGGTGGCCGAATCGGTCGGCACCACCATGTTCCAGCCGTCGTTGCCGCCGAACAGGAACACGCCGACCATCGCGCGATAGCCGTTGGCGGGCGCACCATAAGCGGCGGTGCGGCCGAACATGCCGAGCGCGGCGACGGCGCCCGCGGTGAGGGCGGTGCGGTGGAAGTGGCGGCGTGTCATCGACATGGGACAGTCCTCAGCGATCGACCAGGAAGTTAGGGCTGGACGCGGCGATGTAGAGCGCGGCCTGAGCGCGCTTGTGCGCCTGCACTGCCGCGTCGTTGTGGCGGATCGACACGATCGCGCTGCGCAGCGCGCCCTTCTGCGTCTCCGTGGCGGAATTGTTGAGCAGCAGCAGGTTGACCACTGCGACCAGCCGGTCGGGATCGGTCGCGATCGTGTCCCACGTGGCCCAGTTGGGCTGGCTGCCGGTGAAGTTGGGCAGACCCATGTCATAGGTCCACTCGCCGCGCGTCGGCTCGCCGAGCATCGTCCAGTTGTAGACCATGTTGTGGATCCAGGTGGCGTTGCCCGCGCTGAGCAGCTTCGTCGCGGGACTGACCAGCCCGGCGGTGCCCGCGAGCGGATAATCAGGCGGGTAGAAGTTGAATACCGAGGGGGCGCCGAACACCGGCTGGCCGACGTTGGCGTCGCGCTGGATGAAGGCGATACCGTCAGTCGCCAGCCCGATCGCGCGCGCCACCGCGGTGAGCACCAGCGCCGGCTCACGTACCTTCCCCGCGCCGTCGCCGCGCGGCTCGTCGCCGCGCGCCTCGCGGTCAAGCAGGATCGCGCGAACGACCGCGCGTAAATCGCCGCGCACGCCGCTGCCGTTGTCGGTGAAGACCGCCGCGACGCGGCTGACGTAGCTGGGCGTCGGATTGGCCTTCACCAGGTGCTGGATCAGCAGCTTGGCAATGTGCGGTGGGGTGGAGGGATGTTGGTACGCAGCGCTCACCGCGATGCGGACGCTGTCCGCCGCGCCGCTGCCCGCGGGCACAGTGGTGCCGAGGAAAGTCTTGGCGTCGCTGTCGTAGCGCCCCGCTGCGGCAGGCACCATCGGCAGCGAATAGTCGTTCCCGGTCCAGTCGGCGCGACCACCGCTGCGCGCATAGGTCCATCCGGTCAGCGCGCGCGACACGCCGCGGATGTCGTCCGGACCATAGTTGGCGATGGTGGCACCAGTCGAGTCGAGCACGGGCGTGCCGTCCGAGTTGAGCTGCACCGGGCCGAGAGTGAACAGCTGTAGCATCTCGCGTGCGTAATTCTCTGACGGCGCGACGCGGCTGCTGTCCGCCATCGACAGGTAATGGCCCATGAACCCGTTGAGCGTTACCCTCTGCAGCAGTTCGCCGTAATTGCCGAAGGCATTGTCGAGCAGCAGCTGCTGGTAGGCGGCGAGCCCTGCGGTCTGGTCACCGCCGCCAGACACAACCAGGATCTGCGATAGCGCGAAGGCGACGCGCTGGCGCAGCTGGTCGGGCGCCATCACTGCGTCGGCGTAGAAGCGCGCGGCGACGCGGGCGCGCGAGAAGTAAATCTGCTGACACTTGGGCACGCCGGTGTTGCCGGTACAGTAGTTGGCCGGAACCCAGGTGGTGAGGTCGGCATAGGTGCTGCCGCGCAATCCGAACTGCTCGTCGATCCAGCCCGCCACGCCCAGGTCGGCGATCCGCGCCACCACCGCGGGGGTGGGACCGAAGGTCGCCTGGCGCGCCAGTCGCACCACGTCCGGCGGGATCGCCGCGGCGCCGTCGGCACTCAGTACGGATCGGTTGAAAGCCGTCAGGCCCGCCGTCCACGGCAGGTCGGTGCCGTTAGCGGTGAACAGCGCGAGGAAGCGCGCGAAGGCGTCGGCGATCGCGCCAGCGAGGTCGCGCGCCAGCCCGACGAGATAGTCGTAGCCGCCCGCGGGTTGTGTGGTCACCGGGGTTGATGTGGGTGTCGGCGTCACGGTTGAAGCGGCGGGGGCGGGCGTGGGAGTCAGCGTCGAGGCCGCTGTCGGCGTCGGCGTCGGCGTCGGCGTAGAGACCGCCACAGGTGACGGCGTCATGACCGGCGTGGGCGTCGGCGTCGGGGTGGAGGTCGCGACGGGCGCAGGGGTCGGGAACGACGCCGGAGCGGGCGTCGGCGTCGGCGCGGGAGTCGGCGTGACGATCACGATCTCGCCGCTGTCGCTCGCGCTGGGCGACGGCGTCGCTGTCGGGCCGGAGCTCGCCGGAACGGTCGCGGTGGGCGTGGCGCTGGGCGCGGGCACTACGACCACGGGCGCCGGCGAGGTCGCGGTGGCACCGCCGCCGCTCCCGCCGCCGCAGCTCGCCAGCGCCACGCAGGCTGTCAGCAAAGATGTTCGTGCACGTGCATTCGCCACGCCTGTTCCGCCCGGTCCAATGATCTGGAGATCGCGCGGTAACCGCGCCCGGCAGAGAGTTAGGGCGTGGCGCTAAAGACGAGGTTAATGGCGGATAATATGCCGCTCACGGCGGCCGGGCACCCCGCTGGGGGCTGACGCCGTGGCGCTGGTCGGATCGCGCCGCGGCGCGGGTGAGGTCAGTAGGACCCGCGCTGGAACAGCACGCTCGGCACCGTGTACGCCATGATCTTGACGTTCATCGCGCACGAGCGCGCGCGGCTGTAGGTCACGTCATAGGCGACGCGGCGGCGGTAGGAGACATCGTTGCGCCCGCCGACCTGCCACAGCCCGGTGATACCTGGGCGCACTGCGCAATAATGCTCGAAATAGCGGCCGTAGCGCGCGATCTCGCCGACGACGATCGGGCGCGGCCCAACCAGGCTCATCTCGCCGCGCACGACGTTGATCAGCTGCGGCAGCTCGTCGAGGCTGGTCTTGCGCAGGAACTTGCCGATGCCGATCACGCGCGGATCGTCGCGCAGCTTGTGGTCACGCTCCCACTCCTCGCGTGCCTCGACGCTGGTCTCGAGCAGGTGGCGCAAACGCGCGTCGGCGTCCACCACCATCGAGCGGAACTTAAGGCACGGGAAGGCGCGGCCGCCGCGACCGATGCGCTGGTGCGCGAAGATGATCGGGCCGGGATCCAGGATGTAGATCACCGCCGCGATGATCAGCATCAGCGGCGCCAGGATGATCAGCGCGATCACCGCCAGCGCGACGTCGAGCGTACGGCTCGCCATGTCGTCGATCCGCCGCAGGTTGAACCCGTCCGCGCGGGGATCCACGTCGCTGCTAGGCACCGACGCGGTGATGGTCGCTTCATGCACGAAGATCGCTCCCTGACGATACGCTGCAACGCAACATTAGGTTATTTGGGCGTTAATGTAACCCCGAAGGTGCAGCGGCTCGTCTCGATTCCGGGCTTGATCGTCGCAGCTTGTACCGATGCGGTACGGTCGAGGATCAGCAATCAGTAGTAAAACCCTACTGATGTTGCACTTTTTTCCAATGAGAAGGTGATGGGGCGCGATACGCTCGACGATCGCGTGCGGCCCGTGCGACTCGGCGCTCGCCGTCGCCAGCAGTGGCGCAGAGGGGGTAATCCTGCTGCGCTGCGGCGGATCAGAAGAGCGCGACCGCGACCCGTGCGATCAGCGCCCATAGCAACGCCGAGCTGCCGACGATCACGCCCAACCGCACCGCGCCGGGAAGCTTCTGGACCTCAGGCTCGGCGAAGGGCGCCTCCAGCGGCGCCGAGGAGGTGAGCTGAATCACGGTGTCGGTGCGGAACGCGCTCGCGACGACGGATCGGCTGACCGGCTCGGCGAACTCGCAGCCATAGCCGCCCGGCACCTGGCGCACCACGCGCGCCACGGCGCGGCCATGGCCGGCGAGTCCGATCGTCACCGTGCTGCCGATCGCGAGCCGCGAGTCGGTGGTGACGCTGAAGCCCGTCTCCGACAGATCGGCGACATAGACGTCATGCGCGCCGCGATCGCCGCGCAGCGTCGACGGCTGGTTGATCGCCTGGCGCTCGGCACCGCGGCGATCGTCATTGTCCTCGTTCACCATCACCGCGTGGAGCAGCATCGTCGCACCCTTTCGATCAGCTGCGCGAGGATTAGCGGTGACGCGCCTACTATCGAGTTAACCGATGCCGCCCGATCGGGGCGGGAGAGGCGGATTCGGCGGCTTTTTCGCCTCTCATGGTAAACAACGTCTTAGCCATGAGCCGTGCTCAGCGCAGCGTCGTGCCGTGCGCCATCCCCGCCATGCCGGCATGCGGGTCGGCACCCGCCGCGGCGGCGGGACGGTCGGGCACCGGCACCGCGTGCGGCTTGGCGAGCCAGGCGAAGGGCGTCACCTGGCGCAGCTGCTTGCCGTTGCCGAGGTCGCCGCCGTGGCAGTTGAGCAGCTTGTCGAGACAATTCTCGGTCCACTGGCGAAGCGTCGCATCATCCCAGGCACCGAACCAATCGGCGTGGAAGGTGGTGCCGGGCACGCGCATGGTGCCGTTGGCGCCGGGCATCTCGTCGGAGGAGAGATGCCAGGTGGGTCGTGCGCCGTCCCACGTGCCGCTGCGATCGAGCGTGGCGTCGACGGTGTACCACGAGCCCATGGTGAAGGTGGGGATCACCACCGGATGCGTAAACGGGCAATGCTCCTTGCCCCCGGTCCATTGCGGATAGGCGACATGCTCGCGATGATCGGGGCTGTCGAGCCGTTTGCCGTCCCAGCAGCTCGGCGCGTTGATGATCGCACCCAGCTGCGCGCCGGGCGGACAGACCTTCGCCACCTCGACCAGGGTTTCGTAATGACCTTCGGTGGCGCCCGGACCCTGGCAGTTGTAGTAATGCGAGCCGGTCGCCGGCGCGTCGGGGTGGACCATGTCGAAGCCGAAGACGAAGCGCAGCCCGCGCGGCAGCGCGACGCAGGCGGCGCGGACGCGGTTGCACTCCGGGTCGGTATTGGGGCGGCGCTTGTAGTAGATCGAGACGAAATCGGGGCGAATCACCTGGCCGCGCCCGTTGAGCATCGCGGGCATCCAATAGGCCGAGCGGTTGAGCCGGTTCATGCAGGTGCTGTCGCCGCTGCGGCGCAGACTGGCATAGGTCGAGTGGGCATCCGCGGCGGTGTTGCCGAAGAACTGATGAAGGTGCGACTGGCCCGGCTTGCCGGGATAGAGGATCGGGTCGTCGAAGCGCAGCTGCCCGGCCATGCACAGGAAGCGGAAGGCGCCCACCACATCGGGGGCGGCGCTCTGCGGGATCGCGCCGGGCGGGCCGCTCTCGTGCGAGACCATGATGCCGCTGGCGGCGTCGAAATTGCTCGGCACGGCGGGCTCCTCGCCCTCGGGACCGCCGGCGGCCTCCCGCGGCTGGGCGAGGTCGCCGGTGCCGCCCATCTTGCCCTTGGCGTGCTGCGTCGTCGGCGCCGCCGGGCGATCGGCGTGCGCCGCGCCGGCGAACGCCAGCGCGAGCAGCAGCGCGCCGATCCAGCCCCGATTCCCGCTCGCCCGCACCCGCATCACGCCTCCGTCGCTCGGGTCGCGCTATACATCAGGCCCGCGGGCGGCGCACGCGAAAGGGGCCGGTCGCTCGCGCGGCCGGCCCCTCGACTGTCCCGATCGGGGAGCGCGCGATCAGGCGACCGCGGCGCCGCCGGTGACGCTCTTGCGACGGCGCACCGCGGCGCCGACCATCGCGAAGCCGCCGATCATCATCATCCAGGTCGCCGGCTCGGGCACCGCGCTGCTGACGGTCACCGTGCTCAGCTTGAAGCCGTCGATCGGCGCACCGCCGACGCTCGTCGCTGCGACCATCCAGAGATTCGAGGCAGTGCCGTTGACGCTGCGGGTCAGCGTGCCGCTGCCGCCGGCGAGCACCTGCTGGTTGTTGAGAACGCTGGTGAGCGCGCTGACGGGCTTACCGTCGAGGCCGAGGCTCTGGTTCCAGGCGACATTGGTGTTGCCCCAGCGGACGCTCGCGTCCGAGCCGGTGGCGTTGCCGTTCACGTTGAAGGACGTCGTCTTGATCTGCGACAGATCGACCGCGGTGCTGAACTGGAAGAGGACGAAGTCCTGCCCGTTCTGTGTATCGATGGTGTGGGTACCGTTGCTGCCGTTCTCGAGATCGTTGGTCACGCCCAGACCAGCGGTGTACGAGCCGAGATAGCCGTCCTTGATGGTGTTGTTGATGGCCGACCAAGCCGTCGCCCGAACGTTTATCTTCTGTCCGTCGAGCGTGAAGCTGTAGTAGCGGGCGTTCGGGTCACCATTGTCGGCGCTGTTGGTCGCCGAGGTAAGATTCAGCACGAAGTCCGTCGCGCTCGCCGGTGCCGCCGCGGTCGCCAGCGCGAGCCCGGCCACCGCCGCCATCATCTTCAACTTGGTCATGATTTCGTCCCCCCAGAACCTCTGTTCGTCGCGTGATTGCCGTGCGGCGGGGGGAGCTTCAAGGAGCGACCGTTACGCCCCTGTCCCGGTTTCGGACCCGTGCGACACTCGGCGTGCCGGCCTCGTTCGTCGGCCGCGCGGCCTTTACCCGGCAGCCTCGCGCCCTTCGCTCGTCATCCCCGCGCCTACACCGGTCAGCCCCGTGTCCTTCCGCCGTCATCCCTGCGGAGACAGGGATCCAGACGCGTGGACCTGCCGATGGAGGTGCGACGTCAGCGGGTCTGGATCCCCGCCTGCGCGGGCATGACAAGGGGGCGGGGCTGACGGGAGGGGCGGGATGACGAAGGACCGCGGCCCGTCGGAGGCGACTCGCCACGTCGGAGGCGACCCGCCAAGTCGAAGGCGACTCGGCCGCGACGCCGAGCCTTGGCGACGACGAAGGCGAGGCCCTCGCCGGCCCTCACCCGATCAACCCGCCTCGCTTACGTCCGCTCCCTCACTTCGGCAGCGCCACCACGTGCGGGTTGCTGGTCCAGGCGAAAGCGTCGAACATCTTCATCTGGCGGCCATTGCCGAGGTCGCCGCCGCTGCAGTTGAGCAGCTTGTTGATGCAATTATCCATCCACATCTTCATCACCTCGTCGTCCCACGCGCCGAACCAGTCGGCGTGGAAGGTCGAGCCCGGGCGCATCGTCGCCATGCCCGGCATCTCGTCCGACGCGAGATGCCAGCCGCCGGTGCCGCCGTCCCACGTGCCGCTGCGGTTGAGGTCCGCATCGACCGTGTACCAGGCGCCCATGGTGAAGGTAGGGATCACGTACGGGTGGTCCGCCGGGCACTTCTCGTAGCCCCAGTCGCCGTAGCTGGTGTAGGCGACGTGCGAGCGATGGTCGGCGCTGTCGAGGTTCTTGCCGTCCCAACAATTGGGCGCGTTGATCACCGCGCCGATCTGGTTGCCGACGCCGCAATGCTTCCCCGCCTAGATCAGGTCGGCGTAGTGACCGGGCTCGGCGGTCGGGCCCTGGCAATTGTAATAGCCCGCGCCGGTCGGCGGTGTGCCGTTGATCATGTCATAGCCGAACACGAAACGCAGCCCGCGCGGCAGGTCGACGCAGGCCTTGCCCATGCGCTGGCACTCGGGGTCGCTCTCCGGACGACGCTTGTAATAGATCGAGACATAGTCGGGCCGCACCACGCCGCCCTTGCCGTTGAGCATCGCCGGCATCCAATAGGCCGAGCGGTTGAGCGCGTTGGTGCAGGTGCTCTCGCCGCTGGTGCGCAGGCTGCGATAGGTTGAGTTGGCGTCCGCCAGCGAGTTGCCGAAGAACTGGTGGAGGTGCGAGCGGCCGGGCTGGCCCGGGAAGACGATCGGGTCGTCCTTGGCCTCGTGGCTGGGCGTGCAGATGAAGCGGAAGGCGCCGACCACGTCGGGCGCGCCGCTCGACGGGATCGCGCCCGTGCCCCAGGCCGCGACGAGCTGCTGACTGACGTCGAAGTTGCTCGGGATCGAGTCATAGTCACCCGCCACCGGCAGGCTGCCCGGCGCCACGACTACGTCGCTGCTGGCGGGGGTGGGCGTCGGGGTGGGCGAGGGTGTGACGGTGGGGGCGGTCGGCGCGCTCGCCACCGGCGTGGTGCCTGCGGTCGCACCGCCTCCGCCACCGCCGCCACCGCCGCCACAGCCGGCGAGCGCCAGCGCGAGCAGGAGGTGCGGCACGAGGCGCGTGGCGCGCTGCTGCATGGTCGCAGGGGCGCGCGTCAGCGCAGGGCGCGCGCACGCGCCCAGCAGCGTCATCATCCGAGTTACTCCCAGTCGCCGCGGGCGAACTCGAGCCCGGCAGCCGTTCAGGCCACGCTAGGGACGCTGGGTTAAATCGACGTAGGGAAGCGTGCTTAAGCGTCGTTAGGGATTGGTTCCGCGGGGCTTTCCGTCGCCTCGGCGCGGTCCAGCGCGGCCGCCGCGCGCTTCCGCCGTGGCGCCCAAAAACCCATCTCGGCGGCGATGCCCGCGATCAGGCCGACCGCGATCGCGTACATATATTGGGTGACGTAGAGCACGAAGATCCACTCGTAGAGCGAGTGCAGGCTCACCATCACCAGCGCCACCGCCAGACCCAGCAGCACGTCGCCACGCGGGTCGCGCCGGTAGCGCCAGGCACAGCGCAGCGCGACGATCACCGGCCACACCAGCATCAGCACGAAGGCGACGAGGCCGGCATAGCCGGTCTCCGCCGCGGACAGCAGATAGGCGTTATGGACGTGCGCGCTGCGGCTGCCGAACACCGCGGCGACGCCGGCGCGATCGGAATAGCCCTGGGTGTTGGCGACGATGACGTAATGGTTGCCGCCGACGCCGAGCGGATGGTCGTGGACGATCGCCTTGGCGGCGCGCTCGAACGCGGCGCGCTCGTCATAGTCGCCCGTGTCGGAGGGCTTGCTGAAGCGCGCACCCAGGGTGGCATAGGCGACCGGCGCGGCGACGACGAGCGACAGGACGCCCGCCAGCGCCACCGTGGTCTTGCGCCCGCTCGGCTGGCGCATCATCGACAAGAGCAACGTCAGCACCACGCCTATCGCGGAGAAGGCGATCGTCGCGCGCGAGGCGGTCAGCACCACCGCGGTGAGGCCCGCGATCGGGCCGAGCCACAGCCAGCGCGATTTCTTCGTCGCCAGCAGCATCGCCAGCGACGGGAAGATGACGAAATGGGTCAGCATGCCCAGCAGGTTTTGGTGCCCCAGCGTACCCGCCGCCTGGATCGCGCCCTGCGCGTGCGCCTTGAGCGACATCACCGCCTGGAAGCAGATGCCGATGATCAGCCCCAGGATCAGCCCGCGCACCGCCTTGGGATCGCGGCACGTCATCGCCACCGCGGTGAGCACCAGCACCATGCGCGCCAGCTGCCAGACGTAGAAGAAGGTCGACATCGGCACGTCATTCTGGAGCAGGCTCAGCAGCACCAGCGCGGTGTAGGCGATGAGCGGCCAGCGCAGGTGGACGCGACGGAACTTGCGCGGGGTCGCGGCGATCAGCGCGATCGCCAGCGCATCGATCAAGGTGACCTCGGCGCCCTTCACGAAGCCCGGCCAATAGGCCCAGGAGATCGGCGCGATGAGCAGGTGCCACGTGCTGGTGACGAACGGCAGCGCGCCAAACACCATCATCACGCGGGGCAGGTGGCGGCGGTTGGTGCGGAGCCAGCCGATCAGCACGGGCAGCATGCCCAGCACCGCGAGAAGCGCGACCCACTTCATGCGAACACCGCCACCAGCGCCGCCGCGCCGCCGATGCCCACGACCGCGATCACGATCGACTCGCGCAACCCGAAGCTGCGCCGCGCCGCCGCGCGCTTGAACGCGCGGGCCGCGCCCGCGCCCTCGCGCAGCAGCGGCAGACGATCGAAGAAGCGCAGCGCGGCGATGTCGGTGCGCGACGGGCGCTGCTCGGCCAGGACCGGCTCGGCGAAGGCGGTGCGCACCTCGGGATGCGCGCGCCGGTACCACACATACGCGCCGTCGATCGGGGGATGGTCGTCGAGCGTCAGCAGGTGGCGCAGATAGGCGGCGAGCGGCGCGACCGTGTCGGCGCTGAACGCCATGCAATGCGCGCCGATGATGTCGCTCGAGGGCAGGTCGTCGGGCGTGGCGGCATAATAGCCGCCGTAGAGGATCTGCCAGCCCGGCGGCACCGTCACGTCGCGCGCGGCCGGGGTGAAGTCGGCGTCGTCCTCGAGGATCAGCACGCTCTCGCCCGCCGTCGCGGCCTCCTCGAGGATGGCGAGATGGCTGTGGTACACGCCGCGGGCGCCGCGCGAGGTGAAGCTGCCCGCCCCGTCGAAGCGGCACGCGTCGAAGAACGCCACCTTGGGATCGTGCTCGGCGCCGAGCCGGCGCAGCTCGCCCAGCATCTGCGCACGCCGATCGGTACGGTGCGCGAGGTTGATGATGCGGACACGGTCGACGAGGTCGAACAGCATAAGGATCAGCCTATCGAACGGCGAAGCGGGAGACGAGCGGGGCGACCGCGGTGGCGATGTCGAACTCGCGCTCGACCTTGGCGCGGCCGGCGGCGGCGAGCCGGTCGCCCAGCGCGAGGTCGTCGCGCAGCCGCGCGATCTGGCGGCGCAGGTCGTCCCAGTCGCCGGGGCGGAAGAGCAGGCCCTCAGCGCCGTCCTCGATCAGCTCGGGCACCCCTGCGACTCGGCTGCCGATTACGGGCAGCCCGAGCGCCATCGCCTCCATCAGCACGATCGGCAGGCCTTCCATGAAGCTCGGCAGCACCAGCATGTCGTGGCGCGCGATCTCGGCCAGCGTCGCGGCCTCGTCGAGCCGGCCCGCGAAGTGGACGCGCGCGCCGAGCCCGAGCCGCGCCACCGCGGCGTCGATCTCACCGCGCAGCGGGCCGTCGCCCACCAGCGTGAGCTCGACGTCGAGCGGCGCGATCGCCTCGAGCAGCCCGAGATGGCCCTTCTCCGCCGACAGCCGCGCCACGCACACCAGCCGGCGCCGCGCGCCCCCGGTGCGCGCGACCGGCGTGGCGAGCGCGGGGGCGGCGAGGTCGAGCCCGCAGCGCACCACCGCGAACTTGTGCCAGTGCGCCGGCGCGGTGACCCGCATCGCTTGCGCCCGCCCGAACCAGGAGACGCAGGCGGCGAAGTCGGCCTGCTCCAGCTTCGCGCCGAGCGTCAGCCCGGCGGGATAGTCGGTCTCGGAAATGCCGTGCAGCGTCAGGCTCCACGGCAGCCCGGCGAGTCGCGCGGCCATCATGCCGACGGTCGCCCCCGCGTTGGCGAAATGATTGTGGACGTGCGCGATCCGGTCCTCGCCGAACATCCGCGCCAGCACCACCGCCTCGGCGAAGTGGAACAAGGCCCACAGTGCGGCGCGCAGCCCCGGCGCGCGGTGGCGCAGCGCCAGCCGCAGCAGCGCGAGATAGGCGCCGGGCCGCCGCGTCAGCGCGTCCAGATGCGCGCCGAGCAGCGCGCCCGCGCCGAGCGGCAGCACGAAGCGCGTCGTTTCGGCCGAGGCGCGGTCCTCGGGCGCGACCAGCTCGGCCGCGCCGGGGCGGCGGATGCTATAGGTGCGCACGTCGACGCCGTGGCGGCGCAGGCTCTCCACCTCGCGGCGGATGAAGGTGTGCGACGAGGCCGGATATTGGCTCACCACATAGGCGATGCGGGGGGAGAGGGCGTCGGTCATTTGTAGGTGATCGCCGATCCGGTGGCGCGGCGCCGCCGTGCGTAGCGCAGCATGCCCTGCAGCTCGGGGAATTTCGCCAGCATCGTGTAGAAGGCGTTGGGCCAGGCCATCGCGCCATGACGGTCGCGCCGCGCCACCCGCGCCACCTGGAGCGCGAGCAGCAGCACCGGCAGCAGCAGCAGCGCCGGGTGGACCAGAAGCGCCAGCACCACGCCAGCGAGCGGCAGCGCGCCCGCCCACAGCAGCGCGCGGCGGCGCTCGGCGCGGTAGAGCGGGTGCGGCAGCGCCCGGGTCGCCTCGCCGGCCTGGGCATAGCCGAAGCCGCCGCGCACCGCGCGCCACCACCATTGGCCGAAGCGCAGCATCGCGGCGTCGTGCAGCGTCATCGCCGCGTCGATCCGCCACACCCGCCAGCCGGCGGCGCGCAGCCGAGCGCACAGCTCGGGCTCCTCGCCCGCGGTGAGATCGTCGCGGAAGCCGCCCGCGGCGCGGACCACCTCGGCGCGCATCAGCGAGTCACCGCCGCACGCCCCGGCCTCGCCGATTGGCGTGTCCCACTCCAGGTCGCACAACCGGTTGTAGACCGAGGCCTCGGGATGGCGTTCGCGCCGCCGCCCGCACACCACCGCGACGTCAGGGTGGGCGGCGAGGAAGCGAGTCGCGATGGCGAGCCAGTCCGGCGCCAGCTCGCAGTCGCCGTCGATGAACTGGACGAGGTCGCAGTCGGCCGGCAGCGCGGCGAAGCCGGCGTTGCGGGCGCGCGCGGCGGTGAAGGGCAGCGCCATGTCGAGATCGACCACCTGCGCGCCGAGGTCGCGCGCGCGCGCGGCGCTGCCGTCGGTCGAGGCCGAGTCGACGTACACCACCGCCGCGGCGCCGCTGCCCGCCAGCGAGCGCAGGCAGCGCACCAGCCGCTCGCCCTCGTTGCGGCCGATCGCGACGATGCCGATGCGCGGCGGGGGAGAAAAAGGCGCGCTCACCTCCACGGCAGCAGACTCGTCACGTCGCCGGTCAGCCCGACGCCGTACAGCGCCTCGCGGAAGAGCACGGCCAGACCCAGCATGACCAGCGTCATAGCAAGGTCCTGCCGCGCGAACGACAGCCCCTCGCGACGCTGCGCGACCCAGAGCGGCACGTAACGGACCAGCTCGGCGCTGGCGATCACGAGCACCGCGCCGCCGATGCCGTAGAAGTTGACCGCGAGCGGCAGGCCGACCAGCAGCCAGGCGAACTTGCCGATATTGGCGCTGGCGCCATAGACCGGCTTGCCGATGCCGAGCAGCACCGATTCGTTGATCGTCGACAGGATCGCGAACCACACGCCGAACGACAGCGCCGGCAGCATCTGCGCCGCGCCCTGGTAGCGCTGGTCGTAGAGCAGGGCGGTGAGCAGGTCCGAGACGGCGATGAACCCCGCCACCGCCGCGGCCGCGCCGAGCAGCAGCAGCGGGCGGTGCCGCGCCAGCCGCGCGCGCAGCTCGGCGGTGGTGTCGAACGAGGCCGCCACCATCGGGAAGACGATCATGTTGCCGAAGCGTGCGACCAGCAGGTTGAGGATGTCGGCGAGCGAGCGCGCGATGCCATAGGTGCCCAGCACCGCCAGCGACACCGCGCGCGCCATGTACAGCCGGTCAAAGTTCATCGCCAAGAAGTAGACGATCGACGACAGCGCCACCCAGCGGCCGAACGAGAGGATCTCGCGCATCGCGCTGCGATCGATCAGGAAGCGGTGGCGCATGCCGGGGATCAGCAGGTAGCTCGCCACCATCACCGCTGCGCTGGAGGTGATGCCGCCGAACACCAGCGCCCAGATCGTCGGCGTGGCCAGCGCGAACAGGATGTGCGCCACGGTCGAGATCGCGGTGTAGCCGACCTCGAACGCGGTCAGCGCGGCGAGCCGCAGGTGCTTCTGCGCGATGAACCGCCCCGTCGATTCGAATCCGGCGAAGACGAAGAACAGCGACGCCACCGCGAAGATGCCGGCGAGCTCGGGCTTGCGGTAGAACCACGCCACCGGCCAGGCCAGCGCGGCGCAGACCATGCCGAGCGCGAGGCCTCGGATCAGCTGGAGCGTCCAGGCGGTGTCGTAGAAGTCGGGCTGCTCGGCGCGCGGGTTGCTGATGATGTTCTGGCCGATGCCGATATCGGACGCCAGCTCGATGCCGGTCCGCACCGTGTTGACGATGATCATGATGCCGAACAGCTCGGGCGCGAGCAGCCGCGCCAGCACGACGTTGTTGACGAGCCGCAGTGCTTGCACCACGCCATAGCCGGCGGTGGACCAGCCCAGCCGTGTCAGGATCGATCGGGAAAGCAACTTCATGCGCGGGCGGACGATCCCAGGAAGGTACCGGCCGGCACGGTCGAATCGACGCAGGCCGGGGCGGCTGCGCGGTCTCTAGCAGCCGAAGCCTTAAAATCGAGGCACACGATCATTGACGCGTTTTCACGGGCGTTTGAGGAAGAGTGATGCGGATCCTGTTCGCCCTGCCGGGCTTCCACCGTTTCGAGCGCGGCGCCGAGGTGGCGCTGCTGTCGCTCGCGACCGAGCTGGCCCGCGGCGGCGACGCGGTGACGGTCATCGGTGCGGGCGAGGCGCGCGAGGGCACGCCCTATCGCTTCCGCCACGCCGGCGCACTGCGGCGCGAGAAGCTCGAGCGGATGCCGCGAGTCCCCGCGCTGCGCAGCGAGACCGGATGGGAGGAGGCGAGCTTCGTTCCGGGCCTGCTGCGCGCCTATCGCCCGCGCGACCATGACGTGACGGTCACCTGTTCCTTTCCCTTCACCAACTGGGTGCTGCGCCGGCCGGTGCTGTTCGGCCGCCGTCCGCCGCACGTTTTCGTCACGCAGAACGGCGACTGGCCGGCCTTCTCGAACGACGCCGAATATCGCACCTTCGGCTGCGACGGGCTGGTCTGCACCAACCCCGATTATCTCGAGCGCAACCAGGAGAAATGGCGCTGCGCGCTGATCCCCAACGGGATGGACGCCGAGCGCTTCACCCCGGGCCCGCCCGAGCGTGGGCGCTTCGGCCTGCCCCCGCGCGGCACGGTGGTGCTGATGGTGAGCGCGCTGATCTCGACCAAGCGGGTCGCCGACGGCGTCCGCGCGGTGGCGCAGCTGCCCGACGCGCACCTGGTGGTCGCGGGCGACGGGCCCGAGCGCGAGGCGGTCGACCGGCTCGCCGCCGAGCTGCTGCCCGGCCGGTTCAAGCGGCTGACGGTGGGCGCGGCGGACATGCCGCTGCTGTACCGCTCGGCCGACGTGTTCCTCCACCTCTCGCGCGAGGAATCGTTCGGCAACGTCTATATCGAGGCGCTGGCGTGCGGTGCGCCGGTGGTGGCGCATGACTCGCCGCGGCTGCGCTGGATCGTCGGCGACGACGCGGTGCTGCTCGACACGGGCGACCCGGCGGCGGTGGCGGCCGCGCTGGCGCACGCGATCGCGGCGCGCTCCGAGCTCGCCCCGCGCGGCCGTGTCCGCGCGCTGCGCTACGCCTGGCCGCGCGTGGCGGCGCAGTATCGCAGCTTCCTGGGCGAGGTGATCGCGGCGGCGAAGTAGGACCTCCGCCCCCACAGCGTAGACTGCCGATCTCATCCTCCCCTTGCAGGGGAGGATCGTTGTAGCCGTTCCCCGTCTACCCCCCCGCCCCCTCCAGCCGGTAGTCGCGCAGCCGCTCGCGCAGCAGCTTCTTGTCGATCTTGCCGGTGGCGCCGAGCGGGATCGCGTCCACCACCAGCACGTCGTCGGGCATCCACCAGCGCGCGATCTGGCCGTCGAGGAAGGCGAGCAGTTCCTCCTTGAGGCAGGTCGCGCCCGGCGCGGGCTGGACCAGC
>Ga0265798_10003476_pt1 | contig 22391 bp, 19 predicted proteins | sample P3T30metagenome_FD_192430 | JGI IMG/M metagenome (GOLD analysis project Ga0265798, IMG submission 192430) | Plant litter microbial communities from East Loma Ridge, Irvine, California - P3 T30 | ecosystem: Environmental > Terrestrial > Plant litter > Unclassified | place: USA: California... | reverse complement strand
TGCCTCCAAATTAAAAACGTTCTGTCCAAAAGAATCGGACCGACGGCCCTTCTCGGGCGTAACCGTCAGTGCCTGACGCTGGTCAACGAGTTCGAGGGCTTTGAAGCGTAAAATGGCCATGAAATTGAAGAATGGGTGTCAGTTTTCAGGGCAAAAGTACGCTTACTAAGCCGATTTTCTCGGCATTACCCTCAAAAAAGCACCTTTATCAAATCAATAAGGCCACTTTCTGTGTGAAGTGCTCTGAATGTCAAGCAAACGGCGCTCCAATTTTAAAAACGAGGCAAGTCTTCACCCGGCAACCCACGGAACACTGAGCAGCTTCTCTTGAACCGTTTCGCAGCTTTCTCCCTGTATTATGTACGATGGGAGGCGAGCAGCAGCAAGCTCGGGTTAATTACCCCTAGGTGGTCACTTCCTGCCTTCTGGCGGCCAAGCGAGTAAGCTGCCACTACCCCGGAAACTTCTTTGGGTGCGGCGCGCTTGGTAGAGCCACCTAGAGTGGCCACCTAATGAGGGCGCGGCCGTAACTTTGTAGGCTTATGACTCCTCAAACCGTTGCCTTTTATACGCTGGGCTGCAAGCTCAATTTCTCCGAAACGTCGGCCCTAGGGCGGCAATTCGAGGAGCGCGGCGTGCGCCGCGTCGAGTTTGAGCAGGGCGCCGACTTATACGTAGTTAATACCTGCTCCGTCACCGACCACGCCGACCGCAAGTGCCGGAAGGTGGTGCAGCAGGCCTTGAAATATAATCCGCAAGCGTTCGTAGCCATTGTGGGCTGCTATGCCCAGCTCAAGCCCCAGGAGATTGCCGAAATTCCGGGTGTGGGCGCCGTGCTGGGCGCAGCCGAGAAATTTCGGCTGGCAGAGATTTTAACCGAGCTGGAAACTGAAGGTCTGGCGCTGCCGCTAGAGGCCGGCGCACCGGGGCGGGTGTTTGCCTCGCCCATTTCGGAGGCGACGGAGTTTCACCCGGCACAGTCGCTGGGCGAGCGCACCCGGACCTTTTTGAAGGTGCAGGATGGCTGCGACTATTCGTGCTCGTTCTGCACTATTCCGCTGGCGCGTGGGCACAGCCGCTCGGGCAGCGTGGCCTCGGTGGTCGAGCGCGTGGAAACCCTCGCGGCGCAGGGCGTAAAGGAAATCGTGCTGACCGGCGTTAACCTAGGAGACTTTGGTATCCAGGGTCCCGAGCGCGAGCGCGTCGAAAACTTCACGCAGCTGGTGCAAGCCCTGGATGAGGTCGGGGGCATTCAGCGCTTCCGCATCAGCTCGTGCGAGCCCAACCTGCTCACCGACGAGATTATCCAGACCGTGGCAGCGTCGCAGCGCTTTATGCCGCACTTCCACCTGCCTTTGCAGAGCGGCTCGGACAAAATCCTAGGCCTCATGCGCCGCCGCTATCGCCGCGCTCTCTACGCCGACCGCGTGGCCCGCATTAAGGAGCTGATGCCGCACGCAGGCATTGGGGTCGATGTGATTGTGGGCTTTCCGGGCGAAACGGAGGCTGATTTTCTGGAGACCTATCATTTCCTGAATGAGCTGCCAGTAAGCTACCTGCACGTGTTTCCGTACTCGGAGCGGGCTAATACGCTGGCCCCAACCCTGAAAGGCCGCGTACCCGAGCGTGTACGCACCGAGCGCACCACCCAACTCCGTAGCTTATCCGAAAAGAAGAAGCGCTTTTTCTACGAGCAGCACGCGGGCTTCGAAACCAATGTGCTGTTTGAAGATGATGTAACCGATGGCCGGGTGGAAGGCTACACGCCCAACTACATCCGGGTGGCTGCCAAATACGACCCGCTGCTGGTGGGCGAGGTGCGCCCCCTACGCCTCACCCAAGTAAATGCCCTAGGGCTGATGGAAGCCGAGGAAGTCGGCATTCTCGTCTAAACCACGGCTTAGAGCGTGTTTGGGTTTTCAAATTTTGGTCATGCTGAGTTTGCCGAAGCATGACGGATTAGAGACAATTTCGGCAAAATCCAAACATGCTCTCTTAGTTAGATTTTTCGGATTACTCGGATTTTGTAGACGCACGAAGAAAACCATCTACACAAAGAAGGCCACCTTACTAAGTGGCCTTTCTTTGTGTAGGGTAGTCTTAGCTGAGGTCATCTACAAAATACAGGTAATCCGACGAATCCGTGGTTCAGGCAGGGCGGCGCAGGAGGTCGAGCATCTGTTGCATGAGCTGCTGTTGCTCTAGCAGGTGCTGGTTGCGCTGCTCGGCCAGGGCCAGCTGGTGCTGCAAGTACTGGGCGTGCAGGGCAGCAGTGAGCGTCGCCGCATCAAGCGAAGCCGATGGCGCAGCCGAGGCAACCGGACTCGGAGCAGGCGGGGGCGTTGTGGGCTGAGGCGCGGGTAGGGCCGCACCTAGGGCCGGGGTTACTGGCTGGCCGGGGCTGGCCGGTGCGTCTGAAGCAGGAGGCGCTGCTGGGGCAGCCGACGGTGCTGGCACTTCAGGCAGCGGCGGGCGGGCGGACGATACTGAAAATAGCGGCGCAGGAAAGCTCGGGCTGGCAGGAGGGTTTGACACAGCCGAAGCCCTAGGTGGAGCAGCCGCTGCAGCTACCTCCGAAGCTTCTGGTACAGCTGTTTGACCAGAATTAACGGCCGCATTCAGGAGCATGGGGCCACTACCTAGCAGCAACCAGTCTTTAGACACATTTGGATACACCTCAAATACCTTACACATAAGGTCAAACCCTGGCTTATTACGCTCATCCACCAAATGTTGAATAACCGTAGCCGTTTTGTCAAGCGACAAAGCAAACGCATTTTTACTCATGCCTAGCTGCTGAATAAGCTGCGAAAAACGCTGCCCGACGGAGGATGCTGCCATTATACCAAATGTTGTTTAATACAAATGTAAAAGGGCCAGTCGGATAAATCTCCAACTGGCCCCTATAGTCAGCTTGCTGCAGGCAAGCGTATCTGCGAAATCCGTTAAATCCGCTACAATCTGCGATTTTATTCGTAGCGCAGGCTTTCGATGGGGTCGAGCGCGGCTGCCTTACCGGCCGGGTACGAGCCCGCAATCAGCCCCACCGTTACGCAAATGGCCAGCCCCACGCCTACCCACAGCCACGGCACCAAGAACGAGGAACTGCCTACTAGCAGCGCCACCCCATTGCCCATGGCAATGCCGAGCAGAATGCCCAGCGAGCCGCCGAGCACGCAGATAACGATAGCTTCGAGCAGGAACTGCTGGCGCACTTGGCGCGAGGTGGCCCCTAGGGCCTTGCGGATGCCGATTTCGCGGGTGCGCTCGGTCACCGATACCAGCATGATGTTCATGAGCGCGATGCTAGCCCCGAGCAGCGTGATGAAGGCCACCAGCCCGCCGCCCATCTGCATCTTGCCGGCCAGCTCGTCGAGGGTCTTGGAAGCCGAGTCGGAGCTTTCGACTTCGAAGGAATCTTCCTGGCCCAGGCGGTCGTGGCGCACGGCGCGCATCACGCCGGTAGCCTGGTCTTGGAGGTAGCTTAGACTTTGGGCGTTGGGGGTGGCCGTTTTTACGTCGTAGGTGAGGGCCGCCTGGCGCGGGAGCTGGTTGCCGGTTTCGAGGGGCACCAGCAACAGCCGGTCGGCACCGCCACCGCCCGCGTTGCTGCCTTTTTTCTCAAACGTCCCCACTACCTGAAACCGCCGACCTAGGGCGTAGAGATACTGGCCGACGGGGCTCTGGCTAGGGAAAAGCTTGTCCTTGATTTCTTCGCCGATGACGACCACGTTGGCCCCGGTTTGCAGCTCGGCGGGCGAGAAGGTGCGGCCTTGGGCCAGCGCGTAGCTCTGGATGCGCAGGTAGTTTTCATCGCCAGCCACCACTTCCATGTTGGGGTTGGTTTTCTCGCCGTTGGCCTTGGCCTCGGTAGCTCCGCTGATGCGGGCCGACACGCCCACGATGGCGGCGGGCTCGCGCTGGGTTAGCTCCTTCTTGTAGAGGCTGGCTTGCAGATACGAGATGGCCGGATACTGCTTGCCCTGCACGCCGCCGCGGCGCGAGCGGTTGGTGTAGCCCTTGGCCTTCATCTCAAAGGCATTGGCCCCGAGGCTGGCAAAGGTGTCACCTAGGGAACTGCGCATGGCATCAATAGCCGTGAGGATGCCCACCAGGGCCATCAGCCCGATGCTGACAATGAGGGCAGTAAGCACCGTGCGCAGCAAATTGCTGGTAATGGAGCGCAGGGCTTCGCGGATGTTTTCTAGAAAACTCATCGCAGATTCAAACAGATTTTTAGGATTTAACGGATACGGGCGGGCGCCCTTTACTAAGCGAGAGTTGGGGGCGGCGGCCGCTGGTAGTTGCGTTGTTACGGCTCGGCGCCCGTACCTTGAACTACGGTAGCGACGGGCTCGTTTGCCTGGCTAGCTTACTTCAACCCCAAAAGTATGTTCTTCAAGCGTCTTGCCCTATTGCTGGCACTGCTGGCCCCTACCCTGCCGGCGTTTGCCAACCATATTTTTATCCCGATGGACAATACCCAGAAGGAGCACCTCAAGGCTTACGGCCTGTGCTACTGGGCATTGAGCAAGCAGATAGAAGTTGATTGGCTACTCAATTATAAAGGTGGCGCGTTTGCGATGGAAGCCCAACCGGCCGTAGAAAGCGAGCTGGCGGTGCGCGGCATTTCGTTTCAGACCATTTCGGAGGCGCAGTACACCAGCATTTTATCCGAAATAGCTGACCCCAACGCCAACATGGACGTGATGAAGCTGGAGAAGGTGCCCAAAATAGCCGTGTACACGCCCAAGGGCAAACAGCCCTGGGACGACGCCGTGACAATGGTGCTCACCTACGCCGAAATTCCCTACGATAAGATTTATGACGACGAGGTGCTGAGCGGCGTGCTGCCCAAGTACGACTGGCTGCACCTGCACCACGAAGACTTTACGGGCGAGTACGGCAAGTTTTACCAAACCTACCGCTACGCGCCCTGGTACCAGCAGCAGCAGCGCGAGGCCGAAGCTGCCGCCAAGCGCAACGGCTTTGGCAAGGTGAGCCAGATGAAGGCCGCCGAAGCCGTGAAGATGCAGGAGTTTATCGCGGGCGGCGGCTTCATGTTTGCCATGTGCTCGGCTACCGACTCCTACGACATTGCGCTGGCCGGCCTAGGGGTCGATATGGTGGAAAGCATGTACGATGGCGACCCCGCCGACCCGGCGGCCCAGAGCAAGCTCAACTTCAACCGCACGCTGGCGTTCCAGAACTTTCAGCTGTACATGAACCCGATGCAGTACGAGTACTCCAACATCGACATGCAGCCCTATGAGCGCGGGCTATACGAGCAGAACGATTACTTCCAACTCTTTACCTTCTCGGCCAAGTACGACCCCGTGCCGACCATGCTCACTCAAAACCATGAGAAGACTATTCATGGCTTTATGGGCCAGACCACGGCCTTCCGCAAAAGCCTCATCAAGCCCGACGTGGTGATAATGGGCGAAACCAAGCAAACCGGCGAGGCGCGCTACATGCACGGCTCGCTGGGCAAGGGCACCTGGACCTTCTACGGCGGCCACGACCCTGAAGACTACCAGCACATGGTAGGCGAAGAACCCACCGACCTGTCATTGCACCCCAATTCGCCCGGCTACCGGCTTATTTTGAATAATATTCTGTTTCCGGCGGCCAAAAAGAAGAAACTTAAGACCTAGGTACTCTTTAGGCGAAGTACGTGTTTAACAGGTGCCGCTAGCCTCGCCCTCTCCCGGAGGAGACCGGCGATGGCGGCACGCGCCTTAAGCTAGCCTTTACAAACCCTGGCTGCTCCTGGCCGGGGTTTTGCATGTAGAAGCGGCGCGGCGACTGTTCCGTTTAGGTTGTATCATTCCGGCAGTCCTTCGCGTTACCTAGGAGCGCTACTGCTCGTTTACGTATATCCTTCTGATACCTTTAAATGGACGACCTCACCCAATCTAACTATGGCCTGTCGGCACCGCCCGATATCGACTCCACGGCCGAAACCGATAACTCCCTACCGCGGGCTGTGCTGCGGCCGGGCACGCACTTTCTGCTCGATGGCACCTGGAAATTTGCCGTTGACCGCGACGACAGCGGCCTCATCGAGGAATGGGAACAGGGCTACGACTACCGCCACACCGCCCAGTGGCCCGGCTCGATAGAAGAGCACATGGCGGCGGCCCACACCGAGGGCCCCACGGCCTGGCAAGACAAGATAGTGGCCTGGTACGAGCGCGAGTTTCCCCTACCCGAGGTATCAGCCACCCAAAGCCGGACGCTGTTTCAGCTCACCTTCGGGGCCTGCGGCTACGAAACGCGGGTGTGGCTCAATGGGCACTTGCTCACTACCATCGAGGGCGAGTCGGTGCACTTTGGCGAATACACCTCGTTCACTTATGAGCTGCCCGAAGAGTCGCTGCACCTCGTCAACCGCCTCACCGTGCGCATTGCCGACACGATGGATGCTGAGACTACGCGCGGCAAGCAAGAATCGCACGTGTACAAGCGGGGCGGCATCTGGTACCAGACCTACACCGGGGCCGTGCGCTCGGTGTGGCTCGAAACCGTGGAGCGCAACCGCCTGCGCTCGCGGGTAGGCGTGGTGAGCACCATCGAAGACCAGCTGGTACGCTTCAACCTGACGCTACGCATCCACGACGCGGCCGACTACGTGGTACGCCTACAAATATTTGAGTCTGAGGCCACGCCCGGCGAAGTCCCGCTGGCCACGTCCGACTTTCCAATGCGGCTGGCCGCCGGGCAGCACCAGCAGCGCTTTTCGATGGAAGTGCCCGGCGCCGAAGTATGGTGCCCCGAGAACCCGCACCGCTACCGCTTGGTGGCGCAGCTCATCGACAACACTGGCTACGTGGCCCAGATTGAGGCGCGCTTTGGCTTGCGCAAGATTGAGTCGCGGGGCCGCAAGGTGTACCTCAACAACGAGCCCATCTACCTCGACGGCATCTTGTACCAGCCCGGCACAGCCACCTTCGCCGAGATGCAGCGCCACATGCACGCCATGAAGGAGCTAGGCTGCAACCTGGTGCGCGTGCATATAGCGGGCATTGACCCCCGCATCTACAACCTGGCTGACGAGCTGGGGCTGCTGCTGTGGGTAGAAGTGCCCAGCCCGCACAGCAGCACCCCCCGCAGCCGCGAAAACCACCGCGCCGAGCTGCTGCGCATGCTCTCGCTGATGGAAACGCACCCCAGCATCGTCATCTGGAGCCTCTACAACGAAGACTGGGGTGCCCAAGACATCGCCACCAACCCGGCCACCCAGCGCTACATCGTGCAGATGTACAACTTCATGCAGCTGGCGCACCCGCAGTTCTTGGTGATTGACAACGACGGCTGGAATCACATTTCGTACCAGGGCTCGCTGAAGTCGGACCTGCTCACAGCCCACCTCTACACGCCCGACCTAGGGCGCTGGCGCGAGTTGCTCGACCGCCTTATCCACGGCGAAATGGACGGCACCGCCGCCTTCCCGCTGGTAGTGGGCGACCCCTATTTCTACCGCGGCCAGCGCCCGCTGCTGGTAAGTGAGTGGGGCGGCTTCGGCTTCCCCGACTACGGCGGCCCCCAAGATGCCGAGGCCCGCACCAACAGCATTCGCGCCTTCAAGCAGGAACTGCGCAAGCGCCCCATCGCAGGCGATGTGTACACCCAGGCCACCAACATCGAGGACGAGCGCAACGGCCTCATCGGCTTCCACTCGGGCGAGCTCGACGTGCCGGCTGGGCTGCTGCACTCCGAGCCGGGGCAGCCGAGTTAATCAAAATTTATAGTCCATTAAAAAAGCCTCGACAATTATCGAGGCTTTTTTAATGGACTTAACTCACCCAGTCGCAATACGATTTAACAGCTATCCAAACACTTTTTTGCTTCTTGTACAGTATTAAGCTACCTCCACCACAAAGGCCTCCACAATAATTAGCAGAATAGAATAAGCAGTAGGTATCATTTCGAATAAATACAGGCAGTGAGAACTCATTAAAATCACGGCCGACATGCTTATGAAAGTATTCCCAGCTTTTAGAGAAATTTTTAAAAATTGCAGTAACTGTATCTTGCTTTACAAAATTTACAGGGGGAAAATCGGTCTTTTTCCATTGATATTGCCAAGAAGCAGCGCGGCTTTCGATTAGCTTTACTTCAGCTAGGGAATAAAATTGCTTGTCGGCAAGCGCATACTGCAAACACTTATTGCTATTAATAGAAACGGCATTATCCGATAGAATAAATTCCGAATCTGCAAGTTCGCGACCTTTCACTTGCCTAATAAAACTAATTGCCTTGCGCATATACTCAGCAGATAATGTCTGCCTAGCCTCTGTATTTGCAACGGTCTGAGAAGGTTGAGTATTCTGCCCACAACTGAAGAGTGGACTTAGCACAAAGAGCAATAGAATTTGAGCTTTCATAGAAGGGAAATAGGCAAATGCTTGAAACTGCAAGCATTCGTTTACACAATTACCTGATGCTAACAAAGGATATTTTGCACACGCCGCCGGAAACCCCTACCCCGCCGCCCGGGTTATCTTTGCAACTTGCGCCCTAGGTGGCGCATTTGCCTCGTATGCCCGAACTAACGATAGAAGCCGTCCGCCACGCCCTGAGCTTCGTGGAAGAGCCCGACCTAGGGCAGGACTTGATTACGCTCAACATGGTGGAAGACATTAAGGTGGAAGGCCGTACGGTATCCTTCACCGTGGTGCTCACTACCCCAGCCTGCCCCCTCAAGCAGCTCATCCACGATGCCTGCGAGCGGGCTGTGCACACCATGGTGGACAAAGACGCCAACGTGGTGATTCAGATGACCTCGCGCGTGACCACCATGCGCAACAACAACACCATCTTGCCCGGCGTGAAGAACATCATCGCCATTGCCTCGGGCAAGGGCGGCGTGGGCAAAAGTACCGTAACCGCCAACTTGGCCGTGGCACTGGCCGCCAGCGGCGCCAAAGTCGGGCTGATTGACGCCGACATCTCGGGGCCGAGCATGCCCACGATGTTTGGCGTGGAAGACGCCCGGCCGCACGTGTTTCAGGACCAGCAGGGTAAAAACCGGATTCAGCCGGTGGTGCAGTACGGCGTGAAACTGATGAGCATCGGCTTCCTGGCCCCCAGCGAAAACGCCATTGTGTGGCGCGGGCCCATGGCCTCGTCGGCGCTCAAGCAGTTTATCACGGAAGTAGACTGGGGCGACCTCGACTACCTGCTGCTCGACCTGCCGCCCGGCACGTCCGACATTCACCTTACCATGGTGCAAACTATACCTGTGACCGGCGCTATCATCGTGACCACACCGCAGCCGGTGGCGCTCATGGATGCGCAAAAGGGTTTGCAGATGTTCCGCCAGCCCCAAATCAACGTGCCGGTGCTGGGCATTATCGAAAATATGGCGTGGTTTACGCCCGCCGAACTACCCGAAAACAAGTACTACATCTTTGGCGAAGGTGGCGGGCAGCGCCTGGCCGACAAGCACCAGGTACCGCTCATTGGCCAGCTGCCGCTGATACAGGCTGTGCGCGAAGCCGGCGACCAAGGCCGCCCCGCCGTGCTCGCCGACGTAACTTCGCCGGAAGCTGCCACGTTCCGAGAGCTAGCCGAGAACCTCGCCCGTCAGGTTAGTATCCGCAACAACGTAGCCCCCAAAACGACTGTCGTTACAATGAACAACTAACAAAGAGTAGTGAATAGTGAGTTATTGGCCTTGGCCAAGCCCTTCACTGCACGTTACTTTCTGTTTGGCTGTTCATTGCTCATTGTTACCTGCTAATTACCTGAATATGGATACTCTTTTGTCCCGCGTCGAGCAAGCCCTGGACGGCCTGCGCCCCTACTTAGCCACCGACGGCGGCAACGTGCGCGTGGCCGAGATTACCCCCGACGGTGTGCTGAAGCTGGAATGGGAAGGGGCGTGCGGCGCCTGCCCCATGTCGCCCATGACCCGCGCCGGCCTCGAAGACACAGTGCGCAAAGCCGTGCCCGAGATTACGGCTGTCGAGGCTCGCTAGGCTAAGCGGCTAGACCACTTAAGGCTGATTTACGTTACACGTCTGTCATGCTGCGCTTGCGAAGCATCTTATCAGGTTTGGATTAATAATTCTAACCTGGTAAGACGCTCCGCAAACGCAGCATGACAGACGTTTTTTTACGGATGCCTCTATCCGCTTTTCTGTCTCCATGCCCGCCTCGCCCGCCAACGACCCTAGCCTGCACTCCTGGATTGATATCCGGCCTACCGACGATTTTCCGATTCAGAACTTGCCCTTTGGGGTCATAGACGTGCCCGACTGGGGCCCGCGCTTGGCGGTGGCCATCGGCGGCTACGCGCTAGACTTGTACGCCTGCGCGCAGCTGGGCTACTTCGACAGCGTGGCCGAAGACGTGCCGGAGCTAGGGGCAGCGTTGCCCAAAGTGTTTCGGCGGCGCTCGCTCAATGCTTTTCTCAAGCTTGGGCCGGCTGCCTGGCGGGCCGTGCGCGAGCGCGTGAGTGAGCTACTGCGCCACGACAACCCCACCCTGCGCGACAATGAGCTGGCGGTGCGCACCTGCCTGCTGCGCCAGCGTGACGTAACTATGTTGCGCCCCGTAAAGCCTGCTAGTATCACCTGCTTCGAGGCCAACCGCACTCATGCCCTTAACGTGGCACAGCTCTTAGGGTCGGCTACGTCGCTGCGTGCCAATTGGCCTTACTTGCCCCTCGCCTACAGCGGCCAGGTCAGCTCGGTAGTAGCGAGCGAAACCGACATTCGGCGGCCCAGTGGTCTCTACGCGCCAGCAGGCCAAGCCGAGCCGATGTTCGGCCCCACGCAGCAGTTGGATGTTGCGCTCGAAACTGCCTTTGTGGTGGGCCAACGCACTGCGCCAGGTACCATGGTGCCCGTGGCGCAGGCCGAAAGCCACATCTTTGGTATCCTGTTGTGTACTCAATGGCAGGCGCGCGACGTGCAGCGCTGGCAAGCGCAGGCCCTAGGCCTGTTGGCCCACGTGCCTTTTGCCAGTAGCGTATCGCCCTGGGTTGTGACGCTCGATGCGCTGGAGCCCTTTCGGGTAGCTGGCCCCGCGCAGGAGCCCGCGCCCCTACCCTATCTGCAAGCGTCGGGCGAGCAACACTTCGACCTGCACCTCGAATTACTCTTCAAGCCCGCTGACTCTACCGCGGCGCCACTGGTGCTAAGCCACACTAACACCAGCACCAACTACTGGAGTATGGCCCAGCAGCTTACGCAGCTCGCCGCCCATGGCAATCCACTCGCGGTAGGTGACCTCTGCGCTTCGGGTGCCACTAGCGGGACTACTCCCGGCGCGCTAGGCAGCCTACTAGAGCTTACGCAGGGCGGCACGCAGCCCCTCAACCTGCCCAACGGCCTGCACCTAGGCTACTTACGCGACGGCGATACGGTTATCCTGCGAGGCTATGCAGAGCAAAACGGCTTGCGCATTGGCCTAGGCGAAGTGCACAATGTGGTGCACCCCGCTACTACCTAGGGCCGGATTACGAGGCCATTTTGCACAAAACAGCGGCGTTGCCTGTTTAGCAAGCATACGACTTCTTTGCCACCAGAAGTCTCTTAACCTTGTTTCTTATGGCTACCCAGCGTTTCAAAACCACTATCAACTGCGCCAACTGCTTGCGCGCTATCACGCCCACTCTCAATGCTGAGCCCGCTATTACGGCGTGGCAGGTAGATACCTCTACCCCCGACAAGCTCTTGACCGTGACTACCGACCTGCCCGCCGCCCAGGTAGTGGCTTTGGTAGAAGATGCCGGCTTCGAGGCCCAACCCGTTGCGTAGCCTACCTAGGCGCCCTTTTCAACCTACAAAACCTGCTAGCTGAAGCGTTGTCGTGCTCTACTCCCGGTAGAGCTGCGGCAACGCTTCAGCTTATTTAGTTTCAGGTGGCTTGGCTGTGTTGGATTATTACGAAAGAAATATTCCGGTATTTTTTAAAACTAATTTTCTTTACATGGGCAGCTACGCTTTGTTATTGATTAATTACACAAACGATTTCGTTCGCTCCACAGCAAGCTAAACTATTATATTTTAGGAATATAACCTGGCTATTTGTGCTTTTGCCTAAACTACTAATACCAGCTGGCCCGATAACCTAGGGACTTAAGTAGCAGCTACCATGCACAAGATTGTTGCTTGAGCCCTACATTTAGCGTGCTTATTCGGCAATCATATCAAACCGAAGAGGAAATACACAGTGAGTACTACCTCGCTGCTTTACCTCACGGGCTGGTTGCTGCTTGGCTTGCCTCGCTCTTCTACCTAGCCCACCCCCACCATGATTACCCGACGTGCGTTTGTCAAGTCCGCCACGCTGCTGTCGGCCGGTGTGCTTGCCAGTGCTCCCCTTCTAGCGGCTCCTAAGCAGTACATTGGCTTGCAGCTTTTTACCGTGCGCGAGGCGATGCAGCAAGACCCAGCGGGCACACTGGCTAAAATCGCTCAGCTAGGCTACAACTCGGTGGAAGGCGCCTCTTATACAGGTACCCAGAAGTTTTATGGCATGGAGCCAGCAGCTTTTGCCAAGGTTTTGCAGCAAAATGGCCTTATCATGCCTAGCAGCCACTACATACTGGGAGAGGCGCAGTACAATGGGCAGCCTATTCAAGGTACCATCCTGCACGGCTGGGATAAGGCTGTGGACGATGCAGCTCAGCTAGGGGTAAAGTATATGGTGTGCGCCTACCTCATGGATAGCGAGCGCGGCAACCTCGACCACTATAAGCAGATTGCGGAGCACCTGAACAAAGCCGGCGAGCGCTGCAAACAGGCAGGCATGCAACTCTGCTACCACAACCACGACTTTGAGTTTCAGGCGCAGAATGGCCAATTGCCCTACGACGTGCTACTGAACCTAACCGACAAAAGTTTGCTGAAGATGGAGCTCGACCTATATTGGGCCACCAAAGCAGGTCAAGACCCGGTAGCGATGTTTAAGAAGCATCCTGGTCGCTTCCCGCTCTGGCATGTGAAAGACATGGACAAGACGGCCGCGCGGAACTTCACGGAAGTCGGCAATGGTTCGATTGATTTCAAGCGCATCTTTGCCCAGGCCCAGCTGGCCGGCATGCAGTATTTCTTTGTAGAGCAGGATCAAACGCCCGGCTCGCCCTTCGACAGCATCAAGCAGAGCGTTACCTACATCAAACGTGCACTAGTGTAGTTGCATACACAGTGCTTAAAGGTTTAAGCATTCCTCATTATCTACTAATTACTCATCTATTCTCACCCAATTTTTCAATGGAAAAGTACACCTATGACGCCATCGTCATTGGCTCTGGCATCTCGGGCGGCATGGCTGCCAAAGAGCTGACCGAGAAGGGCTTGAAAACCATCATGCTGGAGAGGGGCCGCAACATAGAGCACATCAAAGACTATGTGAACGCCAACAAAGCGCCATGGGAATTTCCTCACCGCGGCGGCAAGACGCAGCAGATGATGGAAGACTATCCGGTGCTGAAGCGTGACTACACGCTCAACGAGACGAACCTCAGCTACTGGGTAAATGAAAAGGAAAGCCCCTATGTGGAGGTGAAGCCCTTTGACTGGTTTCGGGGCTACCACGTAGGCGGACGCTCGCTGATGTGGGGCCGCCAAAGCTACCGCCTCAGCGACCTCGACTTTGAAGCCAACCTGAAGGATGGCATAGCCGTGGACTGGCCCATTCGCTACAAGGAAATGGCGCCCTGGTACAGCCACGCCGAGAAGTTTGCGGGCATCAGCGGCAACCGCGACGGCATTCCGCACCTGCCCGACGGCGACTACATGCCGGCCATGGAGATGAACGTGGTAGAAAAGGATGTGGCTGCCCGCATCAAGAAGCACTATAAGGAGCAGCGCCACATGATTATTGGCCGCACGGCCAACATCACCAAGCCTCACCACAACCGCGTAAACTGCCAGTACCGCAACAAATGCTGGCTGGGCTGCCCGTTTGGCGCCTATTTCAGCACGCAATCGGCCACGCTGCCCGCGGCCATGGCTACCGGCAACCTCACGCTGCGTCCGTTCTCCATCGTCACCAAAATTATCTACGACAAGGACACCAAGCGGGCCAAAGGCGTAGAGATTTTGGACGCCGAAACCAACAAGACTTACGAGTACTTTGCTAAGGTCATCTTCCTGAACGCCTCGGCCCTCAACTCGGCCTGGGTACTCATGAACTCGGCCACTGACGTGTGGCCCGGCGGCCTAGGTAGCAGCAGCGGTGAACTGGGCCACAACGTGATGGACCACCACTTCCGAGCTGGCGCCAGCGGCGAAATGCCTGGCTACGAGGACAAATACGTATATGGCCGCCGTGCCAACGGTATCTATATTCCGCGCTTCCGCAACATCGGCGGCGACAAGCGCGACTACATCCGGGGCTTTGGCTACCAAGGTAGCGCCGGGCGCCAGGGCTGGAGCCGCGACATTGCCGAAATGAGCATTGGCGGCGACCTCAAAGACGCCCTCAGCGAACCAGGCGGCTGGACCATGGGCATCACGGGCTTTGGTGAAACCCTCCCCTACCACGACAACCGCATTTTCTTGGACAAAGACAAGAAGGACAAGTGGGGCCTGCCGGTGCTGGCGATGGACGCTACCATCCGCGACAACGAGCTGAAAATGCGCATAGACATGATGGCCGATGCCAAGGAAATGCTCGAAGCAGCTGGCCTGAAAAACGTGAACACCTACAACAACCCGTACTCGATGGGTGGCGGCATTCACGAGATGGGTACTGCCCGCATGGGCCGCGACCCCAAAACGTCGGTGCTGAACGCGCACAACCAGGTGTGGGACGCGCCCAACGTGTACGTAACCGATGGCGCCGCTATGACCTCGGCTGGCTGCCAAAACCCCTCGCTTACCTATCTGGCCCTCACGGCTCGCGCCGTAGACCACGCCGTGGGTGAATTGAAAAAGCAAAACGTCTAATCCCCTCTAGTTACTTAGCCATGATGAACCGAAGAGATGCCCTGGCCCGGGTAGCCCTGCTGATGGGCGGCGCCGTAATTGGGGGCGATTATTTCCTGACCGGGTGCAGCCCTGCCAGCTCCGACAAGCAAGGGGGCGACATGAAGGACCAGGCTACGGCCAATGCCAAGCCTAAGGATATCCTAACGCCCGAGCAAACTGCTTACCTCACCGAAGTGGCCGACACCATCTTGCCCGCCACCAAAACGCCGGGTGCCAAGGCGGCCAACGTAGGCTCCTTCATGGCCGTGATGGTGCGCGACTGCTACACGCCAGAAGACCAAAAAATCTTTATGGACGGCATGGCCAAGCTGGAAGAGGCTAGCAAAAAGCAGAACAGCAAGGGCTTTTTGGAAAGCACCCCGGCCCAGCGCACGGCCTTGCTCACGGCCCTGGATGCGGAGCAGAAAAACTACGGCAAAACAAAAACCCCGGAGCAGCCCAACCACTACTTCCGTATGATGAAGGAGCTGACGCTACTGGGCTTCTTCACGTCGGAGGTTGGCGCTACGCAAGTGCTGCGCTACCTGCCAGTGCCGGGCAAATACGACGGCAACGTGCCCTACAAAAAAGGCGACCGCGCCTGGGCTACTACCTAAATCCTGAGCTGCTAGCTGCTGGCTGTTAGCTATTAGCTTTCGGCCAAGCAGCTAGCAGCCAGTAGTTAACAGCGAATGGCTAATACAACAAAACTACGCCTAGGTATGATTGGCGGTGGGCAGGGCGCTTTTATCGGCGCAGTCCACCGCTTGGCGGCGGCCCTCGACGGGCAATACGAGCTAGTGGCCGGCGCCTTTAGTAGTAACCCCGATACCTCGCGCGCCACCGGGCAGTTGCTGGGCCTAAGCTCCGACCGCGTGTATGGCTCGTATGAGGACCTCATTGCCCAGGAAAAAGCGCGGCCCGAGGCCGAGCGGGTGCAGGTTATCAGCATCGTGACGCCTAATCACTTGCACTTTGCGCCGGCCAAGCTGGCGCTGGAGAGCGGCTTCGATGTGGTGCTCGACAAGCCCATGACGTTCTCGCTGGCTGAGGCCAAGGAGCTGGCCGCCGTAGTGACTGCTACTGGCCGCCGCTTGTGCCTCACGCACACCTACACCGGCTACCCCATGGTGAAGGAGGCCCGCCAGCTGGTGGCCCAGGGCACCCTAGGGCGCATTCGCAAGGTGTATGTGGAGTACCCGCAGGGCTGGCTCAGCAAGTTTGAGGAAGGTGGCGAAAACAAGCAAGCTGCCTGGCGCACCGACCCGACCAAGAGCGGCGTAGCGGGCGCCATGGGCGATATTGGCACCCACGCCTTCAACCTGCTAGAGTACGTGAGCGGCCTACGCGTAGAGAAGCTTTGCGCCGACATCAACACAGTAGTTAAAGGCCGCCGACTCGACGACGATGGCGCCGTATTGCTGCGCCTCAGCGATGGCGCCAGCGGCGTGCTAGTAGCTACGCAAGTAGCTGCCGGCGAAGAAAATAATGTGCGTATTCGCGTTTACGGCGAAAAAGGTGGCCTCGACTGGATGCAGGCCGATGCCAACACCTTGCTGGTGAAGTGGCTCGACCGGCCCACCGAAATCTGGCGCACGGGCGGGCCCTCGGTAGGCTCCTACGCTAGCCACAACACCCGCACGCCTGCCGGGCACCCCGAGGGCTACCTAGAGGCGTTCGCTAACCTCTACCGCAATTTTGCCCTCACGCTGCAAGCCGAGCAGGCCGGCCAGCCCGCTTCGCCCGAAGCCCTGGACTACCCCAGCATCGAGGAGGGCGTGCGTGGCATGGCCTTCATTGAAAATGTAATCGCCTCGGGCCACTCCGACCAGAAGTGGACCGACTTTACCGTGTAGCCGCCCCGTATGAAAACTATCAAAGGACCCGCTATTTTTCTGGCCCAGTTTATTGGGGATGAAGCGCCGTTCAACAGCCTAGAGAGCATTTGCGCCTGGGCTGCGGACCTAGGCTACAAAGGCGTGCAGCTACCTACGCTTGACAGCCGCTTTATCGACCTGAAGCTGGCGGCCGAAAGCCAGACCTACGCCGACGAGTTGAAAGGCAAAGTGCAGGCTGCAGGCCTGGAAATCACCGAGCTCTCGACCCACCTGCAAGGCCAGCTCGTGGCCGTGAACCCGGTGTACGACACGCTGTTCGATGGCTTTGCGCCCGAGGCGCTGCGGGGTAACCCGCATGCCCGGCAGCAGTGGGCCGTGCAGCAGCTAGAGTATGCAGCCAAGGCCTCGCGGCGGCTGGGCCTCACGGCACACGTCACGTTTAGCGGAGCGCTACTGTGGCCCTACCTCTACCCCTGGCCCCAGCGCCCGGCGGGGTTGGTTGAAGAAGGCTTTGCTGAGCTAGGCCGCCGCTGGCGCCCCATTCTGGATAAGTTTGATGCTAACGGTGTGGACCTCTGCTACGAGCTGCACGCCGGCGAAGACCTGCACGACGGCATTAGCTACGAGCGGTTTTTGACGGAGGTCGACGACCACCCGCGCGCCTGCCTGCTCTACGACCCCTCGCACTACGTGTTGCAGTGCCTGGACTACCTAGCGCACATCGACATTTACCACGAGCGCATCAAGATGTTCCACGTCAAGGATGCCGAGTTTAACCCCACGGGCCGGCAGGGTGTATACGGCGGCTACGAGTCGTGGCTCAACCGGGCCGGGCGCTTCCGCTCGCTGGGCGATGGGCAGGTCGATTTCAAGGCCATTTTCAGTAAGATGGCGCAGTACGACTTCCCCGGCTGGGCCGTGCTGGAGTGGGAATGCGCCCTCAAAAATTCCACCGACGGCGCCCGCGAAGGCGCACAATTTATCAAAAATCACATCATTCACGTCACCGACCACGCCTTCGACGACTTTGTTGCCTCGGGCAGCACGGAGGAGTCGAACAGAAAGCTCCTAGGTCTCTAATTCTCTCTGCATTTCCCTGTTATGAAAAAAGTATTGCTACTAGTGGGTTGCCTCGCCGGGCTAGCGGCCTGCACCTCCACCTCCGAAAAGAAGGAGATGACCGCCACCGAGCGCGCCAACAGCCAGGAAGACCCCGAGGCTAAGCCTAGCCCACTAAACCAGGATAGCGCTGCTAACGTGAAGCTGGCGGCCGTGGCCCACCAGCCACAAGTCGATACCAACTCCTCCAAAATCGGCACTTCGCCCATTGGGAAGCCTGCTGGCAAGGGCGCGCAGCTGGTAGCCGCCTCCGACTGTGGCAGCTGCCACCGCGAGGGGGAGAAACTCATCGGCCCGGCTTACCGCGACGTAGCCAAAAAATACCCCGAAACCCCGGCTAACATTGCGATGCTAAGCCAACACATCATCAACGGCGGCGCGGGCCACTGGGGCGATATTGCCATGACCCCGCACCCCGGCCTGTCGGAAAGCGATGCCAAGGAAATGGTACGCTACGTACTGAGCCTCAAATAAGTAATTGAGAATTCTGAGTCAGAAATGGGGAATATCGGCTTTCTACCTACTCCTACTTTCTGATTCAGAATTTTTAATTTTTAATTAAAAATTCCTCCCCACCCATGTCTACTGCTATTCGGATTAAGCTGTCCCTGATGATGTTCCTAGAGTTTTTCATCTGGGGCGCGTGGTTTGTAACCCTCGGAACCTACTTGTTGCACAACCTAAACGCGTCGGGCACGCAAGTGGGGGTAGCTTTTCTAACGCAGTCTATCGGGGCCATTGTGGCGCCGTTTATCGTGGGGCTGATTGCTGACCGGTATTTCTCGGCGCAGAAAATCCTGGGAGTGCTGCACCTGGCAGGCGCGCTGCTGCTGTGGCGCGCCTCGTCGGCGCCCGACTTCAATAGCTTCTACCCCAACATTTTGACCTACATGGTGCTGTATATGCCCACGCTGGCGCTGGTTAACTCCATCGCTTTCCGGCAGATGCAGAACCCGCAGAAGGAGTTTGCTCAGGTGCGGGTGCTTGGCACGCTGGGCTGGATAGTGGCGGGCCTCACCATCGGCTGGCTCAACTGGGAGCAAACCAACAGCTTGCAGGCTACTTTCCTAATGGCGGCCGGCGCCTCTGCGCTCCTAGGGGTGTTCAGCTTTACGCTGCCCGCCACGCCGCCTGTTAAGAGCGGGCAGTCGAGCTCGATAGGCGACCTGCTGGGTTTCGAAGCCATCGGGTTGCTAAAAAACCGCTCCTACCTGATTTTCTTCCTGGCGTCCATCGCCATCTGCATTCCGCTGGCCTTCTACTACGGCTTCACCAACCCCTTCCTCAACGAAGTGGGCATGAAGGGCGCCGCTGCTATCCAGAGCATGGGCCAGGTTTCGGAGCTGCTGTTCATGCTGGCCATTCCGCTGTTCTTCAGCAAGCTGGGCGTCAAGAAAATGTTGGCCATCGGTATGGGGGCCTGGGTGCTACGCTACATCTTTTTTGCCTACGGCAACGGCGACAGCAACTACTGGATGCTGATTGCAGGCATCGTACTGCACGGCGTGTGCTACGATTTCTTCTTCGTAACGGGCCAGATTTATACCGACAATCTTGCCGGCGAGCGCTTCAAGAGCTCGGCCCAGGGCTTTATCACGCTGGCGACTTATGGAGTAGGCATGCTTATTGGTACACTGCTCTCGGGCGACATTTTTGATAAGCATACCCTAGCCGGTGGTGCCCACGACTGGCGCATGATTTGGCTGATTCCGGCCGGTATCGCTGCGGCGGTACTAGTACTCTTCTTGTTGTTCTTCCGCGAGCGCAGCGGGGCCGTGGCCACCGATTCGACCGAAGCCCCAGTAGCTTACGGCGAAGCCTCTACTGTAGCTCCCGGCTAGTCGCTACTTGCTAAACGTATGAAAAACCTGAATCGCCGGACGGCCCTTAAGGGCTTGCTCACTACTACTGCTACCCTAGGTGCGTTGGGAACGGCCAGCGCCTGCTCTATGGAAACTGCCCAAACTGCCGAGGCGGCGGCTACGCCACTGCTCAACAACATCAAGCAATCGGTGTGCCGCTGGTGCTTTCAGGACATGTCGCTCGACGACCTGTGCGTGAAGGCCAAGGAAATGGGCATTAAAGGCATCGATTTGGTGGGGCCGAATGATTGGCCCACGCTCAAGAAGCACGGCCTCGACTCGCCCATGTGCAACGGCGCCGAAATCAACCTCACCGACGGCTTCAACGACCCGCGCTTTCATGCCCAGCTGCACAAACAGTATTCGGCCATGATTCCGAAAGTGGCCGCGGCCGGTTATACCAACCTGATTTGCTTTAGCGGCAGCCGCCGCGGCATGACGGACGAGATGGGCTTGACAAATGCCGTGAAGGGCTTGCAGCCGATGGTAGAGCTGGCGGCCAAACACAAAGTGGTGCTAGTGATGGAGCTGCTAAACAGTAAAATTGACCACCACGACTACCAAGCCGACCGCACTAGCTGGGGCGTGGCCCTGGCCAAGCGCCTAGGGTCCGAGCACTTCAAGCTGCTCTATGACATCTACCACATGCAAATTGATGAAGGCGACGTTATCCGGAACCTCACCGACAACCATGCTTATATCGCGCACTACCACACGGCCGGTGTGCCCGGCCGCCACGAGCTCGACGAAAACCAGGAACTGAACTACCCGGCCATTATGCGGGCCATCAAAGCCACCGGCTTTCAGGGCTACGTGGCCCAGGAGTTCATACCTAAGCAAACCGACAAGCTGGCTTCGCTGCGGCAGGCCGTGCGTCTTTGCGACGTGTAAGCGACTGCTTGCCACCTAGGACGAACAAACTACTTCTCAGCCTGGGCCGGGTGTTGTGCCGGGCCCAGGCTTTTTCCTTATCCCCCATCCTTTAGCCTTATGAAGCATCTCTTTCTTCCCGCCGCGCTGCTGGTCAGTGCCGCGGCCTACGCGCAAACCCAGCCGCAAGCCAAGCCCGAGGACACCGAAGTGTATGAGCCGGTGCCCAAGGTGGTAGCCGCTACCCCCAACCTGGCCCCGCCGCCCGCCGATGCTATTGTGCTGTTCAACGGCAAAGACCTCAGCCAGTGGGTGATGACCGAAGACCGCAACACGCCTGCCAAGTGGAAGGTAGGCGGCGGCGTATTCACGGTAGACAAGACCACCGGCAACATTGAAACCAAGCAATCCTTCACCAACTACCAGCTGCACCTAGAGTGGCGCGTACCGGCCAACATCACCGGCACGGGGCAGGCCCGCGGCAACAGCGGCCTTTTCCTGGCCTCGCTGGGCAAAGGCGACCTAGGGTATGAGCTGCAAATTTTGGACTCGTACAATAACAAGACTTACGTAAACGGCATGGCGGGCAGCATCTACAAGCAGCGTGTGCCGCTGGCCAACCCCGCTCGCAAGCCCGGCGAGTGGCAGAGCTACGACGTAATCTGGCTGGCCCCCACCTTCAAGGCCGACGGCACAGTGGCCACGCCGGCCCGCGTCACGGTCATCTTCAATGGCATCGTGGTGCAAAACAACGTGGAGCTGGCCGGCCCTACGCAATACATTGGCCCGGCCGCCTACCGGCAGCCACACGGCCCCTCGCCCATCAAGCTGCAGTCGCACGGCGATAAGAGCGAGCCCAACAGCTTCCGTAATATCTGGATACGCGAGCTAGAGTCCCGTCCCTAGGTTCTCCTTCTGATTACCTAGGTACCTAGGCCAACAAAAAGCCCGCCTGCTACAGTAGCAGGCGGGCTTTTTAGTAGCTACTATACTACTAGTAGCCGGGGTTCTGAGTCAGGTTGGGGTTCACCGCCAACTGCTGATTCGGAATGGGGAAAATGAGGTACTTAGGGTCGCTGCTCGTGGGACCCTGCTCAATCGGCCCTAGGTAGGTGCCAAAGCGCACCATGTCCTGGCGGCGCCAGTTTTCTAAGTAGAGCTCGCGGCCACGCTCGGCGTAGAGCGTGGGTAGGTCTACGTTGGCCAGGGCGCCAGCATTGCGCGACGAGTGCGTGCGAATAGAGTTAACCAGTGCCGTGGGCGTGTTGCCGTAGGAGCCAGCCGAGGTAGCGGTGCCGCCGCGCAAGATGGCTTCAGCTTTCATCAAGAGCACGTCGGGCAGGCGAAAGTGCACCATGTCGTTGTCCGTGGTACCAGCCGGGTTGTTCGTGAAATCGGGCGGGTACTTCATCGGCCGGATACCGGTCACTTCCAGGTTAGCGCCTGTTTCAATCAGGCGCACCTCTCGCGTGAAGGCCAGCGGCGCCCCAGTACGGTCTTTCAGCGGCGTGTCGGTGCTGCTCGTCAAATCATACTGTTGGCCCACCAGGAAGCCTACGTTCTGGTGTCGGAAGCGGTTAGAAGGGCCGTTGGTGTAGTCGTACACAGCCCCGCGCCGAATATCAGTAGCCCCAAACGTATCGTATAAGCTCGGCAGGGCGCAGGGCCCGTTGTAGCCCGTCGGCGTCATGTTATAGTGCGAAATGAAGCGCCACAAATCATACTGTGCGCCGCTGCTCACGCCCCCGATATTGAGCTCGGTAAAGATGTTT
>Ga0265798_10003475_pt1 | contig 22393 bp, 22 predicted proteins | sample P3T30metagenome_FD_192430 | JGI IMG/M metagenome (GOLD analysis project Ga0265798, IMG submission 192430) | Plant litter microbial communities from East Loma Ridge, Irvine, California - P3 T30 | ecosystem: Environmental > Terrestrial > Plant litter > Unclassified | place: USA: California... | reverse complement strand
CCATGACATGTTGATGACCTTGCAGCCGTGGTCGGCAGCGTACACCACGCCCTCGTAACCAGCAAACGAGCCTGTGCTTGTGCCCGGGAATATCTGCACTGGCAAGAACTTGCAATTAAAACCTACCCCAGCCACCCCAATGCCATTGTCGGCTTGGCCTGCCATGACGCCCGCCACCAGCGACCCGTGAAAGGCACCATCCTCGTTCGAGCTAGGGTCGTTGTTGCCGTTGGCCACATCCCAACCCCGATAATTATCTACGTAGCCGTCTAAATCATCATCTATGCCGTTGATAGGGTCAGCATAGTTATACTTGATTTTATTCACCAAGTCGGTATGGCTCGGGCGCATGCCGGTATCGGTAAGGCCGATTATAACGGTCGTATCCCCTTTGGTGAAATCCCAGGCCCGGTAGGCGTTGATGCGCTTGAGATAGTATTGCAGTCCACTCACCGAGTCGGCGTACAGGTCGTTGGGCTGGTGCAGCGGCTCGCGGATGTAAAGCGGCTCGACATACTCCACGGCCCCGGTGCTTAGTAGCACGGCCCGCGCCTTGGCGAGCGTAGCCCCGGCCGGCACCTCCAGTTGGTAGATGCGGCCTAGGTCCACACTGCCGGGCAACTCGTGGTCAGGGGCCGTGGCTCGCGGAAACTTCTGACTCAGGCCAGTAGCGCCCAAGGTGCGCAGCGCGGCGGCCACGGCTGCTGGGGTGGCAGCGGGCTTCAGCTTCAGCACCAGCCGCCCCGGTATGGTGGGTGGCCCTGCCAGCACGGCCAGTCGGGCTATTACAACTAGAATAATAGTAAGAATATATTTCATAAGCATCTAACAATAAATTACAAGGGGTGTAAATATACTAGTATCCTTCTGGTGCCGCCAGCTGGCTCGCCGGGTGCCTGCACAACTCACCGTTACGCCCTTGGGCAGAGAGTCCTCTCTGCTACTTATTCTTCGCACCTCCCCTACTCAGCTGGCCACTGCTTGGGCAGCCCGACCTCGCGGGCCAGCGGCGCGGCACCTGAGGCGTAGAGGCCACCTAGGACTGTATTGGCCGCTTCGGCCAGCTCTAGGTGGTAGTCGGCGTGGAGCTTATTGGCTTGCTTGAGGGCTTCTTGGGTGCGGCGCACGAGGTGCTGCAGCAGCGGCTGCGTGGGGCCGTGCAGCCGCGCCACTACCTCGGGCTGGTGCTGAAATACATTGGCCAGCAGCCGCAGGCTCAGCTCTACCTCGCCAAAGGCATCGTCGGTGATGCGGGAGTGGTAGGCCAGCCGCGCCTGCAACTGCCGCAGAATAACCAGCAGGTCGTTAGGCGTTTGGTGGTAGCCACGCACGGGGTCATCTACCTGCTGGCGCAGAGCGGCGCGGCGGTTGTCTACGCCGTCGGGGCCTTCGAGCAGGCGGTGAGCCAGCTGCTCGGTCAGCACGGCATCTTGGGCTACGAGGCGGGCCAGTAGCTGGTCTTTTTCTTTCTGAGGCAGGTCGAAGAGAGCGCGGCGTAGGTCGGGGGAAAGGGTGGGCATCGTTTAGTATAAAGTACGAATAATAGCTGGTTGCCCGCCGTTACTGGCGCGAGTTTAGCGCTCATCTAACAGCCGTTTTTCAACAATTATTCTAGCCTTTGCCTTCCAAAAACTGCTTCAAATACGGTGCGGTTTTGCTCTTTTTTACCTCGGCTACCTTCACCGGCGAGTTGGCTGCTACTACTTGGCCGCCCTCGTCGCCCGCGCCGGGGCCAATGTCGATAACCCAGTCGCTGGTCGCTACCACGTGCATGTCGTGCTCCACTACCACGATGGTGTTACCGGCCTCTACCAGGCTGTGGAGCTGCCGCAGTAGCTTCTCTACATCAGAGGGGTGCAGGCCGGTGGTGGGCTCGTCGAGCACGTAGAGTGAGTGGCCCCTAGGGGGGCGCTGAAGCTCGGCGGCGAGCTTGATGCGCTGGGCCTCGCCGCCGCTGAGCTCGGTGGCAGGCTGCCCTAGGCGCAGGTAACCCAGGCCTACCTCGCGCAGCACCGTGAGGGCGCGCTGCACGGTGGGCTCTTCGGCAAAGAACTCCCAGGCCGCATCTACGGTCAGGCCCAGCACATCGGCGATGTTTTTGCCGTGGTAAGTAATCTCCAGCGTCTTGGCGTTGTAGCGGGTGCCGTGGCACACGGGGCAGGGCGTGTACACGCTGGGCAAGAACAGCAGCTCGACCATCACAAAGCCTTCGCCCTGGCAGTTTTCGCAGCGGCCCTTGGCCACGTTGAAGGAGAAGCGGCCCGCGTCGTAGCGGCGCTTGCGTGCTTCGGGCGTAGCCGCGAACAGCTTGCGCACGTGGTCAAACAGGCCCGTGTAGGTGGCCATATTGGAGCGCGGCGTGCGGCCTATCGGCTGCTGGTCGACGCGCACCAGGCGGGTTATTTTATCGATGCCCTCGGTGATACGGCCTTCAGTAGCGGCTTCGTCGGCGCGCTCCAAGGCGTCGCCTTCCGGCTCTTCGGGCGCGATTTCCTGCCCTAGGTGCTTTGCTACCAGCTCTACCAACACTTGGCTTACCAAGGTCGACTTGCCCGAGCCCGACACCCCCGTAACGCTGGTGAAGACACCTAGGGGAAAGTCAGCGTCGAGTTGCTGCAGGTTGTGCCGCGTGATGCCGCGCAGCCGCAGCCAGCCGCTGGGCTCGCGGAGCGGGCGTGGCACCACCGGCGATTGGTCAAACAGATACCGGCGCGTCTGTGAGTCGGCCACGTCGGCCAAGCCAGCCAGCGGGCCGCTGTAGAGTACCCGGCCGCCCTGCTCGCCCGCGCCCGGCCCTACGTCCACCACCCAGTCGGCTTGCTTGATTACTTCCAATTCGTGCTCGACTACGAACAAGGAGTTGCCAGCCCGTTGCAGGCCACCTAGGGCCTTTAGCAGCGCCGCCGTATCGACGGGGTGCAAGCCGGCCGAAGGCTCGTCGAGCACATACACTACGCCAAATAAATTGGAGCGCACCTGTGTGGCCAGCCGCAGCCGCTGTAGCTCGCCGGGCGAGAGCGTGGGCGTGCTGCGCTCTAGGGTGAGGTAGCCAAGCCCTAGGTCGAGCAGCACGCTCAGGCGGCCGCACAGGTCATCGGCAATGCGCTGCGTGACAATGACTTTTTCGGGAAACTGCGCGTCGTACTCGGCGCCGCGGTCTACCTTGCTGTCGGCATAGGGCCGCAGCAAGGCCGCCAGTGCTTTGAGCGGCAGCCGCGACAAATCGGCAATGTCGAGCCCCGCAAACGTGACGCTCAGCGACTCGGGCCGCAGCCGCTTGCCGTGGCAAAGCGGGCACTCAGTGCTGAGCATAAATTGCAGGGCGCGCTTCTTCATCTGGGCGCTCTGAGTATTGGCGAAAGAGTGAAACACGTGCCGCCGGGCGCTGGTGAAGGTGCCCATATAATTGGGCTCTTCCTTGCGCTTGAGGGCCCGTTGGGTTTCGGCGGGCGAGTAGCCGGGGTACACGGGCACCACCGGCTGCTCATCGGTAAAGAGTATCCAGTCGCGCTCTTTTTGGGGCAGCTCACGCCAGGGCTTGTCCACGTCGTAGCCCATCGTCACGAGGATATCGCGCTGGTTTTGGCCGCCCCAGGCGGTGGGCCACGCCGCAATGGCCCGCTCCCGAATGGTAAGCGAGTCGTCGGGCACCATCGAGCGCTCGGTTACCTCGTACACGCGCCCTAGGCCGTGGCAAGTGGGGCAAGCTCCTTCGGGCGTGTTGGGCGAAAATCCTTCGGCGTAGATAATAGCTTGGCCCTTTGGGTAGTCACCAGCCCGCGAATACAACATCCGCAAGAGGTTGGAAAGCGTGGTGACGCTGCCCACCGACGAGCGCGTAGTGCCTCCACCGCGCTGCTGCTGCAAGGCCACGGCCGGCGGCAGGCCATCTACAGTATCGACCTCGGGCACGGAGAGTTGATGAAACAGCCGCCGCGCATACGGCGACACTGACTCTAGGTAGCGCCGCTGGGCCTCGGCGTAGAGCGTGCCAAACGCCAGCGACGACTTGCCCGAGCCCGACACGCCCGTAAACACCACCAACGCATCGCGCGGAATGTCTACATCTACGTTTTGCAAATTGTGCTCGCGGGCGCCGCGCACTTGTACAAAGCCGGGGCGGTTAGTTGATGATTCTGCCATTCTGAAGAAGCGTAAGGCTTGTCAGAACGGGGCGAGCGGGCGGCGGGTTAGCGAGTGAACAGCGCACGTAGCCAATCCGGCCATTTAATTGATATCAACTCTTACTAGTTAAGGCTATTCAATAGCTGGTTCCTTTAGTTTTTACCGCTTTGCTATTCACCATGTAGAAAGTGGCAGGCTGATGCTCAATATCAAGCCAATACTTAGGGCGCTTTAGCCTAAGCATCATGTCTAACAGGCTCACTAGGTTGCTATAAGTAGCACTGCTACCCAAGCGGACTCGCACGCCTCTGGCATGGCCCATATCAGCTTGCACAGCCAACACCGTAGCCTTTATTATGGCTATACTCACTGAGTCGCTAGCATGCTTGCCCACAAGTCTAGCGTCTTGCCAACGAGTTGCAGTTTTGATACGAGCTAATGGTTTAGAGAAGAGGTAAACGTTGGGCACTCCTTCTTTCTGCTTCTCCTCAGCCATCCTTTCTAGCATAGGCATGGTCAACTGCAAGACATTTTCTAGTCGCAGTCGCTTATCTAGCCGTAACAATTGGCACCCCAGCAACAATAGAAACCCTAGCGCCACCCAGCCGGGCGGCAGCAATAAGCGGCGAGAGTGGCGGCGTGGCAGGTACATAGCGGTTTAGTAAAAGCTAATGCGCTGATGCCGCTCTTGACCAAAATGCACAAAAAAGCGCCTGTAGCCAGAGAGGCCGCAGGCGCTTTTTCAGTGAGCTATTGCTCTTTTATGTTACTCTTCCGGGTCGCTTTCAGCGGTCAGGTTTTTGCCTTGGTGCTGCATTTCGGGCAGCGTGAAGTTGGCGTCGCGCGGGTGCGTGAGCTGGTCGGGGACATTTAGGTCGCTGTCGGGTGCCGAGCCCATAGGGGCTTGCTCATCCGAGCGCAGCGAGTCGTCCATCATATCGGCCATGCGCTGGCCGCTGGCATTGTTGTCGTCGGTCACCTGGCCGTAGGTTTCGCGGTCCAGGAAGCTGTCCGATTCCTTTTCCGTCTCGGTTTGCGCCGTTACGTTTTGCGTCGATTCGCTGGCGGCACCGGAAGCGGTAGCGGCGGCACGGTCGTCGTTGTGGTCGGGGGCAGTAGGTTTAGGGGAAGTCATAATAGCTAGGGAATTAGTCGTTAGAATGTTCTTTGTCGTTGCTTTCCTGCCAGCTGGCCTCGCGGTGGCCGCCCGCGTAGCGTTCGTCGTCGCTCGACCAAGCAGCGCGCTGCTCGTCGGTTTCTTTATTTTGAGCGGCTTTCACTTCGCCGGGCGCTTGGTTTTGCTCGATGTGGCCCTGCTGGTGGTCGGGGCTGGCCGCGTCGGCGCTGGTGCCATAGTCCTCAGTTACGGGCTGGCCGGGCTTGCGAAACTCGCTAAACTCGTCAGGATTATCGTTGCTGCCGTCGTTTTTATGCTGGGTAGGCACAGCCGGCTCAGTTTCGTTGGCTTTGCCAAAGTTGCCGTAGCGCGGCGTGCCAGCTTCAGCTTGGTCGGCGGTAGTGTCTACTTGCAGGTTAGCCTGCTCGGCGCGGCGCTGCTGGTCTTCGGGCAGGGCGTCTTTGTCGTTTAGGTTCGGGCCGTCGAGGCTAGGGAAGGTGCTCATGATGGGAGGGGAAAGAAAAGCTAGCAGAAAACTATATCGGGCCGGGCCCGTCTTGTGCTTACTCCCGTTTGCCGTTTGTGGTTTCGGCCCTCGCCGGCCCCGGCGGCCTACCTAGGGCCTCGGCTCATTTACTTTTTCCCTTATGTCTATTCAGCACCATCCCGACGAGCAGGCCTTTACGGCCGGCCCCGCCAGCAACCCCGCCGAGCTAGCGTACGCGCTGCCCGCCCCCGGCGTCATCGACTTCACCCACACGTTCGTGCCCGAAGAAGCGCGCGGCCAAGGCCAAGCCGATGAGCTAGCTCGCGCCGGCCTCGCCTACGCCCGCCAAGAACACCTCAAGGTGCGCACTAGCTGCGAGTTTATGCAGGCTTTTGTGCAGCGCCATCAGCAAGAATATCAAGATATTCTGGCGTAAACACCGCTTGTCATTGCGAGCATAGCGAAGTAATCGCCTCTGTCAAGCACTTAGGTGGCCCGCGCGGATGCGATTACGATGTCGTACCTTTTCGTAATGACCATTACTTAATATTACAAGGCGTTTGAGCGAGCACCGATGGCGCAGGGCAAAGCCCCGTGCCGTCTATTTTGCCGGACTCCGGCCGGCACGTAAAGGCAGGTATTTATGCCTTCGCAAGCAGGCCAGAGGCTTGGCACTAGTAGACACGGGGCAAAGCCCCGCGCCATCGGTGCTAACTCTAACTTCTTCCTATTCAAGCTCACCGCTGCTCGAAGAGCAGGCGCAGCTCGCCAGCGGGCCGTAGCGTCACGAGCGGGTTCATGCCGGGCGAGGCCTCAGCCGTAGGCCGCACCCGGTAGCGGCGCAGCGTTTGGATAAGCACGAGTTGGAGTTCGGTGAGGGCAAAATGGCTACCCACGCACAACCTAGGGCCGCCGCCGAAGGGCAGGTAGCCGTAGGTGGGGAGCGCTGGTTGGGCATCGGCCGCAAAGCGCTCGGGGCGAAATGCTTCGGCATCGGGCCACAGGCCCGCGTGGTGGTGCACACCGTACACGTAGAGCGAGAAAACGCTGCCCTTCGGAATGGGCACGCCCTGAAACTCGTCGTCTTCGGTGGCCACGCGGTCGATTATCCAGGCGGGCGGATAGAGGCGCATGGCCTCCTGCACCACTTGCAGCGCGTAGGGCAGGCGTGGCAAGTCGGCAAACTCCACTTCTTGGCCGGCTGGCAGCTCGCGGTTTATTTCTTCCACCAATCGGTCTTGCACCTCGGGGTAGCGGGCCAGCAGGAAGAAGGCCCAGGCCAGGGCATTGGCCGAGGTTTCGTGGCCCGCCACCAGCAAGATATTGAGCTCATCTATCAACTGGTGCTCGGTCATGGGCTCGCCGGTGTCTTCGTAGCGGGCGTCTAGCAGCATTTGCAGCAGGTCGTCGGGCGGGGCGGCGTCGGCCGGAGCAGCTGCCTGGGTAGCGCGGTGCCGCGCTATGGCCGCACGCACCAGCTCACGCAGACGTAGCGCCAGGTCATCGTGCTGCCGGTAGCGCCCCCGCAGGTGGTGCACGGGCCGCAGGTAGGGCTGCCGGATAGTAGTGACATAGAATAGCTGAATGGCCGTGAGCCAGTCGCTGAGCTGCATCAACTCCTCATCGCCTAGGCTATCGCCAAACACCGACCGCGCCACGATGCGAAAGGCTACCCGCGTCATGGCGGCGTGGGTTTCGACCTCCACCGGGCCCTGGGTGGCACCTAGGGCCGCAAGCTCGGCCACCCACTCGTCGGCCGCAGCCCGCATAAGGCGGGTGAGGCCTGCCAGGCGCTGCCGATGAAAGCCGGGCTGAATGAGCCGGCGCTGACGCAACCAGTCGGCGCCCTCGTTGGTGAGCAGGCCTTTGCCGAGGTAGCGCAACAGGCCGTGCGTGAGGTCTGACTTGTGGTAGCGGCGATGGTTCTTTTGCAAGATGTGCTGCACCAGGGCCGGGTCGCGCGTCACGATGGAGGGCTTCACACCGCCTAGGTACAGGTGCACGGTGTCGCCGTAGGTCGCCAGCACCTTGTTGAGGTTGCCCACTGGGTCGCGGGCCATGCGCAGCGATTGGCGTAGTGTGAGCCAGCGTGGCACCTGCGGCCAGCTGGCGGGGGCAGTGGTGGAAGTAGGCATAATTGATAATCAATAAGTAATACTATTCACTATACACCCGTCATGCTGAGCGCAGCCGAAGCATCTCTACCGGGTAACTAACTCTTATCGCACGCAACGAAGCGGTAGAGATGCTTCGGCTGCGCTCAGCATGACAAACGATTCTAATAGTATCTCAGGAGCAACTACTCCGGTATCACCAGTTCCCTAGGTAGCTCAAACTTCAGTTCGCGGCTCTTGCTGCGGCCGTGCAGCTGAGTCAAAAACTCGTCGAGCTCCGACTTGTATTCGAGCCACAAGTCTTCGTGTAGGCTCTTCGGAATGAGCTGCGTGAGGCGGGTGGCCAGCCGGGCCGTGCCCACAAAAAAACCTTGGTACACGCTGTCGAACTGCCCGGTGTAGTTCTCAAAAATCAGCCGCAGCGTGTACATGCTCAGGTCGATTTCGAGCTGCTTATTTTTAGTGACGCGCCGGGCGCGGGCCGCTTCCTGCAACGACAGGCGCAGGGCTTTGACGAGGCTGCGATTGAGCAGGCGCCCAGTCACGGCTACGTTGAAGAGTTCGTGAATGCGGTCGGCGCTGGTGTCGTACACACTTTCGAGCGTCACGTCGGGCAAGAGCTCGAAGCTGAAGGTGTCATAAAGCTCGGCATCACGGCGCACGGCGCGCAGCACCAGCGCCTCCTTCTCCTTGTCGGAAAGGCGACCTAGGGCTTTTTTAAAGTCGGACGAGGGAACTGGCATAAGCCGCGAAGCTAAGCCCGGCGCTGAACACCTGGCGCACGGGCCGGTTTATAAAACAACATCCTGGCAGCACTACTGCCTTGTTTCACACTTCATTAAACACACATTTTCCTTTCCATGAGTACGCCCACGCCCACCTACGCCAAAACTTTCACCATCGGCGGTGACCTCACCGTTAACCGCCTCGGCTACGGCGCCATGCGCATTACTGGCCCCGGCATTTGGGGCCCGCCCCAAGACCACGACGAGAGCATCCGCGTACTCAAGCGCGCCGTCGAGCTAGGTATCAACTTCATCGACACCGCCGATAGCTACGGCCCTAATGTCTCGGAAGAGCTGATTGCCGAAGCGCTGCACCCCTACCCCGCCGGCCTGGTGGTGGCTACTAAGGGCGGCTTGCTGCGCACCGGCCCCAACCAATGGCCCGTCGATGCCAGCCCCAAGCATCTCGAAGAAGCCCTGCACGGTAGCCTCAAGCGCCTGAAAGTAGAGCAGATTGACTTGTACCAATTGCACCGCATCGACGATAAAGTGCCGGCCGAAGACACCTTCCGCTTTCTGCAAAAGGCACAGCAAGATGGCTTGGTGAAGCACATTGGGCTGTCGGAAGTAACTGTTGACCAGATTAAGCAAGCCCAAGAATTCTTCCCGGTGGTGTCGGTGCAGAACATGTACTCGGTCGATAACCGCAAATGGGAAGCCGTGCTCGACTACACTCGCGAGCAAAACATGGCCTTCATTCCGTGGTACCCGCTGGCCGGCGGCAACGCGGAGGCCCTGAAAGCGCTCGACCAACTTGCGCAGAAGCACGGCGCCACCCAGCAGCAAATTGCCCTGAGCTGGCTGCTGCACCACTCGCCCAACATCCTGCTCATCCCCGGCACGTCGAAGGTAAATCACCTAGAAGAGAACGTGAAAACGGCCGACATCGCGCTGTCGGCAGAGGACATGGCCACGCTGGATAAGGTAGGCAAGTAGCTAAGATTAGTAGACGTAAACGTCTGTCATGCTGAGCGCAGCGCAGTCGAAGCATCCTAGCGCTTCATTGCTGGCGCCAGGAGTTAGCTCACCAGCAGAGATGCTTCGACAAGCTCAGCATGACAGACGTTTTTTCTTGTTACAACAATTTCCAAATCAACTATGAAATACAACCTCTTAGGCAACACCGGCCTGAAAGTATCGGAGCTCTGCCTGGGCACCATGACCTTCGGCACCACGGGTGGTCGCTTCGGCGCCATTAGCGGCGTAGACCAGGCCGGGGCCGATGCGCTCACTAAACGCTCGCTCGACGCGGGCATCAACTTCATTGACACGGCCAACGTGTACAGCGAAGGCCACTCGGAGGAGATAACTGGCCAAGCCTTGCGCAACCTCGGCATCAACCGCTACGACGTGGTGCTGGCGACCAAAGTGCGCGGCGCTATGGGCCAGGGCCCTAACGATGCCGGCCTCACGCGCAAGCACATTATCGCGCAGGCGGAGGCCAGCCTCAAGCGCCTAGGTACCGACTACATCGACCTGTACCAGACGCACAGCTTCGACCCGCTCACACCGTGGGAGGAAACCCTACGCGCCCTCGACGACCTCGTGCGCAGCGGCAAAGTGCGCTACATCGGGGCCAGCAACGTGGCCGCCTGGCAGCTGATGAAGGCCCTAGGGGTGTCGCACTACCAGCACCTCGAAAAATACGTGTCGCTGCAAGCCTACTACACCATCGCCGGGCGTGAGCTAGAGCGCGAGCTCGTGCCACTGCTGCTCGACCAAAAGGTGGGCCTCATGGTGTGGAGCCCGCTGGCCGGCGGCTTCCTCAGCGGCAAGTACACCCGCGAAAACCAGCAGGCCGAAGGCCGGCGCGGCGGTAGCTTCGACTTCCCGCCCGTCAACAAAGACCTGGCTTTCGACATCATCGACAAGCTCAAGCCCATGGCCGAAGCCAAGGGCAGCACTGTGGCCTCGCTGGCGCTGGCTTGGCTGCTGCACCAAAAAGTAGTGAGCACCGTCATCATCGGGGCCAAAAAGATGGAGCAACTTGAGGACAACCTCACGGCGGTAGACGTGAAGTTTACCCCCGAAGAATTACAGCAGCTCGATGAAGTCAGCAAGCTAGCCCCTGAGTATCCGGGCTGGATGCTGGAGTTTACCAAAGGCGACCGCCAAGCTGAATAAATTATCCTTCAGGTACTTATGCCCCGCTGGCCTAGACTCTGCGTCTGGTCGGCGGGGCTTTTTTTTACTTGACTAAGTTGCGTTTTCGGCGGAAACGAAACTGCCTTATTTGGGGTTATAAACCGATGCCACCACTGTACCGGCGACCTTGGCCGTCGTATTTTTGCCTTATGGCTTTCCCCGCTACCCGCCCGCAGATTGATTATGAAGAGGACGTACTCACGCTCGAAGAAGAGCAGGAGCTACGCACGCTCATTGTATACAACGACGACGTGAACACCTTCGAGCACGTTATCCAAACGCTTATTGACGTGTGCGAGCACGAGCCCGAGCAAGCCGAGCAGTGCACACTGCTCATCCATTACAAAGGCAAGTGCGCGGTCAAGAACGGCACTTTTGAGGAGCTGGCGCCCCGCTGCTCGGCCATTCACGACCGGGGTATATCGGCGGACATCGTTTGATTTTCTGGTGCTTGGTGCCTGGTGCTCAGCGCATGGGTTTTACCCGGCCTTCCCCAAGCACCACGCACTACCTACCAAGCACCAAACCCTAGATGGATTTTCCTTCCAAACTGATTGAAAACGCGGTAGTGGAACTGTCGCGCTTGCCTGGTATTGGCAAAAAAACGGCCCTGCGCCTAGCGCTGCACCTACTCAAGGCCGAAACCGACACCACAGCTAATCTAGCCGAGGCACTGGCCAAGATGCGCTTCGACATCACGTACTGCGGCACTTGCCACTCCATATCCGACAGTGTCGAGTGCGGCATTTGCGCCAACCAGCTGCGCGACCACAGCACCGTGTGCGTAGTGGCCGACGTGCGCGACGTGATTGCCATCGAAAACACTGGCCAGTACCAAGGCGTGTACCACGTGCTAGGCGGCGTCATTTCGCCCATTGAGGGCGTGGGGCCGGCCGACCTGCACATCGATTCGCTGGTGGCCCGCACCACTGCCGAAGGCTCCGAAGTCCGCGAGATTATCCTGGCTATTTCGCCCACCATGGAGGGCGATACCACGGCCTTCTACCTGTCGCGCCGCCTGCGCGAGGTCGAGCACCTGAACATCAGCACCATTGCCCGCGGCATTCCGATGGGCGGCGAGCTAGAGTACGCCGACGAGATTACGCTGGGCCGCAGCATTGTGGAGCGCCAGCGCCAGGCGCGCTAGGCTGTTCGTATTTGTTTTGCGTGAGAAGCTACCCGTTGGGCCCACCTAGGTGGGCCCAACGGGTAGCTTCTTCCCTTTTTACCTCCCTGCTACCGCAGCGGCGTCTAGCCATAACTTCGCCGCCCCGTGGTGAAGCTCTCCGTTATCATTGTCAACTACAACGTCTGCTACTTTCTGGAGCAGGCGCTGCTGTCGGTGCGCAAGGCGGCGGAGCACCTAGGGCAGCCCGTGGAGGTGTTCGTGGTTGATAACAACTCGGCCGACAGCTCGGTGGCGATGGTTCGGGCCCGCTTCCCAGAAGTTATTCTTATCGAAAACAACGACAACCCAGGCTTTTCGAAGGCCAATAACCAGGCCCTGCGCCAAGCTACAGGCCAGTACCAGCTGCTGCTTAACCCCGACACGCTGGTGGAGGAAGACGCCTTTTGGCGGTGCTGCGCCTTCCTAGATGAGCACCCCACTTGCGGTGGCCTAGGCGTGCAGATGCTTGATGGTCAGGGCCGTTTCCTGCCCGAAAGCAAGCGCGGGCTGCCCACGCCTAGGGTAGCCTTTTACAAGATATTCGGGCTAGCTTGGCTGTTTCCGCGGTCGCGCACGTTTGGGCGCTATCACCTCGGGTTTCTCGACCCCAGCCAGCCGCATCAGGTGGCGGTGCTCAGCGGCGCCTACATGCTGCTGCGCAAGGCCGCCCTCGACCAAGTGGGCCTGCTCGATGAGGACTATTTTATGTACGGCGAGGATATCGACCTCTCGTATCGCCTCACGCAGGGCGGCTGGCAAAATTGGTATTTTCCGGCTGCGCGCATCATTCACTACAAGGGCGAAAGCACCAAGCGCACGAGCGTCAACTACGTGTTCGTGTTTTACCGGGCCATGGCCATTTTCGCCCAGAAGCACTTTGCGCCGGGCCGGGCCGGGCTGTTCACCAAGCTCATCAACGGTGCCATCTGGCTGCGGGCCAGCGCGGCCGTGAGCCTGCGCCTGGCCACGCGGGCCGCCCCCGTGCTGCTCGATGCAGGCTTGCTCTACGCGGGCATGGCGGCCCTCAAAGTATACTGGGAAGCTACTTATAAATACGAGCACACTCCCTTCCCACCCCAGTATATGCTGGTAGCCGTGCCAGCCTACCTAGTGGTGTGGCTGGCGGCTACCTGGCTTAGTGGGGGCTACGACCGCAGCATGCGGGCCGGGCGGGTGGTGCGGGGCATCGTGGTAGGCACGGTGCTGATTTCGGCCCTGTCGAATTTTCTGGATAGCTGGCGCTTTTCGAAGGCACTCATCTTGCTAGGGGGCGCCTGGGCAGTGGTGGCGCTGGTGGGCTGGCGGCTGCTGGGCCACTGGCTGCGCCACGGCCACCTGCGCCTCAGCGAGCCGCGCACTAAGACGCTGGCCATCGTGGGCTCGGCGGCCGAAAGCCAGCGCGCGCGCCGGCTGCTGGCCGCCGCCCGGGTGCCGGCCAGCGTGGTCGGCTACATTGCCCCGGCCGGCCCAGCACCGGCAGCCCCCACCCGCGACTACCTAGGCGACCTAGGTCAGCTGCCCGCACTGGTGCGCCTCTACGACCTCACCGAGCTCGTTTTTTGCGGCAAAGACCTGCCCACGAGTCAGATTATCGACCTGATGCAGCACTTGCCCACCCGCCCTGAGGTGGCCTACAAGATTCTGCCCGAAGACAGCCAGTACATCATTGGCAGCAGCCGCAAAAACGCGCCCGGCGACTACTACGCTCTGGCCCCGCCACTGCGGCTCTACCAGCCCGCGCAACGCCGCAGCAAGCGGCGCCTCGACTTAGTAGCCAGCTTGGGGCTGCTGCTGGTAGCGCCGCTGCTGGTGTGGGTGCAGCGGCGGCCTGCGGGGCTGCTGCCCCACATCTGGCAGGTGCTGGCGGGGCAGCGCAGCTGGGTGGGGCTGCGCTATACCCCCGGCACGGCGGCTAGCCAGGCCATCCTTTCACCCGCCGATACGGCCCACGCCCCAACTACACTCTCCGCAGCGGCGCGTCAGCGTCTGGAGTTTTTGTACGCCAAAGACTACGAGCCCGAAAGCGACCTGCGGGTACTGTGGCGCGGCTGGCGTCAACTGGGCGGGGTATAAGTCAGCGCTAAGAGTTTACGCAGAAACATTCTGTTACTGATTTTTAACTCTTATTCCTTCGGCTACTTGAGCACAGCGGGCTGCCACTCTTGCTCGCCGCAGCGAGTGCACTGGTGCTGGGGTAGCAGCGGGCTGTGCATGGTGTGGCCGCAGCTGCCGCAGGCAAACTGGCCCGGCGCTTTTTCCTGCTCGTCCCGGAAGGCTGTGTCGATGGTGGGCAGGATGGACAGGCCCGGCCGGGGCGTTTCGTCGTCGAAGGTGATAATGGAGAAGTTACCATTGGCCTCCTGGTAGGCGCGGCGCACCTTCCCTAGGTTGGCAATGCCCTCGCTGCGCAGCTTGCCTAGTAGCTGACTGCGGCACAACACGCTTTTTTCCATTTTGTCTAGCCTCAGGCGGCCGTCTTCTACTAGCACGCTCAGGTCGTCGAGCACCAGGCTCTCGAAGCGCTTGTTGCGAAAAGCGAGCCGCGCGACAAGTTGCTGGTAGCCAACAATAATGGCCGCCACTACTACCACGGGCAGCAAGCCCCGGTCGGGCGCCATGAGGGCCACGCCATTGGCAGCAGCCAGCGACACCATCGCCACCATCTCATTGCGGGTCAAGGTTTTTCCCATACGATTGCCCATCATCCGCATCGAAAGCAGCAAGAGCAAGTAGATGAAGACCACACGGATAACCGCTTCGAGGTAAAAGCTGGCAGGCACTTCGCCCACCAACACGCGCACCCAGTCGCTGAGGTGAATTTCTTCGGGTTTCATGGGCAAGAAAGCTAGAGCTTGTTGACGGTGGGCGCCCACTGCTGGTGCCCGCAGCGAGGGCATTGGGAAGGTGGGCCAGCGGGCGCGGTGTATCCACAGCGCTGGCAGGCCTGCTGGCCCGGCTCGGTGGGCTCGGCGTGGTGGATGGCCTCGTCCTTGTCGGGCAAAATGGATAAGCCGGGCCGCGGCGGCGTCTGGGGGTAGATACTAAATTCTCCGTTGCTTTCCAGATACACGCGCTTGAGCTCGCCTAGGTGCTGTATGTTGGCCGCGCGCAGATTGGCAAACAGCTGCTCACGCGAGAGCTTGGTATCAGCTATGGCTGCCAGGTCCAGCATGCCGTCGGTCACCACTATCCGCAGGTCGCCGCGCGTAAGCCGCTCTACCGTTTGGTACTTAAAAGCCAGCCAGTTGATAAACCGAAACAAACCCAGAATGCAGGCTAGCACCAGCGCGCCCTGCAGGATGCCGCGTTCGGGTATTTGCATCGGTACCGACACTATGCCGCCCAGCATAATCATCACCGACAACTCGGCCACCGAGAGCTGGCCGTTCATGCGCTTGCCCAGCAGCCGCATGGTGGCAAGCAGCACTAGGTATATCACTAACGTGCGTAGCGCGGCTTCCAGCAAAAATTCGAGCGGCGCATTGCCCAGCAGAATTCGCTGCCAATCGTCTAGGTGGATTTCTTCTTTCTTCATAAGTACTAGGGTGGGCCGGCGGCGCGCTACGCCACCGCTGCCTGCTTATGCCACAGCGCAGTGCCTCCTATGTACTTTCTTCGAAAATAGTGAGTTATGGCCGGGCTTATTTACTTGTCTTGTGGCCTAGCCGCTCAACCAAACCCCTACCTAGGCAGCATAAAGTTCCTTTTGCCAAGACACTAGGCCATGCTACCGCTTAGCCAAGCGCGCGGCCGGAATTGGTCTACCAGCAGGCTCAGCACCGGCCTAACTACGGGTTATTCTCACAAGAAAATCCGTAGTCTCAGCATCGCCCGGATGACTAGTGAGGTGGCCCGCCCGGCCAATCAAGCAGCCCTACCAGTTGGCGCGGCGCAGCCCCTCGGGCTGGAGTAAGCGAATGCCGCTGGCGGTCAGCTCCAGCAGGCCAGCTTGGCGAAACTCGCTGAGGGTGCGGCTCAAGGACTCGGGCGCGGTGCCTACCACGGCGGCCAGGTCCTCGCGGGTTAGCTGAATGGGTGCGCCAGCCGGCTCGTGCAGGCGTAGCAGCGTATCGGCCACGCGGCGGCGCAGCGAGTGATAAGCCAGCTCTACTAGCTGCTGCTCGCGCGCCCGCTCGCGCCCCGCCAGCAACCGGATAAATTGCTGGCTGACTTCGGCATTGCGCAGCAGCAGGTCGTAAAACTCATCGGCCGGAATGTAACGCAGCGTGGAGGCCTCCACGGCCACGGCGGTGTCGTGGTAGGGGCCGCGCTCGAGCAGCGCCTGGTAGCCAAAAAACTCGCCCGCTTGATAAAAGCCCGTAATCAGCTCCTTGCCGGCGGCCGTGGTTTTGCTGGTTTTCACGCGGCCGGCTTCTACAAAGTAGAGGCGGGTGGGCTCGTCGCCCTCGGCGTAGAGCAGCTGGCGACGAGGCACGGCGTGAGGCCGGTGCTCGGCGGCTAGGTCCGGGAGGTTGCTCGCGCGCCGGGCATCGGCCAGAAACTCGGGCAGGCCACCGTGAGCGAGGTCGTAATCGGGCCGCAGGTGCTGAAAGCGACTGAGGCGGCCCGCCACCGCGCTCAGCAGTTCGGTGCTATCGAAGGGCTTGGTGAGGTAGTCGTCGGCACCTAGGGCCATGCCGCGGCGCAGGTCGGCGCGCTCGGTTTTGGCGGTGAGGAAGATGAACGGGATGCCCGCCAGTTGCGGGTGCTGGTTGAATACTTGCAGCACGCCGTAGCCATCGAGCACGGGCATCATAATGTCGCAGAGCACGAGGTCGGGTCGGGTGCGCAGGGCGTGTTCGAGACCGAGCTTACCGTTCTCGGCCGTCAGCACGCGGTAGCCCGCCAGCTCTAGCAGCTCGGCCGTATTTTCGCGGATAAGCTCATGGTCCTCAATCAGCAGCAGCGTTTTCATAGGGAATAGTGACGGTAACGGTGGTGCCCTGCCCTAGGGTGCTAGCCAGGTCGATGGTGCCGCCCAGCAGCGCCACATAGCGGGCCGTAATGTAAAGGCCCAGCCCCGTGCCCGGCACGTTGGCCACAGTAGCCGCCCGGAAGAACCGCTCGAACAAGTGGGCTTGGTCTTCGGGCGAAATGCCCACGCCCTGGTCTTGCACCACCAGCGTGAGCCGGCCGCCCTGGCAGGCGGCCCGCAGGTGCACCTCTGCCTGCTCGCCCGAGTACTTGAGGGCGTTAGAAAGTAGGTTGACCAGGATTTTGCGCAGCAGCGAAGCGTCGAGCCACACCGGCTCGGGGCAAGCTATTTCGGGCACGATGGCTTGGCCGGTTTTACGCAGGCCCTGCACGTCGGCTACCGTATCGCGCAGCAGCGTGGGCAGGTCGAGACGCACGGGGTGGGCGGTTATCTTACCCTCCTCGATGCGACCCACAGACAGGAATTCTTCCAGAATATCATTCAAATGGTTTACCGACTGCCGGATGCGCCCTAGGTGCCGCAGGCGCTGGGTTTGCTGCTCGGCGGCCGGGTACTGCTCGATGAGCGACGCTGACGTGAGCACCGCCGTGAGCGGCGTGCGAAACTCATGCGAGGCCATGCTCACGAAGCGCGATTTTAATTCGCCTAGCTCTTGCTCGGCGGCCAGGGCCTGGGCTAGCTCGGCCTGGCGCTGTTCAAGCTGCTCGAGGGTGGTGAGCAGGGCGTGCGTGCGGTCGGCTACTTTCTGCTCGAGCTCGGCGTTGAGGCGCTCGACGCGCTGGCGCTCGGCAAGCAGCGCCTGGTCGGCCGTCTTCTTAAAGGTGATGTCGAGCACGTAAGACACCACGTAGAGCTCGTCGTCGAGGTGAAAGTAGCTGAGGCTGACCTCAACTGGGAACACGGAGCCGTCTTGGCGGCGGGCCTCTAGGTCGCCGCGGTGGGCGCCCATAGCCCGCACCGATGGTTGGGCATTGAACGACTCGCGCAGCTGCTCGTGGTTACGTCCCGGCGCCCTAGGTACTAGTTGGTCGAGGCTGGTGCCCAGCAGCGTACCCGCCGCGTAGCCAAACTGCTGGTGCGCCATGCCATTGGCCGACACGATGCTGCCCGCCCGGTTGCAAACGATGATGCCAATGGTAGCGTTGGCTACCACTGCCTCGAAACGGCGTACGCTCTGGGCCAGCTCGCGCTCGGCCTGGTGCAGCCGGCCTTGCTCGCTGAGGCGCAGCAGGAAAAACGGGGCGCCTTCCACCTCAAAATAAGTGAGCGTCAGGCGGGCCTGCACTACTTCGCCGCCGTGCCGGTGCACTTCGGTGTCAATGGTTTGCGGCCCCGCGTGCTGCGCCTGGGCGCAGAAACTAGCCCAGCCTCGGTCTACCAGCACCGGTAGGTGCTGCCCTAGGTTAGGCACGGCCAGCAGGGCCGCCTCAGAGGCGTAGCCCAGCAGCCGCACCCCGGCCGCGTTTACCTGCGTAAGGCGCCCTAGGGTAGCCTCGTACACGCCCACCAGCTCGGGCGCTTGGTGCAGCAGCACGTCGGTGAGGGCACGGGCAAAAGGGTCGTGGGGCATGGCGGGCGAAGGCGCGGCCCTAGCGCGCGCCAACTCTGCAAAGGTCGGCATCCGCGGCGGCTGTGGCCCATGACAACAATCAAGTGAGCGCTTGAGCACGCTCATGGGAGCCCGGGAAGGGGAGCCGGAATTTTGTGCTATTCTACTTCAGCGCTCACTTATGCTTCACCTCCCGACTGCTTCCGACCCGGCTGTGCTGCTGGTGCTGCTGCCTTTGCCGGCGGGCCAGGCTACCCCGGCCGCTAACCTACGCCGCCTCCAGCAGCACCTAGGTGCGGCGGTGCGCGTGCTGGCCATCGACGAGGCCAGCCACCCGGCCGTGGTGCGCAGCTTCGGCACGCCCGAGCTGCCGGCCTGCGTGCTCATGCGCCAAGGAGTAGAGCTATGGCGGCAGCAGGGCCTGCCAAGTCCGGAAGCTCTGCTAGCCACGCTGCACGGCACATTGCCAGAGCCTAACTGAACGGAACCTCTACCCTACTTACTGGAACGCACGTCCTTTTTCAGCGCGCTGACTAGCAATATAATTTCATTTTTTCTTACATTTTCCTTCTACCCCATCATGCGCACTTACCGCACTTTTTCGCTGACAGCCACGGGCCTTTTAGCAACCCTAGGGGCCACGGCCCAATCTACAGGCATGTCGCCCGCCAATGCGGATATGCTCTCCTGGATGCTGCACGTGCTGCTGGGGGCAGTCGGCATCGTGGCAGCGCTGGCCAGCATCGCGCTGATTACCGCCACGGCCAACCGCTCGGCATTTCGGCAAGAGCAAGCGGCCGCGCTGGCAAGTGCGGCCGCTACGCCCGTAGTAGCCGCTACCCCGGCTTCGGCAGAGTTTGCTACACCCGCTCCCCTGGTTATTGCCAGCACCCTAGCCCCGGCTCGGCTTGCCCAAGAATTGGTACTGAGCGAATAATTCGCTTTCTCACATCTGCTGTTCTCTCCTTCTGCCGCCATGCAAACCATCCTAGTACCTATCGATTTTAGCGCCGCGGCCGAAGGCGCCTTGCTTTACGCGAATAAGCTTGCTGTGCGCCTACCTGCCGAAATCGTGCTGGTGCACACGGGCACCGGCTCGGCCCTGCTGCCCGACGAACGCGCCCAGCTACTGCGCCGCCTCGAAGCCCTGGCCGAGCGCCTTCGCTACCAGCAGCTTACCCGGCAAGATGCCCGCCGCATTCGCTACTACTACCACGTGGCCGCCGAGGCACTGCCCGATGGCCTGCAAGTGCTGGTGGCAGGCTACTGCGCCAGCCTCGTGGTCACGGGCCTCGCCCTCGATAACTGCGCCGCCGCCATGGCGGCCGGCACCGCTCCCCAAAGCTTGCCCGAGCGTGTGAGCTGCCCCGTGCTGCTAGTGCCCAGCGGCCGGCACGAGTTGCCGGCGCAAGTAGTGCTGGCTGGTGATTTTGACCGCGTAACGGCGAGCCAAGTAGCAGCGGTAGGGGCGCTGGCTCGCACGCCCAACGCTCACTTCGAGCTTGTGCAGTTTTACCAAAAATCGCGGCTATACACAGCAGACAGCAAGCTGCTTAGCCAACAGAAGAAAGCGCTGCAGGCGGCCCAGCAGCTACTGCCCAACGCTACTGCTCACCTGCTGCCTGAAGAAGATGAGCTCGAGGGCCTCAGCGAGTTTTGTGCGCAACAGGCCGCGCAACTGTTGGTGCTAGCTACCACCGACGGCTGCCTGGTACGGCGTTTTTTTCACCCGCACTACTTGCAAACCAACGCGTACCACCTGCGCATTCCGGCGTTGCTGCTGCCTACTAGCACATTGCCTTCGGCAGCCTGCTGCGCTACCTGCGAGCTTCGTAGAGTAGCCGCGCGGCAGCTTGCCCTAGGCCAGCGCCACAAAGAAGTATCGCTTTGTTAACTAGATAATTACTAAGTCAATTTTCTACTCATGCAGCCGAAAGCCAACCTAACTAGTGGGCCCGTCCTGAGCTTGGCGCTGGGCTTCTCGCAACCACTTTTGGGCGGTCTCTGTATCATCAAAGATGTGCATCTGAAGCTGCCCATGCAGGCCGAGGGCCATCGAGTGGGCTGAGCTTGCGGCCAGTGCTTCGGGGCTCACCACGTTGGCGAAATGCGTCAGGCCCTGTGCAATAGCGCGGGGCGCCCAGTTTGAAACTATCCACTCTACAGCGTGGTCCCAGGGCCCGATTACTCGGCGATTATCGTTGAGCAGGTAAGCGCAGTTATTTTCTTGCAGGGGCTGCAGGCAGGCATCGGCCCCGGCCAGAATGCCGATGTACGTTTGATAACCTATCCATTCGTTGCAGACCCAGCGGCTAGCTGCATCATAAGTAATGCGGAGGTACACGTTGCCGAAGCCATTAATAAGGTCAGTGGACATGCGTTAGAATAAGAGGAAGAATAGCGGGAAGGAAGTCATAGCTACCGGGTGTTTACGATAAGAGCTGGCGTGTGGATGGGGTTACTTCCATATAAAGGGAAGCTAAGTAATGGCGAGGCGCACTGCAGGGGCCCTCGTTTTAGGGGCATTTTGCCCGCTTGGCAGATACTTTAGCGGCCAACACCTCAAATAATATGGTTAAAATGCACGACCTAGGTGGAGTAGTGCAAAGGAGGCTCTACTTTTGCGACTAGCCCGTTTCATAGTTATCCTCCTCAGCCTATGTCACCTAGTTCTTCACCAGCTTCGGCTACGGCCGACCCGACTGCTTACCTCTCCGACCGCATCCTGAACATGCAGGAGTCGGCCACCATCGCCATGGCCAAGAAAAGCCGCGAGCTGGCCGCCAAGGGCGTCGATGTTATTAACCTGAGCTTTGGCGAGCCTGACTTTCAGACGCCGCAGTATATCAAGGACGCCGCCAAGCAGGCGCTCGACGAGGGCTATACCTTTTATACGCCTGTACCCGGCTACCTAGATTTGCGCCAGGCCATCTGCGATAAATTTCAGCGTGACAACAACTTAAGCTACAAGCCCACCGAGATTGTAGTAAGCACCGGCGCCAAGCAGTCGCTCACCAATGCCGTGCTAGCCCTGGTAAACCCCGGCGACGAGGTTATCATCTTTTCGCCCTACTGGGTGAGCTACGCAGCCATTGTGGAGCTGGCCGAGGGCGTGCCCGTACCCATCGTGGGCAGCCTCGAAAACGACTATAAAGTGACGGCCGCCGAATTTGCCGCTGCCATCACGCCGCGCACCAAAATGGTGATGTACTCGTCGCCCTGCAACCCCACGGGCGCCGTGTTCAGCCGCGAAGAGCTCAGTGCGATTGCCGATGTACTGGCGCAGCACCCCGGCATTTTTGCCCTCGCCGACGAGATTTACGAGTACATCAACTTCACCGGCGAGCACGTGAGCCTGGCGCAGTTTGACAAGGTGAAAGACCAGGTTATTACTGTTAATGGGTTCTCGAAGGGCTACGCCATGACGGGCTGGCGCCTAGGGTACATGGCGGCCCGCCAGGAGATTGCTGCCGCCTGCGACAAGCTCCAGGGCCAGGTTACGTCGGGCACTTGCTCTATCGCCCAGCGCGCTGGCCTCGCCGCCCTACAAGGTGGCCGCGCCTCGGCCGACGAGATGGTGACCGCCTACCACCGCCGCCGCGACCTGGTGCTGGACCTGGCCAAGGACATTCCGGGTATGATAACGCCTACCCCCGAAGGCGCCTTCTACGTGTTCCCCAATGTGTCGGCCTTCTTCGGCCGCACCACGCCCGAGGGTACCGTCATCAACGACTCAGGCGACCTGGCGCTGTACTTGCTCAACGACGCGCACGTTTCGTCGGTGGGCGGCGACTCGTTTGGCGCCCCCGACTGCATGCGCTTTAGCACCGCCGCCGCCGATGAGAAGCTGGCTGATGCCTTCAAGCGCATCAAGGCCAGCTTGGCCAAGCTGAGCTAGGTTTTTCACCTCCTAGGTAGACGTTTGAGAAGAGGCTTTCAACGACCGTTGAAAGCCTCTTTTTTAGTT
>Ga0265798_10003474_pt1 | contig 22395 bp, 27 predicted proteins | sample P3T30metagenome_FD_192430 | JGI IMG/M metagenome (GOLD analysis project Ga0265798, IMG submission 192430) | Plant litter microbial communities from East Loma Ridge, Irvine, California - P3 T30 | ecosystem: Environmental > Terrestrial > Plant litter > Unclassified | place: USA: California... | reverse complement strand
AAAATTATTGGACATGTGTGTTGAAACACTAAGACCAAAGATGCCTCCAATTAGAGAACTGCGTGCAACCAATGCAAGAGTTTGTTGTTACACTACTCCATTCCCCAGCCTATCTAGATCGCGACGAGTGGCCACTGGGTATGTCTGCTTGTAGCAGAAAAGGCGTGTAGATAGTGGCAGCACCGATCTTCTCATGCATTCAGTATACCATGGTCCTGTTTTTTTCCATATCCTTCGGAGCGATTGTCTCACGATGTGATAGGGTAGTGGCTTGGAGAGCCTTACCATCAGCTTCTGGGATATCTGGTGAGCCAAGCGGCCGCTGCAACGTTGGTTCCATGTCACATGAGTGAGACGGCAGCGCCGACACTTCTACCATGTCAGTAGTCAGCAGACGGATCTTTTGCTCGTGCGACAGGAATCTGTCCGAATGGAAGCTCCAATACAGATTCGCCTTGATCACATCCCTGATACCTTGAACATATCTCATGGATTCCCGCTGCCGTGGAGTCTCCCAGCTGGAGACCTTTTCGACAGCTTGTTCCAAAAGCACAAATCGTCGTTCTATGTTGGCTCCAACGAGATCGACTGCTTCTTGAGCCGTCCAGCCGTCTCCCCTGTATGCTGCGATGATGTTGTGCGGCACACCTTCCAACTCTTCCTTATGGTAGGAAAGCAGATCGTTGTGCAGCATGGTGATGTCTATCCCGAGCGCTTGGATGTCTCTTATGGGGCCTTCGCGGTATACCTCGTCCGGCAGATCTATGTCGTGTGCGAACTCGACCAGTGCGAAGAGAGGTAAGACACAGACCGATTGGCGGCGTCTGAGAAGGACTTCATCAACATGTGAGAGATCCGGCAGCGTGGTTTGTTGCACCTGAGCAAGGGTGCCTGCACAATATTGCTTCATAGCGATTGTATACCGTCGTCCGATGCCTGTCTGGTTAGGTTCTGACTATGGTCGGGTATGGAACCATACATACCAGGCGAAGCTTTCGACTTGATCGAGTGCCAGATTTTGGTGTGAAAGCGTACGAGTTTGTCGATAGATTCCATACCGGGACATGATGCAGACTCAAGCTCACATTCTCTGTGGAAACTCGCTATCAACATATCCATGGCGACCGTCGCACGATTGGGATCGTTCCGCATCATTCCGTTGTCGAAAAGGTCGTCGTAGGGAAAAACCCAGTTGCCCCAATCGCATATCGTGCGAAACTTGTGTTCCGTGGCAAAGGGAGCCATGATAGCCGCGAAGTAGGCGAAATCACATGCTTGGATCACCTTTGCCTGTGAGGGAGAGAGCTCACACATGCTTACAGCGGTCAGAGGCTCTGTTATCCGTTGCTTCTATGGGGACAACGATACCTGCACACAGTGTTTTCCGATTCGATTCGGGTCTTGACATAATGCGTGTTGAAAGTAGGTTCTTCGCTCAGAAAGCCAACGAAGAGTCTTGGGTAACGAACGGATATTCTCAAGGGAGCGGGCATTGTGTAGTGGGACGAAGGGTGTACAGAAAGAGTACGCAGGAGGTGGATTGAAAGGTTAACGTTATATGTTGGGTGCTGCAAAGTACTGTAACAGACCCTGCCATCTCATCGAGATGCAGCTCGAGCATGGTATCGAGGTAGTCCGGTAAGTTGCTAAGGACGTAAGAAAGCATGCCAGAGCGCCAGCTGCCAGGATTCTTCGGGGTGCATGGGCCTCCGGATAACTCGATGTTGGAGCAAACCCTAGCAACAGTGCGTGCACTACAGTACGTGTACAGTACAGTATGTGTTGCCGGTAACTCTCGTGTAAGGTGCACGGTCGTTTCTCTAACACGCACGATGCTCTTGGCCAATTGATAGCTCATTGCCTACGATCCTCATGCAGAAAACGACCGCCAGCAAGAGCCACGACTAGCGATCTGAACATTTTCATCGATGCTACTTGAGGACCGCCTTCCGCTGTGCGAGAGCGAGGACCTGAGCATCATACAGTATGCTGGCGTCTGTTTATCCAGGAAACCGTCTAAGGGTCTGGCTGGTAACAGGGTGCTGTTTGACTTTTACATTTCTCTTCCTTGCTAGCTCCAATGGTGAATTGGGCCTGCCGGCTCAAAACCCTGGCAGCTACTCTTTCAATGTTCAGGATGGACCGTTCAAATGGAAACACGATCTACTCGAAGACGTAGCCAATGCAACACTTGGGGTATGGCTTTTCTCTTACCATTGCCACCGCTCAAAACTGACAATATCCAGTTTCAGAAGATGTTCGTGATTGGTCTTCCATCACGATCGGATCGTCGGGATTCCATGGCATTGGCAGCCGCGTACACTGGCCTGGAAATCGAGTATGTCGACGGCGTCACAGATGTAGAGAGCAAGACACTGCCACCAGGAGGCTTGGAGAGGGGACCCAATGCAGGTAGCATCCGTGCCTGGCGTGCACACATGAATGTCATGAGGCGGTCAGTTGTAACCACACCCAACTATAGCATTCATGGGTCTAACCTGTCCACAGCATAGTAGAGCAGAACCTCACATCCGCTCTCATCCTCGAGGACGACGTCGACTGGGATCTCCGGATCAAGTCCCAAATGAAAGATTTCGCTCGAGCGGCCAGATTACTCGTTCAGCCTAAGACAAACACAACCGACGAGTACCTGGACCCAACACACCCTCAGCCAAACACAGATCAAATTTATACAGACTTCAAATTCGACGCTCACACCACGACCGAGCCCGTGGACTCGCCCTACGGTGACATTTCTCGCTGGGATCTCCTCTGGCTCGGCCACTGCGGCAGCCGCTTCCCACAAGCCAGCGACATCAACGCCCCCCTCGGCCGAGTCGTCCTCCCCGAAGACTACACAGTCCCCGAACCTCAGCACCTAGACATGGAGTACGGCGGCAGCGAGCTGATCCAGCAATACCCCGCCCACACTCGAGTCGTCTCCCGTGCGCGAATGAATACCTGCTCTCTCGCGTACGGAGTTTCCCAACCCGGAGCTCGCCGTCTGCTCTACGAACTCGGCGTGCACAAAATGTCGGCACCCAACGATATCATGCTCCGCTATGTCTGTGACGGTGTTGATGACCGACAACTTGCGGCTTGCTTCACGGTGCAGCCGCAACTTTTCCAGCATCATCGGCCTGCAGGTCCTAAAGCTGCGTTTAGCGATATCAACGATCACGGTGGGGACAATAATGATAAAGCTACTACTCTCAATATCAGAAAGAGTGTACGAATGAACTTCCCGCAGTTGATCAGTGGTGCGACTGACTGGGTTGATTCTTATCCGGATAGTATGGAGGATGGAGGGTGGGGAGTGACGGCTTAAGACCGGGTGATGCGAGTTGTTGGTGTGATGCATTTGTTGATACATGTATATAACGCGTAGCTTTAACTTAGCAAGGCCAGATTTCGGTTTTCGCCTGATTCGCACTGCTACTAGGCCATCGACAGCGTAGTCGTGAGCGTTGACGAGGGAGTCAAAGCCGCCTCTGGTCGAGAACGCGTCCATGTCAGCCAAACTCGCTCGCACAGAGATGACTCGAAAGCACCTCGGCTCTCGAGATAGTAGGTCTTTGTAAGTTAGCACCATGGTCCAATTCCAACAGTCGTAGATCCAGCAAAAGGCTGTACGGACTCGATACACCCGTCGTAGAATGCTTGGCCCTCACAAAAGCGAGAACTTCCACCAGCCGCATTTTCCTCATTGTTTCCGTCGTGAAGCCCATATCATACGTGGTGTCAGGCAAGACGACCGAGGCGCTCTTGTCGTGCTGTAGCGTTCGGTACCGATCCGCGGTAGACAATCATAGAGAAGCCCCTCTGTATACGGTGATCGAACTCCTGCTGAGTGTTTCGTTGAGCCACAGTACACATGTTTCGGACAGTACGTACTGTATTCAAACCATTGCGCAAAATCTTACGTGCGACTTCGCTGATCTTTGAACTGTGCCTCCGCATTAACTGTCAACTTTGAAGTCACAATAGACACGAGCGGTGCAATGCTTTGTACACGAAGATAAGATAAATTTAGGGTACAAACAAGTTCCGATCTTCGAAGCTGACATGTTTGACTGGGTGCAACATCATGGCTGGCAGGCACAGCCGGCGCTGTGTCCGTGTTTCCAAATCAATGACGTGTCCAAACTCATCCGCCACGTTCCATCCCAGAAACCGTCGATAAAGCGTGCCGGGAAACGAGCTCCAAAAGTACCAAGTTAAAGGTCCAAAGTTGTGCTCTCGATCAGGGCTGTAAACCGCGTCTTGGTTGCTGCCAGGTGCTACGTCTGAGCCGGCGTTGAAAACCTTGTTCGCATACTCGAGCGGCCACTCTCGACTCGACCAGATAGGGTGTGGGGCATAGACTGCCTTGAAGCCATAGTGGAGGGCGACCGTTGCGGGCCACATTTCGCTCACCATGCTCCTACCGAGCTTGTTCTCCTCGTGCATTGCGTTAAGCAGTTGACGACTCATCCGGCCGAACGTGTTGATATACGCTCGTCTCGGGGTCCTCGCACCTTGATCGAAGTTCCATATCCTATCCCGGTGGGCCCATAAGGTGTTTTCGGGGTTGAAAAGAGGCAAGGAAGTGATAAGGTCTGCCTCCTCGGAAACAGCGTCCGTGAAATTATCGTTGACGATATTAGAAGACGGAATAAGCGCCAAATTACTCATAGAACCGAGAGCTGGCACCGGCCCCCAGACTGACAGTGCTGGTGGTACGATAGATGCAATCCACTCGCCAAATTCAGCCCATGTGCCGTGCTTGGCTGGCATATAATACCTCGATGATCGTTCCCATAGATACTTGCGAGGCTGCTTGGCAGCGAACGAAGTGATTGCAGACAGGAAATGGAGATGGTGTCCGATGTAGCGCATGTCCATCTCCCAATTCCAGAAAAATTCGAACTCCGTGTGGTCTGCGGCGAACAGCTGTACAGCCTGCCATTGCTGCCAGTAGACTCTGCGAGCTGTCAGAAGATGCCAATTCTATGCCCGGAGTCCTTACTCATTGGTACCGGTCGACGGGTATGCTTGGGCACATTGGGCCTCGTTCCAAAGGACAGCCATGTCTCGGAACTCCTGAGGTACGCTTCGTCGAAGAACATCGTTGTAGGTTTGCTGATCGCTCCAAATGGGAAGGGAGCTGTCTTTGACATGTACAAACAAGAAGACCTCATACTGACCTCGGGACTGAAGGGATAGTTCAGAGACGAGAGACCGTATAGTTTGCAGATCATTCTCCTCGTACTCGTAGGAATCCCACGTTCGGACCAATACTGCAGAGCGGTGGAGGATTTCTTTGGACCTGTCATTTCCTGCGACCGGCATCAGCTCGTTCCAATTATCGGATATGCACGTCTTCTGTAGCGAGCCCCACGACACGTCGTTCCATTGTAATTCTTCAGAACTACCTTCGATCTCAATGATTGCCGCAGAGCTACGGTTACTACCCAGGCCGTATGGACCATAGCGGCCACGTCGGTCGAAACAGACGGTGTCGTCAAGACCATGCATCCGGTAAGAGCCCAACAGTGGTTCTGGAAACTCTGACGGCCGCAAGGTTAACAAGCGATTCAGTTGATTCGGCGTCATTGGAGCACGTACCTTTACAAGTCAACGAGTAAGCATGCAAGAGGTCTGCGGTACTTTCGTTCAGTCGAAGACCTCGGGGTCCGACACATGCGTTGCCTCGCGACGGCAGATTGGGAGGCTTGTAAGGAGCCAGGGAAGTGAGCGATCTGCTGGAAGTGTCGTCCACAGTGCAGTCATAAAATCCCGTTTGACTGTCGACTGTCAGAACCCTTGCAGTGAGATCCGGTGCATCGGCTGACTCACAGCGGTAATGAGTGCCAACGATTTGGATCGTAATCTTTGTCTTTGTATCCGTTCCAAGGGGGATAATGATCTGGGTCTGAAGCGATCAATTGATCAATCGATGGCACGGGCTGTGATATTTCCGCTCGATGACTTCGTGAGGCCATCCTTGACGGCCGATAAACCAAGTATTGTTGCAGAAAATACAAGCATGCAACGATGACAAGGCACATTGCCCAACGCCGAGGGATTGTCAAAGAGGAAGCACGTAGAGCCATGTCGGTATGAAAAGATGAGCACACCTGTATGGTGGGAAAGACAAAGGGGAAGCCCCGGATGTTGTGCAGTCAGTTCTAGCACAAGAACTCTTGGCATCACCTCCGATTAGAGTGATCGGTCGAGTGAAAATAGTCCTCGCAAAGCCGCAGTGATTCCGTGCCAAGGAAGTACTTGTCGTGGTTTGTATGTATGTACATATGTATGAATACATGATTATGTAGATGGATATTCTACAGTGCAACAATCCTCCAAATAGCTCAGCTGTCCACGTGGGCGGCCTGGAGTAGAGCCAGTTCAGACAGTATCGCCGTGATTGTGTACTCGCTGGGATTGTCCTGGATGGCGTTTCGAACATGCCTGGAATGAAACTTATTTGAGAAATTTGGTTGCGTATATGACTTTTACGCCTCAAAGACATGCATAGTGTCTCTGGTCCTCAGACCGAGACCTTGTTTCTAGCGCTCAAACTGTCTCTCCAACATTTGTAGGGTTTCGCTGTCTGCCCCTGCGTCGAGCGCAGAGTTATAATCTTGCCAGAATTGGCCTGTGATGTTTTGGTAGATGGTCTCCTTCAACGGACGTTCCCACTTCTCGGGAGCTGTCTCTACCGTTTCCAACCACTTGGACATATGCTCCCATCGTGCCTCTTCTAGCCCCGGAAAATGGACCAGCATATCTCCGCGCGAACCTTCGAACGCATGGATCCACTCGTATGTGTTGATCCACTTTCGCGGAACGAACGCTACGCCGTCTCGATAGCCTTGCCCTTTCGGACCACCATGTTCTTTCCTCAGAACTCGAGCCATGGCCTCTTGATCCGCCGAGCGTCCCAAATCGATCTCGGCATGGCTAAGTGCCAGGGTTTCCACAAGGAAGGATACCGACCATGAGCAGACACGTAGATAAAAAATTCCTGAGTTCAGTCCGTTATGATCTCGGGTGCCGACAAAATTGATGTGAGAAAGATTGGATGGTGGGAGGAAGAGTTCGGGGGGAATGGCTGGATTGATGATGATTGAATCGGCATCGACCCACCTACAGAAAGCACAGCATTCGTCAGCGAGTATTCAACAGAGCTCGATTAAGTTTCACCATAAGAGTATTGCAACTCACATCAACCACTCAGCTCTGTCGTTTACGGGCTTGATGAGCTCTTGTGTTACACTGTACAGGAGATAGGTCGGTTTGTTCCAGAATCCTGAAGCGAGATCTTCTCGTAATACTTGAAATTCATGATTCCATCGTCTTGCATGCTTTCGATGCGTGTTGATTGCTCGCTCGTATAGGCTATTGCTCAAGCCATACAGCATACTAAGTCTGAGAATTTTGGCAGTCGTAGGGGGGTAATCGGCCTGAGTGTCGACCGGCGACGTCGTGAGAGCCTCCGAAGGGTAGAGTTGCCGTCTGAGATACGCTTTTATGGTAAAAAAGGCGGTTATCACAACAAAAAATCTCATCATCCGCCCAAAAGTTGATGCTTGCGTTGCCCATAGAAAAGTCATTGTGATACAGGCCCGATGGACGATGACGAGTGATAGAACTCGCTTGAGGGTGACTCGGGATATATACTACCACGAGTGTGCAGGGCACAGAAGATGGATCCAAATCCACAACTCATTTACAGCATCGTGCATGGCCGAACAGTATGTACCGTGATTACCGAAGCCCTCCTATTTCCTAGTAGGAAAAGGCAGCGAGACTTAGCTCGAATGAGACCATGGAGCAAGATAAGACTTGTCCAAGGCAGTGATTGGCGACTTTCACACTCCACAAGAGACTCGATTGTTGCGAAGAGAATAGGTTGCAATCACAGAGATGATGATCAGAATGGCATGGTAGCGACCGCAGAACGGTCACAGGACTCCGGCGAAACAGTGCAGTAACGTTCGTTCCTTCAATAAGAGCCAAACTCCTACAGAGTGACAATACGGTGATACTCAAGACGGGATGCAAAGTACGCTTTAGGTACATAGACCGCTTTATTATTCGATGAGCTAAGCAAACGAGTCCTGCTATGAGGTGCGTCTCTCGTCGCATAGATGCATGTCGGCCAATCATCCGTCTAATCTCCGACTTTGCCTGAAATCTAATCACGTGTCGTGCAGAACACCGGTTGTTGGAGACGACGAGAAAACTGCCCGTAGACGACTGTGCCTTGATCGAAGGACAAATGATAGTGAGAAACAACACTTAGGCGTTATTTTAGGAAGGCTGGTTGACGAGAGACTTCGGGCGATCCCAGTGGTAACATCAGCAGATCAGCCAGGATCTTGTCAGATAGATGATTGATCGACCGCTTTGTCTTCAGGCAGTCTGCAGCCGACATTGACGAACGAGATGGCACAATCCGTGTCTTTCGTAATTCGGCCCGGCCAAGACCACTCGGATGGGACAGAGTGAGATTGCCCGGTGCAAGTGACAGCGTTGACAAGCATAGCCTTCATGTTCACCGTCCAGATATTTACCTTTCACTCAAACACGAGATCAAGTGTGAGAAAGAGAAGATGGATCGCCTGTGAGGAAAGAAACAGTCTCATGGCGAATGCCTTAGCTACTGCTTCGAGGTGCTCCACCGCCGCACGAGCCAGGAGCCGGGTTTTTGGAGAACGGATCATGGTCTGTGCTCCCCCTCTTTCAAACGAGTGTGAGGAAGAGGAGATGGATCGTCTGTGAAGAAAAGAAACAGTCTCATGGCGAATGCCTTAGCTACTGCTTCGAGGTGCTCCACCGCCGCACGAGCCAGGGGCCGGGTTTTTGGAGAACGGATCCTGGTCTGTGCTCTGTCGAGTCAACTGTCCGGCGATGATGCCACAGCTGCATTGCTCGGGCTTTCTCCCCGATCGCCGGCCGGCCCCAGATCTCGGTACCTCGTGTGTGAAGTGTTGATGGCAAGATTTGATGGAACGGGCAATCGACACCCCGATGTTCGTCTGCCATCTTGCCGGGGTTAAAACCACTAGGTGACGTGTGGCTCTCGGGTCTTGGGCAGGCGTAGACCCACTGCCCAGATGGTTGTTGGGTGACGAAGGGTACAGCAGATCGGGGCTGCCGAAGCGGACGAGCAGGACGAGCAGGATGAGCAGAACGAGCAGGATGAGCAGAACGAGCAGGACGAGCAGGGCGAAGCGGACGAGCAGGACGAGGCGGACGAGCGAGACGAGCAGGATGAGCAGGACGAGCAGGACGAGCAGGAAGAAGGCAAGCTGAATAACGGACACCGCGAGCGGCAGATTAGGTCGGAGCTATAGACTGTCGTGGCAAAGAAGGCTGGGCGCCGACGGTCAAGGGCGGAGCCACTATCTCAGTTCAGGACTGGTTAGCTTTGCACTACTCTTACTAGTGCCAGTCTAATGACGGTGGAATGAGTAGGCTGCTGGCGCCGAGATGCACACGGACTCCACACCTCCAACCTCTCCACACATCCAGGCGGCTGACTTGTTCCTCTCACAGACAGACACTCGTCCCTTCCATCTCGTCTTTGTACATGAACTGGGCTCGAGTTTTCCACAAGACGACATGCTCACCTGGACTTGCATCATGCGCCTCAGATAAGTCCCCGACACGGTACAAATACTCACAGACGCCCATTCTCGATCTACATCGCTCACTGTGAATCGATGTGGGACGATGAAACCACGCCTGTCAGCATGTCGCACCATTTGAAAGATCGCTCATCCTCCGAGTGCGAGCGGTACGCGTGGGCTGCGCGTCTGGAGTTTGTGACGATTCAACACTCACGCGGACCGCTAGTTGGTGAACTACAGTGATGCGACCGGACTTCAGCCAGCGAGCCGCTTGCAGTACTACCGATAAGCACTCGTGCGCAGCTGAATTGGACCACAATTCCACAGATCTTTTCTCACGACACGCACCGGACACCCAACGCGAGCAGCTTGCTACAGAGGAGTGGAATAGAACGGCACAATGGGAAGAAGGTTCGTTCGCGGGTGAAAGAAAACCGGCGTCCACGCATGCAGTGCAAAGCTTTGGAACCGCAGCTTAGTCTGAGCACGAGCCATGACCCGGTTTCTTTCAGAACGGATCCTGGCCCGTGCACATCTGGCTGCGATGGAGTCGCCCTGAATCGCTGTACCATCCCACCGCGTCTCGTTCATTGGTATCGCATATGCTACACCTTGATTTCTGGCTTTGCCTTTGGTACTGGACGTCTGGGTCGCTGATGAAGCAAGATCACAGCATGCAGCACGTGATTGTCGTACGATAGTGGCGTGATGAGCGACGTGCAGTATACAGGTTGCATGCCATCCGTCCTGCCCCGTCTCAGTTCTTTCTTTCCTTCAGCTTCGCAATGTGGTAGATAGCCTGCACTTTGCGAACTTTGTCCTTGAGCCCGTGTCAATTCGAGCCACAAGCCCTATTTCAGTACCTATAGCTAAGCTAGCGATCGTGGATGAACTTTTGGTTCGAACAGCGGTGTGCTTTGGGCGGAAAATTACGATTTTCGAGACAACCTGCGCAGCAGACACGACACTTTTCAAAGACCCGCCGCCACACAAGCCCATAGCTGCAAAGACCCTTCGTAAGAAAGGCGGATGGTTTGGTAGTCGTTCACGTGCCTGTTAAGAGTAAGGCATCAGATTTCACGGATGACATAGACACAAACGAAGCAAGATAAGAACGTCGCTAGCAACGGCGATGGCGATTGACAACTCGGTGCTTTTCTGAGATGAAGTCTGCACATTTGATAAAATGTTTGGTATCTCAGGGAACCAGCAGATCGCGATTGCGGTAAATGCGATGAATTCGAAGACGATGAAGCCGGAAGACAGCGCCCGGTACCCCGCGGGATACATTAGCCCGCAATCTAACGTTAAGCTGCACATCCTGCGCGTGGAACGATTTCAACGACCTTGGCATTCTCGTCACTCTCGTCGCTGACGTTACCTTCGTCGCCCTCGTCACCCTCGCCATCCTCGTCAATCTCGTCGCCCTCGTCGCCCTTGTCACCGTGATGACGCCCTGGACAACCTTGGCATTCTCGTCACTCTCGTCGCTCACGTTACCCTCGTCACCCTCGTTACCCTCGTCACCGTGTTGACGCCCTTGACAACCTTGGCATTCTCGTCACTCTCGTCGCTCGCGTTACCCTTGTCACCCTTGTCATCATTGCCATCCTTGTCCCCCTCGTTACCCTCGTCACCCTCGTCACCCTCAGCACTATGTTAACGCCCTCGACATCCTTGGCATCCTCGTCACTCACGTTACCCTCGTCACCGCGTCCACACGCCCAACACACTGCATGGGCACTGTCGTGACGATGATGACATTACTACCTTTGAGATCGGTCTCAATGGGCTGCAATGGCGCCTGAACGCATCATAGAGTCCGTCCAAATTGAGCGTCAGGAAGTGACAGGGTCAATGGGAGTACGAAGAAAAAAAAGAAAAAAAGAAGCAGACCGCGACCGGCGGAAGCTCGGCCACAGTGGGATGCACTGTGCATTAGAGCGCAATATGCTTGCCCCGGTCAAAGAGGTATCTCATCACTGAGCAGCCACTAATCCTCTTCGCGAACATATAAGTTATGCGTACAAGTGAAGCAAATGAACATTCTGTTCTTCACACTTCAGCAGCCTCCTCTACAAAGCCCTCAGAACCACACCGCTGTTCCTAGTTTCCGAAATGGCTATCTCATTACTTACACTGCCTTACGAACTCCGTGAGCAGATTATTATGCCTCTACTCTATCAGGAGGGCAGCATCAGATTGCAACGACCTGTAGAGACTCCGTCTATCTTTACGCCTCCAATCGTACAAGTCTGCAAGATGCTACGCGAAGAAGCAATCAGGGTCTTTTACTACGTCAATACTTTCACGTGGACCATCGACCCAGAAGCGGTAAGTTCGACTTTCTACTCTTGTATGGTACACGCTCATGAAATCTTGTCTGACATTGTGCAACACAGGTGGAGGCTATAGACCCGGCGACATATCCTCTTTCGGACTTGCAAGTAAACGAAAAACACGACGTTACAGGATGCCCTCCAGTGTCTATGCTGCCCTGGCAGTGCCCAGGCGTCATCACAACACTTCGTCATTTGAGGCTTAACCTTTATCTTCCTGACCCTTACAGCGCAAAGCTTTGGGAAGATGTATTGGCTCAACAGCTTGCCAACTTGATCCGAGCGTTCGACAACGGGTGGAGATTAAGAGATCTGAGGGTTCTGATTGTAACTTGGCACCAATTTCGCGATATTTCTACCCGGCAGGCTGAGATTCTAGGCATCTTCGAGCAAGTACATATGCGAGGCCACGTCCAGGTCAAGACTCGAAGCATAGACGGGAAACTGAGAGCCGCTCTACATAATCTGGATTTGACAAACAGGATGCGGGATAGTGTAATATCGCGAGTCCCTATTGTGAACAGAGAAGATTGTAAAGTCGCTGAAAGCGACATGGACTGGGAATGGGAGGGAGGAATAACTATTTAGAGTAATGATTAGGCGCGATCGAAACGACATACAGATCTCTCACAACAAGGGGAAACAAACCAGCTACTGACACAAAGGAAAGAGTCTTGTGTCAATGATTAAACTCCGTTGTCATTGGAGTCCAAGCCGTTCGAGAATTGCTAATCTATATACTACCGCGCATCTTAAAATTTGATGTACACTTTGGTTTCTTTGTGCTTGGAGAAGCGATCGTAGAAGTGCGGTGCGTCGGCGATAGGGATTACCGCACTGGCGATCAGTCCAGGATGAGCTCGTCCTTGTGCGATGAGTGCTAGCAGTTGCGGTGCCAGAGACCTTGGATTCACTATGCCGCCTTTCAGGCTTAGGCCTTTCATGAAAAAGTCGGTTAGTGGAAAGGTAATGTCGGGTTTTATACTGCTGGCTTTTGGTGCAGCAGAGGTGTTGTTTTGAGCTCCATAGACACCCACCTGACCAAGGCCCCCACTCTGTGCAGCAACTCGGACCATACTCCGAGTCACCAGACCTTGGTCAGGATTGCCATTTTTGTCGACTGCTTCCATACCAACACAGTCAACTGCCCGCTGGACTCCTAGAGGTTCGTAGGATAAGATCTGGTCGACGGCATCCGATGTCGAAAAGTCGATGGGTATCGCACCAAAAGACCGTCCGCACTCAAGCCGCATAGCTATCCTGTCGACCAGGTATACCTTCGAGGCACCACGGATGATCGCAGAGTATGCAGCCAGAAGCCCAACGGGTCCGGCACCAAAGACTGCGAGAGTGTCTCCAGGTAGAAAGCCAGCATCATCGAGCGCCTGCCATGCCGTCGCCCAGATGTCGGACAACGCCACGAAATCCATCTCAATCGAAAGGTTGGTCGTTTCGTGAGTCAAGGGCACAGGTATAAGGCTGTGGTCGGCGAATGGCACGCGTGCATACTCCGCTGTCACGTATCAGTGCATCGTTCTAGCAGCTTTGCTAGATCATAGGTCTTTCCGACTCACCTTGTAGTCCCTCCAGTCCTCTGCCGACTCCGAAAACTTCGAATGCTGGTGGCCCCATTTCGAGATGACCACTGTCAACGTTATCAGGGATTACGACGTAATCGCCGACTGCGAGCGAGGAGACACCAGATCCTATCTCAGAGATGTATCCCAAAGCTTCATGACCCATACCCCATGGGGCGTCCTGGCCTCTAAAGCCATGATACATGTGTAAGTCTGTTCCGCAGATGCCAGCAATCTTGATTCTGACTACGGCATCGGTTTCGGCTTCCAGCGTGGGAATCGGCAGTTCGGCAACCGAAACCTGATGAGGGACACCGTTGTAGACAACGCCCTGCATCGTCAAAGGGGGGGTTGTGTTCACCGCTAGAGACATTGTGTGTGGTATGATAAAAAAGGTTGTTGGTATGGCAAGTCGGTCAATCCTGATGTTTCAAAGTGATCAAGACGATACGAAAGCTATTTATGAATACTATATTGCGAACGGAGCACTCGGCCGAGCTTGCAATCGGAATCTAAAGCCGACAAAGAATCGCTCGCTTAAACATGACGCTAAGAGAGTGGGACACTAGGTCTGAGCACCTGATCTGAGTCGACATCTCAAGGGTCGAGCGTAACGATTTCCATAGGGGATATCATACTTTCGGAATCGACCAGTTCGTAGTTTGGGCTTACTTTAGAACTGGGTTATAAATCTCTCAGGTCCAGCTTAGTGACTTGCATTCGAAACCACCACCACCACCATCCACAGCTCAGCATCCCCGCTCTCCGTGCCGCAATCAATCATAGCCGCCGACTATATACCATGGAGAGAAACGACACCAGCAACAGCGATGCGTCAGCTCTACAGCAGTTTCAACGAGGCTTGTCGAAATTGGAAACTAACTTCACAAAGAACGTCAACGAATCGACGCATCAGATACCAGGACCTATCGCTAAGCACCCAAACCATGATGAGATCCGCAGGAGAGGGGGTTTCACTATACAGGCGCTGTTAAACTAGGAGTGGTTCACTTCGGATTGGATCCGTAGCTCGTGCACATCGGTCACTACAATATCATCATGTCGACCATCTTGCTGTAAGTATGTGTCGTTCGCGCCTGGATTCTGTGCTGTGAATCCTCCCTGGAAGATATTAGACTGTGCCAGACAGGATCTTCCTGGTGGAAGTATTGTACATTCATTCAATGAGGAAACCTTACTGAGTATAAGTTCTATAGTTAGGATGTCTCCAAGTCCCCTCGCACCCAGATTCTACTGCTCTCTGCCGTTTCTTTGGTCTTGATTAGATAAGATCACCGTACTCTGTACCTAAGAGATAGACTATCGCCATATGGCCGCGTCTGTTACTTCATCATTGAAAGTTATCAATACCGATCGAGTTAGCAATGTGCCCAACAACCGACTAGGCGTACCTCCGGGTCGCATGAATCCTGGCCCTTGAGACTATGTCAGTCACAAAATCTTCCATTCCAAATGTGAAGTCTACGATTCACTGGAAACTGCGACCTACTGGAAACTTTCACAGTGTCTGACTTTCTGGTGCAGACACTTTCTGATGCAGACATTTGAAGCAAGTCCGACTGCCTTTGAAAATCGAACGGCATTCATCGCACATCCATCGATCCCTCTGACGAACAGGCTCGTGAAACCTGCGCGGGGGAGTTCCCACGCATTGGTCACTGTGAGCTTCGCTTGATGCATTGCTTTCGCCGATACTGTAGTTTCCTCTTTTTGATATCCAGGAAGACTTCAACTGTGACTGGTCGACCACTGCTTTTTTTGCTGTGACTCTATGTCCGTCACTCAAGTGTGCGTCTTTCAAAGACAGGACATTCTCCGTTTCATCTTCGGCCAGGGGTATCGCAAGATATGACTCCTTATATCGCTGTGTAGGTGCAATGTGAGCTATTCTAGGAGCTGTGGTGATGTGCAGATCAGGCATGTCGAGGGCAGTATGGAAAATCTAACCTTCATAGAGAGGAGCGTAGCGGAAGTTGAGGCCTATTTTATAAAGTCAATCAGATTTGACCGTCATTGCCGATCGCTCGACGCACAAAATCCCGCGCCTGTGTTCCTAGGAGACGTATCAATCTAGCTCTCGTGAGTTACTTATGAGTGGTTCTAAACATCTTGAGGTCTACGTTACTGTGACCGCACAGACCTAAAAGTCGACATATTGGCTGATTGTTTACGAACCTTATAGAATATGAAAGGCTGCCATCACACGAGGATCAGCAGAAGACGATACTGTGCCTCACCTCGAACTTTGTCTGGTCATTTTGTCAAAGATGTTTTCCTTCATCGATAGAGACTAGAGCGTGAAGGTGTTGCAAGTCTCTAGACCTCTAGGCCACAGTCACGCTAGCGATTGCATCACCCTGCACGCTTTATGATACTAAGTCCCTTATGTTGATAAGGAGCAAACGAAATACGCTAGGAGCCTAGCACTAAACTATTCAGATATATTGCCTCCTAACCCAGTGCATACAACTCCGCGAAAATCCTAGAATGAAATGCACTCTTTTGCTTACCTTACTCATCGTTGCAACCCGGGTCATTACCTTTGAGTGATCATGAGGTTCCCAAACACAATCGAACACTACATATGCGACCGTCCCCCGAAGTCTAGCGTGGAAAGTGATACTTCGAGCTCAATCCCAAGTCCCACCACGTCCACATCCTCAAGTGGGAACGCAAGTGTCGTTTTTCGGAACAATATTGGCAGAGAGTCTGGAACCACGAAGCGAACAGGTGATTCTTGACTGCTACTGCCTTTCGAACTCTACTAACAGCGGGATCTACACCAGGCCTGGAGATGACCAACACCGCAAAGCGCCTGAAGTCATCAGCGATGATGTCAGCACCTTCGTCCCTTACGGCTGTGACTATCCCTGAGAGCCAAGAGAGAGGAGCTGCGCTGGAAAAAGCCGACTTACAGGATGCCATTAAGAGCGCACTTCACTCGCAACAGCCGGGCCTTTTTTCGACTCACATTCATGATTGGTTAATGGTCGAGCGGAAAGAGCTTCTCGGAAGATATAGCAACAAGGACAGCATCAAGGCCGCAGTCAATCAGGCTTTGAATACAATGATCGAGAAAGGAGAAGTCGTTCGACAGAAGGCTACCACTGACAAAGGCGGTCGAAGTCATCTCTATGCTCTGCTCGATATCGCCCAATCTGATGATCCAAAGCCCAGACAAAGCAGCAGCGACTGGGGTCCCAGAGGCCTCCCAGACGCCCTCTCAGACGCCCTCATACAACACACAGTCGTATCCCTGGGCGGCATTTCGAATCTACACTTCCAGAGACCACTCAAGGTTGAATACCAGTCTCCAGCCGATAGCCTGCCGGAACGAAAGGAGGTCACGTCCCCCGACACGGAGCTTTCCAAGTCGCTATTCGCAGTGGATCAGGACATGCAAAGATTTGAAGCACTTGACAGGGAATCCACACAGCTGCGAGACAGGATGGTCGAGCTCGACCGCGAATTAACTGATCTCAAGCGACAAGTCGACGAAGGCAAGTAGACAGTGGAACTTGAAAGGCTCAAGGTACAAGAATGTGAGGAGTTCGTCAAGCTTACTGATATCGAATGCTCGCGCACTTGCCAGGAGCTGAGAGGCGTAGTGCAGAGCTTAGATATCTTCTAAGTCAGGATGCTGCCACATGCTGCCTTCTCTAGGAGAGACTCAGCCAACCTTTTCCGTCTATCGTCCGATGTGCACGTTCGTTCAACAGTAGGTAAACAACTTGACCGCTAATTACAACTCGCACTTCGACTTGCAGTCACTCCCACCATACATGAGACTTACTAGAAGATCGAAACCTGTCGCTGAAGTCGTGGGGTGTAAGCGTATCACACTTGCTTCAGACCTTGGAGTAGTACATCATTCGCTAGGGAGATGATAGTAATCTTTCACTTCAATCAAGGTAGCTATATAAACGACTGACCACCTACGAATGATGTTTGTATCGACAAACGATGTTTGATAGTACATATAGAGGACCCGAGCATTGTCAGTCATTAAGGTAGATGCATATGACAAGACTAACCTGCCTCCTCATATCACGACTTTCCCCGCTCGGCGAAGGCGTCAGCCGTTGAAGTCATGCAAGATCTTCCGTGTATACACAGTCGGTGGTCAGATCTTGGTGCAATATCTAAGGTTACTTACGGGTGCACGTATCCTCAAGTAGACCGGTTCACGTACAGTAGGTCATGGTAAACTCATATTTCTCTTGAAGACACTACGTTCCTCGGGCACTTTCTCGGTCAGAGGTTTGCATAGTAATGTTACCCTGCTACTGTAACGTTACTAGCCCTCACTGACTTCGCAACTTCGTAGACCACATCGGATCAACTCGACGAATCGGTTGCGTAGTCGTGAACTACTTGCCTTCTATTACTGATGAATATTCCAAACGGCGGAGCAACGCACCCAACGTGCATTCGCCCTGCGGTGTCCCAACACAGCCATTGTACGTGATCTCTCGAGACGAGATATAGCTGTCCTTGCATCCCAACTCGGTCAGTTGCGTGAATTGGACACGCCAACTAATAGAACAAATCGGTTGTGATAAGTACATTCGCTTCCACGATCCCTGCTCCAATATCCGCCTCTGATGCGTGACCTTTTCACAAGTCAAACCTGGATCACCAATAGGTTCCTCAGAAGACAAATCCATGTGTACTAGTGTTTTTGTTGCCCTCATCGAACGACAGTATAGTCTTGTGCGGCCATCTCGATAGTGACACGTGAGGCGATTTTCTTCGTGATCAAAAAAAAGGGGAACCGCAATCCGCAGAGTATCATGCGCGAAGATCGGGTTTAGTCTTGTCTCAGAACCCACTCCAGCAGTTGGATCGATCGTGAAGAATAGTTTTCTTTGAAGCTGTAGAGAAGTCCTGATTACCGATTCGAAAACCTTGTTAACAAGTTGAGAAAGTAGGATGTCCTTATTAGGAAGATTGAGGAGACACAGCTCTAGCAACTCGTATGTTTGAATTAGGCGGTTCCCAGTGCCCATACTGGGTTGAGGAAACTTTCCTGCGAGTGCTGTAGGTTCTGGAGATCTTCCGGGCCCTTGTAGGTAACGAGGCCTCGCTGCGACGTTTGTTGGTTCTTAGCAGGATTCCAGTCTTGCCGTAAGTTATCGCAAGTGTAGCGCTCCTTGTGGTTTATAAAATTCGAAAAGAGTTTGTGAAGAACGCAAAGGGGATTGCTGTTGATTGAGTCACGTCGTAGTGTCTCATCGAGTCCGCAAGAGATTGAGCGTTGAATGTCGGTTGAACCTATCTGGACTACATAGAATGAGGCGAGACAGCATTACAGTACAGTACTGTACAGATATATGCTAAGTTACTTTCTTCCTCCTAAGCGCCAAGATAGTCATCCGGATGTCTGTCCCCTTATGTTCGCGCACATATAACGTGGGATATGTTCTAAATTGACGATTAGTCATGAGGAGGGCTCTAGGTTAGCTGCTATTCCGAAGACCCGTAAGATTTTCTGACATGACATATAGGAAGGACGTACTGTATGAAGCAACACACAGCAACGGATAGCCAAACTTGTGTATAATCGGCCTCGGCTGATTCTTCTCGCGATACATGTATACTAGCGCACCGATTGTTCCGGACTTGGGTGTTGTCATCGAAATAGTCTCTACGAATGTCTAAAACGGCAGCTCCTCTCCAATGAAAGACTACAATGACCTGGATATAGAACTAACAAAGTATTACGGCATTTCCCCAACCCTAAACCGATGATTGATGATACGACTGAATCTCCGCGTTTGCAGGAGGAACACGTTGATGCAGGAAGTATCTAGTCACAATCCATGTCCTCCTCCTCCTCGTAAGAGTAGTCCGAAGGATGCTGTAATGAAATTAACTTACCTTGGAACAATTTAACGCTATCTGTAGTGTTGCGCACAATGAACTTCCATGAGTTGGACTTCATGAACGGCGGATCATCATGACCGTCCCCATGTCCGAAAGCAGAGGTGTAGAAGTCCAGATCATTCGAGCTCACATAGCGTTTCTGCTCGTCGTCGCTTGCCCATTCGAGTTCCGCTTTGATGCCTTCAACATCGTTCCCGAATTGGAACTGCATTTTTGGGGCAGGGCCTTCGTCTCGACGGTTCATTTGGGACATGGCAGTCTTCTCGAACATTGCAGTTGCATGAGAGCCGTTGGTGTGTACGTGAAGGGTGGTGTCATCGCTGTGTACATTTGTTCGCACCGAAACTCCATCCCGGGGGTGAACCATCGAATGGCCAACCTGAACAGCACGCACTATGTGGGCATCATCAGACTGCCTCCAGTTATAACTGTTGATTCTCCTCAAGAGTACATCATTCATAACGCCGTCTCCTCGTTCGAATTTAGCACCATAAGAATCCAAGTCAGCGGACTGCGACGGCTTGGCGGCAAGCGTGGAAGAGGTGGAAGTAGAATCCGTCTCAGGCTTTGGTCTGGTTTCGAACCCGATATTGTCGTAGACCAGTTTTACATTCTCGTCCGCATGACGCGCAAAGGTCAGAGCGGTAAAGATAGTCTTCAACAGTTCTGAGACACATGGCCGGCCTTTGCTAACGAGCGCATTGTCGTAGTATTGTCTGCAGTGATCATAGATCTCCGCAGTCCACTGCACACCGTCGGTCAAGTTTTCCGCCTTGAACTTCGAAAATGAGCCTTCAATCCTGTATGGCTCGATTACCACACCAGCGACCAAGCACGGAAGAATAGTCGCTATTGCGAGACGCATATTTGTCGAAACGAACAGTCCAAAGTTGGTGGCGAGAGCTCTGCGTTGTAACGGTGATCAGGGCTCGTTGATTCGAAAGCGATTGCAGCCAGGATCCAAATGATGATGGGTGAGGTACCAGATTATGATGTAGATAGCGAGTGGAGTGATTACAAGATGAGCTTTGGCGATACTTACAAATCTGAGAACCCATGTATATAGCCTCGTGTGCTTGTCGCAGGTTTCCCAATGCATTGAGAGCATCCTAGAAGCTTTCTCAGTTGGACCCCCGGCTCTCAACGCTCTCAACGCTTCGTACCATTCGAATGGTTCCTTCCCTTGGCTTCAAGCTGCACCCGGTCTAGTTGCAGAGCTTCGAAAGAGGGTGATTATTGAGTTCCACTCTATCAAGATTCACGAGACCCCCAGTGGTCCCACTTGAGCTCAATCTCGATGAATCAGGACACATGCTATATATTTTAGTCGACAGACTGCAATCAAAGCCGAGTCTGTTAAGAACACATCCCGATCGAGGTGTCATCATTGCTCTCTCCAGTCGGTTGACTCTACAATCTAACAACTAACTCCGGTAAGAGGTACTTTGATCAAACCGCACGTGTTCAAGATTCAATATGGACTCGAACCCAGAAAACCGTATCTATAGCCGACTCCGCTATGTCAATGAGATACCGAATTGGCGAAGAGACAACAGAGACTTGAGGTCTGGATATAGGTGAGTTATCAGAATCTTTCGATGGAATCGTGACACTGACTTGGTGATAAATACCTACTTCGAACTCCGTCACAGCCTCTTTGAAGAGCTTACTCTACCTCAACAACCAAACAGTCAACACATACTCACACATTGCTGGTGCTGCCATGTTTCTTGCATTTCCGCACTGCATAGCTGAAGATGTGCGCGGCGGCAAGATCATCGCCCAAGATCTCGACTTATTTGTCTTGTCTGTCTACTGCTATAGTGTCGCAGTGTGTTTTCTCTGCTCGGTGGTGTAAGTATCGCCACGGAAATGATCATTGCGGATAAGCTGACGGGAGTTAGCTTCCACGTCCTTGAAAACCACAGTATCACGTTGTCGGAATACTGCAACAAGCTGGATTACATCGGCATCGTCATTCTCATGTGGGGAGCCGCTATCTCTACGATCTATTTTGGCTTTCCCTGTGATCCAAAGCTACGTCTGTTCTACTGGATGACTGTATGTTGGCTTCTCCCTACCTCGTTACTGTCATGAGTTAACGTCACAGTAGACCACGCTCACTGCAACGTGCTGCGCCATTGTCAGCTTGGATACTCGCTTCGCCTCCCCGTGTCTGAGATCCTGGCGAGCGGCCTTGTACTTCTGCTTCGGAGCAAGTTCAATCTCTTTCATCAGTCATGGTCTCCTGATATATGGATGGAAAGTGCAAGAAGGTCGCATGTCGCTGGTTCAAATGGGGTGTATGGCGGTCACCAACCTGATAGCCGCCACAATATATGCAACACGGGTAACTATGCTCCCAGCTCCAAAAGATCGACAGCTACTGATCGTTCCAGATTCCCGAAAGACTTTTCCCTTTCAAGTTCGACATGTTTGGCTGCAGTCACCAGATCTTCCATGTTCTGGTCATCATCGCCGCTTGGTTACACCTAAACGGACTTTTGCGCGCCTCTCGTCTTAGATACACCGCTGCATACGCCTGTTAGTTTGTTCCAAGGCTACCGCTAGCGTCATAGAGTTAATGGACCTGGTTTTAACGACACTGCAATGCTATGCTGTTTACAGCACCCTCGTAATAGTTGATTGAGTTAGACAGTAACAATTCTTGGATCGTTGCGCGGACAGGGACCATGCAGATGTGATGGACCAAGCTTCACCCGGGCGGTAATTCGACCCAATGGAGGACCAAGTTGAGGCAACACCATAATCTTACCCCGCATATCTGCACTACAAGTCAAGACAGAATGGACAACCAACCGTCTCCTTGCTGATGACGATTTGTAGATTTCCCTACATATATCAAGCATAGACAAGTCATTCAAGTACTCAATAGTAACAGTCGACTTCTAGTGTTTCCCAATGCCAGTCCTCACACATAGAAGAGGCGTT
>Ga0265798_10003473_pt1 | contig 22402 bp, 21 predicted proteins | sample P3T30metagenome_FD_192430 | JGI IMG/M metagenome (GOLD analysis project Ga0265798, IMG submission 192430) | Plant litter microbial communities from East Loma Ridge, Irvine, California - P3 T30 | ecosystem: Environmental > Terrestrial > Plant litter > Unclassified | place: USA: California... | reverse complement strand
AGATTGTAAAGAACTTTGACCACTGCGAAGCCGAGCTATCAGTGTCAGTGTTGCTTCTGTGTGTCGCTTGCTGACGTCTTACAAGCAACGCAATGGGAACGAAAAGTAGCGTGGTGTCAAGCATGACAGAATTTGGGTCCTACAATGCGGTCTTGCAGTAGCTGTGCGTCTCTTATATGTAGGCTGTCGGATAGATAGCTCTCCCATGATATGTATAAAGTTCGCTGCATCGAAGTCCGACTGATGGGTCAGTCTACAGCGCTCCCTCTAGTGGCATGGTAGAATCCGTTGGTGCTGACGGGCGTCATGTTCTCGCACCTGTGATTGCGCCCACCTTACTATAATCAGAGCTGCAATCCAGCAACAAACAGCTAGAAAGTTAGTGCCGATGTAGTGCATCCCACGAGATACCCAAAGCGGTTAATTTCGCGCCTTCCCTCGAGACTTCCCGAACATTGGACAACCACCGTTCACTGATCTCGTGCCGGTGTGTAACTTGCCCAATTGCGCATGCCTGAGCATATTCATTTGCGTGGTTGCCTAGTCAATGTCAATGTCAGTTCGCGGAGGTCAAAGCAGGCGAGGACCTTGGCTGACGCGAGTTCGATACGTTCCTTAGACACCAGCCAGTCAGCCTTGTGAACTAGATTTTTGCTATCCCGATCGGAATGCGCCTGGCATACTCGGGGCTGAAGCATTGCGCCGATAAGAACAGCTGCCTCTGAACAGCGCAGCAAGTTATGGGTAGATGAGCCCTAAATTCGGTGATAAGAATCGTCGGAAGTCACACATCTCGGGAATATTGCTGTGGCGAAAGGGGATGAAAGTGTGTAGATCCGTCCAATTTTGCAAGTCTACCTAGATAGGCCTTGACTTCGACTTTTTCTGCAACCGCACTATTGTGAGGAGCCGCACCTCGCGCAGCTCTTTCCAATACGGTGATGTCTGGCTGCGCTGGCTGCGAACCAACAACAAAACGCTGACGTCGCAGAAACCACCACAAACAAGCAACACCGAGTCTGTAAACACCACAAGAACAGAGTCAAAACACGTTGTTCAAACCAACGGCCATAGAAACTGGTTCGGCGGGAACTGACTTCGTATCGGCAAACTTCCAACGTGGTCAGCGCTGGGGCGCAACATGCTGCTACCTACCTAGGCACCGACCTTCTTCACGATTCGCAACAGCAGTAGCAACCAAGCTCTTTCAACATCTCGCGTGTCTTTGGGTAGATATATCGGCGCTGTTAGAACTGTCGAAGACGTCAAGATGCTCAGAGACGTTCAGAGCCCTCGATAGGAGCCAGATGTGGAGACGTGCGGCGCGGCGGCCAGTGTGGGGTTGGAACCAACTTACAGGGGATGACGGGTGTCGCACGTTTCAGCCTCAACTTCTGCTTCACGAACACCTTGCTTGTTGCCTCAGGACAGTTTCACGTCATTTTCACGTTCCAACGTGGACTTTTCACTATCGTCTAACTTGATAGAGCGCCTGAGGATCGATGGCGTTGCTCTCATCGCCCCACGTGCTCACGAGCATGATCGGATACCACGCGTCCGGAGCAGTGCTACCGAACAGCTAGCCAATGTCCTTCGAGCTTCACCTGCAATGCTTGGACAGACGCTCCAGCAATGAGCTTGTTATGCTACAAGTCCAATCATCGTAGGTACAATCGGTCCATGTGCTGGGTACCTCCACGAAGGTCGTGCCGAATCGAGCTCGCCCACACCGCAAAACAAGCATCTGACCTATGCAGTTGTTACTGGTGTGGACCAAGCCACAGAGCAACTTCAAACCCCAAATGTGTAAAACCAAGACTGGTACAACTACTTGCGGATCCTGAGGCCCCGAGGCTGCCACAGCGCTAGAACATAGGTGTTGCATAGCAACAACCCTTCTTTCTTGTCTCTCCTGCGCACCAAGGTACTTCACCTTCAGTATCGCTTCCTGTTTGTTTTGTTCTGTGTTCGCACTTCACACATTCCTTCCCTTCGATAGCACTCTGCGAGTCGATGCCAGCTGGCCTGCGCTTATTTACACGCTCGTTTAGTTTCTACCATACGCTTATAATCATGGGTGCCGGCAAAAGAGTCATAATCGTCATGAGGGCTATCACCCTCATGGCGGCATTAGCGGTCATTGGCCTGGGTGCTTGGGGTAAAGTCAATCATACCCGCTGGCGCGGTTAACAAGCTAACAAAAACTGTAGCAAAAGTCCTTATCCACGATGTTGAAGTGCGCGGAGCGTCAATGCTACGATTAATACCACAAGAGCCAGAGAGTACGGTGCAGTTTTGGCGAACCTTCTTCAAAGCAATCACGGATGGTACCGCACGGATTTGGATATGCATCGTCGCCGTATGTGTACTTCAATCGATGCAACTTGCACGAGGCTGACATGATCAGGGTTGTGTGGCTTTCCTCATCAGCCTGCTTGTCCTACTATCCATTTTGGTCAAGCGGCTGGAGATGCCTGGGTCCGTCCGCGTCCCACTCGAGCTCATGTCCATGGTTTCTCTAGCCACCGCATTCGGCTGCGCAATCAGCTACGCTTTACATCTGGGAACTTTCAGCACGACCAGCCTAAAGACCCCCGACGATGACCTCGAGCAATTTACCATGGTCATATCTCTGAGTCAAAGTCTGGTTGTCAGCTCCGGCATTGGTGCCTGCGTTTTGATCATGACCTCGATAAACGCCGTGATACATTCGTGTATCAAAGCACGAGCCAACAATAGCTGCTCTTTCGAGCCATCAGCTTCAGCGCTCGGCATTGGACAAGAGTACCAAGCCATTGTACCGCCTGTGACTCGCAGTCGGCCACCAACTCTTTACGTCCCGCGCAAGCCAATGCCAAAGCATCTGGAGAGGATGCCAGAGACTGACGATGAAAAGACAATGGCGGAAGAGTTTGCGAAGCTGGCGCGCGTGGGTACGGGTCTCAGCAACGAAAGCAGGGACACTTTCGACGTCGAGAAGATGGAAATCCAACCACTGAATCCACGGAGGTCCCAGCCACTTCATCCACGGGGTCCCCAATCAACAAACACACGGAGGTCCCAGCCACTGCACCCACGACGGTCTCAAAGAGTGGCCCCAGTAAGACCTGCAAGGCCATGGAGCGAAGTGCCCCAGCCTAGGTATATCCCACAACCTAGATACAATCCGGGGCCGCACGCGTTATGATCACCATGTACATTTCCGGACGGCGGGTGTTGCTGATGCTAGAGTTTTCTGTACAGCGAATTGCAAGGCCGACATCTGTAGAGAGATTCTGTCGCTACGATATCATACCATAGACGATTTTTAATAGATTTATCATTCATTGTAGCAATCGTCTCCAGCGATACGACGAGTCATGCTATCATAGTGATCAGACATGTGGTATCAATAGAGAGATGAGTTCACGTACTTCAGAGCTTGCTCATGGCTTCCAACACCCTTGGATGTGCGACCTTACCCGGTTTCAGCTTTTTCCAGTCGCTCTCGTAGCCTTCCTCGACATCCGGGTATGGCCCCAGTGGCGTGATAGCATGAGGGTTTATGTCGGAATGACTCTTCGTGTACTATCACAAACATTTTAGCATCCTTCAAATCGTAGCCAACGTGAAGCGATAGCGTACATTCTCCTTGATGTGCAAGAAGTCGGTCGATTCCTTGAACCCCTCAACATTCCAATACAAGTTCTTCAACCAGTTGTTCAGTATGGGGTAGTCATGCCGTATCATACCCAGGTTTGTCTTGAAGTGCTGCACATATACAGTATCGAATCGTACGATCGTCGGATACGCCAATAGATCCAGCTCTGTCATGTGTTTTCCCAGTATAAATGGTCCGCCGTTCTTGTGCATCAGATCCTCAAGCTTGTTCAGGGCAGCGAACAGCGGCACGACGTTCTTCTCATATTCTTCCTGCGTCGACACGAACCCTGCTTTGTACACGCCCGAGCAAATCAGGGAAGTGAGCCATGGATTGATTTCGTCGATCTTGCTCTTCAGATCTGAGGGGTAGAAGTCGAGCTCTTGGATCTGCTGATCCTCTAACACTGAGTCGAAAGCGTGTGGCAGCCAGCGCAGTATCTCAGCGCTCTCATTATTTACGATGCGATTCGTCTTTTTGTCCCATATCAATGGCACACTGTATTTGCCCTTGTACGCTGGGTCTTCGCGAAAATATATCTGGTGCATGAACCGGCTGTTGAAGAGGTGGTCAGGTGTCGCGTTAGGGTAGGTCTCGTCGAAGCGCCATCCTGGCTCGCCTTTCGGATAAGGGCGCACGACTGAGAGGGACATGATGTTCGTGAGATGTTTGAGGTGGCGGACGAGGTTGGCGCGATGCGCGAAGGGGCAGAAGAGGCCTGGGACGTATCAATCGCGGTCAGCCTTGTCATTTTCGAGCGCATTACGCCAGATCTAGGCCCAGATGCAAATTACCAATGTACATGTGGTACCGATCTTTATCTGGAGGGAACTCTCCGCCTTCTTTGATGACACCGTGCCAGCCATCGTCAGTACCGTACTTGTGGATTTCTTCAGCCATTGCGAGCGTGCGTATTAGCGTGGAAGACTGCGCTACGAAATGAAGAGTGTATTAGACTCGAGGACCGAATTTTGTCTGATCACTGGTGGGATGTGATACTTGTACAGTAGTTGTGGTTGTGGCATGCTAAGCTGCTCGGTACGGGAGAGTCCATGGTGGGGAAGTTGATGACGATCACGGAACGATTCCGCAGTAGTTGGTAGCGCGTACATACTTTCTCGTGTGCGCCTCCTGAGTCTCTGGGTCTGTCATGAGGAGTAACCATCGTCTCGAAGTTCACATTGATGAGCCGGTGAGTATCACGGGCTCCTCAGCGATAAAGCTCGAGTTTTTGGCTATCTTTACAGCCACTGCTGAAGTGAAGACAAATCAATCTCTCGATTCGGAAGGGTTAAACGATAGCGCATTTTCAGTCTGAACATTTCATAAATCTTCAATCAATTGCAGCACTTGAGGTCCTCGCACTGCACCCGACACGGCACACCACACTTCTCAATGCTCGATGTCGGACTGTCACCGCTGACCTCAACGCCTTCTCCAGCTACACCCGCAAGCTCAGGCTGCAGCGTCGCCGAATGAATGCCATACGCATGCAGACACTCCCTAACCTTCTGCGCCTTCTTCATGAAGCTCGCAATGTCTGGCTCACTAACCACGATGTGCGCACTCGCAATGGCCTTCTTCTGATCGAGACGCCATACGTGCAGCTCATGCACACTGCTCGCACCAAATATCGACTCCAAATCGCGCTTCACGTGGTCGATCTTGACGCCCGCTGGCGCCGACTGAATCAGAATCAAACCGCTGCGTTTCGTCAAGGGTATCGCAGTGATCAAGATCATGATGGCGATCCACATGCTGACTGCTGGGTCGGCGTAGAACCGCTTCTCCGACTTGACGAACCTAGAACGTGTGTGAATGGAGTCAGTATATGTCTTGCGTGCAGCACGTACATGGATATTCTCACCAGATGATCAGAGCAGATATGATGACGCCGATATTGTTGATAGCATCGCCAATGACGTGAATCAAGACACCCAGGATACCAAGGTCCATGCCATGCTTCTTGGGCTTGAACGAGCTGTGCATATGCGCCGCATGAGATGGACTAGGAGCGGCTTCTTCAGGATCGTTGACTGCGCCACCATGGTCGTGATCATGCTCGTGGAGGAAGATGGCGCTGATGAGGTTCAGGGTCAATCCCACGCAGCCCACGATCAGAACTAGCTTGGGTTTGTTGACGTGCTCGATAAAGATGAAGCGCTCGATTGATTGTAAGGTAATGCTGACGCCCAGGGCGAGAAGGAAGGCACCGTTGAAGAAGGCGCCGAGAAGTTGGGCGCGTGCCCAGCCGAAGGAGAGATCGTCTCGTGAGGTCTCGCGCTCTGAGACTTGCACGGCGACAAGGGCCACGACGAAGCTGATGATGTCGTTCAGCTATATGTAATCAGCTAGGTCGTGTGAGTAGCATGAGGAAACGCACGTAATGGAATGCGTCCGCCACGAGGGCGATCGACTTGGTGTAGAAGCCGACTGATATCTCGGCAATGAAGAAACACAAGGAAATGGCGATGACAGATCTCAAGCGGTTCTTCCTCGACAGCTGAAATCGACTATGAGGATGCTTGTGCTCATGGACTTCGCTAGAACTGTGTTCGCGTTCGTTTTCATGCGCATGATCGTGGGAGTGGGAGTGTGCCATGATAGGCAGAGACAAATGACAATATAGCAAGAAAAGGGTAGGAAAGACGACGACGAAATATGTAGGAATGTGAGGGTTAATAGGGTATCCAAACGACCGGATAGACCGTGAAGAAGTACTGCTGTACAACTTCAATCTTCGGGTACCTCGACATATCGATAACAAACTATTCCACCACGAAACGGTACTCAGTCATGCCTTCCTCAAAACCGCGTTAGTACCTAAAGATAGCTGCAGCGACACACGTTGATTCGCAATTTCCATCGCGAAAGAATTTCACGGCCATCGGCTGCCTCGCGGATCGTAGGTGACCATGTCGTTGGTGTAAAGCGTGTGACTGCAGTGCCTGTGGGTTGTGAATGCTAGAATCACATGTCGAATCCATTCTGTGATTTAGCGCCACGCTAAAAGTGGGTCAAGGGTCCATGGCCAGATCCTCTGCCAGCGCAAAATATCTCTCTCCTTCTACCACGTTTCACACAATCAACCCTCGCACAAAGACACGCTATTCAAACTACTCACATCTTCAGACTCACTACCAGCGACTAATTTCAGCCACATATCACCATGGGTAACGGAGCCAAGTACGCCACATTGCGCAACTACTATGGCGGGGCGAGTTCTAACCAAAGAATAGGGCACAGCAGAAGCGCGACCGCAAGGGCGACAGCGGTCCCAAGGAGGCGAAGAGTCAGCTGAAGGCCGTATGTGACATCATTTGCGTCTCTTGTAGTCGTGGTGAAGGATGACTAGGCTGACGTTGTGACTAGAATGCCGCGGCGCAAACCATCAAGTGCAAGACGTGCTTCCAGACTTTCCAGGGCACCACCAGCCAGAAATTGCTTACGGAGCACGCTTCGAACAAGCACAGCAAGCAGTTCACCGACTGCTTCAACGCCGACGAGGGTATCTCGAAATAGACAACCCCCACCACATCCACTCTGTCGAGCCGACACGACGAGACTTGCGACTTCACTAAAACGAGATACCACGAGCGAGGAGTTTGAGGGGATGATAAATGAATGGGCGGGGTGATGACGCGTGGGCATGATATGGCGTAGGGTGCAATAGACTCGGAAATTTGACAACGATTTACTTCATCGGCGTCGCCGTGGTGTCACTGTTATACGTGCTATTGTTCTTACAGGCAAGCATGTTTGACATACATGACAATTGGTACAGTTACACGAGAAGATCTGGCCTTGCCCTGTGGATCCCTAGCCACCAACCCCATCCAAAGGCCTCTTACCACTTCTCAGTGTGCTAGGTCAGATTTGTGGAGCGATCATTACGCCAACCGAGTTTCTTGGGACGCTTGGACAAGGGTGTGATCATCACAAGAGCAGCTGTTCGATCTGTCACTAGCCGAATGGAAGGACTACGCGGGAGGGTCGCAACTAGTACACTGCACAGTCTGCCAGCGATTGGGAGGTCCTCAAAATTGATCAAGCGCAGACTCGAGTCATACACCTCTACTAATCTACACGTAAACGTAGCACAAAGGGCTCCCGCCCAGCGTATCCAGTACATCGCGAATCCTCACCGCCTCCCCATTCACCCCCAAATCCAACGGCTCGTCAACAGTCGCATTCCGCGTCGGCGGTCTGTCCTGCAAAGTCAGCGTACCAGTCACCTTATTCGCCTCCTCCGGATGAAGCGTCTGCCAAATCCAATACACACGGTCCAACATGGCGTGATGGAGCCAGAAGGCAGGATCATTCACGGACGAGTACAAGTCCGTTGCGTCGCCGCCCATGGTATAGTGGCCTGACGTGTGTAGGCCCAGGAATCCATCTGGATAGCGGCCTTGTATCTCGATCCAGAAGGCGCGGTGCGTGTGGGAGGCTGTGCCGATGGTCACGTTTAGGAGGTTCGCAGTCGTGAACCACTTCTTGGGTATGTATGGGCTTATGTCGCGGCGCACGCAGCGGGGGTTGTAGTCGGTTGTGTCGAGGGCGAGGTCGGTGAAGCCTTGCATACCTGGAGAGATTGGGCCGATGTTCGCTTGCGTGCTGATTTGTGTTAGTGTGCTGAAAGTGTCTGGTTCCTGTCGGGCATACTTTTTGAAGGGTCCGCTTTTGATACATCCGCCTCCGTTCCCCGAAGGAATGGATATCGTTCGCGCACCGGCAAGACTCCCGTTATGCGCGAAGAACTCGCCATCGCCACCCATGCTGGTATCGCTGCCGTCAAAGACAGGGGACTCGTAGATGTTGTCTGTGTGCGCAAACCAATTCCAGTACTAAGAAATTTAGTCATGGTCCTGAGCTGATGCAACATTGCAGGACTTACAGGTTGGTAACCCTCATACCCGCATTCATTTCGTAGCGCCTGTTCATACGCCCACACAAAGTACCGGTGCCAAGTCAGGAAGAGACCATTGCCATGGATGAACATTGTCTGATTCACGTGAATAGCCACGAAGTCGTCAAAACGGGTTTCCGCGGCTGAAGCCCATGCCTTGTCTGACTTGGATGGCAATTCTCGAAGACATTGCACAGCTTCAATGTATGCTTTCCGATCGGGTTTGCTCATGTCCTCCCTTTAAAGATCAGCTGGTGGAAAATTATTGTTCTAGTGGTCTTACCAATCTCTTCGTATCGATGCTGTTTCCCACGTGCAGCCATCCAGCTCTCTCTTCGACACATGATCGCGCTGGCTAATCGTGTCGAAAGCATGCCGCTGGAGTTGGGCGAGAGCTTCAAGCGACTCGACTGTCGGGTCTATGTAGATGGGTTGAACTGAGGGTGAGTCAAACAAAGCAGCAGCCACGAGCCGTGCAGCCAGTAGCTGGACTACAGTCACAGCATGAAACAAACGCATTGCAACCCAAAAACGCTGTTTACACGGCAGGGCCTTGCGAGGAGAGGATGTGGAATTTGCATCATATTTGGTAAACAAAACGAGAATTTCTACCAACGTGCATGATAATCCCACGATCCTACGTCTGCGCCGCTAAACCCGACATTGTATATTCATTGGATGGGAATGCAGCAAGGAACAGGTGGATAAATTAATCAGATGCAACTCAAAGTGTAGTTGTGTCTGGAGTAAGAAACTTGAATCCTTCGCCCCGAAAAAGACCTTCCGCAGTAGGATAAAACGCGACAAAACTTCGCCTTGTGCATCTGAAAAGTGGATCCAATTAGCCCGTTCTGCATGTATTCGAATCCGTCTGACAAGGCTGCATGCACGTTGACAAGGGTGAGGAAGAACGGCTAATCGCACGTAAATTCCTGGAACTCCGAAATTTGCATCGTAAAGGAATGTATATACTATGTCTAACAATGGCATCGACCTGCCGCGTAGTCTAGGGGTATAGAGTACATAAAAGTCTATCATGAAAAAAAAAATCGTGAATCTATAACAGCCAAACCAAGAACACAACAAGATACCGCCTTGAAGATCGATCCAACTTTTTAGAGCAGCATCACCACTCCAAATACCAAACTTATTCCAAGAGCACCAAATTGCCATCCCAACTTCATCGCTGGCACCTCAGCTCCAGGTACAGCGGCGCCAGTAAAGAGCGCGAGACCTGCCGTGCCCGTCGCGTTTGCTGCGCCGAAAAAACCGGATGATCCAGCGACGCCGGAGCTGGCGCGGAAGGTAGTCACTTCAGGCGTGGCGGCGACGAAGGTGAAGTCTTCTGCGCCAGGCGCTACGGAAGCAGTAGCTGCCTCTCCAGCGACGGCAAGTTTCGATGTCGACGACGACTTGAGAACTTGCAATGTCTCTACGGAACCTTCCGGCACCTTGACGACCAGAGTGGAGGCCGTGGTTGAGTTGCTGGACTTGCTCTTCGACATCATGTACTTGGTAGACGTGTGCGTCACCTTGGCCTGACCTGCCGTCTCAGTAGAATTGCCTGATTTGCTCTTCGTGAGAATGGATCCTGACTTTCCGGTCTCCTTGATGGTCTTGTAGACGGTCATTGTCGCGTTGTAGACGGTGGTGGTGGCTTCTGCTCCGCATGGCGCGAGGGTTTCGCTTGGAAGAAGGGCACCAGAGAGAGAACCGCTGGCGGGAAGAAGGTTAGCGGAAAATGTTTTGGTGGTAGATCGAGTGGCGGCAGCGCCACCAGCAGGAGCGTTGCCGGCGGGAACCTCAACGGCTGAAGCATTGCTGGCGGGCGTGGCACTAGCAAGAACAGTGGTAAGCTGCACGGCCGTCGGGCTGACCATTGCCGTTCGGGTAAAGTTGCTAATCCCAGTTCCATTGTTGTACATAGTAGTCACCGAGTTGGTCGTATTGCCATTCGTGGGCATATCAGGTACAGTAGCCGTCATGGTAGTCATAGCTTGCCCGGCATCAGCACAAGCCGTGATGAGTGGGAAGCCAACAGAGAAGATGTTCGCATCTACCTCAATCTTGTCGAATGGCGCTGGCAGAATAGGCAGATCGAGACTAAAGCCGGCGTCGACTGTGACGGAGATGTTAGCCTCGACGAGAGCAAGCGGCCCAATGGCGGCAAAACCGGCGTCAGCAGCGTCGCAGGCGGCAGCTACGTCTGTGGAGAGCCTTGCGTCCAGGCGAGGTAAGTCGACGGACACAAATACTTCGGCCTTCAGGTTGTTGCTAAACTCGAAGCCAACTGGGATAACGGGTCTGAAAGCAAGACCGAGGAGGATATCGACATCTGCGACATCAACAGTGAAGGGAAGTGGTGTAAGAGTCGCTCCAGCGAAGCCGTTAACCTCACTGTCTCCGAGGCTGGTGAGATCTAGGCGGATGTTTGAGTTGTCGGGCAGCTATATTGGTCAGTATATTTAAGTAGACGAAAGAAAGAAGACGACTTACAGCAACATCAAGACCGTAATTCAGCTGGAACCCACCGCTGATGGTAAAGTCAAAAGCAATGCGTGGCTCGAAAGTCGCTCCAGCCTTTCCGATACCAGGAATGACGAAGCCAACAACCGGCAATGTGATCAGAGTAACTTCGAATTCGCCAGAGACCTTGGGTCGCGCGAACAGATCGAGGCGTGCACCGACACCAGTGGCCTTAAGCTCGATGAAACCACCAGTGATAACATCCGACAGATCTTTGCCATCGTCTCCACCCTGGAGGAAATCAGGGATGAGATCGATCTGTGCGAGGTCGATGTTGAAGGCGCCTTGGGTGAGGGCTAGTTGACCGCGTGTAGAGCAGTTGTTGCATCCAAACTCGACAGGAAGATCGGGAATACCGACGGCCGCAGCAACACCAGCGACAAATGCGTTCGCTTCGAATGTTGTATCGATCAGTTCAGAGGCCAGGTCAACGTTGACGGAGTTGACATCGTCGGCTGTGTCGGCAGGGATCTCGACAGCGGGAATTTCGGCGGGGGGTGCTTGTCGCTTTCTGATCTTTGCAAAGTCTGCGTGGCGGCGGAAGACGTGGTCGTCGGTGGTGTGGCCGAAGCTAATATCGAAATGATCGAATGCCTCTTGCCACGAGGCTTGTGTGACTGATAGCGCGAGGGACTCTCCCTCCTCGTCCGCGAATGCGGCTTCGTGGACCCTGAAAACGTTAGTTCAGAGTCGAAAAGACACAGCAGTATCAGGCTTACCGGTAAACTGCTCGTTCACCCGCCTCATTACAGCTGTCGTGTGACGTGATAACCAAGCCGCCATCCTTTCCATGGCAAGAATGGAGCGCATCTCGTGCAGAAGGTGAGTCGGCAAAGCTGAGCTTCATCTGACCTTCCTCACACTGCACATCTTGCAGGAAATGCTCAATCTCTTCTAGGACCATGATGGGCTTCTGTGACTTGACCTTGACCTGTGAAGCGAATGTAGATCGTCCACCCCATCCGTTCTCCTCTGCATCAAGATCAGCACTGCTTCGTCGTATCAATGCAATGTATCACATACCTTCGGTGTATACAAGCTCAGACTCGAACTTCTTAGTGACTCTCATACTCCTCCGGTATAAGTCGCTCCGCTTCGCCGCCGCTTTCAGCATCCGATGCGGACCATCCATCGATGCCGCAACTGCTCCTTGGCCCAGCCATGCTCCGAGCAGAAGCACAGTCGCGTGCGGAAGATCGAGATAATGCATGACTCTTCGGTAGTCGTCTCCCGTTCAATAGAAATGCCCAACCAAACAATAGCCGTTCCTCAAAAATATAAACGTGCAGCGTATCGCACAAACCGTACAGTCGCACTCAATGCAGACCCAGTAAAATCAAGCCGTGTGACAGGCCAAAAAGATAGTCGTAGGCGTACTCAATACGTCCCTCAAGAAACGAAGAATATTAAACAGAAACAAACTCAAAAACCGTCGCGCACAAGAGAAGAGAAGCGAAACCAACGAAGTGAATTGAAACTGAACTGCAAGATGAGAGAACCAACCTTCATTTCATACACTTCATATCACACACCCAACCGTGCCTTAAAACACCGCCTCACGCAATTTCTTTGCTTCCCGCGCGCGCCAACGCCAACATGTGCATTTTCAAACACTTGGTCGGCGGTGCGCGGTCCATCCCAGCGTGCAGAACAGGCGTCTCAGGTGTACATTTACAGAGGCCTGGCTGATGTGCATGTGGCGTGAATGACCGAGCTGCGCCGTGGTAGGTTGGATGGTTTACATGTTGGTGAGGGAGGAAGGTTCCGAGACACGGAGTGCGTGAGATGCTTCAGGGTAAGAGCTTGGCGTTGTGGGGGCGGCGATTGTTCGGGGTTTGAAGCGCTGCACTTAGCCTCGAAGACTGTCGAAACCAACATCTTGGGTACGGGATTTATTTTTAATGGGTGGTGATGGAGCTGCAGGTACGAGAACGTGCACGGGAGTTGTACACTGAGAAGGAAGGCTGGAAAAGAGAAAGAGTCGGGAACAATCACATACTTCGTACCTACGGCCCCATCTCGAATCGCCTGCTTTGCGCTCCTCCTGCAAATACAGTAATGCGCGGCGTAGTTCGACCTTGTCACGGGTCGCCTGGAAAGAGTTGAGATGACTGACAGCTGGCGCCCTGATACAATCCGATTCCAGACTCACAATGCACCCCTCGCCGCAACGTTGGCAGCCTTTCTCTTCGCACCGCCACGCGACTCGCCAACACCTTGCCTCGCAATTATGCAAAGGGCCAGCAGTAACAGTACCACTTAGTCTGCTGTGAGCTCAACTCCAATTCACATATCGACGAGGGAACCCTTTACCGTGCGCCTATTCACCTTCTCGGTCAGCTCAGTTTTCCTGTCTAGCAAAAGGCGCTTCGACACGTAAGTATCTAATCGCAAGACACCATCCAAAAAACGGAAACACATCCCAGGATTCTCGGTAGCAACGCATCCACACACGAGACCTCGAATGCCCATCTGTAAAAGCTCCCTAACCACATTCACAGACTGGCAACAAGCGATGCCACATCTCGTCAGCACTTTTTACACGTCCCACGCTGGACCGGGATTTGGATGTGGATGTATTTCTTGACAGACTGGTATTCTCACCCAGCTAGGTAGGATGAAGTAGCCGCACATGCGCTCTCTTTGGTCTCCACGGGTTCAATCGCCGCGAAATACAAAATTGACTGGCTAGCAAGTCATGTCAAGTCAGATTAGATCTTTAGGACAAAAGATGTGAGTGTACCTCGCCTTCTTCTCGAACTGTAATCTGTACCACACATTGTCATCACATTTCAAGTCAACCTGCCAGCGCGCATCAAACCCCCACGCCACCACACGCGGAGAAAAGCACCACTTCAAAGCGATCAAATGTAGACTTAGGTGAATTCATCGCATCCCCTCTCTCAATCCTGAAAACTCCTCCCCAGCACCCCCCTCCTCCCCCTCTCCAACCCCACCACCATCCCCCCAAACAACCCATTCGCCCAACTAAACCAACTCCGCGTATACCTCCCTCCCCCCTTCCCCCAAGCATCCACACTCTCATGCATCAACCCCGTGCCCCCCGTACTCCCTAACAACATACCCAAATTCCCCACAATCTCGGCATCATCCTCGCTCGTCATGATCGCCATAATGTTCGCCATGGGCCACACGTTACCGGGCAGCGTGTGCTGCGACGCGACGCCCGAAATAGTTGGGCCGCGGGAGAAATAGGGGTTCGAGGGGGAGAGAATTTTTCGGCGCGTGTTGGCGTAGATGGGGTCGTTGATAGTCGTGTAAGCTAAGAAAGGAGCGGAAAGTAAAGAGGGGATGTTAGGGTCGTCCATGACGTTAACGCTGCCGTAGCCATCTATTTCGTAGGCGTATATTTCTCCGAAGTGCGGATCGGAAATGATGGCGTGGTCGATGATAGCGCGGTTGATGGTGGTGGAGAGGTGGCGCATGCGGGTTGCTAGCGGGGGTGAGAGCTTGGATGTTATGTAGAGGGAGGAGGTGTTGAGGGCGGAGGAGAACATCATGTTTGAGGGGATGAGGTATTGGTATGTGCATGCGTCGTCCGAGGGGCGGTGGAAGGAGCGGATTAGGCCAATGTTGCCGCGGTGGGGGGAGCCGTCTGGTATTTCTATTAGTGTGCTGGATCGGTTGATGTATGTGTGAGGGACGTACTGCAGTTATTAATCGGCGTCCCACCGTAGGGCGCGCAGTATGTATACGGTGTGTGCTGCCATTTCCCTGCCTCATCATACGAACCTACCATCATACTCTCCGCCGTATCAAGCACCACCTCCACCGCCCTCATCCACCCTTTGCTCCTCCGGAAAAAATCAACATCATTCGTCCTCGCCATGTAATCCGCCGAAAGCTGCAAGAAACTCGCCACGGAATCGAGTTCCCACTGGCACGAAAAGACTTTGTAGTAATCGTACGCTGGCGTAATCTGGTCGCTGTTGGCGCTACTGTGCGGCACAATGCCGCTTTCAAAGGGTGCTTGGAAGGCATTGCAGAAGGGGGATTCGATGATATATCGTGCTTGTAAGTTAATTGCGCCGCGGAAAACGCCAGCCAGGGAATCGAAGCTTGAATTCGCTTTGAGGATACTGGTATATGCTTGCAATTGATTCGCCGAGTCGCGGAGCCACATGGCCTCAATATCGCCCGTGATAACAAACGTCAGTTCCTCAGGCTCATCCTGCGTGACCGTCCCATCGTCCGCTATAGTCGTGGTGTTGGACCAGCCGCGCCAGGGTATGGTCGTGTCGAGTGTGCTGGGCCATGTGTTTTCAAATAGGCGGAAGAGATCCGGGTCAGCGATTACGGATTTCATGCGCTCGATGGTTTCTTCGAGCTCGTGTGAGTAGAAGGTGCGACATGCTGGGATGGGGCGCGCGTATGAGAGGTTGTGGATTCCGGATGAGAATGGTTTGTGTAGGCGGGCTGAGTAGGATGTGTAGATGGGGCATTGGGCTAGTGTGAGTGGGACCAGAGAGAGGGATAGGAATCGGCTCCGTAGATGCATCGCTTTGGACCCTGGCGTGCGCCACGTGGCTAGCGATGGAGCTGAGTCGGAAGACAGAGAATAACCATAGAAAACGCTACCAAGAAGAAACAATGAAATAATGCATCAACAGAGACGTGCAAAAGAGTGTGGACTGACGAGTGTCACAGTGTTACTCTTGCAAGGTGTTCAAGCCAAGCTTTGACTAAAGTCACGTCCGGCCGTATTCGGCAGCGGCACGCGACTTGTGGTGCATGTGGAATGTAGGTAAAATTTGCTGCAACAATTGCAGTGATATATGGTCGAACCGCTAACTGACTGACCGTCTTCTCTAGTGCTCCATTTATGTCTGTTAAACTGCCCACTCTCTTCCATTTCCACGCATCCTCAAAAAGAAACGCAATAGACTAGAAAACAAACTATCCATCTACCCCTTAACAATAGCCCTAACCCTCCTTCTCTCCTCCCCATCCAACACCCACTCCACTCGCCCCCCCCCCTCCCCCATCCCAACCTCCTCCCACTCATCCTCCTCCATATTCATAACCAGCGTCATCTGACTACACTTCGTGAACGCGTCTCGAAGCCCATACTTCCCGCCCGCCACGGCCGCCGCAACAACACCCGCGATATCGCGCTCCAGTCTCACGGCGCCCAACTCATTCACGCGCCCGTAGTAACTCCTGATGCGCTTCTCCAGCTGTGTGGCGAGATAGTTGAGTGCGGGTGTGAGTAGGCGGTCGAAATTCGCTGGCGTCAAGATGCGTTTGATGGGCCGTATGACGACGGACCAGCCGCGGTCGAAGCGCGATTTAACGAGGTCTGCGTCGTCGTCTTCGGAGATGTCGGGGTCGTCTTCGTCGTTGGGGGGCGCGTAGTCGATGTCGCGGAAGGCTTCGGCGAGGATGGGTCTGACGCGTGGTTTGAGCACGTTTGTGAAGAGAACTGTTATGCCGTCGCTGATGAGTTCGGTGCTTTTGGTGATGAAGCTGTGTTGCAGGGCGGTGAGTCGGCTTTCGACGAAGACGGCGTCGTGGCCGAAGGGGTAGAGGTCTTGGAGGGGGGATTTGGGTTCTTCGCTGTCGGTTGGGGGGCGCTTGGTGAGTTGTTGCTCGACGATGCGCTTGATGTAGTCGTTTGAGATGTCAAGGTTGTTGAGGAGGAGGAGGAAGGCGATGACTTTGTGCTCGGGGGGGAGGCCACCTTGGATGACGGGTGTGGGGAAGCTCTCGTCGCGCATCTTGCGTTGGATCATGCCGATGAAGTCGCCGCCTAGGACGCGGGTGATGGTTGGCTCGACGCTGGAGATGATGGCGCGTTGTGATGTTGCAAGTGTTCGTTGCAGGACTTGGTTGACGATGTACATGACGTCGTCGACTGCGGAGGTGATGAAGGGTGGATTGGCGCCGAGAGGCTTTGTGGGATTGAGAGTGAGGTCAGATGGTGACTCGTCGAGCTGGAAGGCCTTCTCGACTGAGCGCCGGAAGAAGAAGGTGGTCATGACATTGAAGGATTCGACGAGGTGGCTTGAGACTTTCTTCTGTAGGTTACTGGTGGCTAGAAACTCAGGCATCACGAGACCATGATCAATGCGCTCTTCGGGTTGGGAAGACTGCAAGCATGAGCGAAGAATGAAATATTGTATTGTTGATACTTACTGCGCACTTATCGGATATGAATCGTGAATACAGAGCCCATCTCCCAAGCATTAGAGCGCTCTCACCGAGCAGACCATCCACCTCCTTCATGTTGACACCTTCGTCCTCGCTAGTCCGCACTGCATTGGACGGTGAGCTGGACCGAGGGGTGCCACCTGAAGGCTTCTGGGCAGGCAAGAAGCTCTGGACGAGGAAGGAGAAGGCATAAGACTTGATCTCGGTCAGCTTGCGATCGATGCTGCGCTCCTCGTGCCAGGTGTCGAGCATGATGCCGCCTTGTACGTCTGCCTCAATCTGCAGGCGCTCAATGACCTTTGCCATCATACCCGGCCCATAGTGCTGCTCCACCAGCAGTTCGTGGCCGTCTACGATCTGGGCAATATGCTCGAACAGCTTGGTGATGGTGTTGCCGTAGAAGAAGCTTTCACTCCGCGACGATGGCGGGGCGGAGTTGAAGTTTGAGCGCGCCCGTGAAGCCACGCCCTGGCAGACATATCGCCCATACGCGTCCAGGCCTACATCTGTGCGCCCGATCAGTGGGAACAGCTTGAAGAAGCGCGTGACTTTGGAGCCGTCGCCCTCATTTGCCGCCTTTTCAAACTCGCGCAGGAACAGTCCGCACAGCGACTGGGCCGCCGCATCCAGTGTCACCCTGGGCGGGTCCGGCACCTCCGCTGTGGGCACAATCTCCTCTGCGAAGCTGCCGTTGATGACCTCGTCGGGTATCTTGGAGGCGCGACTGAGGTAGCTCGCCGCCGTCTCCCAGTCCTGCGGGGCGCCCATGGAGCCATGCACGCCCAGCACGCACTGCTTCAGCTCGGCGACCTGCTCGACCACCTCCAGCGTCGCCTTGACATTCGCCTGCTCCTGGTCGAGGCGCTTCACGGCGCTCGATATGCGGTTGGCCGTAGAGGCGGCGTCGGAGAGCATGCCATTGCTGATGGCGCGCGTGTTGACGGCCTGGGTGCCGAGGTTGGCGCGGAGGAGGTCGAGGCGGCCGAGTTCGCGCGACAGGTCCTTCTGCGAGGCGATCAGGTCGTTGAGGCGCTGCGTGACGGCGGCCTCCTGGAGGTGCAGCTGCTCGAGGGCGGCGTGCATCTCAGCCACCGATGTCGCCGCGAACATGTCCGGCGCGGGCGCGGGTTCGAGACCATTGTGTGTCGCAATCATGGCATCAAGGCAGTTTTTAGCATTATCTAGTAGTGTATAGGCGGGTGAGGGGCAATTGGCAGGGCGGAGGTGCCAAAATTAGTGTCAGGAACGGATATCGCGATGACATGCGGACAAGCGCCGATCGCGAAGCTTGCGTTGACGGTTGCCATGCGACGTCGTTGGGGGCTCCCGGCGCATGAAACGACCAGTGTGTACCGCCCAACGACTGACTGTTCGAACCTGATTCTGCTGCACAACAGTACAAATTATTAAATATTTATTCCTCCCATATTCCATCACTTCGTTCCATCGCAACACGCCACAGCTGAAGGAACCTGGAACACCACCAACGCGCAGCCAATCAATACGGGCGTTCTAGACTTCAACCACGCAAGCCGCGTACGATTCGAACTGCGCCTGCCTCGTCTGTCTGCAGACACGAGCCGAAACAAGCCTTGGACCCCACGAGAGAGCGAGCCTTGTCGCGATTAGCCTGCCCTTCCTGCTCCTCCACCACCGCATTCCTTCACTCTCTCCGTCTCGCCATACGCTGTCGCCAATTCCAGCTCGACCCTCCCATGTTGTCACGGCGATAAACTACCCCTTCACCCTCCCTCTTCACACCTCGACCTCGACTCGCACTACCAAACTATCAACACCCATCGTAGGCCGCCCCCACACCCTACCCTACCACCTCGCCATGGAGTCAACCGCCGCCGAACTACTCTATGCCGCCAACGAACTGCACGCCCGCGCTGGTGGCATGGGCGGCGACGCTGCGAGCAGGCCAGGCTCATACAAAATCATTGGTCTCGTGCTCGCGATAGCCTCTGGTGTGTTTATCGGCACGTCCTTCGTGATCAAGAAGCATGGCCTGCTGCAGGCGAACCAGAAGTACAACGAGGAGGCTGGAGAAGGCTACGGCTATTTGAAGAACGCATGGTGGTGGACAGGCATGACGCTCATGATATTGGGAGAAGTGTGCAACTGTGAGTGGTGGCATACTACTGGACGAGGCTGTTGCTAATAAGTACGGTAGTGGTCGCATACGCCTTCACCGACGCCATTCTCGTAACCCCTATGGGCGCCCTCTCCGTCGTCATATGCGCCATATTATCCACCATCTTCCTCAAGGAGCGCCTCAGTTTTGTTGGAAAAGTCGGCTGTTTCAACTGCATCATCGGATCTGTCGTTATTGCCGTCAATGCTCCCGAGCAGTCCTCGGTCGCACGGATACAAGACATGAAGAAGTGGGTCATTGCGCCTGGCTTTCTCAGCTACACGGGCGTTGTGATCATTGCCTGCGTGTTCATTGCGCTCTATCTTGGCCCCAAGTACGGCAAGAAGACGATGATGGTGTACATCACGATTTGCAGTCTGATTGGAGGACTGAGTGTCGTTGCGACACAGGGTCTCGGTGCAGCTGTTGTGGCTCAGGCATCTGGCAAATACGGAGGCCAGTTCAAGGAGTGGTTTCTCTACGTTTTGCTGGTGTTTGTCGTCATTACGCTGCTCACCGAGATTATATACCTCAATGTAAGCTACGCTCTCCAACACATCTCTCCACAGTTAGACATACACATACTGACATCACACTAGAAAGCACTCAACCTATTCAACGCCGCCCTCGTTACGCCAACCTACTACGTCTTCTTCACCTCCGCCACGATCATCACCTCCGCTATCCTGTTCCAAGGTTTCAAGGGCACACCACTCCAGATCGTCACCGTCATCATGGGCTTCTTCCAGATCTGTTCGGGCGTCGTACTACTACAGCTATCGAAATCCGCAAAAGACGTTCCTGACGCCGCTGTCTTCAAGGGCGACCTCGATCAAGTGCGACAAGTGGCTGAAGTGGAGGAGCCAGAATACGAGCCACGCGCGGACGCTCTCCGCGGTGGAAGCGCAATCCTACGCTCACTGTCCAGGGCAAGATCAGAGAAGGCCCAAGACGAAATGCGGAAGATCCGCGAAGAACACATGCAGCCCATAGGCGAAGGCGAACAAGTCGAATTTGACGGTCTCCGCCGTCGCCGCACCGTCATCGACCCCAACCGCCCGCTCACACGCAGCGGCACAATCGTGCAGACTAAGATGTCGCACCCTCCGCTCGGCATGTCGAGTTTCCCAACCTACGAGTCCGACGACGACAACGACAGCTTCCACCCCGGCTTCTTCCAGCGCCTGCGGTCGCGTGGGAAATCAACGAGCTCCCGCGGAAGCTCGCATGTCCACACCGCGCCCGGCGTCGGCATGAAGAACCTCCCTCCCATCCCCACCGACGGCGCCTCAGACGTCGCATCCGACAAAGACAGCTACAAACAAGCCCTTACACAAGACACATCCTACAAGCCCGGCGAAACCCACGTCCAATTCGCATCCCTACCGCACCCACCCCACCCCGACTCCACCTCCGACGACTACCTCCAAGCCCCCACCAAGCCCGCACACATCGCCAAGCGCCAATTCTCCTTCCAAAACGTCTTCGGCCGCCACCGCGGCGACTCCACAGGCGAAGCAAGCAACAGCAAACGCCCCACGAGTCGACACAGCAGAAAAGGCAGTCGCGAGGGCAAAGTAGGGAACGGTACAGAGGAAGAAAGACTGGGTCTCGTTAAGGGGGATTCCTCGCATTTACTTCCTATTGAGAGCCGTGATGAACCGGGGCCCAATACGTATGCTGACGATCATGACTGGGTTATGCCGAGGAGTGGGAGTCCGGGGTACGAGCCGATTGCGTCGCCGAGGCCTGCTGGGACTGGGCTGCGGAGAGTGGAGAGCGAGGAGAGGGAAGAGGGGGATAAGGATTTTGAGAAGGGAGGGAAGGGGGCTTTTTTGTAGGGGTATGTTTGTTGTGTTGTGTTGTTGGGTTTAGCGGCGAGTTGGGCGTTTGGACTTTCTTCCAATTTATTGTTGTGTTTGGTTTTTTGATGGGCGGGATGTGTTGCGTAGAGGTTGCTTTTGGTGGGCATGATACCTGTACACACGATATAATGAGCTTTCTTGAAGGTGGAGGTGGGGTTGGACGTGTGATCGGGTGGTATACATACAAGAGGATGAGGATGTGACCGCGCAACATCAAGGTCCGGGGAGGGTATATACGAAGAACGAACGAAGCGAACGACGCGAACTTACATCTACATCACCCATCTCCCACCTTCATGTCAAGTCCCAAAGAGCATGTATGTACCATCCTATCCATACTCTCATCCCTTTTCCTTTTCTCTTCCATTCCTCACTCATCACAAAAGCCCGTCTTCCTCACACCAAAATCCAAACGATCGTCCACAAATGTTCCTTTGGCTCCTTGCCTGTGCCAAAAGCTATGCGTTCAAAAATCATGTCTTTTTCTGAGTTTTTCGAAAACGAGCGTCCTAAACTTCATGGCCTACGCGGGTTGTGCGCTTACGTGGGCGTTGCACATGTTCTGTCCTTGCGCTCTTCCCGAAAAAGATATCAAAAGAGCCAGTGTCTGTTCTCTGCGCCGTCTCTGGGGAAGGAAAAATCATCCAAGAAATCCTGCCATGTTCTGGAAGGACTTGGATCCTGTTATATCTACCTCTACTTTTAAACTCAACCACATCCCCGCGTCCCTACTTCTCTTCTAAAATCAGGACTAGATATTATTAATGTCCTTCGCTTCCGCTCGTTTCGAAAATCAGAAACATCTTCTTTTCATGCTTCTCTCTGCGCCTTTTCTCTGGACCCCGAGTCTATTGCTGTATTTGTGCGAGCGTTGGGAACGAAGAAATAAGTACAGCTTTAGAGAGGGAAAGGATATGTCCTTCTCTTTGAAAGATGGATGAAGATGTTGTATGTCCGGTTGCTGTGCTCGGGCTTCCTTCTTCTCTACCAAAAATCTAAAAATTGAATGATCGGTGATCTGCGCGCTCTCTCTCTCCTCTCAAACAATCACCGCTCTTTATACAAGGTACGTTCATAAATATTATGCGCTTGTGCGTTTGTGAGCACTTGGACGCGAAACGCACGCGGACTATTTACATGTCTTTTTTTTTCTTTCG